>Ga0209341_10004751_pt1 | contig 12450 bp, 12 predicted proteins | sample RifCSP13_2_FD_184020 | JGI IMG/M metagenome (GOLD analysis project Ga0209341, IMG submission 184020) | Soil microbial communities from Rifle, Colorado - Rifle CSP2_sed 13_2 (SPAdes) (version 2) | ecosystem: Environmental > Terrestrial > Deep subsurface > Rock core/Sediment | place: Rifle...
ATTCTGAGGGCCGTTCCTATAAATATCATGCCGGGCGAGTCGGGCGCCGGTCGAACGGGCCATGCCTTCCCAATCCGACGGAGGTCCGCGGGTCACCGACCTCGCGAGCTCGATCAAGGCGAAAGTCCAGAAGGTCGAGGAGGCGCAGGCCGAGCTCGAAGCGCGCGCGAAGGAACTCGACGCCGCCCAGCGAAAAGTCGAGGCGGACCGCGCGGAGCTGGAGCGGATGGAGCAGGCCTTGGAGAAGCTCAAGGCGGACTTGGACCGCCGGGAGGAGGAGCTCGCGCAGCAGACGCAGGCGACGAAGGCGACCGAGACGAAATTCGCCGAGGAGCGTCGCCACCTGGACGAGCGCGCGCAGGCGTTGAAGGCGGGGGAGGACGAGCTCCGGAAGGCGCAGGCCGCCCTAGCCGCCGAGCGGGAGAAGGTCCTGTCCACGGTCACGGAGACGAACGCGAAGGCGTCCGCGCTCCTCGCCCACGAGGAGGCGCTCGCGGCCCGGGAGGCGGCCCTCGCGAAGACCGCCGACCGCCTCGGATCCGCGGACCAGTCCCTCTCCGAGCGACAGAAGAGCCTCGCCGCGCAGGCGGAGGAGTTCCTCAAGCTCGAGAAGGAGCGCCTCGCGAGCCTCCAGAACCGCGAGGAGGAGGTCTCCGCGTTGCTCGAGACCCTCGGGAAGCGCGTGCAGGACGAGGTCCAGCGCACGGAGGCGGTCGCCGAGGCGGAGCAGAGCCTGAAGGCGGAGCTCACGCAGATCGCGAAGGACCGGCAGGCGCTCGCGGAGAAGGAGCGGACCGTGCTCGAGGCGGAGCGGACGCTGTCGCACCTGGTCGGCGCGGAACCGATTTCGTCCCCTGCGCCGGCACGCGTCCGGAGCGAACTCCCGCCGCCGCCATCCGTCCCCCCGCCGCCCGAACCAATCACGGCGAAGGTGACGCCCGCCACGCAGCTCGCAGAGGCCGAAGAGGAGGCCGAGCCCGAGAAGGACGCCGCGGCAGCCCCCGCGGTCTACGACCGGCGCGAGGTCATCGAGAGGCTGAACCAGGCGATCATGCTCGCGCGCGAGGCGAAGGATCGCGGTCAGGACGTGTCCGAGGTCCGCGGCCTGCTGAACCGGGCGCGGAAGGCGCTGGACCTGCACCAGTACGACGTCGTCCTCGAGGTCACCAGCGAGATCCTCGAGACGCTGACGTCATTGCCAGCGAAGTAGGCCGTCAGTCCTCGATGACCTTGACGGACTCGCCACCGTGGCGGGTCTCCCGCGGCCGGATCTCGACGAGCAACGGCATCTGGATTCCACCGCCAACCGCGATCGCGACGCCGATCGGGAGCCGCTGAATCTCGTCCGCCATCGCGACCGTCAGCCCCTCGACGCTCGCGACGATCGCCTTCAGGTCGTTCGGGTTCGTGACCTTCAGGATGATCTGCGTGTTGCACTGGCTCAGGACGTTCTTGTCGACCTTGGCGGCCCGCTGCGTCACGATCACGATCCCGAGGCCGAACTTCCTCCCCTCCGACGCGATCGTCCGGAAGATCTTCGACGACGCGGTCACGCCGACCTGCGGGCAGAAGTTGTGCGCTTCCTCGACGACGAGCATCATCGGCGGGATCCGGCCCACTTTCCGGAGCTCGAAGAGCGCCGTGCAGATCCGGTTCACGATCAGCTCCTGGATGTCCGGCGGCGTCCCCTTCAGGTTGATGATCGTCGCCTTCCCCTTCGACACGAGCTCGTCGATCCGCGTGCCCTCGCGCGCGAAGATGTCGACCTCGCGGAGGTACTCGAGTTCGTCGATGAGCGAGTTCACGGACGGGTCCTCCTCCGCCTCCCGCTCAAGGACCCGGATGATGTCCCCGATCGCGTAGTCCCGCGTCGACGTCCGCAGGAGGTCGAGCGCCTTCCGGAGCTGGGTGAGGTGCGCGCGGACCTTCCCGCCCGAGCTCGTGAGCCCGAGGATGTCCCGCGCGTCGAGGTTCGAGAGCGTGAACCGGAGGGGCTTCGCCTTCGGGTTCACCTTCACGTCCGGGGAGAACTCCGCGATCTGCCCGTCGTACGCGTGGACGCGGACGCCGAACCTCTTCATCGACTCCGTCTCCTTCCCCTTGTCCCCGAGGGACGCGTACTCCCCATGCGGGTCCAGGATCACGGTCGTCACGTGGTGCTTCATGAACTCCTCCATGAGGACGCCGACCGCGTACGACTTCCCGCCGCCCGTCTTCGCGATCACGGACACGTGCTTCTGGACCATCCCGTTGATGTCCAGGAAGATCGGGATGTCGTGGCCGTTCAGCATCCCCACGTACGCCCCGTGCTTCTCGTCGTGCTTGAGCCCGATCACCTTGCGGATCAGGGGCTCCTCCGCGCGGAACACGTGCTCCCCCGCCTTGAACGGTGTCCGCGGGACCTGGAGGAGGTCGCGGTCGTCCCGGTACCCGATCACGCCGACCTGCGCGCTGACCTTCTCCTCGATGTCGAGGGCCTCCCCGTTCCCGAGGAGGAGGGACCGCTCGAGCGAGAGGTCCGTCTTCCGCTCGATGTCGTCCACGCGGCCGAGGACCCAGCCGGCGGTCTCGTGCCGGACCTGGACGTACTCGTTCCGCTCCAGGGTCTCGAAGACCGCGCAGCGGAAGGACGTGCTCCCGACGTCCCCGTAGATGATCCCCACGTAGTCCCGCGCGTGGTGGGGATGGTGAGCCGTCCCGCTAGTCGCCGCGGTCTCCACTCTGAGTGCACCCCATCGGCACCGCGCGAATGCCGAGGCGGCCTTAAGTATCTTTCCGCGCGCGTCACCGGCGACGGCGCAGGGAGGCGAGGATCCCCTCGATCCGCTCGAACCCGCGGTGCACGAACTCGATCCCCTCCGGGGTCAGCGTGTACACTTTCCGCGTGCGCTTGTCGGGGTTGTCCCACGTGCCCCTGATCAGGCCCTGCTCATCGAGGTCGTACAGGATCGGGTACAGGGAGCCCGGGCTCACGAAGACCCCGTACTCGTCGCCGATGATGGTGATCATCTCGTAGCCGTACGAGGGCTTCCGGTCCAAGATCGCGAGCATGACCCAATCGAGGAACGACCGCACGAATCGCTCCTGGAACCCGGACGAGGGCATGACGGTGCCCGGCGCATGCCGCGCAGTCCTAATGACTCTGCCGGGAACATTCTCCGTTTCCGCCCGCCGAAAGAACGGTTAAGTATCCTCGGACGGATGGTTGCCCGTGCCGAGCCCCCCGACCCGGCGCACGGTCGTCGTCCCGGACGTGTTCTTCACGGCCCTGACCTCTCGGCTCCGACGGGACATCGGGCGGAGCGCCGCGCACAACCTCCTCTACGATATCGGCCGCGACGCGGGGCGCGCGTTCATGGAGATGGCCAAGCAGGTCCTCGGCCGCCTCGAGGACGAGGAGGACACGCGGAAGGTGATCCGCATGTTCGGCACGGAGTACGGGTGGGCGGACATCGACCTCACGACGTTCGACCTGAACGGGAAATATGCGGTCGTTCGGTGGAAGAACGGCGTCGGGGTCCCCCACGGCGGGAGCAAGGAACCCGTGTGCCACCTCGGCCGGGGCCTCCTGTCGGGCGCCGCGGAAGTCCTCTTCGGCGTCGCTTGCGACGCGGTCGAGACGAAGTGCGAGGCGATGGGCGCGGACACGTGCGAGTTCGTCGTCGGGGGGGCGGACCGGGTCGCGGAGATCGCGGAGCGCCAGGCGTAGTAGATTTTCGGCGCGCCGAGATTGTCGGGCCCCGACAACAAGTACTCAAGCCCAGTGCGCTATTGGAGGTCCGGCGGAGCGGCGGTTTCGGGTGCGACCATACCCAACCTCCCCGTCCCTCCGCCGAACCTTTGTTCGGAAGGCGAATGTAGGAGCGGCGGCGTTCCCCCGCGCATGGCAGATCGCAAGGTGGCTCTGGTCACGGGCGCTTCGAGCGGGATCGGACGCTCGATCGCCCTGCGGTTCGGAGTGCGGGGGATGGCGGTGGGCCTCGTCGCCCGCCGGAAGGACCGGCTCGCGGAGGTCGCCGCCAAGATCGAGAGCTCCGGCGGGAAGGCGGTCACGATTCCGGGGGACGTGCGGGACCCGGCGTTCGCGGCCGCGGCGGTGGGGCAGGTCGTCGACGCGTTCGCCCGGATCGACGTCCTCGTGAACAACGCAGGGATCGGGAAGTACGCGCCGCTCGAGCAGCTCACGGACGCTTCGTTCCGCGAGCAGTTCGAAGTGAACGTGTTCGGGCCGTTCTACTTCACCCGAGCGACAGCGCCGCACATGAGGGCGCAGAAGTCCGGGCAGATCGTGAACATCGGCTCCGTCGTCGGGCTCGTCGGGACCGCGCGCGGGACCGCGTACGTGGGCACGAAGTGGGCCCTCCGCGGGATGAACGAGTGCTGGCGGGAGGAGCTCTACCCAGACGGGATCAAGGTCGCATACGTCGCGCCCGGGTACGTGATCACGGAGTTTGGCGGCCGGAAGGAGGACTTCTCGCTCCCCGAGGCGGAGTGGGCGCTCACTCCGGACGACGTCGCGCACGCCGTGGAGTCGATCGTCGACCAGGGGCCGAACTCGGACATTCGGGAGGTCGTGATCCAAGTCCGGGACCGAAGCTAAGGCGCCCGGGAACGGTGCGATGCGGGGGCTCTCCCGCGGTTCCAAATAGGTCCGGTGCGCCTTCACCGGTCGATGGCCACGTCTTCCGTGACGTTCACGGCCGTGGTGAAGAGGTCGGGCGTGAACCCGTACGTGGATCTGCTGGCGGCAGCCGCCAAGGACTTCGCGGGCCGGGAGGACCGCGCCGTCCTCGTGCGACTGGCGAACGCCCGAGCGGCGAAAGGCCCGCCGGGACCGCCATCGGTGTCGAACCCGGAGCGGCTCGTGCGGATCAATCGGCTGACGCGGGACGGCTGGTTCAGGACGACCGTGGTTCCCGTGCGGGGCGGGCCGTACCGCCTCTACCTGGACACGTGGATGCGGGCGTCCGCTGGTGTGGCGGTTGGTGACTCCGCTCGGATCGTGTTTCGATTCGATCGCGCGTCCCGGGAACTCCCGGTTCCGGCCGAGCTGCGGAGAGCGCTGTCCCGCGACGCGGCGGCACGGAAGACGTGGGACTCATGGCCACCCTCGCGCCGAAAGGAGGCACTGTCGTATCTGAACTTCCTGGAATCGCAAGCGGCCCGCGAGCGCACGGTGCGCAAGCTTTTGGGAGTCCTGCGATCCGGATAGCTTGGACTCCCCGGCTCGTTCAGCGCAGCCGTCCTCGAAGGTCCTCGAGAACGTCGCGGGTCACGTCCTCCACGCCCCGGGTCGCCTCAACCGTCACGAACCGAGGCTCCTTCGCGAGTTGGCGGTAGTTCGCATCGACCGCCGCCAAAAGCCCGAGCTCCTCGAAGCGCACCTTCTTCGGTCGTCCGCGGATTCGATCCAGCGCGGCCTCGGGCGGCACCGCCAGGAAGTACGTGACGTCGGGGGTCACGACGAACGGCGCGCTGACCTGCTGGAGCCACTCAAGCGCGTCTGAGCGCTTCGCCGCCAACCGCGCGCCCTGATACGCGTACGTGGAGTCCGCGTACCGGTCGGAGAGGACGAGCTTCCCCGCCGCCTTCCACTCCCGGATCCGCGCGGAGTGCGCCTCCCGGTCCGCGACGAAGAGGAACGTCTCCGTCACGGGGTCCACGTCCCGCTCGATCGCCCACTTCACGGCGTCGCCGCGCCACGTCTTCGTGGGCTCCGTCGTGCGCACGACCGGGATCCCAGAAGACTCGAGCGCGTCCGCGACCTTGGCGGCGACGGTCGTCTTGCCGGATCCGTCGATGCCCTCGATCGTCGCGAACAGGCCGGGCACGCGGAGGCATGCGCGGTGCGGGATAAGAGTTGTCGCCGCTCCGCGCCCGAATGTTTTTATGTCGAACGGAGGTTCCCGCCGCGCCCGGGGGTATGTCGGAGTGTTCGCGACCGCGCTTCGTCCCGATTTTCGTAGGCTCGCGAAGGATGAGGATGCGCACGCGACGTGCCGGCGGTGCGGCGCGCGCCTGTACGTGCTCCCGGACGACCGGCGGCTCGGGTACTGCTTCGACTGCTACGACCCCTCCGAGGTCCGCGGCGCGACCTACTGACCGATCGTCCGGATAAGGTCCTTCCGCTTCGCATCGCGCGCCTTCTTCCACTCCTTGAGGTCGCGATCGATCCACTCTTCCGGACGGCCGGCGGACCGAAGGGCGTCGGCATCGGGTTTGTTCAGCCGGTCCCAGAACTCGAGCTCCCGCTCGATTCGCTCCTTGGCGGCGGACGACGACGCCTTCGTCAGCTTCTCCTCCGCGGTCTTCCCGCCGATCGAAAACGTCCACGTCTTCAGCTCGTTCAGGAACGGGGTCTTCGCTTTGCCTTCCCACACGAGCGTCGCGGACACGGTGACGTCCCGCGCCTCGTCCCGCTCGAACTCCGCGCGGACACGCTCCTTGGCGCTCGCCCACACGAACTCCGTCATGTTTCCCTTCCACGAGAGACGGTGCTCCGCGAGCATCTTCTTGAACTGGCCCTTGTGCTTGCTGTACTTCGGCCCGTCGAGGACGAACCGGAAGCGCATCCGGGCGAACGAACGCGGACCGGGGGTAAGAAGGTTCCTCACCACGCGACGCGCTGCTCGTCCGACGTCCGGATCCAGTGCCGTGTCAGGATGAACGCGCCGACCGCGAGCCCGATCGCGCCCGCGAGTCCGATCAGAGCAGCGGATTCCCCGAACGTCGTCTCCCCGAGTGCTCCGAGGGACGCGAAGAAGTTGTACGTCGCGTGCATCCCCACCGCTAGAAGGTAGTACGGGAACGCGCTGCGGTGGGACCAGATCCTGCTCAGGGCGATTCCGTACCCGAAGGCGCCCGTCGACGACGCGTGGAGGAGCGCACTCGAGACGCTCCGTATGCCGATGACGAGGAGGGACACCTCGAGCCCGCCGTTCGGATCGAGCAGCGCCGCCAGGCCGTAGATCAGGTTCTCGGTGGCGGCGAACCCGAACCCAGCCGCCGCGCCGTACACGAGGCCGTCCTCCGGCTCGTCGATCATCGGCGCCGCCAAGTAGACGCCAACGCCCTTCGCGAACTCCTCCGCGAACGGGGCGATGACGAGCGCGAGGACGATCGTCTCGAGGTTCGGGAACCGCCCCGAGAACACGTAGACGCGGTCAATCTCTTGGTAGACGGTCAAGAGGAGGACGCTGAGCAGGATCGCGATGATCACCGCGAAGATCGCGCCCCACGCGAACGTCCGGAGCACGCGGCCAAGCGGCTCCTGCCCGTACCGCTCCGTCCGCCGCACGACGCCGAGGAAGACGAGGGGCGGCGTGAACGAGGCGACCGCGAGGATGACGAGGACGAGGGCCGGGTCCGCCATCACTCATCCCTGGCGACGGTCGTCCGTTCCCCCACGGCGGCCCGCGCCGCCGCCAACCGGGCGACGGGGACGCGGAACGGGGAGCAGGAGACGTAGTTCAGCCCGAGGCGGTGGCACCACGCGATGCTCGCGGGATCGCCGCCGTGCTCGCCGCAGATCCCCACCTTCAGGTCCGGCCGCGCCTTCCGGCCCTTCTCCACCGCGATCTCCATCAGGTGCGCGACTCCCTTCGGCGCGTCCGTCGGCTTCTCCGGGATTCCGTCGAGGGTCTGGAAGGGGTTGTGCGGGAGGATCCCGTCCTGCACGTACCGCATGAGGAACTTCCCCTCCGCGTCGTCGCGCGAGTACCCGAACGTCATCTGCGTGAGGTCGTTCGTCCCGAAGGAGAAGAACTCCGCGTACTTCGCGATCTCGTCCGCGGTCAGGGCGCCGCGCGGGACCTCGATCATCGTCCCGATCTTGTACGCGACTTGCACGCCCTGCTCCTCCATGACCTTCTTCGCGACCGGCTCGAGGGTCTCCCGCTGCTGCTTGAGCTCGTTCACGTGGCCGACGAGCGGGACCATAATCTCCGGGTGCGGGTCCTGACCCGCCTTCTTGAGCTCGCACGCGGCCTCGAGAATCGCGCGGACCTGCATCTCCGTGATCTCCGGCATCGTGACGCCGAGCCGGCACCCGCGGAGGCCGAGCATCGGGTTCGTCTCCCGCATCCGCTCGACCGCGCGCATGAGCGCTTCCGTCCGCGCCGCCAAGTCGTCGAGTTTGGCGGTGGAGAAGTCCGCGACGCCCTCCTGGAAGGCGCGCTCCACCGCCGCGGCGAGCTCGCCTCGGACCTCGGCGTCCCCCTCGACCACCTCCGGGTGGGACCGCGCCACGCGGAGGAGTGTCTGCAGCTCGAGGAGGTCCTCGTGCTTCGGCAGGAACTCGTGGAGCGGCGGATCGATCAGCCGGATCACGACGGGCAGGGACTCCATCGCCTCGAAGATCCCGCGGAAGTCGCCGCGCTGGATCGGGAGCAGTCGGTCGAGTTCCTTCCGCCGCTCCTCCGTCGTTGCCGCCAAAATCATCGCTTGGACGATCGGCAGCCGATCCTTCTCGAAGAACATGTGCTCCGTCCGGCAGAGGCCGATCCCGCGGGCGCCGTACTTTCGCGCGTTCCGCGCGTCCCGCGGGTAGTCCGCGTTCGCCCAAACCTGAAGCCGCGAGCGTTCGTCGGCCCACTCCAGGACCGTCTGCAGATCCGCCTCCTTGTCGAAGTCCGGCTCGACTGCGGGGATGAGGCCCGCGAAGACCTCGCCCGTGGCCCCGTCGATCGAGACGAGGTCGCCCTGCGCGAAGGACTTTCCGCCGAGGCTGAACGTGAAATCATCGTAGGAGACGTGGAGCGCCTCGCAACCCACGACGCACGGGAGGCCGAGGCCGCGCGCGACGACCGCCGCGTGCGCGGTCGCGCCGCCACGGGCCGTGAGGATCCCCTTTGCGTGGAGCATCCCGTGCACGTCCTCGGGCGAGGTCTCCGTCCGCGTGAGTACGACTTTGAGCCGCAGCTCGACGGGTCGCTCCCGCGCGCCCGATGTGAGGAGGTCCCGGAGCTGTCCGAACTCGACCCACCGCCCCGCGTCCGTCTTCACGACAAACGTCTCCGGGCCGAGGGGGGAGATCCACGGGAGCCCCGTCGTCTCCGCGAGCTGCGCTTTGGCGGCGTCGACGGTCGCGGTCACCGCCACGACCGCCTCCCCGGGATCTTCGACCCGGAACCGCTTCGAGCCGAGGGTCTCCGCGAGGTCCGAGTCGAGGACCGCCACGCCCGCGGCGGCGCCGGGCGACGCGTTCACGCCTTTGCCGAGCATTCGCCCCTCCTTCGCAGCCCGCTCTTTGTCTCGCGGGTCGAACCGCGGCATCAGGAGCTCGATGACCTGCGTCGGCTCGATCCGGAGAATCGCTTCCTCCTTCGTGATCAGCCCCTCGTTCACCATGTCCACGGCGATCCGGACCGCGGCCTGCGATGTCCGCTTCCCCGTCCGCGTCTGGAGCGTGTAGAACGTCCCGCGCTCGACCGTGAACTCCATGTCCTGCATGTCCCGGTAGTGTCCCTCGAGCTTCGCGGCGACGTCCTCGAGCTGGCGGTAGATGTCCGGCATCGCGTCCCGGAGCGCGGTGACCTTGAGCGGCGTCCGGATCCCCGCGACGACGTCCTCGCCCTGTGCCGTCGCCAAGTACTCCCCGTACAGGCCCTTCGCACCCGTCGCGGGGTCCCGGGTGAACGCGACGCCCGTCCCGGAGTCCGCGCCGATGTTCCCGAAGACCATCGCCTGCACGCTGCACGCGGTCCCGAGGTCGTGCGGGATTCCGTAGAACGTTCGGTAGTCTACCGCGCGTTTCCCCATCCAGGAGCCGAACACGGCGACGACCGCCTGCCGGAGCTGGTCGTACGGTTTCTGCGGGAAGTCCTTCCCCGTCTCCCGTTTGTAGACCTGGCGGTACTCGAGGACGACGGCCTTCAGCATGTCCGCGGTCAGGTCCGTGTCCCGGCCGCCCTCCGTCTTCGCCTTCCACGCCTCGAGGACCTCGTCGAACTTCCGGCCGTCGACCTTCATCACGACCCGGCCGTACATCTGGATCAGGCGGCGGTACGCGTCCCACGCGAACCGCTCGTCGTTCGGGAGCGGCGCGAGCGCGCCGACGGTCTCGTCGTTCAACCCGAGGTTCAGGATCGTGTCCATCATCCCGGGCATCGAGAACTTCGCGCCGCTCCGGACGGAGACGAGGAGCGGATTGGCGGCGTCCCCGAACTTCTTTCCCGCCTTCGCCTCGACCGCCAAGAGCGCCTCCCGCATCTGCTTCTCCAACCCCGGCGGGAACCGCTCGTTCCTCGAGTAGAAGTTGCAGGCCCTCGTCGTGATCGTGAAGCCGGGCGGCACGGGGAGGCCGAGGCGGGTCATCTCCGCGAGGCCGGCGCCTTTCCCCCCGAGGAGGTCGCGCAGGTCCTTGTTGCCCTCCTCGAAAAGGTAGACGTACTTCGGCATCCGCGGCCTCGAGCATCGAGGGATTGGGGGGGCGGACTTAAGGGTTTGGCGGCTCAGGTCGATGCTCGTACAGGACGTCGGGCGACACGGGGTTCCCGAGGGCCCTCCACCACGCCGGAGTCATCGGCACAACGATGTGCCCGTTCCGCTGGTCCCCGAAAACCGCCGTCGCATGATGTCCTCGCAATCCGTAGAGGAGACCAACGTACGTGCAAAGCAGGGAATCCAAGGCGTCCTCCACCTCCTTGAACTTCTTGCCTCGGAGCCCCGTGGTGTCCGCCGCCACCACGGGATCGTCGATGACTAAAGGCGGGTCCCTCTCCGCGAGCGACTGCAGGTGTCGCTGGAGGTCCGCGAGCGCCCTCTGGCGGAGGGCGAGCGATCGACCGCCTTTCGCCTTGTACGGCAGGATTCGTTCGAGGTCGAAGAGGACGACCGTCGCCGGGTGCGGATACACCTCGATCACGGTTCGCGGACTCCCCGCGCGAGGATCGAGCGAAAATCCCAGGCGGTCCCGCAGGTCGTGAGCCAACTGCTCCCCACGAAGCTCCGCCCGCCGGAGGAAGATCGTCCGATTCGCCGGATGGGGGCCCGCGTGGTACGGTCGGAAGAGCCTTGCGAGGAGCCGGTCGCAGGGTCGCATGCCCGTCGCGTTCGGGATCTCCAAAGGGCAGTCGATCGCGACGATGCACGGACCTCGAGGAGCGACTCGTTCGACGAGTTCCAGAACCGCACGGTTCTCCATCGCGCGGGCAACCGCGGGTTCGACCAAGGTCGCCTTGCCGCCACTCCAGCGCGCGACGCTGACCCCCGAAGGCCGCCCGACCTTCCACGCGAGGTCGAGCCCGATCGTCGTGAGGTCCTGCGATGAGCCCCGTTTCGCCATCGACTAGCCGCCAAGCGCCTCGAGGAGTTCGGATAGCCGGACGAGGAGGAGGAGCGCGTAGAACTGTCGGAGGACGGCGATCCGCGCTTCCGGGTTCACGGTCGCGGCCTGCAAGCGCCCGAAGAACCCATCAATCGCCGCCTGAATTTCGCGGACGTCCTTCTCCGCGAGCGACTTCCGATGGTCTGTCGCGAGCGCCCACAGCTCCCGATACATCGTGGCGGCGTGTTGGCGGTAGAGTCCCTCGAGGACCTCGCGGGACCCCGCGACGTACTGCCGGCTCGCGAGGTACATGAGCGCCTCCGAGAGCGCGCTCATCACGATCCGCGGCAGCGTGACCTTCTCCGCGGTCAGGATGTTCTCGAGCCCAAGGACGCCGATTGAGCCGAGGTCGTACAGGGACGCGGTCTCGCTCTTCCCCTTCTGGCCGAGGAAGCCGTGCAACTCGGAGGAGAACGTGTGGGCGGCCTCCGCCAAGTCCAATGCACGGTTCAGCGACGCCCTCGCCTTCTCGGACGTCGCCTTCGGGTGGGCGCGCAAGTAAGCGTCGAGCGCCAAGAGCTCGGACCGGAGGGCCCAGACCGTCGCGTCGTCGAACCGATCCCCAAGCAGGCGCGCCTTCGCGCGGATGCCGTTCGTCAGGGACTCGCGCTCCCCCGCCATCGGCGGCCGAACGCCGGTGGCGGTATTAAGGGGATGCGCGGGAAGCCCCTCAGAACCCCATCTCCGCGACCTTGAGGTCCGCCCGCTTCCGCTCCAGGAACCGGTACACGGTCGCGTGCTCGCTCCCGCGGAGGAGCATGAGGACCGCCTCCTGCGCAATCGGCAGCTGGAGGTCATCCGCGATGACGGCGACCGTGTGTCCGTACACGGAGACCGCCGCCCCCGTCAGGTCCTCGAGGATCCGCCGCGTCTTGCCCTTCGTCCCGATCACGCGGGCCCGGACCTGCGCGATCCGCGCGGGCGTGTGCGCGTAGTCCTTGATGTCGAAGACCGCGAAGTACGCGTCGTCGTTCAGGAGGCGCCATGCGCGCTCCTCGCTGAACCCGCGGCCAATCGCGGTCACGAGGTCTCGGACCTTCACCGCCAGGAACTTGTCCGGTGCGGCCGACTCGTCGATCGTGACCTCGCCCGTGGCGGAGTCCACGAGGACCTTGACGCCGGTT
>Ga0209341_10004754_pt1 | contig 12435 bp, 14 predicted proteins | sample RifCSP13_2_FD_184020 | JGI IMG/M metagenome (GOLD analysis project Ga0209341, IMG submission 184020) | Soil microbial communities from Rifle, Colorado - Rifle CSP2_sed 13_2 (SPAdes) (version 2) | ecosystem: Environmental > Terrestrial > Deep subsurface > Rock core/Sediment | place: Rifle...
GAATACGACTCCATGCGGTATAGCTCTACCCCCTTCTTTGCAATCTTGATCGCGTCGATCTGCCCCACCAGGTCCTTGACTGAGATGTCCGGCGTCGACAGGATGTACTTGTACCTGTCCGCGCCGCCTATCCAGTCGATCTTTGTCTCCAACTTGTTTGCCTTGATTATCTCTTCGCATTCCGGTGACACGGTGAACTCGGGCTGGGTGCGCACGACTTCAGAATCTGACAAAAGCGCGGCCAGCTGATCTTCAGGGATTGTGGTAGGGATGTCGTTTGTTACAGTCCCTCTCACCACGGGAATGCGCGACAGGAGGCTCCCGGCAATCGCCTCCGCGATTTTTGTCTTTGCTTGTCCTATCTGGCCCACGAGCAACAAATCGTGCCCCGACAGGATCGCCCTGTTGATTGCAGGAATAACATCGTCGTCGTAGCCGATAATGCCTGGGTACGGTTGCTCGCCCTTTTTCAGCTTCGCTATAAGGTTGCCGCGCATCTGCTCTTCGACCGTGACATGCTTGTAGTTTATCTTGAGCAGATCGCCGAGCGTCTTTACCTCCTTGTAGTCTTCAGGGACGCCGGGCATGACTTCAGAGTACTTTGGCTTTGCACCGTAAGAGCGGTGGACTGTTTCCTCTATTTTCGCGCTCATGTTGAGATGGAAATGTCGTGGTCCTGTCACAAATTTAAAGATTGATGGAAGCTACAGTAGATAAGTTTAAAGCTCTCGCTTGTGGCGAGAACCTCAACCCTCACTACAGGTGGTTACGCCATTTTCACTGAAATCGTCAAAGAATCAAAACTCCGCAAATTTACCGCGAGACCCTTCGCCCTCGCTTACATGTGTAAAACGTCTAGAGTAGAATTGACAGCATCATGATGCCTATCAGCCAAGTCTCGATCCGCAGCCGCCGCAGAAATTCGTCCCAGTCGGACTCTGAGTACCACATTTTTGGCATTTGATCATCGATAATGAAGCACCGCAGCTGTTGCAGAATTTTCCTTCTCCGGTTGGTTTTCCGCACTGCGGACAGAGGGTTTGCTTACTCTCAATATTGCCCGTGAAGACTTGAGTATTCTCTGCTTTGTTTTGGATATCCCTTACCATTTTTCCAGCTTTGGCTGCAGCGACCTCAACACTCTCTCTCGGAGCGTCTTGCACGCACAGTCCCTCCTGATCATTCCAATCCATTTCACACACATATTTTCTGCATTTAGGGCATCTTTGAAAATGACCCTTGGCCTCATTCTGGGCTATTTCAAAAGCGGCTTCGTGTTCTTTATGCCATTCGGGAGTCATACCCCGGAATTTCTCAGCATACGCATTGGCTCCGTATCCGATGTTGTGCCCAATTCCTGAACCCAGCAGAGAGCTCCCAATAGAAGCTGCGCTTCCCAAGCCTCGGAAGAACCCTGCTTTCTTGTGTGACTTTGATTCTAGGAATGGCGTTTTGTACCCGTCGCCACAGACGTCGCAATTGAATGTAAACTTGAATCCCGCGTCATCACTGTTATCCACAAAGTTTCTTGTGAAAGGTTGCAATATGCTTCACCATTTGAGAGGCTTGCCACATTTTATACATTTCTCTAGGCCGGGCATTTGTTCAGTCTTGCATTTTGGATTTCCACATACCACTACCAGCCTGTTGTTGCAGAAAGCGCAATAGTCTTCCAAGAATGTCCTTTTCCCACAGCTTGGACAGGATATTTCCAGCAACAGGCCGCAACCGCTGCATGCTTTTGATCCTTTATTTATCGGATTTTGGCATTTCGGACACCTCAACGGGCCAACAGGGTTGACCTTTCCGCAGAATGGACATACCTTGGATTCGGGGGGATTCAGTTGATTACAATACCTGCAAGGGTGCTTAAATCCAGGCATAGAATGTAACCAAAACTCCTGTAGAAGAATCTTTTCCGCTAGCTCTCGGGAATACATGCATGTTTGAGCTAAAATTGTTTCTGTGTTTATAAGATTTTCTATCGGGAAATCAAGTTGTTGGAGAATGGGAATAATTGCAGCTCACTTTTTTTCCCATTTCGCATTATCATCAATGGTCGACTGATTAAATGATAGAAGTGCCAAAACATCTGACTTCCATTGCTCAGGAGAAGAATGAATAATCCTGCCAATGAAACGCTGGCGAAGGTCCCTGAGTGATGGGATCTTGCTAGCTGCGAAATTGTATCTGGCATACTTGGGATCGGTTCTTAGTGCTTCGTCAGAGAGAAAAATTGGCTCCCTTCGAAAGTTAATGTCTAGCATTAGCTCGTTCATCCTCGAAATCATGCTATCGACTTTTGCGTCCAACTCCTTCATCTTGCCGACGAGCTCGGCGTAATCCTTTCGCCCGACTATTCTGAAGAAATACGTCGCATTGCCACCTGTTGCAGTTGCAGAATCTTCGTCCGGTGGTATCCCATCGGTAGACACAGCATTATCCTTGGCGTTTGAAGAAGGGATTCGTGCTGCTTCTACAGAAATCGCATTCCCAAGTTGAGGATTCTTGCTGTCAATAGGAATTAATACCCAGAGATAGTTTCCGGTAAGATCATCCATCAAGCCTCTCTTTATTCCTATAGCGATTTTTTCTTGGCGCGCAATCGATTTCAAATATTGATAACCGCTCGAAATGGGTGTCTGCTCGAGCTTTTTCTCAAATGCCCTCCAAACCTCTGGCGAGACAGATTCAATATCAGATCTCCTTGCAGCCTTTCCGTCTTTCAAGAGTCGCGAGGCACTTCTTACGACAGATGGGTCCGCAGAGGGGACAAGATTCTTGATTAGAGATTGACCTTGAATATTCAGAGTGTTGATTGCGTCTGACAGATCTCTTGACGTACTGTCAAGTTCCCTTCCGATTTTGGAAATGACTAATCTTTCCCCAATCTCTGTTGTAATTGCAATCGAATAATCTTTGGCTTCTATCTGCGAGACGTTGCTATAATGAATCCTAATAGGTTCTCCTGTAGTTGGGATCAGCACTATCGACGTTTCGTATAGCCTGAGTTCACATTTTTCAAACTGTTTTGCTGCACTTGAAGCGTCAGCAAAAAACAAATCTCCCCAGACACCAGATTTCTTGATCGATTCGTTCATGAGCAAATATTTCAAAATCATTTCATTTCTTGCTTGGAATAAGTTGGAAACAAAATCTCCGAATTTGTATCCAAGGTTAGAAACAGAAAGTCTTTCGCGCGATGTAAGCGTCATGTCCAGCCTGTAGTCCACGGGCAAGATCTTGGTTATGTCGACTAATGACAAATGAATTGTCACACCGAATTTCGGCAAGATTGAGAGTCTCTCACCATCCAGGTTAATTTGTGCCTCTCCCTTAGCAAGTTCATTTCCTGCTTCATTGGAAAGGACGAAATCGCAAGAACACGATATCTTGCTTGCCATTGCTAATTTCAGTGAGCCTCTGCAACCCAACTACTTATTTCTTGTTTTTTGAATCATTGCTCAGTGTGATGGGAAGATCCAAGATCATGAAGGGTAGGATCTAATGAAGACGCGAGTCACGGAAGTATCGGCATCCATGGACCGCTTCTTATTCCCTTTATATACTCTGCCTAAAATTGTTGGAAGTTAGGGTAGATGGGTTTAAAGCTTGACCGCTTCATTTTTCAAAACCTCTTTACATCTGTTACTAAAGGAGAAAGCTCTTCATTTTCTTCTAACGTGCAGAAGCCTTTTCACGCGACTCCGATTTTATGGATACACTCCAAGAAAAGTTCTTGTAAATCTTCTTTTGGCTATCCTAAGGGCACTTTCTCCTCTGTCTGTTAAGCTATAGACTATGGTCTTGCCGTCTTTTTCTTCGCTGATAAATCCAGCTTTGCGGAGGCCCTTTAAAGCAGGATATATTGTGCCTGGGCTTGGCTTTTCTCCTCCTTTTCTTCTTGCGATCTCGTCTGCAAGTGCCTGCCCATGCATCGATTCTTTTGAAAGCAGGAAGAGGATCAAGAATCCAAGCATACCCCTCATGTCACAGCAATTGGGGTTAAATCTACGCATACGAATGATATATCGGGTATCCGATATATGTAAATAGTTGCACATGTCATATATCGGGTATGCGATATCAATCGGAGGTGAAAGCGATGGGATATGGTTGTTGTAGTGGAGCAGGAGGTCATACAGGAAGGAGTTTCCTTACAAAGGAAGAACGACTTGCTATGTTAAAGGAGTACAGGGATGACCTTCAGAAGGAAGTGAAAGGCGTCGATGAAAGGATCAAAGAAATAGCGGCTGAATAGTTATTATTTCTTCCTTTTTGTTTAGGTTTGATTTTGTGCAATTGGCTAGCGAAAATTAGCTGGTTGTGTTGGCTTACATGATTAGGTGCGAATTGCATTTGGGTCATTTGAGACTTGGGTTATTTCTGATGTTTTGTGCTCGTAACTTCATAATGTCGCATTTCTTGAATATCATTGTAAAATGGACCTACTGCTGGGAAGAAAGGCTGAAATTTAGGACTTGGACGGAGACCCCTTCATGACAACCCGCGCACGTGCTGAAAAGTTACCGAACAGAATTTTTCAACTCTTGTCTCCAAGGTCACGCATCATCTGTTCGAATTGTTCTTTTGTGATTTCTCCCTTGGCATCCCTTTCTTTAAGGATGGATTCGGCGGTTCTGTGCTGGTACCTATAGGAGTAGTACCCTCCTTTCCAAGGCCAGATCAACCATTTTGCTATCCAGAAGCCTACGAATACCAAGAAGATGCCGCCTAGCCAGCCAAAATGGAAAGGGACGAATTGATAATAGAAGGCACCTGGCGGCCGGGGAAAAAAGTAAAGGGATAGGACAATAGATACTCCTATTACGGCTATCAATCCTATTATGCCCCAACCTACAATTCGTCTGATGCGATTTGGTTCTTGGTCGCTCATGCTATTTTGCCTCTCATGAACAAATCATCGAGGGGCTACTGTTACAGTCCTCGCCGTTCTTATGCCCTTTGCCATTCCAAGCCCGAAGATCACAAGACCGAAGATTACTCCAAGTATGGGTCCCGGAAATACGATGACCTCTAGAGAGTACCCCATTGAATTCAGGGCAGGCACCATGAAGATGATGCCACTTGCAGCCAGCAATCCTGCCACTAGATATGACCTCTGCTTCCACGACACAACAAACGCTGCCGTCGCCAGCACCATTGCGGCTAGGCTAAGCACCGGCGTAGGTCCCACCTTCAGTACCACCGCCACGTTTCCTACTGCATTTATCAGGACCAAGGCGAGTGTTGCCGCAGCCAGCTCCACAGGCAATACGAATTTTGAAGTTATCGTGCTAAATGTTCGGCTCCACTTATCTTAACCATTGTTTACCCATGACACGTAACATAGTTACCCAAGCTCACTGTTTTTCTCCTTTTTCTTCGTTATCATAATCCAACTTTTCGTCGATCTTTTTCTGCAGTTCTTTGTATATCTCGTATCTTTGGGTCCATTTTGAAAGCACTAACCACTGCCTTATTCCTATCACTATCCATGCAAGCACGAACACGATTACTATGGCCCGTGCTATACCAAAAGCGGAACCATCTGGAGGTCCACCATGCGGCGGCCCACCATTCCAGAACGATTCTCCTCCAGCTAGTGCAAAGGTAACGATGAACGTCGCAGGCACAACTACTATGATAGAAACTATCATGATCAGGAACATCTTTTTGGTCTTGTTTAGCTGGCGGACTAACTCGTCCACTATCTGAAAGATGTTTTGCGTAGGCTTGTTGTCCTTGGATTCTCCCACTAAATCATTCTCCTCCATTGTATTATAATAATTATGGTAACTTTGTTACCTGTCGCCATAATCCTTTTCAGCCTCTCCCCTTGGGAAAAGCGCTTCGTACGGCTCCAGTATTTCTTGAAATATTGCCCTGCCTTTCTCTGAGACCTTGTATTTGATTATCTTCTTGTTGCCCCACGGCTCTTCAAGCCTGATAATCAGGCCTTTCTCTACCATGTCGTCAATTATCTCCTTGTGCTTCACGTTGTTCAGGCCGCAATAGCTCATCAGCTTGCTCTGGTTCAGCTCTCCGTATTCAGACAACTTCAAAATGACATCCTTTCTGATGTAAACCCTGTCGCGATATTCATGAACCAATTTAACCAGATTTCGCGGACTTCAGCGACAACAAATTAATAGGATTAATGATACGGATATAAAGTTGCAGCAAGTCTATCGTTGGAAATATGATTGGCATTCCTAAAAATGTCTTTCTGACAGGCCTAGATTAGCACTGAGGTAACTATGTTACGTGTCATGGGTAAACAATGGTTAAAATCATTCTTCACAAAGTTTACGCATGTTAACAAATCTTCTAAACAAGAAGGTGATTGTAGTTGCCATCTTGATCGTGGGCGCGGTGTCTGCCGTTTTGGTAGCGTCGTTGATAACACAGGCAACTGCACAACAACAGCAAGAGAAAATGATGATGTGGGCAGGAGCAGGGATGCCTGAGATAAACGGCTCGGTGAGCGTTGCGAATGAAACAAGTAATTTTATCAATGAAAACGTCAAAGCGTCGTTTGTAGCGGCCGCAGAAACTGCACAGAGACAGGTAACCGATGGAAAGGTGCTTGGCGGACATATGGGCGTGGTGCAGGGATATCTTGTATACACGTTCTTTGTGGCAAACGCTGCAAATCAGACAGGGTACCTGACTGTGATCGATGCCGGTAACGGCGAAGTGCTCTACACCTCGGAGGGCCGGTCGTTAGGAACCTTTGGTCACTCGATGTACGGGCACTGGGGCGGACATGGGTATGGAGGATGGCACGGGCCGTGGGATGGTCACGGCTGGTGGGGAATCTGGCGATAGCCCATTTCTCTATTGTTCAGAATCATGATGAGGTGTTTGATAGATTATCAGAGCAGTCCATCAACATCGCAGTTAGCTAGGATAGCTGTTACTTAACCAGTCCTATTGAAAGATAAACCTCAGACCTCAACCCACTCTCCTCATATCTATCGGAAAAATGAATTCTCACGCAGAGACAATGGATTCAAATCCCACTTCCGATGCAAATTGCATAGTACGTTTTCCATACCGTATTAATCCTAATTTCCTACTGAAGGTCCGGGCTCTATTGATTTCAATGAGCAGTTAGAAAAGCTCAGCAGAAATAACCAAAGGCTCTAAAGCCCGTATGTCCATGCCCGTCCAAACACTTCCCTTTCTTTTTCCGTTTATACAATCCGCTGAAAATTGTTAGAAGCTACGCGCCAAAAGTTTAAAGATTTTTAGAAATCAGTGGTTCTCGATTGCCAATTCCAGCTGTTTCTGGTACTCTTCATACGTCATTTCCTCTGCCGTCTTTGTCGCCACCAGTTTCTGGACGGCGGCTTGCTTCTTGCTCGTCATTATTCCAATATCACTGCCGGCAATCAGCTTATAATGCTTTACATGAATCAAGACGCACCATACAATCAAAACATTTGACAAAACCAGCCTGTGGATTCAATTTTGACTATCGCTGGCCATTGTGCAGAAGGCTTTGTTGCAAATATTGTAGCTTTTCTGTACGCTGCATCCAGCATGGTTTTTATTGCCGAGCTTGTTTCGTGACTACTGAATTTGTCCGCTTCCGAGTACAAGCACATCCTCAGAATCGCCGGCAAGGACATTGAGGGCAGCAAGAAATTGATAGTTGCCGTCAGTGAAATTAAAGGCGTAGGTTACAATCTTGCTCAGGTTTTGACCCAGACTCTTAACATTAACCCAGACAAGCGCGTCGGGTTCGTGACAGACAGCGAGATCCGCGAGATCGAGCAGGCAATCGCCAACCCTACCAAGGCAGGCATCCCGCTGTGGTATTTGAATAGGAGGAAGAACACGGACACCGGATTGAACCAGCACATGATAACTTCTGATCTTGATTTTGCAGCTTCAAATGACATCGAGCGCGAAAAGCTGGTGATGAGCTGGCGCGGCTACAGGCACATGTTCGGTCTGAGAGTAAGGGGGCAGTGCACTAGGACCACAGGCAGGAAGGGCGGCGCAGTCGGAGTAAAGAAGGTCAAGATGGTGCACGGCGCAATCCCAGGGGCACCCGGCGCGGCGGCTCCAGCAGCTGACGCGGCATCAGCCCCGGCGGCGGGTGGCAAAGAAAGTGGCAAGCCAGCGGCTGCACCTGCAGCAGGTGCGGCAAAGCCAGCAGCGGGCGCGGCTCCAGCTGGAAAGCCAGCACCGGCAAAGAAATAGGTGTGGTGCTAGTTGGGAGATCCTCGTAAGCCAAAGAAACTATACCGCAGGCCAAGGATGATTTGGACCACTGACCAGTTGAATGCTGAACTCTACATCATGGGCTCGTATGGACTCAGGAACAAGCGCGAGTTGTGGAAGGCGCAGACCGAGGTCGCAAGGATCAGGAACCAGGCGCGCGCCCTTTTAGCGTTGTCCACCGAAGCAAGGGCAGAGAAAGAAAAGAGGCTGCTGAACTTTTTGAACAGGCTGAGCATGACAAAGGAGGGAGCGACCCTTGATGACATTTTGAACCTTAAAGTCGAAGACCTGCTTGAGCGCAGGCTCCAGACAATAGTAATGAAAAAGTCAGGCACAAAGTCGCCCTACCAGGCAAGGCAGGTAGTGAGCCACGGCCACGTCTCGGTAGGCAATCGAAAAGTCAACATCCCTGGCTACCTTGTCAGGACGGAAGAGGAGCCGCAAATCCTGCTCCACATCGAGATCCCAAGTGGCGCTGCACAGCCGGCATCATAGGCCACTCACAATATCCACATGGTCTATTTTCCCGTCAGAGTTCATGTCAAACCCCTGAACCACGAGCGCCCAGTCGTCTTCGCTGCTGTACTTTTTCAGCACCTCTTCACTATAGTTTGTAAGTGCAATGACTGCTGATTTCGTCCCGGCCGATCGCACCCCGGCGACCACTACGACGCTGGAATTGCCATCGTAGGGATTCTTTATCTTTGCAATGAGGCCGTGGTTGTCGAGGCTGAAGCGCTTGCCCGACCCGTCGACGAGGCCTGACCAGAAATTTTTTTCGTCAAACCTAATAGGCAGGTAGCGATTGAATTCCGCGGTGACTATGTTTGTCCCCGGCCCTCCGATCGATACCAGATTGTTGCCGGTCAGCATCTTTTCGGCCTTGGCGTCGACGTCCAGCTTTACTACAAACTCTGAAGGGACCGCGCTGGTGATGTGCCCCAAGAAAAATGCAAGGTGCACAGCATAGTGCCCGTCTCTTGCCGACGACTTGTACGGTCCATGCGGATCGGGCGCGCCAACGACCAAGAGTCCCCGGAACTCTCTGCCTGAAACAAAGTTTTCAAAGAATCTTGATGCAGCTAGGTTGCCGCTGTCAGGTAGCGATCCCATCATTGTTTCACCCCAGTCCATCTCGATCCCAAACGACGGACTCGCCGCCTGGTAGAGCCGAGCGGTGCCCCCCCTGACAAAGTTTTTTCCGACTTCGTCAACGGCGCCGATCTTGACTAGTTTGCGGATGTAATAGTAGGCGCTCTGTTCGTAGATTTTCAGCTCTTTTGCGACCTGCGCCGGGTACATTGGTCCTTTCGATAGCAGCTCCATCATGCGCCACGCCACAGGGTTTGAGAGTACGCGCATCCGCTCAACGTCTTTGAATACCACGATCTTTTTGGCAGACGCCTGCCCTTCCTTTTCTGAAACGAGCCTCTTTTCCAATGTTCATAAATGCTGTATACCACTATATAACATTATGTAGTGGTATAAAACTGCATTACAATGTTCCTTCTCAGACCGTTATCAAAATCTGCATAACGGTCGCTTGCCAAGTTTGATGGTAGTTTTAAGCACGACCGGCCTGATTTGGGTAGATGTGTTCGATTATTGGCTACAAGGGCAAGAATGCCGCGGCTCCGATCCTGGTTGGCAGCCTGCAGAGGATGGAATACAGGGGGTACGACAGCGTCGGCGTGGCCACATTTGACAGTGGCAACATCCTTGTCCGCAAAGGGACCGGCAAAGTCGTCGAAGTCAATAAGAATCTGAACCTCAGCCAGATGGCCGGCAGGATCGGCATCGGCCACACGCGGTGGGCGACCCACGGCGGCGTGACTGACAAGAACGCCCACCCGCATTCCGCCTGCAATAACGACATTGCGGTAGTCCATAACGGCATCATTGAAAATTACAAGGAGCTAAAGGAAGAGCTGATTGCTCTAGGCCACAGTTTCGCAAGCGAAACCGACAGTGAAGTGATTGCACATCTTTTGGAAATTCAGTTCGGCAAGGGAATCAAGGAGGCAATGATCGAAACCTGCAAGAGGCTTCGGGGCAACTATGCCTTTGTTGCGGTCTTTCAAGACGGCACGATCTGCGCGGCAAGATACGAAGAGCCTCTTGTAATCGGAGTCGCAAACGACGGCTACTTTATTTCAAGCGACGTGCTTGGGTTCCTGGAGTACACGGACAAGGCGATATTCCTTGAAAATGGCGACATTTGCGTCGTCGACAATTCGAAACTGGAAATCTTTGATTTTGAAGGCAAGCCCATCGCGCATCCAATCACGCAAGTGGCGTGGGAGCTGGGCGACATCGACAAGGGCAAGTACGCGCACTACACTCTCAAGGAAATAAACGAGCAGCGGCTGACAGTGGTGTACGCAGGAAGGCAGGATGAGGTAGTGATGAGCAAGTTCTGTGACATACTGGCAAATGCAAAGGATGTCTACGTCACTGGAAGCGGCACCAGCCACCATTCTGCGCTCATTTTCAAGCACTTGTTGGCAAGGTTTGGCAAGATAAGAGCAGAGACGGTCGTGTCAAGCGAATCTCAGTATGCGCTCGCGTCGATGGACAGCAATTCGGTGCTGGTCGCAATTTCGCAGAGTGGCGAAACCGCCGACGTTTTGGATTCTGTCAGGCTCGCAAGAAATCAGGGAGCCAAGATACTTTCAATAGTCAATGTCACGACGTCGTCGCTTGCTAGGACAAGCGACGCCTGTCTGTTGACAAACTGCGGCCCCGAGATCGGAGTCGCGGCGACCAAGAGCTTTACCGGACAATTGGCGCTCATTTACAACATTACCGACAGGCTGTGCAAGAAATGCCTTGGGACTGAAAAAGCCGAGTTTGCAATAGCGGTGGAAAACATCCTAGCCAACCAGGCAAGCATCATGAGAGTGGCAGAACACATGAAGGATGCGTCCGACATTTACCTGCTTGGCCGGTCGCTTCACTACGCCATTGCGCTTGAAGGCGCGCTTAAGCTGAAAGAGCTCGCATATGTCCATGCAGAAGGGATCGCGGCAGGCGAACTGAAACACGGGCCGCTCGCGCTGATGGAAAAGAATACGTTTGTCATAATGATAAACCCGCACGATGCCACGTTCAGTGACACGATTTCAAACGCGCATGAAATAAAGGCGAGGGGCGCCACGGTCATTGGAATTTCAGACCGCAAGGACGACGTCTACGATTACTGGATCGAAATACCTCACCTAAACGAAGAGGCGTACTACCCGATAGTGGAAGTCATCCCTCTGCAAATACTTGCTTACCAGATGGCGCTTGCCAAGAACGTAGACCCGGACTACCCGAGGAATCTGGCAAAATCTGTAACCGTAAGATAAATTCTGAAAAAGAAAAAAGAAAGGAAAGAGGGTGGCTTAGAACTGAGCGTTCTCGCTTGTTGTTCCAGTCCTGCTGCCGCTTGAGGAAGACCCTACCGGGACGTCCGGGAAGCTGTCAGTCATTCTCTGTTCTGCTACTGCGCCTGCCTCTGCTAGTATCTTGTCTACTTCTTCGCCGCTTGCGTCAAAGGCGAATGAGGTGTTGCCCATGCTTCCTGCACTCATCATGATGTCGCTGAATACTCCGTTGATCTCTCCAAGTTCCCTGTCTACTTCGGGCATGACGCCTGATAGCCCTGACCTTACTCTCGTCAGCGCGCCCATTGCCGGACCGATTGCGACCATCACGTCTCCGAGGTCCGGCAAGGATTCCAGCCTGAGCTGTATCTGTTCCAGGGCCATCTTTAGCTGTGAGATCATCTTTGTCGTCTTTCTGACTTGGGCGATCTCGTTTGATAGCATCTTGCCGTGTTGAGTGTCATGTCGCTGAAGAGCGGAAACTACCTGGTTGAAGAGCGACTTTTCCTTACCTCGTAATTTTTCCAGAATGGTCTCTAGCTTTTGGTTCTGTGCCTGTATCTTGTTCTTGGCAAGCTCGATTCTCGGTTTCAGTGGTTGCTGAGGACCGATGTTCTGCTTGATCCTCTCGGACATATTCGGCGTATTGTCCTTTATCCAGTTGCTGCTGAAGCTCGTCATGGCAACTAGCCAGTGAAAACGCCGTTAAACAGAAATGTCATAATAGAATAACCAAGTGGTAATATTTTGTAGACATGCGTTCAATGATAATAGAATCAGGTTGGAAAACCTATTAAATCCAATGCATCCACGCAAGAGATAGCATGCGAAG
>Ga0209341_10004756_pt1 | contig 12431 bp, 8 predicted proteins | sample RifCSP13_2_FD_184020 | JGI IMG/M metagenome (GOLD analysis project Ga0209341, IMG submission 184020) | Soil microbial communities from Rifle, Colorado - Rifle CSP2_sed 13_2 (SPAdes) (version 2) | ecosystem: Environmental > Terrestrial > Deep subsurface > Rock core/Sediment | place: Rifle...
CGTCCACCATATGTACCAAGCGAAGAAGAACTACGGCTTCATCACCCTCTTCTGGGACAGGTGCTTCGGCACGTATCTGCCCCTCGAGGAGACCCGGCCAAGCGGAGGGAAAGGCTACCGAAGGCGGGTTGAGGGCCATGATGAGAAGGATCGTGGGCCCTCCACGAAAGGGGGGAGCGAGTCATGAGTATTCTCGGCTGGATCCTCTTTGGCCTGATCGTCGGGGTCGTGGCGAAGTTCCTCATGCCGGGGCGCGACCCGGGTGGGTTGATCATCACGATCCTGATCGGGATCGCGGGAGCGCTGATCGGGGGGTTCATCGGGCGCGCGGTGGGCTGGTACGGCGAGGGCGACCCGGTGGGCTTCGTGATGGCGCTGCTGGGGTCGATCGTCCTGCTCCTGCTTTACCGCATGATAGCGCGCCCCTCGGTGTAACACCCGCGCATTGAGGGTCCGACCGGAAGCGCTAAACTGCCGGGCTCCCACTGACTCTCTTACTGTCCCCGCTCTTTTGCTGCCTGGGCTGGGTTACTCCGGACCCGGATTCCTGCGCACCACACCGGCCCAGCCGTCCACGAAGAGCTCATCACCCGTGCGGATGCGCTCGGTCGCCCGGTCCACGTTCACCACGGCCGGCAGCCCGAGCTCGCGCGCGACGATCGCAGCATGGGAGGTAGGGGCGCCGATCTCGGTGACAACGGCCGAGGTGAGGCGAAAGACGAGAGTCCAGCCGATGTCGGTGGTTCGAGCGACCAGCACCTCGCCGGGCTGAAGGTCCTTGGCCTGTCCGATATCCAGGAGCACGCGGGCGCGGGCGGTGACTCGGCCGGGGGAGGCGCCGAAGCCGCGAAGGATGTCGCCGGATCCGGGGTCGGGCGAGAAGGGCACGAGACGTCCGTCGGGCAGCTCGGCCAGGAGCCGAGGCGGCGGAGGCCAGTCCAGCATCCGGCGACGGAGCTCCCGCCGGCGCCCCACCCGGGTGGCTATCGTCCCCCGTAGGGCCGGAGAAATGGGGGTTTCAAGGAGAGACGCGGTCTCGTCTCGCACAAGGAAAAAGATGTCCTCGGGAGCATCGAGGATGTTCCGTGTTCGTAGGCGGCGGCCAATTTCCAGCAAGAGATGGCGAAGGGTCTCCGCCGTTCCTGCCAGTAGGGCCCGGGTTGTTTCCCGCCTCTGCTGCCACATCCGTGCGGGCCGCGCATAGAGGGAGAGCACCCGGTGCACGGGCGCGCGACGCGGTATCTCAGGGGCAGGAGGTCTGGGCGGCCGCGGGGGCGTCAAGGCCATCTGTCTGGCCAGGCGCAGGACCTCGTGTGGTTGCTCGCGCCATCGCGGTTTGGCAAGTTCTGCCTCGTTCTCGCACCGGGAACCGCAAGCTTCGAGAAAGCGCCCGAGGCGTGCCTCGACCTCCGGATCGTCGTCCGCGCGTCCCGGGTTCTCCCGAAGCCAGTCAGCGAACGCGGCGAGCTGTCGCGATGGCTCCAGACTCTCCATCTCGCCCGCCCTGGCCATGGAGGCTACCTCGGCGCTCGGGACCTCTGGCATGTGCTTGCTGGCCAAATGCATCATGGCGTTCAGGAGTCCGTTGGCCATCGTGGATGAGATGCTCATGGCCGTGGCCACGGGACGCATAGAAACCGGCGTGGCCTGTAGAAAGCTCAGGAGGTCGGCATCGCTCGCGCCGCAGGCGATCGCCGATCGGACGCTTTCGTCAAAGGCGCGGACCGACTCCCGCACGTCGCGGATTCGTCTCTTGGCGAAGAGTATCCAGCCGACATAGCGCAGCATGGTAGCCGGCAACTTGACGAGAAAAGGCAGCCTTCGGCCTTGGCGATAGGCGACGAACGGCGCCAGCTCCGGCCCATCGCCGAACATCCGAAGCAGATTCTCCATCTGAAAGCCGGGCAGCACCGACATGGAAGATGCGACGGCGCTGTAGCTCATGTAGAACCGGCCCTTCACCAGCCGCTCGATCGGGCCATCGGGCTCTGGAAGGCCGGAGAAGCGGAAGGAGATCCGGAAGACCTCGTGGATGTTGTGTCGAGTCACTTCCTCTGAAATGGGGGTCAGCGGTCGAGGAATCGCCTCTTGGAAGTTGGCGGCCGTCCACAGGCGAAAGCGGTCGGGCAACGCCGCCTGCAGGGGTGCCGTAATCGGGCGGGCTTGGAGGAGCCATATGCGGCCCTGTTCTGCAGCCCACTCGATGTCCAGGGCGCCGCCGAGTCTTTCGACTGCGACCCGTGCCACGCGTTCCACGGCATTGCGGAGATCTTCGGGCAAGACGGACGGGCTCGCTCTTCCAGAGACCAACCGATCGCCGAGTCCAATCACGCCCTCGACTAGGAACTCGCCGTTTGAGTCCGCGAAGGCGACACCGGCGTACTCAGATTCGATCATGCGTTGGACGATCACGCACATCCTCGAGGCTGCCCGATTGGGATATTCGCGATACGTCGCACCCCGGGTCGTTAACACCGACGCGCGGCAGGCTTCCACCGCACGCAAGAGAGCTTCTTCGCCGCTGATATTCAGGAATGTTTCGAACTGTCCGGCGTATGAGAGACGGCTAGAGTCCTCGTCTGCGGCCGAGGAGCGCACCGCCACCCGCGGCGTTCCGACGCGGCGATAGGCAGCGATGATCTCTTCCGGTGTGGCCTCGGGCGAGACCACAAAGCCCTCGGGCACCGGGAAGCCCGCGGCGATGAGTGCGGCGAGGCCCCGGGCCTTACCGCCCACCACATCCTGACTTGTGATTTCACTCAGCAGAAGGGTGGAATAGTTCATGACAGTGATACAAGTGTATTTCGGCAAGCCCGTGACGTCAACGCAGAAGGGAATTGGCCTGCGACCGTCACCGACTGGATGTCGAGAGGGGGGTGGGGGACAACGTCGAAGACGTGCCACCGGACCGAAGCCAGGTAAGCATCTCACTCAGCGGGACCCATTCGAGAAAATTCGAGTAGTGCTCGACGGTGACCCTGCCGACCGCCCGGCCATCCCGGACCTCCAGCCAGAAGTCGCCACAGATCGAAATCGCGAAATCACTCTTGTGAGCCGACGGGAAGAGTCGTTCCCAGAGGGATGAGGCTTGTTCTCCGGTTGTCTTCTGCACTGCGAAGAACCACGTGGTGCCGACCGGAAAGTGGCTGACGTAGGGCCGGCAGAGAGCGCCGGTATCCCCCCAGATCCTTATTGTCTTGCCTTCCTCGGTTCCCTTAAGGACTTCGATGACCCTCACATCCATGCTGTTCTTGTAGTGGGACAATACCTCTCCGAGAACGATCAGCTCTTTGCCCAGCGCGACCTTCGCAAAGGGTCCGGCCCACATACAACTACAGGCGAGTGCCGACTTGGGAAGGCCGGGGATCGCCAGCAGGACCAGCACAGGAACAGTCCTCAAGAATCGGAGACTCATCATAATTCATCTCCTTAGCGCGGACACTCGACCACGGGTCCGCCATCGAATCGGTAGCAGGTCGTGGATTCAACCATTCCCAGGCAGATCGTCTTTTTTGGCCCATCGGCGGGACGGCTGTCGTAGAGCTCCCACTCGATGCCGAGACACTTGCAGGTCTTGTACATCGCACCCATCCCCCCACCGTATGCGCATTCACGAACCAACAAGAATCCGGCCACGGCGTACAACGCCACGACGAGCACGATGTTGCGGAGCATCTTCGATCGCATGCGTCACCTCAGCACGATAAATTCAGCGCAGATGCCGTGATAACACCCTCCCGTCTCGCACGCTCCTGAGGTATTAGACCGGCCGCCCGCCAGTTAGTTCCGTGCTGTCACCAAAAAAGATGACGTCTCCCTCTCGGGCGAACTGGATCATAGCCGGTGCAGAGCGGGAGGAGAACGAGGGTAAGAAGGGGAGCCCTGAGGTGGGTTCCATTGGGGAGCATTTCAGAAGAGGCCGGAGCCCAACAGCAGCATCATCTTGTCGTTGGTCGCCCGGAGACGGCCCGAGAGCTGCTTCACCACGTTCCAGAGGATGGCGTAGGCAAGATCGCGGTCGCTTCGCAGCAGCAGCTGGAACGCCTCTTTTTTCACGACCAGCAGGGTGCATGCTTCGTGGGCCCTGGCAGTTGCACTCCGCACCACGGTATCATCGATCACCGACATTTCCCCGAAGGCCTGGCCTTTTTCGAGCACGGCCAGCGCCTCTTCCTTCACTATGGAGAGATGACGGGAGATGCGAACCTTCCCATCCAGGATCAGGTACAGTTCCTCGCCCTGATCGCCTTCCTCAAAGATGACCGCGCCTGGCTCGAATTCCTCCATGCCGGAGACTCGGAGGATGGACTGGAGCTGCTTCGCGTCTAGCCCCTGAAACAGGCCGACTCTTGACAGTTGTGTCGTCGGATCCTTCATAGCGTCCTTTGTGAAAAGCCGCCTTAGGGCGACTTGACGATGGTGCAAGGCTCATGCCATCCATTCCCACTCTTCCGGGCGTGCCGGTTATTCAAAAACGAAGAGCCCACTATCGCCAGTGATAGCGGGCTCTCCTATTCAGTTGGCTATCTCAGTAAAGTCTATCCTCGAACTTCTTCGGCCTGATGCTGGCGTCTTACCCCTAGGGAAGGTCGGTGGAACCCATGAGGTACCGGTCGCACTCGCGTGCCGCACCCCGACCCTCGTTGATGGCCCACACCACGAGGCTCTGGCCTCGGCGCATGTCGCCGGCAGCAAAAACACCCCTCACGCTGGTAGCAAATCTCCCGTACTCCGCCTTCACGTTGGAGCGTTCGTCCCGGTTGACGCCAAGCGGCTGGAGGAGCGTGTCCTCCGGTCCAAGGAAGCCCATGGCCAAGAGCACGAGTTGGCCAGGCCAGACCCTCTCGGTCCCGGGGATTTCCCTCGGGACGGACCGGCCGTTCTCACCCCGGTGCCATTCGATCTGGACGGTGTGCAGATCCTTGACGTGTCCGTGCTCATCCCCGGCAAACCTCTTAGTCATGATGCAGAACTCGCGGGGGTCCCGTCCGAAGACGGCTGAGGCTTCCTCCTGGCCGTAGCCGGCGCGGAAGATGTTCGGCCACTGCGGCCAGGGATTGTCGGGGGCCCGTTCCGTGGGCGGCTTCGGCAGGATCTCAAATTGGACCAGGCCCTTACAGCCGTGGCGCATGACGGTGGCGATGCAGTCGGTACCGGTGTCGCCGCCGCCAATGACGATCACGTCCTTGTTCTTGGCGTAAATATAATTGCCGTCCTGCAGGTTACTGTCGAGGAGGCTCTTGGTATTGGCGCGCAGGAAGTCCATCGCGAAATGAATGCCCTTGAGGTCGCGACCGGGAATCGCCAGGTCGCGCGGTTTGGTGGCACCACCACAGAGGACAGCCGCGTCAAATTCCTTGAGGATCTTCTCAGCAGGATAATCCTTGCCGACTTCGGTGTTCGTCACAAACTGTATTCCCTCCTCGGCCAGGAGGTCGACACGACGCTGGACGACGGCTTTATCTAGGTGCGGATTCGGAATGCCGTACATCAGCAATCCACCAATGCGGTCGTCGCGCTCGAACACGGTCACTCGGTGACCCGCTTTGTTGAGCTGGGCGGCACACGCGAGCCCGGCCGGCCCCGAGCCGACCACGGCCACTTTCTTCCCCGTCCGCCTCGCAGGCGGTTCCGGAATCACCCACCCCTCTTCAAAGCCCTTGTCAATAATGGCGCACTCGATGCTCTTGATCGTGACGGGCGGTTCAATGATCGCCAGGACGCATGCGGCTTCGCAGGGGGCAGGGCAGATCCTGCCGGTAAACTCGGGGAAATTGTTGGTCTTGTGTAAGCGATCGAGCGCTTCTCTCCAGAGTCCGCGATAGACCAGGTCGTTCCACTCCGGGATCAGGTTGTTGATGGGACAGCCCGAGGTCATGCCGTTGAGGATAATGCCGGTGTGGCAGAATGGGACGGCACAGTCCATGCAGCGGGCCCCCTGCGTCTTCAGCGTTTTCTCGGGGGCGTGCAGGTGAAACTCCTCCCAATCGCGAACCCGTTCCGCGGGCGGACGATCCGGCGGGAGCTCCCGAGGGTATTCCATGAATCCAGTCGGCTTGCCCATCCCAACGCCTTCGAGGAAATCAGAAATAGGAGGGTCGAGCGTCAGTTGCCACTCACGCGCGCCAGATCGAGCTTGTTTGCTTCGAAGGCAGCCATCGTGGCTTCCTCACCGCTCAGGCCGGCCTCCTCGAACCGCTTCATCGCTTCGACCACCCGTTTGTAATCCTTGGGCAGGATCTTCACGAACTTCGGTACTATTTCTTCCCACCGGGCCAGGATGAACCGTGCGCGCTCGCTGTTGGTATACTGGGCGTGTCGCCCGATCATCCTTTCCACCTCTTTGATCTCGTGCTGGTCGTCTAACCGTTCCAGGAAGACCATCTCCTGGTTGCACCGGCGGTGAAAGTCGCCGGCCTCGTCCAGCACGTACGCGATGCCGCCTGACATGCCAGCGGCGAAGTTCCGGCCCGTGGGTCCGAGCACGACCACACGACCACCGGTCATGTACTCGCAGCCGTGGTCGCCCACGGCCTCGATGACGGCGTGCACGCCGCTGTTCCGGACGCAGAATCGCTCGCCGGCCATACCGCGGATGTAGGCCTCCCCACCGGTGGCGCCATAGAAGGCCACATTGCCGATGATGATGTTTTCCTCGGGGACAAAGGTCGAGCCTTCCGGCGGATAGACGATGATCTTCCCCCCGGAAAGCCCCTTGCCGATATAGTCGTTTGAGTCCCCCTCGAGGATCAGCGTGATGCCTCGCGGGACGAAGGCACCGAAACTCTGGCCGGCGGATCCCTTGAAGCGGAGTCGGATCGTGTCCTCCGGCAGGCCTTCCCCGCCGTAGCGCCGGGTCAGTTCGCTGCCCAGGATCGTTCCGACCACGCGGTGGACGTTGTGAATGGGCATGGTCGCCCGGACCGGCTCGCCCCGATCAAGCGCCGGCCGACAGAGATCCAGGAGCACCCGCCTGTCGAACGATCGGTCCAGCCCATGATCCTGGGAGATTTGGCAGTAGCGGCCCACCTCCGGCGGGACGTCCGGCTGATAGAGTATGGCTGAGAGGTCGAGACCCTTTGCCTTCCAGTGATCGACGGCTCTGCGGGCCTCCAGTTTATCGACCCGGCCAACCATCTCGTTAACGGTGCGGAATCCCAGCTTGGCCATCCACTCACGGAGTTCCTGGGCGACGAAACGCATGAAGTTTACAACATGCTGAGGGTCTCCGGTAAACTTCTTGCGCAGCTCTGGATTCTGTGTTGCGACGCCGACCGGGCACGTGTCGAGATGGCAGACCCGCATCATGACACACCCGAGGACGACCAGCGGGGCGGTGGAGAATCCGAACTCTTCTGCGCCCAGGAGGGCCGCAATGGCGACGTCGCGGCCGGTCTTAAGCTGCCCATCGGTTTCCACCACGATCCGGCTGCGCAGCTTGTTCAGAACGAGCGTCTGGTGTGTTTCAGCCACTCCCAGCTCCCACGGCAGGCCGGCGTGCTTGATGCTGCTCTGGGGAGAGGCACCCGTCCCGCCGTCGTATCCGCTGATCAGCACCACGTCGGCTTTCCCCTTGGCCACACCCGCGGCGATGGTGCCCACGCCCACCTCTGACACCAGCTTGACGTTGATGCGGGCGTGGTGATTGGCGTTCTTGAGGTCATGGATCAACTCGGCCAGGTCCTCGATCGAGTAGATGTCATGATGCGGGGGGGGCGAGATGAGCCCCACGCCAGGTGTCGCGTACCGGACCTTGGCGATCCAGGGGTAGACTTTGCGACCCGGCAACTGGCCTCCCTCTCCGGGTTTCGCGCCCTGGGCCATCTTGATCTGAAGCTCCCGCGCGTTGACGAGATACTCGCTGGTGACTCCGAACCTCGCCGACGCCACCTGCTTGATGGCGCTTGAGCGCGAGTCGCCGTTGGAGTCGGGGATGTAGCGGGCAGGATCCTCCCCGCCTTCGCCCGAGTTGCTCTTGCCACCGATCCGATTCATCGCAATGGCCAGGCTTTCGTGGGTCTCCTTGCTGATGGAACCGTACGACATGGCACCGGTCTTGAACCGTTTGCAGATGGATTCCACTGGCTCGACTTCCTCTAGCGGGATCGGTTCGGGGGCGAACTTCAGCTCGAGCAATCCGCGCAGCGTGGCGAGCTGTTCGGATCGGCGGTTGACCAGGTCCGCGTACTCCTTGTAGGCTCGGTAGTCGTTCCTGCGGCAGGCGAGCTGCAGCCTGTGCACCGTTTCCGGGTTGTACATGTGATACTCGCCATCCTGGCGCCACTGATACTGGCCACCGACGTCGAGCGTTCGGCCGTTGACCGGGCGGTCCGGGAAGGCGCGGGCGTGCCGCAGTTGCGCTTCCCGGGCGATGACGTCTATCCCCACGCCCCCCACCCGTGACGGGGTCCAGGTGAAATACTTGCCGACCACACTTTCGCTGATGCCGACCGCCTCAAAGATCTGCGCCCCCTGGTAACTTTGGATTGTGGAGATACCCATTTTCGACATCACCTTGACGACACCCTTGACCGCGGCCTTGATGTAGTTTTTCACCGCCCGGTCATGGGTGATGTTCGTCAACATCCCCTGCGCGATCATGTCGTCCAGCGTCTCGTACGCCAGGTAGGGGTTGATCGCACTGGCCCCATAGCCGATCAGGGCCGCGAAGTGGTGCACCTCCCGCGGTTCGCCGGATTCCAGCACCAATCCCACCTTTGTCCGCGTCCCCTCACGAATGAGGTGATGATGAAGGCCTGACACCGCCAGCAGCGCCGGGATCGGGGCCTTATTCTGGTCAACACCGCGATCGGACAGGATCAGGACGTTGGCCCCCGCAGAGATGGCACGGCTTGCCTGGCGGAACAGCTCCTCCATGGCCTGCTCCAGTCCCGGACCTCCGTCGTGGACCCTGAAGAGAATCGGCAGCGTCACAGCCCTGAAACCCGGGATGTTGATGTGGCGGAGCTTCTCCAGTTCCTCGTTGGTCAAAATCGGCGTCTTCAGAATGATTTGGCGGCAGCTTTCCGGTTCCGGCACCAGGAGATTCCGTTCAGGCCCGAGCATCGTTTCCGTAGCCGTGATGATCTCCTCCCGAATGCAATCGATGGGGGGGTTCGTAACCTGCGCAAAGAGCTGCTTGAAATAGTTGTAGAGCGGCTGAGGCCGGTCGGACAGCACCGCCAGCGGGGTATCGGTCCCCATGGAGCCGACAGGTTCCACGCCCTCTGCGGCCATCGGTCCCAGAATGATGCGTAGCTCTTCAAAGGTGTAGCCGAACGCCTGCTGCTGTGCGAGCACCGCTTCATGAGCCGGTTCCCGAAGTGGGGGAGGGTCGGGCAGATCTGCGAGCGCCACGAGATGCTCATTCAGCCACAGCCGGTACGGATGCGCGGTCGCCATCCGGTGCTTTAGCTCTTCGTCCCCGACGATGCGCCCCTCTTCGGTATCCACGAGCAGCATGCGGCCCGGCTGGAGACGCCCCTTGTGGAGGACGCGATCCGGCGGGACGTCGAGGACGCCTACCTCGGACGCCATGATGACCAGGTCGTCCTTGGTCACGTAGTATCGCGACGGGCGCAAGCCATTCCGGTCGAGCACCGCACCGACGCGTATGCCATCAGTAAAGGCCATGGAGGCGGGACCATCCCACGGCTCCAGGAGACAACTGTGATACTCGTAGAACGCCTTCTTCTCGTCACTCATGCTCTCGTGGTTCGACCACGGTTCCGGGATCATCATCATCATGGCGTGCGGGAGGGACCGGCCGGCGAGCACGAGAAACTCCAGGCAGTTGTCAAACATGGCCGAGTCGCTGCCATCGGGATGGATGACGGGAAGGATCTTGCGTATGTCATCGCCGAAGAGATCGGACGTGAACATCGCCTGCCGCGCGTGCATCCAGTTTACATTGCCGCGTAGGGTGTTGATCTCGCCGTTGTGGATCAGATACCGGTATGGATGGGCGCGTTCCCAGCTGGGGAACGTGTTCGTGCTGAATCGCGAATGGATCAGGACGAGAGCAGCTTCCATGGCGGGATCCGAGAGATCCGGATAGTATTCCTCCAGCTGCTCCGCCGTGAGCATCCCCTTGTACACGACCGTCTTATACGAGAGGCTGGCGAGATAGAAGTATTCACCGCCCTTCATCCCTGAGTATCGGATGGCGTTCTCGGCCCGCTTCCGGATGACGAAGAGTTTCCGCTCAAAAGCCGGCGCATCTTGGAGCGTGGCATCACGTCCGATGAACACCTGCCGCACGCACGGTTCGCACGAGAGGGCCGTGCGCCCCAGGGAGGCATTCTGGGTCGGGACCGTCCGCCATCCGAGCAGGCGCTGCCCCTCCTCGGCAATGATCTTCTCGAAGTGCTGCTCGCAGTTCCGGCGCTGGGCAGGATCGGGGGGAAGGAAGAGCATCCCGATGCCGTACTCGCCGAAGGGCGGGAGGTGCACGCCGACCTCGGCACCCGCCTGCTGGAGAAAAGCGTGCGGGGTCTGCAGGAGGATCCCTGCGCCATCGCCCGTCTGGGGTTCGCTGCCGCGGGCTCCCCGATGGGTGAGGTTCAGGAGCGCGGTAAGCCCCTGGCGGACGATCGCGTTCGACTTCACCCCCCTGACGTTCACGACAAACCCGATGCCGCACGCGTCGTGCTCGAATCGCGGATCGTATAGACCCTGCTTGGGGGGCAATCCGGTGGACTTCATGTTCCGTCCTCTCTACGAGAACCGCTCACGCCGAGAACCGTTATGGCTGCCCCGGTCGATAGAACGCCCTTCGTATCCGAGCCCACACGCATTGTGCTCTGACGCACCGTGGTATAACATAGGTATAATACACCTCAAGCACATCGAGGCTGAGCACAACTGGGGGAAGTCTCACACCTACATATACGCCGCAGGAGGCAGGGTGAAACCCTCTCCTTATCCCCCGTATGCTATTTCAAGAAGGGGAGTGCTGTCAAGGACTTAGAGCAAGTGGGGGGACGGACTAACCCGATGACTGGCCTTATGTTCGGACGATTGCGACCGCTCTGGGGCAGTGGTGCTATGGGGAGGCCGACCAGGCCCAAGAAACTGGCGGAGTACACCCTTTTGGGGGTGCTTGTGTGTCTGGGATCGCCCGTGCCGGCCCAGGCGTGGGGCCCTGCGGCCCACGTCCTCATCAACCGGGCCGCCTGCACCACGCTGCCGGAACCGCTCCGGCACTTTTTCATGAGACACCAGGCTTTCATCGGCGAACACAGCGTGGATCCCGATACGGTCCTCACGGAGCAACAGGGGGAGGCGGAACGGATCCGCCACTGGTTTACCCTGAATGAGCTGGATCGCTTCCCCTTCCGGGAGATTCCTCGCAACTACAGGGAGGCCCTGACCAAGTACGGCCGTGAGCGGCTGGAGAGGGCTGGGCAGTTGCCCTGGCGGATCGCCGAGCTGTACCGAGAGCTCGTCGAGGCCATGCGGGCTTCGGACTGGAAGCGCGTGCCCCTCGTCGCGGCCCATCTTGGCCACTATGTGGCCGAGGGGCACCAGCCGCTCCATACGACCACGAATCACGACGGGCAGTTGACCGGCAACGAGGGGATTCGCAAGCGCTTCGAAGACGAAATGATCCGTCGCCACCTGGCAGAGTACCAGGACCTTGCGGCGTTCACCCAACCGGCCAAGCGGGCCGTCGATCCATCCGCCTTCATCTTCGAGTTCCTGATTGACAGCCATGTGTGGGTGGACAACCTCCTGCGGGCCGACACCCTGGCGCGACAGGGGGTGTCTGATTTCGGCGACGCGTACTACGCGGCCTTGCACCTCTTCGCGGGAAGGCTGGCCAAGCTCAGCATGGCGCAGGCGGCCACGGACATTGGCAGCCTCTGGTATAGCGCGTGGATCGAGGCCGGCCGCCCCAAGGTTCCCTAGTGCCGGGCCAACTTACTTCGCCTTACTTTGTCCTCGGTCGTCGGCCATCCTCAACGTACAACCGCGTACGCCTCCGGTGGCCTCCTCTCTGCGTCCTCGTCATGCTCGTAATTTGGCCCGGCACGTCTGTGTCCGGGAATGCGTAGCAAAGCGTAGCATAGTAAAATAATCGGCTGGGGATCGAATAGGGGCGCCGCTTGCTGAGGGAAGCGGGATTCGGGTCGTCGCGGGTCCTGTCGGAGGCCTCGCCCGCCCGTCCTCGGAGAATTAACGCGCCATTCATTGAGAATAAAACTGGAAATCAAGCTGTCGGTTGCGAAATTCTCCTGCGGGCGACCGGGCTTCGGCCCCCGCCACCCGCGAGCCGGCGAGGGGAGAGAGGGGAGATGGCAAGACTAAGAGAGCCGAGGCCGCGGGCGAAGAGAGAGGTGAGGCGGGGGCGGCGCCACGGACGGTCAGGGCCGCGGAAGCGGGTCACAGTCTTTTTGAGCGCCCCCCTGCTCAAGAAGGTGAGCCGCATG
>Ga0209341_10004758_pt1 | contig 12429 bp, 8 predicted proteins | sample RifCSP13_2_FD_184020 | JGI IMG/M metagenome (GOLD analysis project Ga0209341, IMG submission 184020) | Soil microbial communities from Rifle, Colorado - Rifle CSP2_sed 13_2 (SPAdes) (version 2) | ecosystem: Environmental > Terrestrial > Deep subsurface > Rock core/Sediment | place: Rifle...
CGGCGTCTCCGCGGCCGTCGCGGGAGACGGGTCCTTCGGCGTGGCCGTGGGCCTCGCGGAGGGCCTCAACTGGATCACCGTCGTCGCGACGGACTGGACGAACGCGACGGACACCGTGTACCGGACGATCGTGCGGGACTCGACTCCGCCCGCGCTCACAGTCTCGTCCCCTGGGCCAGGGGGCCTCTCCAATGCGTCCGTCGTGCGCGTCGCCGGGGTCGCGGAGCCCTTCGCGGATCTCGCCGTGAACGGGGTGCGCGTGGCCGTGAACGCAACAGGGTCGTGGTCCGTCGACCTCGCCTTCGAGGATGGCCCCCGGACGATCCTCACGACCGCCTCGGACCTCGCGGGGAACGTCGCGTCCGACGTCCGCGGCATCCTCGTGGACGCCACGCCCCCGACGATCACCCTCACCGCCCCCACGGCCGTCCTCACGGGCAACGCGAGCGTCGTCGTCGCGGGGCTCGTCTCGGAACCGGTGGCCCTCCTCACGGTGAACGGCGCGCCGGCCTCCGTGGCGGCCGACCGTTCGTTCTCGATCATCTTGAACCTGACGGAGGGGCAGAACGTGATCACGATCGTTGCGGTCGATTTCGCGGCCCATGCCGGGATGGCGACGCCCATCGTCGTGGTCGACACCACGGCTCCCGCCCTGAGCGTGACCACCCCCGTGAACCTCGCCGTCTTCGGGCGGGCCGTCGTCCGGGTGGCGGGCACGACGGAGGCCGGGGCGATCCTCACCGTGAACGGCGTCCTCGTCGCGGTCCGGCCCACGGGCGCGTGGAGCGTGGACCTCGCCCTCCCCGACGGGTCCCAGGGGATCGTGACCGTCGCCTCCGACTACGCGGGGAACAGTGCGATGGACGTCCGCGGGGTGTACGTGGACACGGTCGCCCCGGTCCTCACCCTGACATCCCCCGTGGTCCCGATCACGAACGACCCGGATGTCGTTGTCTCGGGCTTCGTCGACGACCCGAGCGCCTTGGTGTTTGTGAACGGCGCCCCTGTGGCCGTGAGCCCCGGGACGGGGACCTTCACGACGACCCTCGCCCTCGCGGACGGGGAGCACGCGATCCTCGTCGTCGCCGCGGACGCGGCCCACCAGACGACCGCGCTCACGGGGATCCTCGTGGACACGGTCGCCCCGGACGTGAAGGTGTCCCGCCCTCTGAACGGGACGGAGACGGAGCGCGCATCCGTCCTCGTCGAAGGGACGGTCGACGACCTCGGCGCGACGGTCCTCGTGAACGGGATCCTCGTGCGGCCGGACCCGACGTACCGCTGGTCCGTCATCGTCGCGGTCCGGGAGGGGGAGAACACCCTCCGGATCTCCGCCGTGGACCTCGCGGGGAACGAGGCGCCGGTCCTCACGCGCACGGTCACGTTCACCTCGCCGATCCCGGCCCTCGAGGAGGACGTCATCTCCCACAACCAGCGTCTCTTCGGCCTCGAGGGAAACCTCGCCCTCGCCCTGATCCTCGTCCTCGCAGTCCTCGCCGCGGTCCAGGGCGGCCTCTACTGGAGTCTTCGGCGGCGGATCGCCGCGTCCCGCGGGCCCCGGAGCTGGGAGGCGGGGAAGAAGGGAAAGGGCGGGTAGCCGCATCCCGGCGTCCTCCGAAAACCCTTAAGGGGTCCCTGGGGCCATGCCGCCCCGGAGAGGAGCGGGCATGCCGAGGATCGAGTCCCTCAGCCACGTGGGTGTCTTCACGAGGAACCGGGAGCGGGCCGAGGCCTTCTACACGCGGCAGGTCGGGCTCGTCGTGCGCGGCCGCCCCGCGGACGCGGGCCTCCGAGCCCTCGGGACGACGAGGACGGGGGAGGATGCGAGCCTGGCCCTGTGGCAGCCCGACCCGCGGACGGGGGGCGCGGGCGTTGCGGCCGCGGCGCGGCAGATCGGGACCGTGACGGGCGTCGGGTTCACGACGACGAACTTGGACGCCACGGTCCGCCGGATGCGGGCGAAGGGCGTGCGGGTCGAGGTCCTCGGGGAGGAGGGCGGGGAGCGGTACGCGAGGTTCTTCGACGCGGACCGGAACTCCCTCTTCCTGTCGGAGCCCGCGAGAGCGAAGGCCCGCCGGGCGGGGCTGTCGAGGATGGACTTCGTGACGATCGTCACGCGGGACATGGACGCGTCGGTCGCCTTCTTCACGAGGGCCCTCGGGATGCGTGTGCGGCGGGACCTCGAGGAAGGTTATGGGGAGCTGCGCCTGAGCCCCAAGGGGACGGCCCTTGCGCCCTTCACCCCGAGGCGGGAGGCCTACGAGGACCCCGCGAACTACGCCGCGGACATGGCTCACATCGGCGAGGACACGTGGATCTTCTTCACGACGGGAGACCTTCGGGAGGCCCAGGAGGAGCTCATGGCCCGCGGCGTGCGCTTCCGCCGGAAGGCGGAGCGCGGGGCCTGGGGCGGGCTCGAGGCGGAGTTCCTCGACCCCGACGACAACGCGTACGGGCTCGTCGAGCCCCGCTCTAGGGGGCGGATCTAGACTTCCGAGCCGGTCGATGCCGTTCGACTGTCCGGCAGATCCATCCCGGGGGATTCTTGTTCCGTCCGACGGCGAACATCGCGCCGAGGCTCTCGAAGTAACCTGCACTCGGCTTGGATGTAGCTACATGCGAATCGCGGTAGGCTCGACCCCCCCTTTCTTGAACTCCTGTCCGCCGGCCCCGAGCGGCATCTCTTGACCATGGTTCGATGGCCGCCTCGTTATCGTTCTAGGCGAGCCGTTGTGGGCCGGGCCGTCGACGATCGCGAGGATACGCGCCATGAGGATACGAGACATATCTACCCGCCCGAGTGGACTCAGGTCCGCCTGAAGGAGGGGGCTATCAAGGGTTCTTGAACGCACCCTGGCGAGTCTGCGCATCGCACTTGCGTAGCTCACCGCAGCCTTTATGGACCCAGCAGCTGTTGTATGGCCGCAGGTGGTGGCCTGCGCTTCGCTGATGCCAGACCGCTGGTCGCTGCCGTGGCCTTCTGGGTCGGGGCGGTGTACGTCTCCGTCGCAGGAGGATGGCGCAGCACCTCGGGCATGATTCTCTTCATCGGCCTCATTGGATTCGGCGCCTCTTCGTTCGGATGCTTCCTCTACAGCCGGATTGCAGTCAAGAGGCCGAAGTCTGAGGCGCACCCGTAAACTGGGCACGGGGTAGGCGTTCCGAGGTCAAAACCTCCCCAGGTCCACAAGCGATTTCCAAATCCCCGGCGAGATGGCCGTGCTTGAGACCCTCCTCCGACCCGGTCCAGCATGGTCATTCCCAACTCACCCGGCCGACCAGACCCTGTACCATCGGGAGACCCCGGAGAGTCCTTCCAAGGAATGACACGCTCTACAGACCTAGGTCGTACCTGCACGTTGAAACGTAACAGGTACAGGCGTGGGCGGCGTCAAGTGCGATGCAAGCCTCAGCCTCGGCGAGCCGTCCCGTGAAGCCTCCGAGGAGGCATAAGTACACGACGGGACTGACAATCCGAAGGCAGTCGTCCAGCCTCTGCTTTGCGGTGGCACTCAATTGGTGGTAGTAATCCGCGCAGGCTACGTGACCAACGACATGCATGCAATTCGTCATTGCGAGGGGCCAGAACAGGAGCCACAGCCACCACTCCGAGTCGGGGCAGTGCATCGTCCCTTGGAACTGTGAACAGTAGATGCCCAGCGCAGGGTCCCAGAACCAATCACCACTGCCCACCTCCCCGTACCCTCCCCCCGAGCCGCGCCTTCGAGCGAACTGGCCGCTGGGGTCGGTCCTGGTTAGCGGATTGTTCCCAGCATAGACGTACCGGTTGGAGCCGCCGATGGTAGCGGCTGGATCTCGCGTCAGGAACCTCCCCGTTTCCGATTCATAGTGGCGCGCCCGATAGTACGTCAGCCCGTCGGTATCAGACTCGCGCCCCGTGAAACCGTACGCGTTCGGGATCGCCTCCGCTTTCGATCGGATCCCGCCGAAATCGTCGTATGCGTACACGTTCGCGGCGCTCTTGTTTCCTCGCGTGATCCGCGTTGGGCTTCCCCGGCCGTCCGCGTGGTAGTAGTACCAGGCGCCCTGCGGGACCTCCGTCATGTCGAACTTCCCCAGAGGCTGGTCGATTCCGGGCCCATGAACGTATTTCGCGCTCATTCCTCCCGTGGCGCTGAGTTCGCCCATGATGTCGTCGTAGCCGTTGAAGCCCCTGAAGTCGTAGAGGTAGTACGTCTTGGATCCGGACTCATTCCGGAGGATCCTCGACCCATCCGCTGCGTACAGGTACGACACGCTCTCGGCTCCCTCGACGGTCGTCCCGACGAGGCGATTCTCGGAATCATACTCGTAGCCGTATCGGATGGGATCCCGCCCGGGTACCGTCTCGACCTTGGAGATCGTGTTGCCGTTCCCGTCATATCCGTAGGCGACATCCACGACGATGTCCGCGCCGAGTCGGGTCGTCCGACGACCCAGGGAGGAATCTTCCCGGTACGTGTAGTCCGTCCGGAGGCCGTTCGTCTCGTTCTTGTACAGCCGGTTGCCGTTCTCGTCGTACTCGTAGTACGCTGTCGTCCCGGTCTCATACGTCGTCGCGTTGAGGGCGTAGTCGTCTCCGTAGGTGTACGTGATCTCCGTGTCGTTCCACTGCTCCTGGGCGAGGCGGTTGCCTACGCTGTCATAGGTGTAGTTGTGCCCCTCGACGACGCTCCCGTCGGACGTGTCGATCGTCCGGACCGACGTGAGCCAGCCCGCCTCGTTGTACGTGTAGTTGAGCTCCAAGCCGTTCGGATGGAGGATCGACGTCATCCGGTGGTCCCCGTCGTACGCGAGCGTCCAGGTCTGGTCCGCCATCGTCATGCCCGTGAGTCGGCCGTCCTCGTCCCAGGCGTACGTCAGGACGGACGCATCGGGGTACGTCATCGTGAGCCGATGACCGTCTTCGTCGTACGTGTACTCGATTGTCTTCGTGAACGTCGCGAGGGGCAGGTGGTACTCCGACGTTACCTCGACGGGCCGGCTCAGCTTGTCGTACACGTAGGTCCGGACGAACCAGCTGTCCAGGCTGTGCTCGGAGACGTCCTCGACAACGTTCCCGTCCTCGTCATAGCTGTACCAGAGACCTTTCCCGCCCCCATAAGAGACATCCTCGAGGCGGTTCAGCCTGTCATACGTGAAGTTGGTCCACTTCCCCGACCCCGCCCATCGAGTCACGATGTTCCCCGCAGAATCGTACCAGTACCTAGAAATGTGTCCGAGGGGGTCGATCTCCGTCGTGCGCCGGCCGTAGGCGTCGTACTCGAACCGCCAGAGTCCCTGGGCCGGGTCCTCGATCGACACGAGGCGGCCGAGCCGGTCGTACGTGTACACCGTGACCGCACCCGTAGCCGCCGTCGTGCGTTCGATGCGGCCCCACGTGACGTTCCACGTCTGCTCCGTGCGATTCCCGTTCGCGTCCACGACGGCCGTCCGCGCGCCCCTCGCGTCGTACTCATACAGGGTGACGTGGCCTATGGCGTCCGCGGTGGACGTGACCCATGAGTTCGCGTTGAACGTCGAACGGGTCTCGAAACCCATGGGGGTCGTGGAGTTCACCGTGCGGCCGAGGGGATCGTACCCGCCTCCCGAGGTGTGTCCCAGGGGATCCGTCGTCGTCTGCCGCCAGCCGTGGACGTCGTACGTGTGCGTCGTGGTGAAGGCCCGCCTGTCGCGAACCCGAAGCAGAAGCCCCGCGTCGTCGTATACGGACTCCGTGGCGTTTCCCTGGGGATCGATGACCCGGGTGGGGTTCCCCCGCTCGTCGTACTCGTATCGGGTGACGATCCGGCAGTGGGGGTAGGCGATGCAGGACCGCCAGCCGTCGTGGGCGATGAGGAGGGAATGGAAGGCCGCTTCCGAGTCCCGGTTTTCCCACTCGTCGAACGAAGCTCGTACCACGCCGCCAATCGAGACCCCTTCTTCCACGATGACGACGTTCCCCCGCCAGTCGTACTCCTTCGTGGTCGAGTAGTTGCGGGCGTCCGGCCGAGAGACGACGTTGTGCTCCCCGTCCCACGCGAGGGTCCACCGCTCGCCCCCCGCCTGTCCGCCGCCCGCGCCGCCCGAGCTGCAACCGCAGCACCCACCGGTCCCCCCGCTCCCGCCGCATGCGCAGCCGAGGGCCGCGAGCGGGCCCTCGATCCGCACGGGCCTGCCGGCGAGCTTGTCGTACTCGATCGTCGTCGCATTGCCGTACGCGTCCACGACCGTCGCCGTGCGGCTCGTCCAATCGCCATACGCGATGCCGTACATCCGGAACTGCCACTCAATCGCGGCCGAGATGCGGTTGTACAGACCCGTCCAGACCTCGGTGATCCGCGAGCTGGCGTCCTTCACGAAGCGGAGGACCTTGTCGACCCGGTCCACGGCCTTCTCCAAGATGCCGTCGTACGCGTACAGGGTCGCGTTCCCCATGGGGTCCGTGACGGACGTGAGCCGGCCCGCGCCGTCGTAGGCGTACGCGACGTACCGGCTCGCCGTCGTCACGCGGACCGGTATCCAGTCGAGGTACACGTAGTCCGCCTTGCTCCCTACCTTGACGTACCGGACCTCGACCCGGAAGCTCTCGTTGTCCAGGTCGTCCCACGTCCACATCGCCCGGTGGGACGTGACGTCGAGGCACACGGGGGAGGGCGGATCCTGCCCCGACGGGCTCACGACCTGCTCCCCGCTCCAGCTCCCTCCGGAGTCGGTGCTAATTCTCACCCCGACGTCGTCGTCTCCGGCCGCGCGGGCCTCCACGCACGCCTCGACCTTCGTGATCCAGTCGCCCGCGGACCCGGAGAAGCCGTAGTTCGCGTACCGGTGCGTGGCCGATGCCGTCTTCGTGCTTGCGTACGCGTCGTCCGAGGCGAACGCGTTCTGCCCGTTCGACCAGGAGCCGCTGTGGACCGTGGGGCTCCGCATGACATCCGTCGCGTTGTGGTCCCCGACCCGCACGATCCGCCCGTCCGCGTCGTACGCGAAGAGGAGGTAGATCCCCGTCTCGTCGGCGACCTTCGTCAGGCGACCGTTCCCGTCGTACGTCAGCATGACGTCGTTCGAGTTCCGGTCCGTCATCCCCGTGAGGACGCCGGTCGAGGAGAAGGACCACCGGGTCCCGTCCTTCCACCACATCGTGTACGTCGAGTCCGCGTTCCGCACGAGCTTCGCGCCGCCAAAGCCTCTCGGGGACGCGAACTGGCCGCCGCCGAGTTCCACGAAGACGTGGGACGATCCGTCCCCGTCCGTGAACGTCACGACGCCGCTCCCGGGCGCGAGGCGGCCGAGGTATGCGTGGGTCCATCCCACGCCGAGAGGGCCGTCCGCGGAGCTCAGACTGTTGTACGCCCTCGCCATGCGGAGGGTCCAGCCCTTCCCTGGCAGGGTAAGGTCCGTCTCCCGAAGGAGGAGGTTTCCGCTGACGACGTTGACCATCCCGCCGACGTAGTACTGCCACGGCGCGTGCCCGAGGGCCTGGCCGTTCTCCGAGGGACCCGGCGCCGTGTCCTCGACGACCGCGATCTCGCTCAGGGCGGGCGAGTCGTCGTCCGCCGTCCGGAGGTCGACCCGCACCTTGTAGAACGCCCGGCGGTCCGCATCCGAGACGTAGTACGCCTCCGCGTCGGAGGCCGTCGACCGGGCCCCCGCCTTCACGTAGTGGGCCCAGGCAAACGTCGCATTGTCCTCGGAGGACGAGATCTTGAGGTCCACGCCGCCGTACGGGCCCGCGGAGTGGACGGTCCGCACGGCCTGGGGGACCGCCTCGCGGGCGGGTCCCACGACGTACCCCACGTCCGCGACCCAGTTCCGGACGTCGTCCAGGGCGAGCTTCGTCCGCTTCCCGAACGTCTCGAAACCGAGGCCCGTAACCTCCGTCGGGCTTGGCGTCCCGGGATCCGTCACCTCCAAGAGGACGGCCCCGCCCCAGACGACCGTGAGGTTCGCGCCGTCGGCCACGACCTTGACCCGGTACGGCTGGCCCACGCCAATTGTCCGGGATGCGCTGCCGAGGGTCGTCGTCACCCCGGAGACGACCCGCTTGAGGGACACCTGATCGAGGGCGTCGGACAGCTCGGCGTAGTGGTAGTTTGACGCATCGACCCAGCGGAACAGGATTCGCGCGATCCCCGAGACGGTCAGCGTGAGGGTCGCCTGAAGGCTCGCGTTCCACCGGCCCGCCAACGCGCGGATTCGTGTGTAGGGTTCGAGCTGGGCCGCCCCTCCGGCGATCGACCACGAGCCCGTGTCCGTCGTCCAGAGCCAGTCCTTCGTCCCGTCGTCGAAGCTGTCCGCGAACGTGCCGATCCGGAGGCGCTGGTCCCCGTAGTCCGGGAACACATTATCCCAGTACTCCCGGTCCCATCCCGAGGACGACCCCGTCGTCCAGGTCGGGTCGACGAAGAGCGGGAAGTGGGCCTGAGCGAGCATCGGCGGATCGAGGCGGAGCCGGAGGGTCCCGCCCTCGAGGGCGAGGGAGGCCACGGGACGCTCCCAGGTCCGCGGCGGCTCCGAGCAGTCCCACGCGTGGAAAGGCAGCGTCGTCCACACAGGGACGCCGGCCGGATCTCGGAGCTCGACTGCGGTGCCGTTCAGACGCACGTCGTACGTCGTCGTCAAGGGGACGTCGATCCATCCGTCGGCGGGGACGAGCCGGACGACGATCGTCTCCTTGATCGCGTCGGGCAGGAACTCGTACACGGCCCCCGGGACCTTTCCATGGGAGAACGACCCGCCGAGGCGGGTCACGCGGAACTCGGACGACGAGTCCTCGAGGAGGTAGGGCCACTCCCCCGCGGCCCGATCGAGCCCGCTGGAAGGCCGCCAGGCCCCGTCCCATCGGCGGAACGTCGGGAGGTACCGCACCCTCGTGGTCCCGTCCGGGAGCGAGGTGAGGGCGGAGCCCTCGCCGTACGCGGTCGCCTCCGGGTCCACGGAGGAGGTGGAAACCTCAGCTCCCCCCCCGGCCCTGGCGTTCATCCCCATCCCGCTGAACGACACGAGTACGAGAACCACAACGAGCGCGATGCTCACCGCACGCGGACGCAACCGGATCCCTCCCGGCGGAACGCCGTTCGTTGCCGGAGACAGCAACGACCCCTGCGAAGGAGTGCCACGGTGAAGATGGTTGTGCAAGTAGAATACGTTCTCTTGGGCGATTGACCTGCCTCGAGGAGGAAATCCCAACCGGCTGTCGACATTCAATCGCAAGACCCTTAGCTCCCCTGCCTTTACAGGAGGTTGCCAATACCGACGGACCTATGTGAGCGGCTGGTGCAGGCTCGCTGGTTACCCCGATGCGGGAGCCCCATGAGGACTAGGCCAATATGCAGCAGACGCGGCTCGCGTCGGCGAAGTCGCGTGGATTCTCCTCACGACGCGCTTCCGCCGGAAGGCGGAGCCCGCGGACTGGGGCGGGCTCGAGGCGGAATTCCTCGACCCCGACGACAACGTGTACTGGCTCATCGAACCCCGGGCATCCAGGCAGCGCCCCCGCTAGGCGACGAGGGTGCCCCCCCTGCGGGCCCGTCCGCGGGCGCGCCAGGTCAGCCCTTGCCGCCCTTCCCGCCGCCCCAGATCGCGCCGTCGGGCATGAAGACGGCGAGGACGACGGGGATCACGAACAACGCGATCGCCAGCAGGCGCACGACGACGACCATCTTCGGACTCATCGCTTCCACTCCTCGACCCACGCCCCCACCGGGCGGGAGGCCTCGGCCCGGGCATGGGGGCAGGACGGGATAATCCTGCGGGTCGGGCGACTCAGAGGGCCTGGACCGCGTTCGCGGCCTCCTCGAGCTCTCGGACGAGCTTCGCGCGGGCCTGCGGCGTGGCCCAGAGGTCGTCGAGGTCCGGGCGCGTCTCCCGGCAGATCCGCAGGAGCTCCTCGACGGGCGTCGATCGGAGGACCTCGAGGACGATGCCCCCGTACGTGCGGAGCTCCGCCGCGTGGTCCCGCACGACGGACCGGTAGAGCCAGAACTCGCACCCCATCCACCGCTCGACGTAGGAGCGGGCGAGGGGCCTCACGCGCCGCGCGACCTGCCGGACGAACGCCTCCTTCGCGAGGGCGAGGAGGAGGGGGCCCTCGGACGCCGCCATCCGCGAGGGCCAGGGCGCCCCGGCGGCATAAAGGGCGCGGCCGGGGCGGCGTTCAGGACGTCGGCCGCACGTCCCGGAAGAACGCGTAGAAGCCCGCGATCGCGACGACGTAGAAGGCCGTCGCGAGGTAGATGGGGACGTCGTACGAGCCCGCGGCGAGGAGGACCCCGCCGAGGACCGTCGTCACGGAGTTCGGTAGGCGCCAGACAAGGGAGTTCACCGCGCTCGCCACGCCCCGCTGGTCCTTCGGGATGATCCCCATGAGGAAGGAGTCGAGGAGGGGGGAGGCCATGTTCATGAGGGCCGCCCGGACCACGTAGACGGAGCCGGCGATGAGGGCGGTCGGGGAGGGGACCATGGAGAGCATGAAGACGGTCGAGAGGCCCTGGGTCATCACGATCGCCCTCACGGGTCCGAATCGTCGGGACAGGGACGCGCTCACGATCCCTGCGAGCCCGATCGTCAGGTTCGAGACGGCGAGGAGGGGCCCGCTGTACGCGTCCGGCACCCCGTACTTGAGGAAGAGCCAGGTCGGGACGAGGGGGATGATGAAGCCCGCGCCGAGGCCGATGAGGCTGTTGACCCCGGAGAACTTCACCAGCGGCTTGAGGGCGCGAAGCTTCGTGCGCGCGGCCCTCGGCCGGAGCACCTCCTGGTAGTCCCGCAGGAGGATCCAGGCCGCGACCGCCGTGACCCCGGACGCGAGGGCGAGGACCCCCATGAGGCCGAGGTGGACGGTCCTCGAGTCGATCCCCGTGGCGGCCTGGACCCAGGGCAGGGCGACGGGCAGGACAAGGCCCGCGCCCATGGCGATGTTCCCGAGGACGAAGGACAGGGAGAAGGCCGCGTCCCGCTGCTCGACGTCCGTCTGGTCCGCGATGATCGCGTTCCAGGTCGTCAGGAAGGCACCGTCTCCGATCCCGAGGATCACGCTCGCGAGGACGAGCGGCAGGACGTCCGTCGTGAGGGCGAAGACGAGGAGGCTCGGGGGAAGGCTGCAGGCCGCCGCGATGAGGAGCCACTTCCGTCCCCGGCGGTCCGAGTACATGCCGAGGGGCACCGCGCTGACGACCATCGCGAGCCCCATGACCCCGAACATGAGCCCGACGTCCCCCGAGCTCACGCCGATCTCCGGGAGGTACGCGGTGACGAGGACGATGAGGTACCCGAAGGCGAGGGACGCGGGCGCGTTCGCGAGGACGAGCCAGCGGACGCGCGGGGGGATCGCGCGGTAGGCCTCGAGCCAGCCTCGCGTCTTCGTCTCGCGGTCCATGGATTCCTCCCCGCGGCTGGGGACTCCCGCACGCATGGTACCCGGGGATATCTACATGCTGTATGGTTCCGTGGGACGGGTCAGTACGGCGTCGGTTTCGCGTGCGCCGCGTCCGAGGATGCGCGACGGCGCGTTCGTGCCCAGGAAACCCAGGAGGGACGCAGGACCCGCCAAAGCTTGATTCGAATCTTCGGAGGAACGGATCGGTCGTCCCTATGCTCGGCAGGATGCGGGCCGACCCCGCGGCACCCGGACCCCGGCCCCTCGGGTCGGCGCGGGCGTGAGCCATAATATTTAAATTCTAAGTGCACATACTATCCACGCGTATGGTCCGGACCATCACGGTGACCGACGAGGCCTATGCCGAGCTCGCGAAACGGAAGAAGCATCCCCGGGATTCCTTCACGAAGGTGATCCTGCGTATGGCCGGTCGTAAGGGCGATCCCCTCGCCGCGGCCGGCGCCTGGAAGGACATGTCGGATGCGGAGGCCGCGGAACTCCTGGCCCGATCCCGTCGCGACTTCGAGACGCTAGGCGGTGGGCCGTGACCCGACACTGTTACGACACGTCGGTCCTCATCGACGTGCTTCGCGGAAAGCGGGCTGCTGAACGGCTCGTCGAGTCCCACTCCGGGGAGGAGCGTGCCACGACCGCGGTGTCCGTGTACGAGCTCTCCCTGGGGGCGACGACCGCGGCCCGGGAGCGGGCGGCGCTCGAACTCCTCGAACCCCTCGTATTGCTGCCGCTCGATTCGGACGCCTCTTGGGCGGCGGGGACCACGATGCGGGCACTCCACCGAGACGGGCGCACGGCCCCTCTTCGCGATCTCCTCGTGGGCGCGATCGCACGGGAGGCGGGATACCGGCTGTACACGTCGGACCGGCGCTTCCCTTCGTTGGAAAGCCTCGACCTGAAGGTCGTGTAGCGAAGCGGCTCAGTACATCTTCGGCTTCGCCTGGGGTTCGTTCCAGTAGGGCCGCGTCGTGATGTACTTGATCTTCGCCTCGAACAGGTCGTTCAGGAGCTCCCGATCCGTGTCGTGCATCTTCGCGAGGATCTTGCTCGCGGCCGTC
>Ga0209341_10004761_pt1 | contig 12424 bp, 9 predicted proteins | sample RifCSP13_2_FD_184020 | JGI IMG/M metagenome (GOLD analysis project Ga0209341, IMG submission 184020) | Soil microbial communities from Rifle, Colorado - Rifle CSP2_sed 13_2 (SPAdes) (version 2) | ecosystem: Environmental > Terrestrial > Deep subsurface > Rock core/Sediment | place: Rifle...
CACGGGCTCGTCGGCCGGCTGTTCGGGCACGATCGCAGCCGGTCAGCAGAAGGTCTGCGTGCTCACGAACGACGATGTCCCGGCGACGCTCACCGTCGTGAAGCAGGTCGTGAACGACCACGGCGGAACGAAGGCCGCTGCCGACTTCACGATCACGATCAACGGTGTCGCGGCCGTCGGCGGCAACACGTTTGCCGGTTCCGCAGCCGGCACGACGAAGTCGCTGTCGTCAGTCGGCGCCTACAGCGTGACCGAGACGGCGGTCGCCGGCTATGCGCTCCAGAGCGCGTCGGCTGGTTGCTCGGGCTCGATCGCGCTCGGCGAGAGCAAGACCTGCGTGCTCACGAACAACGACGTCTAGCAGCGCAGGCTCTGCAGCGAGTGACGGCTGGGAGGCGCGGGGAGAGGCCCCTGGCCGTCACTCGCTGGAAAGCGCGGCTTCGGCTGCTTGCCACGACCGGAGCTGTGGTGGCACCATGGACTCGCTAACCAGGGGAAAAGGAGGGGACTCATGAGACGGGGAGCCGTTGGCGCCGCCATTCCCACGCTCTTCGTGGCCGCGTTGCTCATTCCGACGCTGGTGGCCGGTGCGGCGACGCTGCAGGTCGTCCAGGTCACGACCGATACGAACCGCGACGCCGAGACGTCGATCGCGATCAACCCGACGAATCCGCTGAACGTCGTCGCCGGCTGGATCACGAGCGAGCCCACCGGCGGCACCTGCGGATTCGCGGCGTCCTTCGACGGAGGTCAGAACTGGACGGCGCCCGGAGTCGTACCGGGTATCGATGCGGCGCACGGCGGAACGTTTGACATCGGCACCGATCCGAGTGTTGCGTTCGACAAGGACGGCAAGGCCTACTACACGTGCCTCGGCTTCGATCTCTTCCCGCCCGGCACGGGCTCGGCCGGAACGATGCTTGTCTCCAAGTCGACGAACGGTGGCCTCACCTGGGGCAATCCGGTCGTCGCGATGAACGGGGAGGACGCGCCCGGCAACTCCGTGCGCGAGTTCCAGGATCACCAGTTCCTGACGGCCAACCCCGTGAACGGCCACCTGTACATGACGCAAACCGAGTTCACGGCGTTCGGCAAGCCGGAGATCCTCTTCGCCCGCTCGACCGACGGTAACGAGACCTGGTCTGCCCCGGTGCGCATCAACGACTTCGCGGGCAACGCGACCTTCCAGGACTCGTTCAGCGCGGTCGGTCAGAACGCCCAGACGATCTACGTGACCTTCGGCGCCTTCTCGAACGTCGGCAACCTGCCGAACTGGAACCGCATCTACATCGCGAAGTCGACGGACGGCGGGCTGAGCTTCTCGCGGCCGCAGCTGCTCGCGCAGATCAGGCCGCTACCCGACCCCTTGCCCAATGCGCCATGGCGGTCGGATAACAACCTCTGGGTCGCAGTCGACCGGGCAACGAACCAGATCTACGTCAACTTCTCGGACTACAACTCAGGCGACGCGGACGTGAAGGTCATGCGCGTCGCCGACCTCGGGAACCGGTTCGACGTGCAGGGCGTGACGAACGTGAACGCAGCCGAGAGCGGCTCCGACCAGTTCTTCCCGTTCATCACGGTCGCGCCGAACGGCCGCGTCGACGTCTGCTACCAGGACCGCAGCTACGCCGCAGGGAATGCGCTCATCTTCACGTCGTGCGCCTTCTCGACGAACAACGGTGTCAGCTTCCCGAACCAGCAACAGGTGACGACGACCGGCTTCGACGCCTCGAACAACAACTTCATCGGCGACTACAACTGGCAGGCAAGCACCGACGGGTTCGTGATGCCGATCTTCGTCGGGGACGGCGTAGCGGGCGGCGGCTCGACCGCACAGGAGGTGTTCGTGGCGAAGGTGACGCCGTAAGAGTGGGCGCACCTGGGATCGAACCAGGGACCTCTCGCGTGTGAAGCGAGCGCTCTCCCGCTGAGCTATGCGCCCGGGAGGGTCAAGCCTAGCGCAGGCGCTGGTACGTTCCGCGCATGGCGCCGACGACGCTGACGCCGCCGCGAGAGCGGGCGAGGAAGGGCACCGGGACGGGTCGCGGGAACCCGTGGCGGGTCGTGGTCCTGAACGACAACCACAACACCTTTCAGGGGGTCGCGTTTGCGCTCTCGAGCGTGCTGCCCGGCATCAGCTACGACAAGGGGATGCAACTCGCGAACCGGATCCACGACACGGGCCGGGCCGTCGTCTGGTCGGGCGAGAAGGAGCAGGCCGAGCTCTACTGGACCCAGCTCGAGGGGTTCGGGCTCACCATGGCGCCGCTCGAGCAGTAGCAATGTATCCCCGTTCGAGGGCGTGGTAGCGTCCTTCGCGTGCCGCTGGCGCTGACCGGCTACGAGATCGGCCTGCTGACCGTCGCGCTTGTCTTCATCGTCTTCGCGCTGACCGTCGCGCTCGTCGTGTCGCGCGCGCGGCCGGACTTCCCGGGGAAGCGGCTCGGTGTCTTCCTGGCCGTCGCGATCGGACTCTTTCTGGCGCAGATGACCGCCGTCTTCCTGCTCGCGGAGAAGGGTGAAGCGGACGAGCCGGTCGCGGGGGAGGAGACCCAGCCGACGGAGACGACCCCGACCGCCACGACCGAGACGTCTCCGACCGAGACGACCGAGGCGCAGGGCGACCCGGTGGCGGGCAAGGCCGTGTTCACATCCGCGGGGTGTGCGACCTGCCACACGTTGGCCGATGCCGGTGCCTCGGGCACGGTCGGCCCGAACCTCGACGCGGTGCAGCCGTCTTACGACAAGGCCGTCGCGCAGGTGACGAAGGGCGGCGGCGGGATGCCGCCCTTCGCGGACAGGCTGAGCGAGCAGCAGATTCAGGACGTCGCCGCGTACGTCTCGTCGGTTGCGGGCAGCTGAAGAGCGCGGCAAACGGGCGCTAGGCTGTACCAGCTTGGAGAGGTGTCCGAGCGGCCGAAGGAGCGCGACTGGAAATCGCGTACGTGCTGAAAGGTGCGTCGCGGGTTCAAATCCCGCCCTCTCCGTCGTCCCGGGAGGCCAGGCCGAGCCTGACCTCCCGTGAACGAGCCCTCAGCTGTCCCCGCGGCGCGGCAGCAGCGGGCATTCGAAGTACATCGACGTCGACGCGAAGTCGCCGAGGTCGAGGTCCTCCACCGAGTCTGCAGTCCCGTACGCGCCGCAGTTCGTGCCGACGTTGAGGTGCCACCGGCCTCCGTTGTAGTCCTGGTCTCCGGGCTTGGACTCCGAGATCAGCGAGACACCGTCCTTGAAGCCACCGGGACACATGTAGAGCTCGTCGAAGTTCCCGCTCGAGGGGCTGAACGTCGCGGGCGTCACGACGCCGGCGAACAGCTCCCCGTCCACCCAGGTGTCCGGTCTCGGGAGCGCTTGCCCCGAGGCGACGGCGGCGGTTCCGAGCAGAGCCACGAACATGCCGGCCACGAGAGCGGCCATCTTGAGCTTCGGCATACCGATCCTCCTCTCCGTGCGTGTCGACTCCGACCGTAGGAGAGAGGTCTTACGAGGGGATTGCGGGGCGCTTACGTGTCGGTGACAGGAGTCTTAAATTGGCATTCTTAGCGCGGCCGGCCTCCGACGACTAACCGCGCCAAGAGGCTGACGAACTGCTTCTGCTGCTCGTCAAATAGCAGCGCCCGAAGCCAGAAGCTCACGTGCGGCGCTTTACTGCTTGCTCGCGCTCCAAGTCAAGGAGCCCGTGGTGCACTCGTGCGGCGTCCCGTTTCGCGTCGCCACCGCGTGCATCTGAAGTGTGCCGGATGCGTTCGTACCCGAGGCGTCGAAGGCGCCTGCGATCGCGACGGTCAGGGTGTCACCGCTTACGTCCCGCGGTCCGAAGTTGAGCGCGAAGCGGCGGTCGGTGCCGATCGCTACATGAGCACTCGGCCCACTCTCGCCGAGGGTGAGCGTTCCCGTGTACTGAGCCGTTGGCGTGCAAGATGCCGCGTAGCCGAACACGAAGCTCCGGACGCTTAACCCAAGGGACGTTACCTCGAAGCTGAACGGCCGGCCCTGGGAGGTCGTACCGACGAAGCGGCCGGGCTGGGCGCGCGGAGGCCGAGTCGGCCTTCCTTTCTCGCAGTCGCGAGTGACCGTGTCCTTTCGGTCAGCGACGACGGTGTCCACCCCGCCGCCGCAGACCAGCACGTCGGCTCCCGGACCTCCGACCAGGCGGTCATTGCCCGGGCCGCCCACCAGCCGGTCGTTTCCGGCAAGACCCAGGAGGGTGTCGTTTCCGGCCCTGCCGAGGAGGAAGTCGGCGCGAGGCGTTCCTCGAAGGACGTCGTTCTTCGGCGTCCCACTGATCGTGTCGGCAAACGCGCCACCACTGCCGAGGGCGAAAGTCGCTACAGCTGCTGCGGCCAGAATCCTGCCCCTCGTGCTGCGAGTCACAAGCCGATGCTACGGTTCGGGAAAGACGAACGCAAGAAGGGGCGGACGTCGAGCGGCCGGGACCTCGCCCGAGGGCGCGGTAGAGCGGAGGGGCAGGGATTTGAACCCTGGAGGCGCTTGCACGCCTAACGGTTTTCGAGACGGCTGGGAAAGTGCAGATTTCCGGGCGGTTCTGTGCTCGTTCGCCAACTTGTTCGCCAGCCTCGAGCGCGCCTATCGCCGAGGGCTATACGAGCGGTGACGGCGGGTCGCGGGGCTCCACTAGCGCCGAAGTCGGCGCGCATGGGCCCCTCGCTTCCGTCAGTCATCTCGGCCGGCTGGAAGCACTTTGCTGTTGCACTCAGCGGTATTCGCCCCGCGGTTCGAGTTGACCGGCGTGAGTTGTCTCGGATCGGGAGCTCGAGAGCTTCCGAGGGCCCGGTCCTGCCAATCACTCGTATAGGCTCCTGGAGTGCCTGGTCCCGAGCTGCGAAGCAGTCGACTCCGCCCGCCATCGCGGACAGCTCTCTGGACAAGCTAGAGGAGTTCACCCTCGACGCTACGCGCAAGGCCAAGGGGTGAGTGAGTTCAGATGCTCGCGACGCACGTTATGAACGGACAGCCGGACGCGTGCGGCTCGAGGTCCTCGTGATGCGCGGCTACGACGCTGTGGCTGAGGAGTTCGGGCGACACAACGTGGAGTGTGCGTTCGTCTTGATGGGCGAGGACATCGCTGAGCTCCTGATCGCGATGGACAGCCGAGGCATCCAGTGTTACGGCGCGCGACACGAGAATCAGGCGGTCGCCATGGCCGACAGTTACGCGCGCTCGACCGGGAAGCTCGGCGTGGCTGTGCTCACCGGCGGCCCTGGGTTCACGAACGCGATGACGGCGATCATGACCGCAAGCCGGGCGCGCTCGACCGTGCTCGTGGTTGTCGGCGCGGGGCAGACGGCAGAGGATGACCCTCATAGGACAGATCTGCGTGATCGCAAGTACTTCCCGCACGTCCCCGTGTGTGAAGCCGCCGGGATCGCTGTCGTCAAGCCTGCGTCTTCCTCGACGGTCGTAACGGACGCGCGGACCGCGATTCTCGCAACGGCCGCCGGCAGGACGACTGTTCTCAACCTTGCCGTGGACGTGCTCGACGGCGATGCCGAGGAGCCGTCGGCCCTGCCAACCGCGTTTCGGGCGCCCGCGCTCGCACCGGATCCTGACGCGATCGTCGCTCTTGCGGACTTCTTGGAGGAAACCTGGGCCGTCTCGCGCCCAGTGATCCTCGCGGGTTATGGCGCGCTGGCTTCTGGGGCCGACGCCGCACTCCGACGGCTGGGCACGCTGACGGGGTCGCTTCTGTCGACGACCCTTCGCGCCGCAGGGTTCTTCGACGATGATCCGCACAACATCGGCATTTGCGGAACGTATGCGACACCCGTCGCTGCCGAGCTTATCGCCAGCGCCGACTGCGTTCTCGTGTTCGGCGCGACGCTCAACCGATACACGACCTACGGTGGGACCATGTTCCCGAATGCTCGGGTGGTTCAGGTGGACGACGACCAAGGCGCCTTCGGCCGTTTCGTACCGATAGAGGAGGGACTGGCCATCCACGCGGATGTGACGCTGGCGGTGGAGGCGCTCGTGGCGGAGCTGGAACGGCGGGGCCACAAGGCGGGCGGCTACCGCTCTCGCAGCGTTCCGCTCGCCGTGGCCGACTTCGACCGCAATGCCGGCGTTCGCGATCAAAGCCTCCCGGACAAGATTGACCCGCGGACGCTGATGATCGAGCTTGACCGCATGCTCCCGGCGAACCGCATGCTTGCGCTCGACAACGGCCACAACTTCACGTTCGCGATCGAGCACATTCGAGTTCGCGGCCCACGCAACATCGTTCAACTCAACGACGCCGGTTCGATCGGTCTCGGAATTGGAACCGGAATCGGCGCTGCGGTCGGGAGGCCCGGGACATTCGTTGTCGTGCCTGTTGGCGATGCCGGGTTCCTGATGGCACTCGGTGATCTCGAGACGGCAGTCCGGTACAAGCTGCCGATGGTGGTCGTGATCAGCAACGACGAAGCGCTTGGGCTGGAACTACATTTCCTCAACCTGATCGGGATGCCGGCGAAGCTCGCGGAGTTCCCGACGCCATCGTTCGCGGCCATCGCCTCGGCTATCGGCGCCGAAGCCTTCACCGTGAGATCCGCTGCTGATCTCGGTGCAGTCGAAGAGCGATTGCGGCAGCCCCTCTCGGGCCCCCTCGTACTCGACTGCCGTATCAACGGTGCGATTCGCGCCGAGTGGCTGGAGTTCGCGATGGGGCGGTACGCGCTCGCGTCCCCGCGACGGTCTGCATCGACGTGAACTCTGCTGCGAGATCCACGGGTACCTCATCTCGAGGCAGCGCGATCTGGGTGGGCGGCACGGGGTCGGCGATCGGCGCGTAATGATCGACGACGGCGGGCGTTCCCTGGGCAGCCGCAGCCGCGACAACCACAGCTGCGAGGGTAGTGCCACCCATTACCGCGAAGGCAAGGAGCGTGCCCCCATGGGCGGTAAGCCATCCGGCGAGCAGACCTCCGATCGGCTGCACACCGAGCACGGCAAACACGTAGAACCCGACGATCCTGCCTCGTAGCCTGTCGGGCGCCGCCAACTGAAGGATCGTCTGGCTATTCGCGGCCCACACGGTGAAGCTCGCACCGATCAGGAGTAGCAGGAGGCCATCGACGGCCACCGAGCGAGTTGGGGCGAGCGCGAGGAGGCCAACGCCGATTCCAGCCGCGCCCGTGAGATGCGTCCGCCAGGTCGTTCGGCCGAGGGTTGCCGAGAGCAGGCCGCCGGCGACGGCGCCCGTGCCGAAGCAGGCGAAGAGGAGGCCGAAAGCTTGCGGTCCGGTGTCGAGAGATGAGGCGAGAAGTGGCACGATCACGAGCGGGTTGAACCCCCCGAGCCCCATGGCGACAGTGAGGCCGAGCACGATTCTGCTCTGTGGGGAGCTGCGCACGTACGCGAACCCCTCCCCGAGACCCTGCAGCAGGGTCTGACCCGCGAGGCCACGCGCTCGGGCGATGAGGTCCTCGACCCGAACGAGCACAAGAGCTACGAGCATCGCAAGGGTGCTGGCTGCGCCGAGGACGAAGCACCACCCAGGTCCGAATGCGGCGATCACGATGCCGGCGAGCGCTGGACCGGCGATGCGCGCGAAGTTGTAGAGACTCGCGTTCAGCGCGACCGCGTTCTGCAGATCCGCGCGTCCGACGAGTTCGTACACGAGTGTGAGCCTGGCGGGAACGTCGAATACCTGCGCGAGCCCAACCACCGCCGCGAGCCCGTAGGCCTGCCAGAGCTGCAGCGACCCCGCCAGCGACATGATCGCCAGCCCGCCGATCGCGCAGAACGTGACCCCCTGAGTCAGTACGAGGCAGTTTCGCGCGTCGACACGATCGATGGCCAGCCCGGCGAAGAGACCAACGATCAAGGATGGTGCGAAACGAAAGAAGACGAGCGTCCCGACCGCGGCGGGTGAATTCGTTTGCTCGAGAACGAGCCAGGGGAGCGCGACGTCGGCCATGTTCTGGCCGATCGCGGCGATCAGCTGTCCGGCATAGAGAAGCCGGTAGTTTCGGTGCCTGCTGAGGCTTCGGAAAGTCTGGTGGCCACGGACGACCCACGGCCGGCGCGATCTCCTGGCGTGCGTTATCTCTCGCACCTTTCCCGCGCCTCGACGGTCACCACGAAGAATTCCCGGCATGCGACCCGCACGGCTGGGGGTGGCGAGCAGCTCCATCTGGCCGGCTTCGTCGCTGCGGCTGATGCGCTGAACCTGCCCACCATGCGCGTCAAGACGCCGAGCGGGTGCTTACCGCAGCAGCAGGCGGCCCACGAGGATGCCGATGTGCCCGGCCTCGAGCGGCCGCGGTAGCTCTCGAGTGCCACTACACCGTCACCGGCCGAAAAAAGTCGGTCGCGGACATGGTGTGCCTCATGACCTCCAAAGTGCCCGGTTGCGACAGGTCGTTCTGCGTCAGGTCGATCCACGGGAAGGAGTCGGGAGCTCGTGCCGTCCCTCGACACAATATAATGTTCAGGCACCAATGTCGGAGCGAGTGTGAGACGGCCGCTCGGATCCTGGGGCACGCTTGTCGAATCCGTCGCGCCCGCTGACGGCGTTGCGATCGAGATCGCGGGTCTGACAAAGAGCTTCGGCAAGGATCGCGCGGTCGACGAGCTCTCGCTTCAGGTAGCGGAGGGCGAGCTGCTCGTGCTGCTCGGACCATCCGGCTGCGGCAAGACCACGATCATGCGTAGCATCGCCGGCCTCGAGACGCCCGACGCGGGGTCGATCGCAGTCAGCGGACGTGTGGTTTTCGATGCACAGCGCAGGGTCGACGTCCCCGCGAACCGCCGCAACGTCGCCTTGGTCTTCCAGTCCTATGCGATCTGGCCGCACATGACCGTCTTCGAGAACGTCGCGTTTCCCCTGCGCGTGCGCCGCATACCGCGCGCCGAGACGAAGCGCCGCGTACGGCAGATCCTCGAGCTGTACGACCTCGACGAGTTCGCCGACCGCGGTGCGAGCAAGCTGAGCGGCGGCCAGATGCAGCGGGTCGCTGTCGCGCGCAGCGTCATCATGGAGCCTCGCGCCCTCCTGCTCGATGAGCCGCTTTCCAACTTGGACGCAAAGCTGCGAGACCGTCTTCGCGTCGAGTTGCGCCTGATCCAGCAGCAACTCGGGATCACGTCGATCTACGTGACCCACGACCAGGGCGAGGCGCTCGCCCTTGCCGACCGCGTCGCGGTCATGCGCTCGGGCAAGATCGTGCAGCTCGACACGCCGATCGCCGTCTACAACAAGCCGCGCACCCGCTTCGTCGCTGACTTCGTCGGCGACTCGAACCTGTTTCCCGCGACGGTCGTAGGTGCCGAGCGCGGCAAGGTGCGCGTGCGCTTGGACGGCACCCGGATCGAGCTCGACGCGGCAGGCAACGCGCCACCCCAAGAAAGGACATGGGTGTGCATCCGGCCCCAGCACCTGGAGGCAGGAGATGGCACGAACGCTTTTCGGACGACGGTCACGGTTTCGCTGTTCATGGGCGACCACGTTGCCTACGAGCTCGCAGCCGAGGATGGGCCCACGCTGCACATGGTGACCGGTCCGACGCATGCCCCGCTTGCGGCGGGGTCTCCGCTTACCGTGCGGGTCGCGTCGGAGAGGGTGCTCCTTGTCGACGAGTAGCGTTGCGCCGCGCGCGATCGAGCTGGCGGGGTACCGCGTGCAGCGGTACCTCTTCTCCGGCCTGATCTTCGCCGTCCTGTGCTTCCTGATCGTGTACCCGATCGGGATGCTCGTCTACGCGTCCGTCAGCGACGTGCCGCCTCGCCCGGGTGAGCCACTCGGGAACGTGACCACGAGCAACTTCGCAAGAGTGTTCGCGCGCGGAAACTTGCATGCGATCGCTAATTCCATGGTGATCGGCATTACCGGTACGACGCTTGCTCTGGTGATCGGATCTGCGCTCGCGTGGCTGACAGCTCGCACTGACATGCCTGCGCGCTGGCTCGGGCATGTGGCTGCGATCACCCCGCTCTTCCTGGGATCCTTCGTCGGCGCGCTGGCGTGGTCGTTCCTCGCGTCGTCGCGCGTCGGCTACCTGAACGTGTTCCTCAGTGGAATCGATGCCCCGCTCGATCTCGATATCAACAGCCTCGTCGGAATAGCGTTCGTTATGGGGATCTACCACGCGCCATTCGCGTACTTGTTCCTGCTGAGCGCTCTGACGCTGGTGAACCCGGAGCTCGAGGAGGCGGCGAAGGCGCACGGCGCGACCAGCTGGCAGGTCGCACGGCGGATCACGTTTCCGCTCGTAAGGCCGGCGCTGCTCGGTGCCGCCACGCTCACGCTCGTCATGATCGTTGAGAACTTCGCCGTCGCCGACGTGCTCGGCACACCCGCTGGAATTCGAACCATGCCAGTTGCAATTTGGAGGCTGATGGCCGAGTTTCCATCGCATCCGAACGAGGCCAGTGCATTCGGCGTCGTACTCCTCCTCTTCCTCGCGGCGCTCTTGTTTGCTCAGGCCCGACTGCTGCGCGGACGCGACTACGCGACAGTAACTGGCAAGGGATTTCGCCCTCGGCAGCTTCAGCTCGGAAAGTGGCGCTGGTTGGCGTTCTCCTTCGTGCTGCTGTACCTGTTCCTTGCCGTGCTACTGCCGTTGTGGGCCCTCGCGATGCGATCTCTAAGCAGATTTGGTCTATTCCTGGGCCCCGGATCATTCTTCGAGATCCGCAGCATGACACTGGCCAATTTCAGCGATACGTTCGCGCGCGAGGACTTCATCGATGCACTGCGCAACACCTTGCTCGTCGCGTCGTTCGTCGCCGTATTTGGCGGGGCGCTGCACTACGTGATCGCGCATGTCGTGTACCGCACGCAGTTGCCAGGGCGCCGTACGATGGAGTACATCACGATGGCTCCGCTTGCAATCCCAGGCATCGTGATCGGGCTCGGTTACCTCTGGGCCTGGATCCGCCTCCCCTGGACCTTGTTCGGGTCGCTCTGGATCTTCGTGCTCGCGTACTCAGCGCGACTCGCGCCGTTTGGCTTTCGCTCGATGAGTGCCACGATCGGACAAGTCCACCCGGAATTGGAGGAGTCGGCGCGCGTGTGTGGTGCCGGTCGTGTGCGCACGGTCGGGCGCATCACGGTGCCGCTACTGCGGCCAGGCGTCGTTTCCATGATGCTGTTGCTCTTCATCATGTCGTTCCACGAGCTGAGTATCTCGCTGTTCCTCTACACACCGACGACGAAGGTCGTCACAGTGGAGATGTATCGTCAGTGGGGCGACGGAAACACTGCAGGCGTGGCAGTGATGAGCCTCGTTGTGTCTGCAATTCTGTTGTTCGTCGCGCTCGTCGGGCGGCGATGGATTAGTTTCAAAGAAAGGTAGTCCAATCATCCTACATTGAGGAAAGGGAGGGAACATATGTCTCGGATTCTGAGACTATGGGCAACTACGGGGCTCATCGCGGCGACCGTGCTCACCGCGCTCGTGTTCGCCGTCGCGGGGTCGGCAGGCCAGCAGCAGAGTGGCCCGCTCGTCATCGGTGGCGAACAGATCGCCAGCGCCCAACTGTACGAGCTGGCGAAACGGGAAGGGGAGCTCGTTGCGTACATGAGCTACCCGAACGCGATCATGAGGGAGGTTACGAAGCAGTTCACGACGGACACCGGCATCAAGCTGAGCCTGACGAGCTTGCCATCAGACCAGCTTTCCGAACGCGTGCTCACCGAGTGGGGCGCAAAGCAGCTCAAAGCCGATGTCCTCTCTTTCAGCGAGCGGGCGACGATGCAGTCTTTCGTCGCCAATGGGATTCTGACGCCGTGGATAGTGCCGCGCTTCAAAGAGATCCCCGACAAATTCAAGAATCCCAAGGGCTATTACTACGCTCAGGCGGTAATCGTCGTAGGAATCTCCTTTAACAAGGCGTTTGTAAAAGGTGGGGATCTCCCACGTACGTGGAAGGCACTTCTCGATCCTAAGTGGCAGGGCAAGGTCGGCATGACGACCGCGTACACCGGCGGCCTGGGCTGGACTACTGCGATGTTCACGCGCCAGAAGTTCGGTCTCGACTATTGGAAGAAACTGGCAGCCCAGAAGCCGTTCCTCGCCTCCGGTGTCGGCCAGGTGACGGACGCGCTGGTGCGCGGCCAGATTCACATCGCCATCAACCACCTCGGCACGGTGAGGCGGCAGAGCGTCGCAGGCGCCCCACTCGGCTTCTACTTCCCGCGCGAGGGCTCGCCTAGTGTGATCGAGTCGGTTGGGATGACGTCGACCGCGTCCCACTCGCGCGCGGCCCGGCTCTTCCTCAACTGGGTCATGTCCAGGTACGGACAGCGCGTCTTCGCCAAGCTCAGCAGCGAATACACTGTGTATCCGGACATCGTCGGACCGGGAATGCCGAAGTCGGCTCGCGCGGCGTTGTGGTACCCGAAGCTGAAGGATTACATCAAGCTCAGAAAGCAGTGGCTAGACGAGTGGGGAAGAACCTTCAATTACACGCCGTA
>Ga0209341_10004762_pt1 | contig 12424 bp, 14 predicted proteins | sample RifCSP13_2_FD_184020 | JGI IMG/M metagenome (GOLD analysis project Ga0209341, IMG submission 184020) | Soil microbial communities from Rifle, Colorado - Rifle CSP2_sed 13_2 (SPAdes) (version 2) | ecosystem: Environmental > Terrestrial > Deep subsurface > Rock core/Sediment | place: Rifle...
AATTCGCAATTCGCAATTCGCAATTCGCAATTCGCAATTCGCAATTCGCAATTCGCAATTCGCCGGAGTCTGCACGCATTGCGCCGAGCGGCGCTCCCACCCGACCCGAGAACCAAACAGAGACGCGCCCGCCAGAGCCGCGGGACCTACGCATTGCGACGCGATACGCGAAGGGGCGGACCCGTAGGCCCGCCCCTCCACTTCCTACACGACGAGGTCGCGCTCTAGAAGTCCATGTCTCCGCCACCGCCGGGCATGGCCGGAGCCGAAGGCTTGTCTTCCTTGCGCTCAGCAATGAGTGCTTCGGTCGTGATCAGCATCGCGGCGATCGAAGCCGCGTTCTGCAGCGTCGAGCGGGTCACCTTGGCAGGGTCGGCGATGCCGGCCTTGATCAAGTCGACGTACTCGCCGGTGGCGGCGTTGAAACCCATGCCTCCAACCAGCCCACGCGTGTGCTCTACGATCACGCCGCCCTCGTAGCCGGCGTTGAACGCGATCTGGCGCATCGGCTCCTCGAGAGCCTTGCGGACCAGCGCCCGACCGGTCTTCTCGTCATCGGTACCGCCGCGCATCTTGTCGATGGCGTCCTGCGCACGGAGCAGAGCCACACCGCCGCCGGGGACGATGCCCTCTTCGATGGCCGCACGGGTCGCCTGGATCGCATCCTCGATGCGGTGCTTCTTCTCCTTCAGCTCCACCTCGGTGGCCGCGCCCACCTTGATGACGGCGACGCCGCCGGCAAGCTTGGCGAGGCGCTCCTGGAGCTTCTCGCGGTCCCAGTCCGAATCGGAGTTCTCGATCTCATGACGGATCTGCTTGATGCGTCCCGCGACGTCGGCCTTGGAGCCGCCGCCCTCGACGATGGTCGTGTTGTCCTTCGACACCACGATCTTGCGGGCCTTGCCGAGCATGTCAACGGTCACGCCGTCCAGCTTCAGGCCGACTTCCTCAGAGATCACCGTTGCACCCGTGAGGATGGCGATGTCCTGCATCATGGCCTTGCGACGCTCACCGAAGCCGGGAGCCTTGACGGCAACCGACTGGAACGTGCCGCGCAGACGGTTGACGATGAGCGTGGCCAGGGCCTCGCCTTCGACGTCCTCGGCGATGACGGCCAGCGGCTTGCCGGCCTGCATGACCTTCTCCAACACGGGGAGCAAGTCCTGCACCGCGGCGATCTTCTGGTTGGCGATCAGCAGGTAGGGATCCTGCAGGACCGTCTCCTGACGATCGGCGTCGGTGATGAAGTACGCCGAGACGTAGCCCTTGTCGAACTGCATGCCCTCGGTGAATTCGAGGTCGATGCCGAACGTCTGGCTGTCTTCGACGGTCACGACACCTTCACTGCCGACCTTCTTCATGGCCTCGGCGAGCTTCTCGCCGACGATCGTGTCTGCCGCCGAGTTGGCGGCGACGAAAGCGATCTTCTGGCTGTCGGACGCCTTGATCGGCTCGGCGCTGTCGGCCAAGAACTCGACGACCTTTTCCACGGCGGCGGCGATGCCACGGCGGAGTTCCATGGGGTTGGCGCCGGCCGCCACGTTGCGCAGGCCCTCGTGGACCATGGCCTGGGCGAGCACGGTCGCCGTGGTGGTGCCGTCACCGGCCACGTCGTTGGTCTTGGTGGCCACTTCCTTGGCGAGCTGGGCACCCATGTTCTCCCACGGGTCATCCAGTTCGATTTCCTTGGCGATCGTGTAGCCGTCGTTCGTGATGGTGGGCGAGCCCCACTTCTTCTCGAGTACGACGTTGCGGCCCTTGGGCCCCAGGGTCACTTTGATCACGTTGGCCAGCTTGTCGACGCCGGCTTCGAGGCCACGCCGGGCCTCCTCGTTGAACCGAAGATCCTTTGCACTCATTGGGTGGTTACCTCCTCAGACTTCAGCGGATGACGGCGAGGACGTCGCGGGCCGAGAGGATGAGGTACTCCTGGCCTTCGAACTTGACTTCGGTGCCGCCGTACTTGGAATACACGACGGTGTCGCCTTCGCGAACGTCCATGGGGATTCGCTGTCCGTCCTGGAAGTCGCCCGGTCCCACGGCGATGACTGCGCCGAGCTGGGGCTTCTCCTTGGCCGTGTCCGGGATCACCAGGCCGCTGGCGGTGCGGGATTCGGTCTCCTCGGATGGCTTCACGACCACCCGGTCACCAAGGGGCTGAAGGCTGTGAGCCTTCTTGGCCGCCTTGGTCGCCTTGGTCGCCTTCGATGTCTTCGTTGTCTTGGTTGCCGTTGCCATTCGACGAATCTCCTCCTCTTTGGGTTGGCACTCGTCGCTTGCGACTGCCAACGCTAGCAGTCACCTTATTCGACTGCTAGTTGAATGCCGCAGATCTCCGCGGTATTCCATCAGGTTTCTTCGGACACCTGGTGCAGGTCGGCAGGCAGGTCGGTCGGGGAGATCATCCCCACGACCGTGCCGTCATCACCGACGACAACGAGCGTCCGCCCGGCACGCCGAATCAACTCCGCAACTTCGGCCAGGGGCATCCTTTCGGGGACCACGTCGCCGGGGAGCACCGCATTCATCGCCCCGGCCACCAGTCCATCGCCGCTGCGGCCGGTGACGAGACCAACGACCCCGCCCGAAGACACGACCGGTACCGCTCCGGCGCTGCCGTCGACCGACGCGATCGCCGCCGACTCGCTCACGGCCGGCGGGGCGGGGTGCATCACGTCGACGGCGGTCCTGCGGTCCACCGGACGGGCAGCCCAGGCGAGGACCGCGACCACCACACCCACCGGCACGGCGACGAGGAAGGACGGCCTCCCCGCCGCGTGACCGGCGGCACCGGCCCCCACGAGCATCGCCCCAATGGCAATCCCGAACCACGCGGTGATCGCCTCGGCTTGCCGCCGGCCCCTACCCCTGCTCACGAGGAGTGCCCGCGTGATCCGCCCGCCATCGAGCGGAAACCCGGGGAGGAGGTTGAAGATCGCCATTCCGGCGTTGACCAACGCCAGCTGGCGAGCGACGCCCGCCAGGCCGGCTGCCTCGGGGAGCACCACCGACATCCCCCAAGACGCCATTGCCAACCCAGCCGACACCACGGACCCGGCCAGCGACACGGCCACGTCATCGGACGGCCGGGCGTCGTCGATCTCCATCTCGGTGTACCCGCCGAACAGGAACAGGACGATCCGGCGAGGCCGCACCCCGACCCTGACCGCCACGGCCGCGTGACCGACCTCGTGGGCGAGGACGGATGTGAACAGAGCGATCGTCCCGACCGACGCAACGACGACCCTGGCAACGAGGGCCCCACGCTCGGCCTCGATGCCGGCGAAGAGGGCCACCCCGACGAGCGGCATCACGACGAGCCACGACAGACCCACACGAATCGGCACGGCGGAGACCCGGCCCATCGGAACGGTCGGGGTCACGCCCCCAGCCGCATCGACGAGTCGATCTCGGCGTCGAGCGAGGCGACTTCGCCCCGGGCGAGACGGAAGACGGCGGCGGCGGCGATCATCGCACCGTTGTCGGTGCACAAGGCGGGCGAGGGGAGGTACAACGCCACGCCGGCGGCGGCGCACTCATCGGCGAGCCTCTGTCGCAACCGGCGGTTGGCGAGGACCCCGCCCCCGCCGGCCACCGCCGGCGCTCTCACGGCGGTCACCGCGTTCATGGTCTTGGTGACCAGTGCGTCGACGATCGCCTCCTGGATGGCCGCAGTCAGATCGGCCATCGGTGGCAGGTCACCGGCGCCGTGGTGGAAGCGGACATAGGTGGTCACGGCGGTCTTCAGACCGGAGAAGGAGAGATCGATGGGCCGGTCGGGGAGCGCACGAGGAAACGCCACGACGGTCGGGTCGCCGCCCTCGGACTCCCGATCGATTGCAGGACCACCGGGGTATCCGAGACCGAGGAATCGGGCGAGCTTGTCGAAGGCCTCGCCGGCGGCGTCGTCGATGGTCGCCCCCAGCACCTCGTAGTCACCCCAGCCCCGGAGGTGGACGATCTCGCTGTGCCCTCCTGAGGCCAGCAGCACAACCGCAGGTGGCTCGTAGTCGGGGTTTTCGAACCTGGGGGCGAACAGGTGCCCCTCCATGTGGTCGACACCGATGAAGGGGACGTCGAGCGCCCAGGCCAACGCCTTCCCATACGAGAACCCGACCATGAGCGCCCCGGCGAGCCCGGGGCCCTTGGTGGCGGCGACGGCATCGAGATCCATCGGATGCACCCCCGCATCGCGCAGGGCGCGATGGGCCAGCGAGCGGATCGCCTCGACGTGCGCCCGAGCGGCGACCTCGGGCACGACGCCGCCGAACCGGGCGTGCTCGTCCACTTGGGTCGCCGCCACGTTGCTGAGCACGGTTCCGCCGCGGACAACGGCGACGGCCGTCTCGTCGCACGAGGTCTCGAAGCCGAGGATCAGTGGTGTGTCGTTCACGCCAGGACCTCCCGAATCCGATCGAGTCGGCGACGGTAGCCGGGTCCGCCGACGTCCATGGCCCACATGACCAGGGCGTCCTCGTCGGTGTAGTAGTGCGGCCGCACCCCTGCCGCGGCAAATCCAAACCGCCGATAGATGGCGAGGGCAGGATCGTTGGACACCCGCACTTCGAGGGTCAGGTTGCGCGCACCGTGCTCGATCGCGTTCTCGACGAGGGCCAGCATCAAGCGGGTGCCGACACGGCGTTTCGCGTACGGTGGATCGACCGCGATGGTCATGATGTGCGCGTCGTCCTCGATGTGCATCACTCCCCCGTAGGCGACGACGCGGCCGTTCTCTTCGACCACCGAGTAGTGGTGGCCTGGCAGGGCCAGTTCTTCGAAGAAGGCGGCCGGCGACCATGGGTCGTCGAATGCCCTCGCCTCCAACTCGGCCACGGCGGCGACGTCGGCCGTGGTCATCTCGCGGATGGCGATCGTCAGGTCCACGGCCCCTCCGATCGGAAGTCGGCCCAATTGATCGTGACGTCGGGTTCGCGCATGTATCGGGGGCGAACCTCATCGGGATGGGGCAACTCGCCGCGCTGTGCCCTCGCCCGTGCGATCTCGGCAACGGCATCGGCAGAGGGATACCGCGGTCTTCCGGTCTTGATGGCATGGAGGCCGAGGAGGACCCCGTCGGGCAGGACGCGCCAGTCCCCGACCACCAGCACGTCGGCGGGGTCGCCCTCGAGGATCGCCCTGAACGCTGCCGGGGAGCACAACTCGTTGGCACCATCGCGAACGACGCCTCCCGGCACCGGGCGATACGGACCGACTACGACCTCCTTGCGACGCACGTCGACCACGGACCAGATCCGGCGATGTCCGGTCGCCGCCCGCAGCGCGACGGCGTCGAGGGAGGTCACCGGGACCAGAGGAGCACCGATCGCGCTCGCCACCGCCTGCGCGGTGGCAAGCCCGGTCCGGATGCCGCTGAACAGGCCGGGACCCACGTCGACGGCGACGAGGTCGACGTCGGTGGGAGACCATCCCGCCTGCGCAAAACAGAAGTCGAGCGCAGGCACCAGGAATCCGACATGGCCCCGACGATCCACCCGGCGCGCCGAGGCGACAACGCCGCCGTCGTCGGCGAGCGCCACCGAGGACGCAGCCGTGGCCGTCTCGATGGCGAGCACCTTCATGGCATCACCTCGGCGATCGGACGGTCGCGCCAGCGTCCCCGCGGGTCGAGGGTCAGGGTGCGGGCGCCGGAAGCCTCGACGGCGAAACGCACGACGAGCACGTCGTCGCCGAAGGTCTGCTCGACGACGTCGCCCCACTCCACCACGAGCACGGCGTCGGCCGCCTCGGACTCGAGGTCGAGGTCCTCGACCTCGGCCGACGTTCCCAGCCGGTAGAGGTCGGCGTGGACCATCGGGAGCAGCCCGCGGTATCGCCGGACGATCACGAACGTCGGGCTGACCACGGGATCGTCGACACCAAGGCCTTCTCCGATCCCGCCGGCGAACACCGTCTTGCCCGCGCCGAGATCGCCCGAGAGGAGCACTACGTCTCCGGCCCGCAAGAGGCTCGCCAGACGACGGCCGACCGCCCTCGTCTCGGCGTCGGTGGCACAGGTGACGCTGATCACGAGAACAACCCGAGTTGTTCGATGGGGTCGTCCGCTTCCGCGACCGCTGGTGCATCCTGATCCATGAGCCTGCGAACCACGGCAAAGTCCTCGCGCATCTGGGTCATGAGCCGCTCGCCCCCGCGCAGCGCCGCAGCCGGGTGCAGCATCGGAACCAGTTGGCGATGCCACCAGGGGAATACCTGGCCCCGAAGCTGGGTGATCCCGACGTCGCGCTTGAGGAGGAGCTTGGTGGCGAAGTTACCGAGGGTGATGACCACCCTGGGGTCGATCAGCTCCAACTGCTTGCGCAGGTAGACCTTGCAGGACTCGATCTCGTCCGCAAGCGGGTCGCGATTCCCCGGCGGCCGGCACTTGAGGACGTTGGCGATGTACACCTCCTCTCGCTTGAGGCCGATCTCGCCGAGCAGCCGTTCCAGGAGCTTCCCGGCGGCGCCGACGAAGGGCACTCCCTGTTGATCTTCATGGAAGCCGGGTGCCTCGCCGACGAACATCACGTCGGCGTCCGGGTCGCCGTCGCCGAACACCACCGTGGTGCGTGTCGACGCCAGGCGGCACGACGTGCACCCCGAGGCGATGGCGGCGAGCTCGGCCAAATGATCGGTCACCGCGCCTCCATCGTCTCGACTCCGCCCATCGCCGTCGCGGCTCTCATCGCCGCCTCGATCGCCCGCCCGGTCGCCACGAAAGCGGCGGTGCCGACCCCGTCGGGGTCGGCACTCTGATCCCCACAGGACACGGCAAACGCGGCGTCGCCATCGTATCGGGTGTGGCTGGGCCTCAGGCACACGGCGAGCGCGTCGTGGACCTGAACACACACCCGCCACAGCGCAGAGCGGTCGAGTCGGGCGTCGGTCGCCACGACGGCGAGCGTGGTGTTCTCCAGCGGCCGCGGAACCGCAGGGGTGTACGGGGGAATCGCCGACCCCCCGGTGAGCGGGTCTCCTTCGAGCGTGAACACGTCCCCGACGGCATTGACGACGACGAGCGCACCGACCATGGCGTCACCGACACGCTCGACATGAGAACCGACGCCCCCCTTGCGGAGATGCTCGAAGCCCCGCCACCCGGCCACGACGGCTCCGGTACCCGCCCCGATGCTCCCCATTTGCACGGGGGCAGTGGACGCGGCGCGGTAGGCCGCCTCACCGGCCTCGGGCCCGGGTCGGGCGGAAGCGTCGCCGATGCCGAGATCGAACAGGATCGCCGCCGGGACGATCGGCACCACTCCGGCGAACGTAGGGTGACCACGGCCGTCGGCCTCCAAAGCTCGGGCGACTCCATCGGCTGCGGCGAGGCCGAATGCGCTGCCGCCCGCCAGCACGATCGCCTGAATCGTCTCGACCTTCATACCGGGGGCGAGCAGCGCGGTCTCGCGCGAGCCGGGGGCAGCGCCCCTGATCTCGACCGCGGCGACGTTCGGCTCGGGGAGCACCACGACGGTCACCCCGGTCACACCCACCGGATCGCTCCAGTGGCCCACCGCGACCCCGGGCACGGCGGTGATCGTCATCCCCGGTACCGACGGGGCAGGCGTGGGCCGAAACCGCAGACGATCTCCCAGTTGATCGTGCCGAGCCGCTGCGCCCACTCGTCGGCGGAGATCTCTTCGCCGCCCTGGCGGCCAAGGAGCACGACCTCGTCGCCCAGTTCGACCGCGTCGTCGCCGACGTCGACGACCACCTGGTCCATGGTGACTGTGCCGGCGAACGGATGACGCTTGCCCCTGATGAGCACCGATCCCCCGAGGTCGGCGAGCCTTCGGGGAACCCCATCGGCATACCCGATCGGCACGGTGACGACGGTCGACTCGCGAGGCAGCGGCCGCACCCTCCCGTACGACGGCCGGGTGCCTGCGGGGTGACGACGCAGATGGGTCACCCGACTGATCACCCGCATCGCCGGATGCAGGTCCACCTCGGGGGCGTACCCGGGCGCGGGCCGCAGCCCGTAGATCCCGAGTCCGACGCGCACGAGGTCGAATCGGGCGCCGATGTCGGCCAGGGCGCCGGCGGTGTTGGCGGCATGGACGAGATCGGGGCGCACCCCATCCGATGCCAGGTCGTCGAGGAGTGCCTGCAGGGCGGCAACCTGGCCCCGGGTGAATCCGTGGTCGGACTCCGCCACGGGGAAGTGGGTCCAGACCCCCTGGAGATGCAGCGGGCCGGCGGCGATCATTCGGGCGAGTCCGGCGGCCACCTCCGGGGAGGCCCCGACCCGATGCATCCCGGTGTCCACCTTGAGGTGCACCGGAAAGCCCGCCGGGGCAGCCGCGCCGAGCGCCTCGATGAACGATCGGCGATACACGGCGGGAATCAGGTTCCAGCGCACCACGTCCTCGACGTCGTCGATGAGCGGCTCGGAGAGCACCAGGATCGGTGCCTCGATCCCCGCCTCGCGCAGCCCGACGCCCTCGGACACGAGCGCCACCGCCACCCGGGTGGCACCGCCCTCGAGCGCCGCTTCGGCCACCGGGACGTCTCCGTGCCCGTACCCGTCCGCCTTGACGACGGCACACACCTCGGAGGACCCAACGGCCGAGGCGATGGCGGCGACGTTGTGACGGATCGCGGCGAGATCGACCTCCACCCACGATGGCCTCACCAGGCAAACCTCCCGACTTCCCTCGCCAGCCCGGTGGCGGTCACCGTAGTGACGCCCGCCAGACGGCGCCCGGCCAGACCATGACGGTGGGCCGCGGAGCGCGCCGCGGTCTCCGGGTCGAGCCCCCTGGCGACGAGGGCACCGATCATCCCCGAGAGCACGTCGCCGGTGCCAATGGTCGCCAGTTCGGCTCCCCCGGCGGTCACCACCCACCGCTCTGCTCCCATGACGAAGGTGGGAGCACCCTTGAGGAGCACAACGGCCCCGGTGTCGGCAGCCAGCGAAGCCGCCGCGGACGGCGAAGCCGGCTCGCCGGTGAGCCTGGCGAACTCCCCGGCGTGCGGGGTGAGGACCGTGGGACCGTTTCGGCGACGCAGCTGGTCGAGCGTGACGGCACCGAGCCCGTCGGCGTCGAGGACGACGGGCTTGTCCCACGTCGCCAGCACCCCGGCGACGAAGTCGCCACAGCCGTCGCCCAGCCCGGGGCCGAGGACCAGCGCATCGAACCGATCCGCCTCGGCGAGCACCGCTTCGACGGATGCCGCCCCGAAGGCGGGAAGGTCGCCGACTCCGCCCGTCATGACCCCCGGGTCCATCGCCGCCGCCTGGGTTTGCACCTCCCCCGGCACCAGGACCCGGACCGCACCGGCGCCGAATTCGAGGGCGCTCCGCCCCGCCAGCATCGGGGCACCGGCCAGACCCCGGGAGCCGCCGACGATCACCACGGAGCCGGCCGACCACTTGTGCGCCTGCCGCGGACGGGACGGAGCCGGAGCGTCCTCGTCCTCGCAGAGCAGCCACTCCGCCCGCTCGCCGCTCAGGCCGATGTCGACGACCTCGATCTCGCCCGACAGGTCCGGTCCCTTCCCGATGAGATGGCCGGTCTTGAGGGCGTGGAAGGTCACGGTGCGCCGAGCGCGGAATCCCAGCCCTGTGGTCGAGCCGGTCGTGCCGTCGAGGCCGCTCGGCAGATCGACGGCGAGCACCGGTGCCGGATGATCCACCCACGGCACCACCCGTTCCGGAAGGGTCCCGTGGAACCCGGCACCGAACAGCGCATCGATGATGAGGTCACACGGCTCGACGCCGCCCAGATCCCTCACCGTCACCCCGCCGTGGACCGCGGCGATGGCTTCGGACCGGCGCACCGAGGCGTCACCCCTCGGATACCCGAGCGAGCGGATGGTGACGTCGGCCCCGCGCCGCCGGAGATGGCGCGCTGCGACATAACCGTCGCCCCCGTTGTCGCCGGGACCGGCGAGCACGATCACCCTGCTCCCGTACCCGGCTCCCATGCGTGCGGCGGCGACGGCGACGGCGTAGCCGGCGCGCTCCATGAGGGTCGAGACCGGCTCCGTCGCCCCCGCATCGAGGCGGGCCGACTCGGCTGGGGTGATCACCGGGCGCATGGTGTGATGGTACGGGAGCGCCGGGCGCCGCCGGACACCAGGAACCCCTTCGGCGCTGCGACCGTCTCACACTCATGAAGACCTCCGCGCCGCTGCTCGCCCTGGCCGCCCTCTCGTTGCTCGCCGCCTGTGGCGCCGAACACACCCTCGGCTCGCAGGAGGACCCCTTCGGGGCCACCACCTGGCAGCTGAGGGCCGCCACCGTCGACGGAACCTCGATCCCTCTCGTCGACGGGTCGCCGGTCACCTTGTTCGTCGACAACGCTCAGGTGGGCGGCACTGCGGCGTGCAACGGCTACGGCGGGCCGATCGTCGTCGCCGACGGCGTGGTCACCATCGGACCCTCGCTGAGCCAGACCGAGATGGCCTGCCTCGCCGACGGGGTGATGGACCTGGAGGCCGCGTACCTCGCCGCTCTCCCCCGGGTCACCTCGGCCGCCCGCGACGGGGAGGCGCTCGTGCTCGGCGGCGACGGTGTCGCGCTGCGCTTCTCCCCCCAGCCCGAGCCGGCAACGGCCCCGCTCATCGGAACGAATTGGGCCCTCGAGACCATCGTCGAAGGAGATACCGCATCGACGCCTGCCGCCCCGGCCACGCTCGTCATCGCCGCCGACGGCTCCATCACCGGCTCGACCGGCTGCAACCAACTGTTCGGCACATACGATCCCGACACCGGGTTCGGCACGCTCGGATCCACGAAGATGGCCTGCAAGGACGCCGTGATGGCTCAGGAGACGGTCGTGCTCCAGATTCTCGGCGGCGCGCCTACCCTCACCATCGACGGCCCGATCCTCACGATCGCCGACCTGGACGGACGAGCGCTGGTGTATCGGGAGGGCTGAGGCCCGTCACCCGTCACCCGCTCTGCGACCGCACACCGGTACGCTCCTCGCCGATGCTGTTCCTCTCCAACGTCGTGCGCGGGTTTCTCATGGGCTCGGCAGACGTGGTCCCCGGCGTGTCCGGTGGGACCGTGGCCCTGGTCCTCGGCATCTATGAGCGCCTGGTGGGCGCCATCCACAGCGGCGCGACGGCGCTCGGCCTGACGATTGGCGGGAAGTTCGCCGATGCCCGGCGGCGACTCGGTGAGGTCGAGTGGTCTCTGCTTCTCCCCCTGCTCGTCGGGATCGGCCTGGCCGTCTTCACGCTCGCCTCGCTCATCTCTCACCTCTTGAGGGACGAGCCGCAGAACACCGCGGCCGCCTTCTTCGGGCTGGTGCTCGGCTCGATCGTGGTCGCCTGGAGGCTGGTGCGCCGCTGGGACCTCGCCCGAGTGGTCGTCGGCCTCGTCGTTGCCGTCGCCGCCTTCGTCCTCCTCGGGCTGCGCGGCGACCCGGTGGTCGGCCCGTCGCTTCCCGTCTATCTGGTCGCGGGTGCAATCGCCATCGTGGCGATGATCCTTCCCGGGATCTCCGGGTCGTTCATCCTCCTCATGCTGGGGATGTACCAGAACGTCATCGATGCGGTCGATGGGCGCGACCCGGCCGTACTCGCCGTGTTCGGCGTCGGCGTGATCATCGGGCTGGCACTGTTCTCCACGCTGCTCAACAAGCTCCTGCGCGACCACCGCGACACGATGATGGCGGCGCTCATCGGCCTCATGCTCGGCTCGCTGCGCGTCCTGTGGCCGTGGCCGGACGGTGCCGACACCGCCGCATTGTCCCGTCCGATCGACTGGGGGATCCCCCTGCTCCTCGCCGCCGCCGGCTTCGCCGTCGTGGGGCTGATCGGCTGGATCGCCAACGCGCAGCAAGGCGACTGACGGGCAACGGGAACGGCGATAGCCTCCGAGCATGGCTCACAACATCCAGATCGTCTTCGCCTGTGAGGATCCCGATCGCCTCGCCACCTTCTGGGCCGGCGTGCTCGGGTACGAGATGCAGCCGCCGCCCGACGGCTACGCCACGTGGGACGACTTCGCCGACGCCGTCGGCATCCCGGTGGACAAGCGCAACGACATCTCCGCCTGCACCGACCCGGCAGGGGTCGGCCCCCGCCTGCTGTTCGAGCGCTGGGACGGCGGCGCCCCCAACCAGCGGGTGCATCTCGACGTGAATGCAATCGGCCGTGGCCTCACCGAGGAGGAACGCCCCGCCCGACTCGACGAGGAACGAACCCGTCTCGAGGCGCTCGGCGCGACGTTCCACCGCGAAGCGCGCGGTATGGCGGGCGAGCACTGGTACGAGTTCCACGACCCCGAAGGCAACTGGTTCTGCGTGCAGTAGAGATCGGCGGCTGTGCCGCCGATCAGCGATCTGCAATTGGCAATTCGCAATTCGTCGAGTCGGCTCGGAGGTACTCGAGGAGTTCGGCGACCTCTGTCCAATTGCCAATCGCTATCCGACAACGCCTCGGGCGTATCGCTCATCGCCTATCGCTCATC
>Ga0209341_10004765_pt1 | contig 12422 bp, 28 predicted proteins | sample RifCSP13_2_FD_184020 | JGI IMG/M metagenome (GOLD analysis project Ga0209341, IMG submission 184020) | Soil microbial communities from Rifle, Colorado - Rifle CSP2_sed 13_2 (SPAdes) (version 2) | ecosystem: Environmental > Terrestrial > Deep subsurface > Rock core/Sediment | place: Rifle...
TCTCGGTGCGCGGTGTCACCCCCGCCAAGGTTGCGGAGATGGCGAAGACCTGTGGCTTCAGTGGGGTGAAAGCATACGCGAGCCACGTCCACGTCGATACCAGGGCCGAGCACGACCCCTACCGCAAGAGTGCGCCCCGCTGGTGGTGGCCTTTAAGCGGGCTTAATCTGTAGCACCCGCCGCATCGCCTCCCGCATCTTCGGCCCGATGCCCCGAACCCGCAAGCTCCCGTCCCTGATCTTCTGAAGTGTCTCCCAGACCTCGCCTTCTTGGTGCAGCGCCTCCGCATAGGTCGGGCCGATGCCTGGTAGCCCCTGGAAGAGGTACATGGCCCGCTCCTTCTCGGATTCCTCGCCCCACTCCCAAGAGGCTGGTGGCCGCTGGTAGAGGCTCTGGTGCCTTCTGTGCTCCCACCAGCAGAGCGCCGCGTCTAGCACCATCGGCGTTAGGCTCATGCGCGGGCTGAACAGGAGCTTGATGCCGGAGTCCTGGATGGTCATGAGGTACTCCAGGATGCCATCGAGTTTCCACTTCCGCTGAAACTGACCGTCCAGGATAGAGCCGTCGGGGGCGCAGGACGGGAATGGCCCCTCAATGAGCAGTCCACCAAGCTGACCCTCGTGGAGCGCCGCGCACTGCTGTTGCAGCCGCCCGTCGTTCAATGATGCAAGGAAGTCCCCCGGCCAGACCTTCAGCTCTACCCGCGCCTCGCCTATGGAGAGCCAGGAGCCAAAGTCCACGGGGTAGGCCATCGTGACGATCTCGAAGCGCTGGGCAAGCAGGCGCTGGCGCCGTTCGTCCTGTCCTGGGGCAGCGATGAGCTTTCTCATGCCTCCTCTATTGCGTCGTCCACTGACAGCCTCCCCGCCTCGCGCAGGATAGCCTGTAGATCGCAGAATGGGCAATCGTCCGGCGCAAACTCTCCAAGGTCAGCGTGGTCGTGATCGGGCACAAAGCTATCGACTGCCTCAGCAGCCTTCAGGTGCCGCTCGCGGTCGGCCAGGAGCCGGGCTACGAGATCGTTCACCACGGTGGGCACACCGCCTGACCTACGCCATTCCTTCGCCTCCGCGTCCGTGATCATGTCGCTCATCGTTGGGCCTCCAAGTCCGCCCGTAGGGAGGCGAGAGCTTCCAAGCCCATACGAAGTTCGCAGTCCTCAGCATGATCGGTTGGCGTTTCACTATGAGATTGTCCGCAGTATTCACACCACTGGCCCATGTTGTCACGCCCCATTGGGCCTCCTCCCGCTGTCATCTTCACCAGCGCCCGCAGCAGCGCTGGAAAATGGGTGACGGCTAGGGCAACGGCGTCGGCTTCTAGCGCTTGCTCATTGTCAGGCTGGGTCATGGTTGCTCCGCCAGCGCCGCTCGCTCCTTCTTGATCCGCTCCATCGCATCGTTCAGTTCCTTCATAGCGCCTTCGTCCCCCGACTCAGTATCGGGGTGGAGTTGCCTTGCGCGGGCACGGTAGGCAGCGTCTACGATCTCCTGTAGCGCGTCGGGCCGGACTCCAAGCACCTCATACGGGTCACGATAGAAATCTGGCGCTGCGAGCTGTAGGTACGCCTCGCCTATCACGTCGCCCAGGCCACGCTTCTCGTTCTTCCGCATGGCGTCCAGGCCAAGGAAGAGGACGCGCAGATTGTCCCGCGCTTCGGGCTGGCGCTCCATTGTGAGGCTGACTTGGTGTCCGCTCGGATGGGTGAACTCCACGATGACTCGCGGGTCTGCCCTTGCGTCACTCACTCGCTGGGGCCAGACGTTGTAGACGGAGACGCCCCATTTCTCGAAGCAGTAGCGTAGCTCACGCATGGTCTGATCCCACGGGACTTTTGTGTAGAGGTGATAATCGCTACGGCTCATACCATCACCGCCCAAGTCACGATTGCCGATAATCCCGCTGAGCACAGGAGGAGAATCAACAGTTGTAATCGGAACCAAAGACCTTTGGGATTCCAGTATAGTTCACCTTTACAGTGATGAAGGCTACGGTTACGGCTCATTCTGTTCTCCTAGCGCCTCGCGCAAGGCGGCAAGGGCTACGCTTGCTCTATCGTGATCAAGGGCAAGCTCGGATATTCCTGTGTCATCATATGTACGTTCAGCGGCTTCCTCTGCTGGGTCAGGCATCCTGCTCCTCCTTCCAGCGCACGAGCGCAGCGAGGACTGCTATCCCACAATCACAACGCTCTGCTCCGGCAGAGCCTATCCAGGAACACCATGAACAATGCTCCCCGCCGAGGATTGCACTGATGTTCACCAGCGCCTCCAGCGCGGGCAGGGCGATGTTGCGGGCGAAGATAACGTAGGCAGCATTGGCATCCTCTTCTGGGCCTTCAAAGTATCCAATGCCATAGCCGCTACCTGCATGAACCTCTCCAAAGTCCTCTGCGTTCCAGGGCGCAGGGCTGGCCGCTGCCTCCAGCTCCTGTACCTTCCCCAGTGCAGCCTCGATGCGCTCCGGCGTTAGGTCAGTCATGCTCGGCTTCCATCTGTGCTGCGAGCTTGTTCCGCACCCCGTCCAGGGCAGCATCGTCGATGAGCCACATCGCTACCTCAGCCACAGCCCACTCCGCCAGCGCCAGCGCATAGGCGTCGGCAGCGGCCATGAGTGCGGCAGGGTGATCGAGCCCAGCAGCGACAATCCTTGCCTGTTCTTGGACAGCCCGCCGTGCTTCACGCCAGTCAGTCATGCTCGTTCCCGAAGCACTTGCGGCAGGGCTGGAGCTGCCACATGTTGATCCAGCGCTGGGCGGCGTCTAAACTCTCCAAAATGGCCGCGATCTTGCGTGAGGTGGGGCGCGTCTTTCTGGTCACGCGCCGCAGCGGGCGCTTGTTCATGTGGCCTCCCAGCCGAATAATGCTTTGGCGACCGCCCAGAAGTTGTTCTCCCCCGCGTCCAGTGGGATGTCCGTGCGGGGCAGGATGGGCGGGTTGTGCTGGGCCAGCGGCATGCCCAGCCCACCCCAGACCTTCCAGACATTGAGGAAGTAGCCTGCTTGGACGTGACGGAGACAGAGAAGCATCGGGAACCGGCTGGCTGTCTCTTTCTGGCCGGAATAGTGCTTCTGGACACCGATCTCCTCGGCCAGCTCTTTGTGCTCTTTGGAGACATACTGGCTCTCTCGGTAGAGTTCTTCCACGCCGGTCGTCACCAGGACATTACCAGGCTGCTGCTCTAGCACATAGCTTAGGAAGCGCCAGTAGTATCCCTTGATGAGCTGCCAGTCCTGTTGCTCGAACATAGGTTTGTTAGCCGCGCGTTGGTCGAGAGCTGAGTCCCAATCGTCCAGGTGTGAGGGCTTCCGCTCCCGGTGAGCGCGGGAGGCCCGCTCCACGATGGCGTTTTGCTGCTGAGAGTAGAGCATGTCAATACGATCCACGCATACCCAGCTCCCGCCCGCGAGTGCTTTTCCCTGTACTGCCTTCTCCAGCTCGGTGATGGCGGCGAGCGCGGCTGAGAAGGTGGTCACGCGGTAGACCGTGAGCTGGTCGCCGGTCTGGGTTCGGCTCAGGGTTCGGCTCACCCACTGGCGGGCGCCCGCGTCGTAGTCCAGCACTGAGTAGCCAACCTGCGGGAACTCGTAGTGTAGGAGCGTCGGCAAGCCCTCATCGGCGGCGATAGCGAAGTGCTTAGCTCCCGGGTTGTGTAGGACCACCTGGAGGTAGGCGAAGGTCTTGCCAGCCCCTGACGGGCCGCCGAGCAGGCATATATTACGTGGCATCTTCGACTCCCTTCGTTCTCAGCGCTTCGTCTACCGCGTGGGCTAGGAGCCGTGCTGCCAGCGGTGCCCCCGACCGGAGGGCAGCGCCACAGAACCAGTCCACGATGCGCCAGGCCCGCTCAGCTCTTGGTATATATTGTCCTAACATCTCTTCGAGATAAGCGTCGAAGGCCCGCTCAGCGTTCATGGCAGATGGCTCTCAACTTTACGCCATCCGCCATCCTTGCCGTGCTCGCAGCGGTGACGCCCTTCATGCCAGGAGATCCGAAACTTCATGGCAGCGGTCGTTGTCTCATAGACTGGATTGACTGGAACGACACAGGGATGCCCAGCGTGGCTCTCATAGCCAGCGAGCACGTATGGACATCGTTCCTGCTCAGCGCTCACGTTCTCGTTCACCCACGGTCTGCTGAGCCATCGGTGGCCTCTAGGAAGGTATCAACGGCGGGTGCCCACTTCTCTGCCCACCACGGTACGTCCCAGCCTTCAACCTCACAGACCTGGTAAAGCGCCTGTCTCAGCAGCTCCCGCGCCTGTGCTAGCTCCGCCTCCCGCGTTGCCCAGCCAGCGAGGAATGCGCGCTCGACATCGATAACGCCCCAGCGCTTGTATTCAGGGCTGATCTTCGCCCTCCACTCCTGCCATGCTCGCTCCCCTGCGTTAGCCATCCCTCTTTCCCTCCGTCACCCGTACCGTCTCCCAGGCCGTCTCCGTTAGGTACTGGTCGAGCTCGTCACCCAGGATGCCCCTGAGCGCCACCAGGTCAGGCGTCACCCGCTTGCCGCCGGTGAGGGCATAGCGCACGCCGTCCGTCTCGGCACGGCTCAGTCCCGCGCCTCTCAGCGCGGCTGAGAACGTCTTGCGGGCCTGCTGGATCGCATCATCGGCAGCCTTGGCCACCTCCTTGGCTGCCTTCCAGTTGGCGGCCTCTACCTGAACTTCCTCGCTCGTGATCTCCACTGCTGGCTTGCCCTCGTCGCAGAGATGGCGGTACGGGCAGTAGCCGCGCACCCAGTCCGAGGAGTGACAGGGAAACTTATCAACGGGACTCCACTCTATGTTGGAACTAGCTTCTGCCGCTGAGAACGCTGGTGCTACGGAGTCGTAGAGCAAGCGCCCAAGGTACTCCTGCTCCGGCCTGATGATCGTCTCCCAGCGCTTGCCTGTGCTCCGGTTCTCGACCACCAGCAGACATTGCCCAGGACAATCCGGCAGAGAATAAAAGAGGCCCTGTATCTGCGTGTACTTCACGGGGTTGGCATCGTGGTAGGGCAGGGCGAGGCGCTTCCAGGCCGCAGGCCCCACCGTTGTAAACTCTAAGAGGAAGCTCAGGCCGTCCGGCGTGTAGAGGTAGCCGTCCCCGCCGGAAGTCATCACGGGCCAGTCCTCCCCGCCGTACCGGACTTGGTAGAGCGGCTTGCGCTCTGGGTTGTCCTCGGCCTGGACATTGGTGAGGCGGAACCCAGCAGCCCGAAGCTCTTCGCGGAACGTCCTCTCCAAGAGATGACCCAGGCGGGCGAGGTCAGGACTGATGGCGCCCTGCCGCTCCAGACCTTGCGCCTCGGCCAGCAGTGCCCGTGGGCAGCCGCCGAACGAGGAGACCGACCAATGGCCGGGCCAGGAGCTAGCTTCGTCAGGTTCGGGCTGGAGCTGTTCGAGGATCATTCTGCCTCTCCCTTTACCGCGGGGCGGTGGCGGGCGAGCAAGAGACGCGCTTCAGTAATTGCCTCCCATTCGGTGGTCAAGGCTGCATGTCGCGCTGTATCTGGCCCCTCGTAGTCGGTGATCTCATGCTCGGCTACAGCTAGGACTCTTGCTAGCACGCCCAGCGCCTCCGCGAGCACGGCCTGCTGGTCGGCGCGTTGCCCCATCGCTTTAAGGGCTTCCATGTTGGCAAGCCAAGTCGCATTTCGCCAGCCCTTGATTCCCTCTCCTTCGGCAGCGTCGATGGCCAGTTTTATCACGGCTCGGTGATCGAGCATGTTCGTCTCTCCGCCTGCTCGCACGTACTCAAGAACGTCGATAACATCCGCTGGGATATCGTAATCGTCACTCATGCCTTCTCCTTCTCCTTGCAGTTTCCCGGTGCGCTCAGCAGCGCCCTTCCCCTCTCGTAGCGCCTCCTGCAACCGCCCCAGCTCGACGCGCAGGGCATCTAGTTCGCCGATGAACAACACCAACCTCCCCTGAAAAAGCTCATTGTGGTGTTTCCGCATCGACCTTGATCATCGCCTCGCGTACCTCTTCCAGCCACGCCTCCCGCTGCGCCAGGTCGTGCTCCGCGATCACGGCGGGCAGGGCATTGATATGGTTATACATGGCTGTCCAGGCGGGAAGGCGGAGAGATTCTACTACACCGAGCAGCCGCCGCGCCTCGGCCAGCCAGTCAGCGACGGTCATCGCAGTGGTAGTCATTCCCGTAGCGCCTCCTGCAACCGCCCCAGCTCCGCAAGCAGATCGGCTACCTCACGCCTCACCAAGGCTACAGTGGCCTCCAGGATATGCCCTTCATTCTGTAACGACTGCCCAAGCTGGAAGAGGCGCGTGAGGGCTTGCTCGCGGGACAGTGCGGCGGCGACGCCCATGAGCGGGCCATCAGCACGGGAGCCGCCGCGCGGCGGGACGTTGTATCTTGGCCCCGTTCCCAGCATCACCGTCTCCACAGCATCCACAATGCGAGCGGGCCGCAGATGAACAAGAGCAGGAAAATGAGGAGCCGGGCGGTCTCGCCGTCGGTGGCGTCGAGGATCATGCTTCCTGTCCTCCTCTTGCTAGAAATACAGGATGCTGCTTCCTCATCTCAGTACAGATGGGACAGGGATCGTCGTCACGGTCTGGGCCACGACATGTCCGGCTGAACGCATCCGGCCCGTGCCCAGCGGCCAGGCAGGCATCCCAGAGGCGGTCACGCTCGGCTGTGGCTGTCTCGGCTTGCGGTTCGGTCATGGCGTACCTTCCTGCTCCTGCGCCTCGCGCTGGCGGTCACGGATGCGTTCAGCTAATCCCCAGAGGTTTGAGTTCTGCGATATTCTGTCCTTCCCGTTCCGCGATCCCCCGCGCCACCTCTAGCACCGCCAGCTCCGTCTCGGCGGGCGTGGCGGCGAGGGCGGCTTCTGCTCGTGCTAGCGCCGCTCTAAGCGCCGCGTTCTCGGTGCGGAGACGGTCGAGGTCGTCTAGCGGCGGCTCATCAAGGCGGGAACCGCTCTCTGAATAGACTTGAAAGCCGCAGTCACGGCACTGTCCTTTCAGGAGGCCATAGCTGGTACTGCCAGCGATGGTGGTGTGCTGACATCCCTGCGCGTTCTGCTGCTGCGCGGTCATGATCCTATCTCCTTACCCGCTAGGGGCGGTTCCTTCCGCCCCATACTCCTGCTTCCCCGCAAGCACCTTGGTAGGTACGAACGGTTGCGTCCTGCTCGGAGCGCGGGGAGCGAGAGACGAGGTGGCCACATCCCAGGTCTTAGGAGGCACGTGGATATCCACAGCCCTACCCCGTTCCTTGCTAGACTCATCTCTCGCTCTCCATGCTCGGAGCGCGGGCAGGGAGCGAGGGACAAGGGCGCAAGTCGGCCTCACGGCCTAACTCCCATCTCTGCCGAGAGTCCGCGTGCCTCTCGGCCTCCACAACACGCGATTCCCTTCTCCTCATCCCTCGCTCTCCGAACTGCTGAGGGCCACGTTCGGAGTCCCACCGGATAAACGTGCGTAACGGGTGGCAAGCCATCTTCCGTTCACGCCCCGCGACCCCCCGCTGGAATAATTGCCCCGTGCACCGGCGCAGGTGGTGGCCCTTGCTCTCACATGAGGAGTACGACGTTTCCCAGTAGGAGCACCGGCGCACGGGGTCTCGCTGGCCCAGGAGAGGCGAAGGCGAGTGGAAGCGCCCATCCTGGGCAGCGTGGAACACAGCAGGGCTATGGCTGGTGGCGAAAGGGGGGACCTGCTGCGCTCCACGCTCTTCATGACTTATCCCCGTATTCGGCATAGTCGGGTGTCTCCCCCGTGTCCTTGAAGATGTTGATTTGGCCTGTAACGCCTACGTGTGTGCCGTTCCGGCCATAGGCGTGATACTCCATCTGAGCGTCCTTGGCGCTCACAGAGAAACTAGTTGCAGTAGGCCCCTCATGTCCCTTGATAACTAGAGTCAGGCCCCCGTAGGAGATTTCAGCCTCCACGCTTCGCGGCAGAATCACGGTAGCCTCCGCTTTGGTTTGATGGGGGCCTTAGCCATCGCGGGCCTCTTCTACGCTGGCGATGGCGGCGCGGGCCTGGCGGATCACGGTATCCCATGTATGATCCATCGTTGCTCCGTGCCCGTCCCACTCTACCAACTCCTTCAGCGCCGCCAGGAGCGCGGGGACGCTATCGACTGCTCGCTCAACCTGGGTGTACGCGCTGTCGTAGCCGCAGATGCAGGCCATGTTCTCCTGTGGGTTTGCCACCAGGCAGGATAGGTCGTGACCCCTAAGCATCAAAGCGAGTTCTGGTGTCATGCTTTCACCGGCTCGCCTGAAGATCGGCCAGCAGTGCCCAGAAGTCCTCACTCTGAAACGCCCAGATCATGAGCGCGCTGTTCGTCCGGTAGGGGCCGTCCGCGCGGTTCAGGTGGGTGAGGACTGCCTGTTGATCAGATACGCCCGCTGTCACCCGTGCGATCTCCTCCATCAGCGCCATCGGGACGGGCACCTCGATGGTCTCGCCCGTGGTGGTGAGTACGTAGGGGCCGTGGGCTGAGGGAGCGGCGGGGCCAACCGGAGGATCAACGGTGGCCCCGCTTTCCTGCACACCCGCTACCGGAGCAGAGGCGGCAGCGGCGGTAACAGGCACGCTTGCCAGGCTGGGGACGGCGATTTCTATGGAGTCTATCACGCGGCCGTCGGGAAGCGTGAATGGCTCGCGTGCTACACGTTGGTGGCGTATCTCTAAGCGCAGGCCCTCCCAGATAGAGGCGTCGTTCTGATGACCTCTGTGCTTTAGCTCTTCCAGCAATGAGCGTTGTTCGGTTCTTAGAAGCTCGAACAACTGAGCCAGTTTGCTGTTCGGGTTAAGCGCGAACTTAGAAGCATTGACGCGCACTATCTGAGAGCCCTGCATGCTCCAGTCGCTTACCTTGCCCATTGAGTAGGACTCGCGTGGGTCGGGGCCGGAGTAGTCAACCGGCTCGTAGCACTGCTCTAGTCGGATCGGGAGCACGAACAGCATACTGTCCTCCCGATCCTGGCGGTACTGTGGGACGCCACCCTTGGCGAAGAAGTCGTAGCTCGGCATCCAGCAGGCACCTTCGACCGTCCCGATGTAGTGGACGGGCCACCTGGCCTCTAGGTAGTCTTCCCAGTCCGACTGCTGTGTTATCAGTCCGTCAATTTCTGGTGCTTTGGTGGTCGGTTCCATAGTCTCCTCCTCCTAGCTCACGGCCTGGCCGTGGCGTTCCTCCAAGATGCGGATCAGCCGCTCTGCCGTGTCTGGCACGTTTCGGCTTCCAGCCTCCCAGCGCCTGACCGTGTCCTCGGTCACGCCCACCTGGTCTGCCAGCCGCGCGAGCGACCAATCAAGCCGCTTCCGAATCCTTCTCAGTTCGATCTTGGTCATCATGGTATCAGTATGGGAGAAGCGTCGGCCTTTGTCAAGGGTTTTGGCCGGACATAAGCAGATTATTCCGTAGGCTAACCGAAGCGTCAGATACGGATGGGCTGGAAGCTATGGGCGGCGGTGCTATGATGGGGCTGGCGACGCCGTTCGCCTCTGCGAGGGGGCGGACTCCGAGCGCCAGCACGGGGTTCGTCCCAAACCTTCTCGCAGAGGGTAAATTGCAGTATCCTGGCAGACGAGCATCAACTATCAAGAGCCGCGTAGTCCATTGGCTCTGGCCTGGCCGAATACCATTAGGCCGCCTCACACTCCTGACGGGTGACCCCGACGTGGGGAAATCGATGCTGACGGCTGATCTTGTGGCGCGGGTGACGGTCGCTGGCCCCTGGCCCAACGGGGGACAGGCGCCGTTAGGCTCGGCTATCATGCTCAGTGCTGAGGACAGCCCGGAAGACACGACAGTTCCCCGACTAGAACGTCACGGCGCCGACCTTGACCGAGTGATGGTAGTAGGGCCGGAGCACTGCTCAGCCTACGTCTTCCCCACTGGGCAGAATCTTCTTGCCAGCCTGATTCGGGAACTCATTCCCCCTGTCTTTTGCATCCTTGATCCCTTGGAGTGTCTCATGGAACGCATAGACACGCATCGGGTCGCCCAGGTGCGTGCCTCGCTCGGCCATCTTGAGGCGGTAGCTGAGAACACGGGCGCGGCTATCATGGGCATCCTTCATCTCAACAAGCGTAGTCAGGAAACCGTACCGCTCTACCGCTTCGGTGGCTCAATAGCGTTTGTCGCCGCCGCTCGGTCGGCGCTTCTTGTCGGACTTGATCCCGACAGCAGCTCCAATATTAACGACCAGCAACGTATCCTAGTCTCCGCCAAGTTGAACCTGGGCCGGAAGCCACCAGCCCTTGGCTATAACATCGTTGACCCCGGCATGATCAATTGGAATGGCGCTGTTGAGCGTTCGGCGAGCCAACTGCTGGGCGCTATGCCGGTAGGCCGACCCCCACGCGAGCGGGAAGACGCCCAGAAGTTCCTGGAACAACGGTTGCGCGACGGCCCCGTGCTTGCAACTGCACTTCTTGAGGAAGCGCCGCTCGCCGGTCTTAGCGAGGCCACTCTCAGACGAGCGAAAACTGATAGCGGCGTCGTCGCGTTCCAGGCCATGGCCGACGGCAAGATAGCTTGGTTCTGGCGGCTGCCCGAGGAAAGGCTGCCAGACTTTTGACGTACCCTCTAATTGTGATCATCTGCCCGCCCTACAGTAGATTATAGATTTAGATCATATATATATAGGTTGATCAGAAGGTTGTGATCACCTGACCAGATGATCATAATTCTAGGGGGCTAGGGAACAATAGCAAATGAGGCATTTTCAGCAATAAGTTTCCGCCGATGATATACTAGGAGTGGTTTGGTGGAGGGCTGGGGGTTTGAACCCCACGGGGGTCGGGTCGTAAGTCCACACCCCCGGCACCGAGCGCCCCCCACTAGACACCGAGCAGGGACGGAGCGGTCTACGCTCCGTCTTTGCTATCCGCCTCCTTCCAGCGCCAAGTACGCGGTCGCACCTTCTCCAGCGCGGTCGGGTGATACTTGAGGATGGAGTAGCACGTCAGATCAATCGCTCCGAGCGGACTCTTGGATGCGGTCTGGGCACCCTTAGCACCAGCTCGCCGCCAGATTTCCTTGACGTGCAGAGGCTCACCTCGCGCTTCCTTGAGCACATCCATGACGGCTGATCTAAGGCTGACCGTGCCCTTCGGCTTGCGTCTCATGACCTCAAACAGTGAGGGTTGAGGTAGCGCCCCATTCTTCGTGGCGTGAACGCGAAGCCAACCTTCCAAGCCCTTCACAAGCGAAATGAGGTATTCTCGCTCCTCCTCTACCCTTGCCAACTGCCCCTTGAACTCATCGAGCATCTTGCGAGCGGATTCTTCCTCCATCTTTCTCCTCCCTCTATTGCTTGACACGCGGATCGCCGATGTTGTAGGGTACAAGTGACCCAGGCTCGGCGATGCCGAGTGTTTGGAGGGGGCCGCAAGCGAGCGCAGCGGTAGCAGTTGGGACTCGCTTTTGGCCCCCGCGCCATTTCTTGGGCACGAGGCCCACTGCCGAATGCTCCGTGACCTCTGCGCCCGCTGTTGGCACACCCGCTCCCTGCATCGGCCTGTCTGTCGGGTTATGCTCAGAGCGGGAGGCTGTGGCTGCCCTACGTTTGTGGAGAAGGAGGGAACCTGACATGCTTGTGCTAACCCGACGGACCGACGAGGCGCTGGTGTTCCGCATGGCCGGTGAGGAGTTCACCGTGAGAGTGCTCGCCCTGAGCTTCCCCAACGGGCGGGAGATTCTAGGGCGTGGCAGGGTGAAGCTGGGGATCGAGGCGCCGGAGTCGGTGCAGGTCTTGAGGGAAGGGCTAGGGCATGACGGCTGATACCCCCTGCCTGGGCTGCGAGTACCCCGCCGCCTGCGGCGAGACGTGCGAGTATGACCGCATCGACCAGGAAGAGATCACGCGCATCGTGGCCGAGCACCACACGCCGCACCAGGCTGGCCACGGTGAGGCAGAGGGGGCCTTGCGGCCCTTTCGTGAGGATGAGGGCGGGGTGCTCTACCTGGGCGACGTGCTGGCGATCCTGGCGCGGCTTGAGCCGGAGAGCGTGGACGCCGTGGTCACTGACCCGCCCTACGGCTTGGGGGTCATGGGAGCAGGCACCGCTGTGGTAGGATTCAGGGCGTGATGCCCTATGCCCCGCCGCGTCCATGTCCCCAGCCCGGCTGTCCGACGCTCGACTGCGCCACCCACCGCCGCCAGCCCTGGCAGCGCACGACGCCTCGGCGGGTCCCCGGTGGTAGCGGCTGGGCATGGAGCCGACAACGGCGGCGCATCCTCGACCGCGACAGTGGCCTCTGCCGAGCTTGCGGCCAGCCCGCTACAGAGGTAGACCACATCACGCCGATGGCGCATGGTGGTAGTGACGATGACGGCAACCTCGTGTCACTATGTAAGGAGCATCACGCCGTCAAGAGCGCGAGAGAGCGGGGGAGGGGGGCATGAACACACAGAATGAGATCGCTTTCGAAGAATGTCTACGCTTGCTT
>Ga0209341_10004772_pt1 | contig 12415 bp, 7 predicted proteins | sample RifCSP13_2_FD_184020 | JGI IMG/M metagenome (GOLD analysis project Ga0209341, IMG submission 184020) | Soil microbial communities from Rifle, Colorado - Rifle CSP2_sed 13_2 (SPAdes) (version 2) | ecosystem: Environmental > Terrestrial > Deep subsurface > Rock core/Sediment | place: Rifle...
CCCCGGCCGCTGAAGCCGCGCCGGCCCTTCAGGCTCGAACTCTCGTTTGCCGAAGCGCGGGACGCGGAGGCGGCGGAGGCGGCATGCGCCGGCCACGCGTCGCGAAAAGGCCGCGTCCTCCTGCACGCGGGGTCCGATTTTGTGGCGGCGAGCGAATTCGCCGCGCGGGCCGTTGGGAGCCTCTACCCCGGCTGGGTCGACGGGCTCGGCCGGCGCGCGGTGCCGGAGGGGCCCGCCGGGCGAACGGCGGGCGGCCTCATCGAGGTCGCGCTCTTCGAGCGGTTCTTTGGCCCGAGCGCCCCCTATTGGTCGGATTGAAAACGGTGGAGGCCTCGACGTTGCGGCTGCCGCGCACGTTCCGCCGCGCGGCCGAGGACGTCGGTGGAGAGTTCCGTGCGGAGGCCTCGATCGAGCCCCGAGACCTCTCGCGCTTGCTCGAGGACTTCCAGGAGCGGCTTTTCAAACTCTCGCCGACGGACGTCCGCCCCGACCTCCTGCGGGGTTTCGAGGACCCGCGCACGACGAAAGTGACATGGCGCGCGAGCGAGGGCGCCCTCCAGGGGGCCGCCCTTGCCACGCCGGAAGGCGCCGGCGCCGACCTCACGTTCCTCCACATCGAGCCCCGCCACGCGACTCTCCGGGCGACGGGGAGGCTCCTGGGGGAACTTCTGGCCGCGCTCCCGCCCAGTGTCGCGCGCGTCCGCGCAAGCGACCGCGTGGCCCACCAGTGGATGCACCTTGCCCCGGGCGAGGCGCGCCAAGTCCTGCTCGACAAAGGGTTTGTGGCCTTTGACCGCGTTCTCCTTTCGCGCGACCTGACGCGCCCGATCCCCCCCGAGGGGGCGCTGCCCCCGGGGTTTGCCCTGGCGCACCCCGACCCTTCGGACGCCGAGGCACTCGGGGCATTCGCGTACCGCGTCTATGAAGGCACGACGGACTTCGGCATCATCGCGCCTGACGCCTCGCCCGACGCCTACTTGCGGCTTTACCGCCGGTTCCTCGGCGGCGAGCTTGGGGAGTACTCGCCCTCCCTCTCGCTCGTGCTCCGAGGGCCCGAGGGGGGGACCGCCGGAGTCGTCCATACGCTTGTCATCGGCCGCGACCCCTACGTCGGCGACCTCAGCGTGGCGCCGGAGCACCGCGGGAAGGGACTCGGCCGCCTTCTCCTCGTGCGCGCGCTTTGCGCCTACCGCGACGCGGGCCACAAGCGCACGGGGCTCACGGTGACCGCACAGAACACTGCCGCCTACAACCTCTACCGCTCCCTCGGCTTCGAGGTCGAGCGGTCGGCCGCCGTCTACATCCTTTCCCGTTGACGCGCAGCCCCGCATTCGCTGCGGCGCCCCCCGGCAATCGCGGGCTTCGGGACGTGAAGGGTTTTATCCGCAAAGGAATCTGCCACCCCTGGTGGGTCCGATGACCGTCAAAGTCGCAATCAACGGGTACGGCACGATTGGCAAGCGCGTCGCGGACGCGGTGGCCGGCCAGCCAGACATGAAGGTCGTCGGCGTGACGAAGAACCGGCCCTCCTTCGAGGCGCGCCGCGCCCTTGAACTCAAGTTCCCCCTCTACGGGGCGACCGACAAGGGCGTCGAGGCGCTAAGGAAAGCCGGGCTGCCGGTTGCAGGCGGGCTCAAGGAGCTCCTCGCCGAGTGCGACGTCGTGGTCGACTGCGCGCCCGAGGACCTCGGCGCGGAGAACCTCAAGGCCTACCGCGAGCGCAAGGTGAAGGCGGTCTTCCAAGGCGGCGAGGAGCACGAGGCGATCGGCTGGTCGTTCAACGCAACGGCGAACTACAAGGAATCGCTCGGGCGCGACTTCGTGCGCGTCGTCTCCTGCAACACGACGGGGCTCATCCGGACGCTCTACCCCCTCCACGCGATGGGCGCGGTCGAGGACATCTACGCCGTGATGGTGCGGCGCGCCGTCGACCCGAACGACTCGAAGAAGGGGCCGATCAATGCGATCGAGCCCGTGCTCAAGATCCCCTCGCACCACGGGCCCGACGTGGCCTCGGTGGTCACGGGGCTCCCGATCCACACGATGGCTGTGAAGGTCCCGACGACTCTCATGCACCTCCACGCGGTCGTCGTCCGCCTCAAGCGCCCGATGAGCGACGGGGAGGTGGCGGAGCTTTGGTCGAGGCAGCCGCGCGTCCTCACGCTTTGGGGCTCGGACGGCTTTGCCTCAACGGCGCAGGTCATGGAGTGGGCCCGGGACCAGCGCCGGGCGCGCGGCGACCTCTACGAGACGGTCCTCTGGGGCGACGGGTTCAAGGTCGAAGGCAGGACCCTTTACTACTATCAGGCGATCCACCAGGAGTCCGATGTCGTCCCCGAGAACGTGGACTGCATCCGCGCGATGATGCGCGTGACGGAGGACGGCCCCCGGTCGATCGAGATCACGGACAAGGCGATGGGGATCTTGCGCCCCGGTGAGCGCCCCTCGCTAACCGCGCGGGTTTGAGCATCTCCCGGGCGTGGGGGGCCCCACGGGGCGGGCCCGCATCGGTTTGGCTGGCCAAGCCACCCCCCCTCTTGAGGGGCTCCGGCGCATTCGTAAATACTAAGTATGTGGAAAACACATACTTATTCGAATGGCTTACCTTGTTTGCGAGACGCCGCAGGCGATACGCCGCGCCGTAAGGACCGTGGTAGCAAATGGCGAGCGCCAAGCAACCGAGTGGCTGGGATTCCAGGTACGCTCCAACGGCACGGTGCACGTCCTGCAAAGAACCCAAATACCCTCCAAAGACCCAAGCCTCCGCAGTTGGGAGGTCCGAGGAATCTGCGAGAACATTGACGACGCCTTCGTGGATATCGAGCACGGCGACCCCACCTTTTTTCGAGCGGTGGGAAGCTTGGAAAGCTCGGACTGGATTGGTAATGGTCGCGTTCTCTTTCACATTCTCGCCGAATCAGATTCGGGTCTCCCCTTCCAAATCATGGTCACCACGGCCTTTCGAGAATCGGGTTGGCGGCCCAAGCGTTGATGCGGACATGGAGTCGTGAGCCAATGCCTTCTTCAAGACCATTCGAGTCGGATCAAAATCCCGGGGCCGTGCGCCCCATCCGGGTGAGCGACGGCCCCCGGCCCAAGCTCAAGCCTCGTTCCGCGGGCCTGGAATGCCCCCGATGCGGGACTCGAATGGCGCATCGTGGGGCGCTCGTGGAGCGAAGGGTTGGCACCATGGGGATGATTACAATTGCCAATCTCTCAGGATTTGAATGCTCGACGTGCACGAACCGGATTCTCGATCCGGACAGCTATGACGTCGTCGTGGAGGCAACCGCGGGCCAGGATGCGCCCTTCGGCGTTCGGGCGAAGCTTAGCAAACTCGCCCGCAACAACATCGGATTGTACATCCCGCAGGACATCCAGCGACACCTAAACCTCCGTGCCGGCGATTCGCTCCACCTCTTCCCCATAGGATCCGAGGCCCTGGTTGCCAGAGTGGAGCATCATCAAGGCCCAACGGACGACATCCCCGTCGTTACCTCTCAGACCCTCACGCTCAAAGACGGCGACCGCTTCGACGGAATCGCAACAGAGGTGGAAGACGACAAGGGGCGCCGGTTCATGGTAATCGATGATTCCTTGCTAAGTCCTGCGGCCCAGGGCGAGCCGGGTACGTTTCCGACCTCGGACCTGGAGTTGCGCTTTTCGAAGCAGAACCTGGAACGCGTGCATTTGAAACGACGAAACGTCCAATGAGGTGGTCGGGTGAAAATCGAAACGACCTCCAGCAGCAGGGTGGGAAACCAAATCCGAGGCTGGTTGGAAAACGAGGGCTATGCCCTTGTAAACACGCAGGCAAAAGGAGAGCCGGCCCCCTCGTGGAGCTTTGGAGTCATTTTTACCCCCACCCCGAGATCGAAGTCGCAGGTCGCGGTTCCGATTGCAATCGTCGGCAAGGACGAGGTCGAACGCGTAGAACTGATCCTCGATACACGGCTTGGCGAGGAGCACAGAAAGCTGATGAACGAAGGAACCGGCTACTCGCAGCGTGCCACGAAGACCATTCGAGAGAAACTCCTCCTAAAGGGCGTCGGGTTCACCTTTGTTCGCGACAAAGACGATCAGGTCGTGGCGCTTCGATTCGACGAAGTATTGTACCAAGACGGGGTCTCGCGCGATGGAATGATGCGATCCCTTCGGGGATTGTACTCGGTTTTCCTCTACGCGTGTGACGTACTAACCGAGCTCTCACGCCCTGGTTCCGCAGGATTCGAACCGATGCCGTGAGATGCGAGTCCCACGCGCAAAAGCCCGGTCGTTTTGTCCAACCGCTCGGGGCGACCTTCCTTCAATGGGCCAAAGGGCTACCCCGCCGCGCTCCGGACGTAAATCAGGAAATAAAGGTCGTAGGGCGCAAGCTTGTTCGTGTGCTCCGTCTGCCATCGCACCGTGAACGCCGTCGCGTTGATCTCGACGACCACGCCCTCCTCGTGGAACCGGTTGTGGGTCACGAAGCCTGCCTCGGGCGCGAAGCGCACCTCGAAGTTCCCGGCCGCCGACGAGATGTTCGAGACCGTGGCGTTCACGCCGTAGGGCGTGTAGCTCGCGTTCGCGTTCGGGAGGTTGTGGAGCACGACGACTCCCGTCGCGTTGTCCACGCTCACGACCTGCACAGTCCATCCGAAGACGGGCTCCACGTATTGCTGGTCGCGCACGGGGTCGGCGCCGTACATGGGTTTGAAAGCTGCCGCGGTCGTCGTGTTGTAGATCGGGACCGCAAGCGTGAGGTTGACCGACTGGTTCACGAAGCGGCCGTAGGCCTGGTCCGCCGGGATCACGAGCGCCTTGCCGTTGCCAAGCGCCGTGCCCTGGAGCCCCGACTCCCAGCCGGCAATCACCTGGCGGTTCCCCACGGTGACCTGGAGGGGGTTGTAGTCGGCCTGCGTGCGCACCGCGCTGCTGTTCACGAAGTCCGGCCACTTCTCGAGGCCGCTCGAGTTCGCCACGCTCCAGACCGAGGTGTCGAACACGCGGTTGTCCGCGAGGAACCCGACATAGTCGATCTTCACGACCGTCCCGTTCTTGACGAGGTTGAGGAGGGGCCGGACGACGCGGAGCGACGCGGCGGCTTCCGCGCGGTCGGCACCGAGGCTTGCAAACACCTTGAACGGGTAGGTCCCGTTCGCGAGGTCGGAGGGGACATCGGCAAGCAGGAAGGTCGTGTGCCGGCCGTTGGCCTTCGAGATGTTGAGGCTCGCGTTGAGGAAGCGCGCGTTCCACGAGCCCGGCGCATCCGTCGAAAGCGCGACCGTCTGGTTGTCGCCGATGGATTCAAAGGCTTCGAGGGCCCAGCCGACCGTCCACCCGGGCTGCGCGACAACCTCGGCGTCCGTGAGCAGAGAAACGGAGACCTTCGGAACGGGAGCGGGCCCCGCAAGGCAGCCGGAGAGGAGGATCGAAAGCGCGAGAACCACGGACGAGGCGGCCGTCGCGCGTGAGTAACTCATGACGATTACGCGCTCTCCTGGCTTCGTGGGGCGGCGCTCGCAACAGGCTCCCCCTTAAAGAGGGTTTTGCAGTCGGGTGGCTCACCGGCCAGGCGGCGGCGGAGGCGGCGGACGCGGCGCGGGAGGCCGCGGTTTGAAGGCCTGGTCTTCGGGTGACTCAGGCAGTTTCAGGGTCGGTGGCTTCGGCCGAGGCGGCGCCTTCTGCGAGGCCGTCATCGAGCGCGGGACCTCCTCGAACTCGTCCCGGCGGGGGCGCCTCGAGATGAAGAATGCCAGCGCGAACGTTCCACCTGCAAGCAAGCCGAATAGCACGAGGAGTGTCGTGTCGTTGCTCGAGCCGCCGCGCACATAAAAGACGTGGAGCTCGAACTCGAAGGTCGCGCCGTTGGGGTCTTCACCAAAGATGCGGATGTTATTCGGCCCCTCCCGGAGCGTGAACGCGACGGACCAGCTGTGGTCCGAGCTCGGGCGCACGGTGGCCGCGTCCCCGACGGTGACCGTCACATCGGGATCGCACGTCCCCCCGATCGTGATTCGCCCCTCCCCCGTCGTCGACCCTTCGGCGGGCGTGGCGATCGAGCAGTTCGTCGTCCGGTCCTGGATGATCGTGACGGGGAGGGACGCCACGTTCCCGACCGCGTCGGTCGCCACCAGGGTCCCCTCGTTCGGGCCGTCCACGAGGAACCAGTACACGCTGAAGCGGAACGAGGGGAACGCCACGGCGGTCCCATTGAACGTCAATTGCGCCGCGTCGCTCTCGACCGTGCCTGAAAGCGCCCAGACCTCCTGCGAGGTGATTCCGGGCGGCGGCGAGTTTAGCGTAATCCTGGGGGGCTGCGTGTCAAGTTTCCAGGTGAACGTCCAGGAAGCAAATACCCCCAAGTCGTCGCTGAGGCTGAGGGTGAAAATTGTCGCGCCTTCCGCAAGCGTGACCGTGGCGTAGATCCTCTGGCTACCGTCGATCGTTACGGCGGTGGAGCTAAGCCCGCTGATCGTCCCGTTCGTGGGTTCCCCGGTGGCCTGGCAGACGAGGTCGACGGTTTGGTTGCGGGTGACAAATGTGAAGTCCGGAGAGCACGCGACGATCGACGGGGCCGTCCGGTCGGCCGTGAAATTCACCCACCTGACAGCCCGGTTCCCGAAGAGGTCCTCGGCGTCGATCCGGAAAGTGATGGGCCCCTCTGGCAGGACAAAAACGTTATCGAAGGGGTTGCCCAAGAAGATGCACTCGCCTTCGTTAAATGAGACGCAGGGGTTGCGCGGCTTCAACCCTGAGTGGTCATCGTAGGCGGAGCCGCTGAGCGTGAATTCCGTGTCGCGTGTTCGGTTTCCCCGGGGCCCGAGAACGCCAAGGACAATGACGGGGGGGACATCGTCGACGCAGAGGACGAGCGTGGGAGCGACCGGGCTTTTCAGATCGAGCCTCCCGACGAGGTTCCCGAGGGTGCCGACGACCAGCCAGGGCGAGAAGTAGGTCTCCGTATTGTTTATGGAGGTGAACTCGAGGAGGCGGACGTCCGCCGTGAACCCCGAGGCGCCGGTTTGCCCTGCAAAGGTGGGCCTTCCGAGTTGGTCGGTTACCTCCACCGAGGCGCCCGTCGCGTTAAGGGTGTCGGAGAGCGTGCATACGGCGAAGCGCGCGGTCCAGAAAACGAGCACGGAGCCGCCGGGCGATTGGACGGGGTATGCCTGGCCCTCGTCGTCCGCCCGGCGCGAGTCGACGACGGGGTTCTCGAAGGTGATAGAGCCCGCGCCGCTCGCGCGGGCAAGCCACTGGAATCTGCTCGTGTTCGAATCGAATACCTCGAGGAAGCTCGACCCTTCGGCGATGTACGCCGTCCCGACACTCGTGGCGTTCGTGGATCGCACCTGCGCGACACTGGAAAGGCGAGCCCAGACGACGTACGAGGACTGGCTAACGAAGGCATCGCTAAGCTCGCCAACGGCATTCCACAGTGCCAGCACCGTGCCCGCCGTGCTAAACGAGGACTGCGTGACCGAGACGTTCGCGCTCGTCGCATTCACGCCGTCCATCCCCGACACGTGGATGTCCGAGACGTAGGACCGCCATTGGGTCCCCCGGCCGATGACCGTGACTGCGGCGCCGCTTCCCGACATGCCGCTGAAGTTGCACGCGGTGACGGTTATGTTCACTCCGTCGGCGATGAGCCCGCGCGTGGCGTTGAGGAAGTCCACCCGGCGCACCGCGGTGTCCTCGGCCCTAAGCAGGATCCCCTGCTCCGTCGGGTCCGCCGCGCTGGGGTCGCCGAGCCCTTCGAGGATAATGTGTGGCCAGGGCGCCGGCGAGGCCGTCGAGAAGTGCGCTGTGGCGGCCATCTGGACGGTGAACCGGCTCTCCGCGACCTGGCTGCCGTTTGCCGCCTCCGTGAGGATCCGCGTCCCGTTAAGGAGGATAAGCCGGCTGGGCCCCTCCATGAAGAACCGCGTGAACCGGTTGGGCTCGGTGGGCAGCGCGTAGATCGACACGAGGGAGTTGTCGATCGTGAGGGCGACGCCTTGAACCCGGACGTCGCCCACAAGGCGGAGCGTGGAGTTCCTCACGACCGTGTCCGTGTCGACCGTCCAGTTCAGCGCCGTCGAGGTGATCGCTCCGCTCGTGTTCATCGCGAGGCCGAACCGGTTCCGCGTGAAGTTCTGCTGGGTGAGGAACACGCGGCGCGCGTCGAGGATGTCAAAGCCGAAGTCCACGCCGTCGAGCGTCGTGCGCCCAAGCGTGACCACCGCGCCTCCGCGGACGACCGTCGCGTTGCCCGGGGGGCCGGCGGAGAGGTTGAGCGCGATGTCCGTGGCGGTGACCTGCCCCCCGCTGTCCGTGGCGAGGAAGATCGCGGTCCAAGCGGCCTGCAGGGTCGAGTTCGTGACCCAGAGCGTCTCGGCGTCGCCGCCCCCTACAACGTTGATGGCGACCCTTGACCGCAGCACGGTGACGTTCGAAATCGCGACCGACCGGATCCCCAGGCTCGAAATCCCGTCGCGGACCGCGTCGAGGGTGACATTGTCGATCACCACGGAGGCCGTGCTCTGGTCGAGCGCGACGCCCGAGAGCCAAATCCCGAAGTCCGCGCGCGGCAGGCGCAGGTTGAAAATCTCCGCCTCCGCGATGAGGCCGGGCGCCCTGATGACGGTGGAGAGCGGCTGGAGGGGCGGATTGACGAAGGACTCGTTGGCCACCTCGAGTTCCCTTCCGCCGTCAAAGAGGATCACAACCGAGGCCTGCGAGAGGCCCTGCAAGCGGTACGTGTTGCCGGTCGTGTTGTAGGTCCCCGAACTTAGCACGGCGACAGGCAGGCCCGAAAACGTGTTGTTGAAGACATCGATGAACCCGATCGTGGAAAGGCGAAGCGCATAGGTCCCTCCGCCGGCCGTTAGGTTCTGGAACGTGTTGTTGAGCACGACGAGCCGCGTAAACGACGAGAGGTCGCTGCCCGTAATGCTTACCGCGTCGGCGCCGTTGGCGGACGCGAGCGCGGAGCTGAGGATCGCGCTCGGCGCGAGGCGGACGGCCCCGAAACTACGGACGGACCCCAGGCTGTTGAACTGGAAGGTCACGCGGTCCAGGGTGAAGCCCGCGTCGCCGAGCCTTACGCCGGAACCCTGGTTCTGCTGGATGAGGGTCGTCTCGATCGTCAGGTTCGAGCCGTCGAGGTGCGCGCCGGGCCCCTGGGAACTCTGGATCGTGCCGTTGGCGAAGCGCAGGTTCGCGCACCCGATGGTCTCGAGGCCGTCCGTGATCGTGCCCGTGATCGTGGTGTTCCGGAAGACCACCAAGACGACCCCATTCAACGCCGCCCCCTGGTCGCGGTTCGCGATTGTAACATTCACGAACGTGAAGTTGTTTGGGTTGAAGACGTCGCCAGGAACAACCGCCCAGATGCCGCGGGAACCTGCCGGGGGGTTTACCGGGCCTTGAAAAGTCGCGTTGAGGACCAACAGGTCCTGTGTTTGGTTGATGATATGCAAGTCCGCAACCTGGTGGTTCCAAACGTCCGCGTCTTGGATTCGGATCTCGCGCGAATTGTCCAGCTCGATGCCGTATGTCGAGGGGTTCAAGATGGGTGGTGCGAGCCGCACGGAGCGCAGCGTCAGGTTGAATACGCGGTCGAATTCCATGCCAATCGCGCGGTGGGTGCCGTCTGTGATGTTGATGACCGACAAATTCTGCACGCGGGTTGCCTTGAACGCCGTTTGGCTGTTCGCCATCCCGAGGTTCCGGAATCCGAGCGTTTGGCTCTCTTCGATGACGACGCCCGAGGGGATGGCTCTCGTCGTGAGGTTGACGAACGAGAGGTTGCCGACCCCTTTGAGGTAGACCGCCACCCCGTTGCCGGCGCCGACTACGGAGTAGTTCGTGATCACCCGCGGCAGCGTGAAGTTGATGAGGAGGAGCCCGTTGGCGAATGTTGTATGGTCGACTCGGTTCCACCCGAAGTCCATCAGGTCTGCAAAGTAGAGCCCCGAGAGGCTCGTGAGGCCGTTGCCCGGAAAGCCCCCGCCGAGGATCACCGTGTCGTTGATGTAGACGCTCGAATTGGCCTGCGCGTCGAACACGAAGCCCGAGGTTTGGTTCGCACCGTTGAAAATCTCGAGCCGCGAACCGTCGTTTGCCGTCGCCTGGTTGCGGTCGAAGTCCGTCATTTCCCAGACGGTCGCGTTGCCAAGGTGGATCGTGTAGCTGCCGTTGTCGTTGTCGAAGGCGACGCGGACGTCGTGCAGGCGCACCGTCGTGTTCTCGGTGAGAGTCACGTTGCTCCGGATCAGGATGCAGTCGTTCCAGTACTCGAACTGCCCGGAAAGCTCGAAGTCGCCGCCGCTCACGTTCTCCCATGTCTGGTTGAGGGCGCCGCCCGCGCAGGCGGGGTTCGAGTGGTGGGCCGCCGTCGCGGCCGCGATGGCCAGGAGGGCGAGGAGCGCCATGAGCGGCACGATGCAAGCAAGGCGGCGCCGCCTTCGGCCGAGGTCCAGGGCCCCTGGAGGTTCGCGGGCGCCCGGCACCACCGACGCCTCGCCCATCGCAAACGCCTGCCGCAGGAGAACGTCCGGACGCAACGTCCAGACGCCGCGCCATTTGGCGAAACCGATATAATCATTCCTCATTGAGCCTGGCCAGACCGACCGGCCCGCGGCGGATCGGCGCGCGAACGAGGGTTCCGAAAAGGCTCCACGCAACGCTCAAATGGGGTCAACCCGGTCGCTTCCTGGGGTAAGAAGAACGCCCGCGACGGTCGTGACGGGGACGCAGTGGGGCGACGAGGGCAAGGGGAAGGTCGTCGACTACCTCGCGGGAGCCGCCGATGTTGTCGTCCGCTACAACGGGGGCGCGAACGCTGGCCACACCGTCTACGCGGGGGAGCGCAAGTTCGCTTTCCACCTCGTGCCGTCGGGCATCGCGCGGCCGGGGATGTCCAACGTGATCTGCGCGGGCGTGGCCGTTGACCCGGAGGTCCTCGTCGGAGAAGTGCGTGACGCAAGGGCCGCGTTTGGCAAGGTCAAGCTCCTCCTATCGGAGCGCGCCCACGTGGTGACGCCCTACCACAAGCTGCGCGACGAGCTCGAGGAGGGCCGCCGCGCGGCCGGGTTCAAGATCGGCACGACGAAGCGCGGGATCGGGCCGACCTACCAGGACAAGGCAGCGCGCACGGGGATCCGGGTGTGCGACCTCCTTGACGCACGAGCCCTCCGCGAGAAGGTCAGGGCGACCGCAAGGCGGACGAAGGAGGAGGCCGAGGGCACGGGCGCCGAGGTGCCTCCAGCCAAAGGCGTGGTCGAGGGGCTCCTCAAGTCGGCTCGGGCGCTCCGGCCCTTCGTGGGCGACAGCGAGACCTTCCTCTGGGACGCCCACGAGGCGGGCCAACAAATCCTGCTGGAAGGCGCCCACGGGATGATGCTCGACCTCGACTTCGGGACCTACCCGTTCGTCACGTCCTCCTCGTGCACGGCCGGAGGCGCCGCCGCCCAAAGCGGCCTGCCACCCTCCGCCATCACGCGCTCCGTCGGGGTCGTGAAGGCGTACACGACCCGCGTCGGCGAGGGGCCTTTCCCGACCGAGCTTGGCGAGAAGGGCGGGGGCAAATGGCTGAGGGAAAGGGGCGGGGAGTATGGGACGACCACGGGTCGCCCGCGCCGCTGCGGGTGGCTCGACCTCGTGATCGTGCGGCGGGCCGCCCGCCTCTCGGGCCTCACGGACATCGCGCTCACGAAGCTCGATGTCCTTGCGGGGCTCAAGCCTCTCAAAGTCTGCGTGGGCTACAAGCTCGATGGACGGGCGACCGACCGGCTCCCGGCAAAGGCGGCGGACCTTGAACATTGCAAGCCGGTCCTTCAGGAGGTGGCGCCGATCCCGAAGGTGGACCTCAAGGCGCTTGCCAGGCGGCGCGCGGGCCTTTCCCAGCTGCCAGCGGAGGCGCGCGCGTACATCGAACTCATCGAGAAGCACGCGGGGTGTCCCGTCACGATCGTCGGTGTGGGGCCCTCGCGGGAAGAGCTGCTCGTGAAGGGGTAGGCCGCCCCACCTGCGCTCGTCCCTAGCCATGGAGCGTGTGGGCGCAATAGGGGCACTTCTTCCACGCCGGCTTGACGGGCTTTGCGCACTGCGGGCACTTGTCGGCAACCGCGGCTGGCGCCGAGGGCATTGCTGCTGGGTGCTGGGGAGCCGGTGCCGGGGGGCCCGCGGGCGGCGTTGCCGGCGCCCTGGCCGCCGCGGCGCCAGGGACGGGCGTCGCGCACTTCGGGCACTTCAGCCACCCGGGCTTCAGCGAGGTGCCGCACACGACGCACTTCAACGGCGCCTGAGTAGCCGGGACCGCCGGCGCGGGTGCGGGCGTCGCCAGGGGCTTGAGGGGCTCCATGACATCGGGGCCCGGTGCCGCCGGCGGCAGCGCGACCGCTGGAGCCGGGGCCGCGGCCTGCGCCTCGCCCACCGCAGGCCTCTC
>Ga0209341_10004774_pt1 | contig 12411 bp, 8 predicted proteins | sample RifCSP13_2_FD_184020 | JGI IMG/M metagenome (GOLD analysis project Ga0209341, IMG submission 184020) | Soil microbial communities from Rifle, Colorado - Rifle CSP2_sed 13_2 (SPAdes) (version 2) | ecosystem: Environmental > Terrestrial > Deep subsurface > Rock core/Sediment | place: Rifle...
TCGTGCGGAGCATCCGGCCGGCCGGGCCCGCCACAGTCACGCCGAGATACCCGACCACCGAGTCGAAGAACCGGATGTCGTTGAGGGCCGTCGGGGTGATCGGGAGCGTGATTTCGGTCCAGGTCACGCCGGCATCCGAGGTCCTCCACAGATCGCCGTTGGCATCCCCGACCAGCCAGAGCCGTGCATCGTACATCCAGACCGCGGTCAGATTGACACCCACGGCTGGGCCAGTCAGGCTCTGCCAGGTCGAGCCCCCGTTGGTCGTGTAGACCACCGCATTGAGGTCCCCGACCGCCACGACGTTGAGCTTGTCGAGGGCATGGATGGCCTCAAGATCCTGAATCGTGGCGACTCCCGCGTCCTGCACCGAAACCCCGCCCCGCGGGTCGTCGGTGAAGTAGATATAGCCCCCGGTGGCTCCCATCCAGGTATGGCTCGGCCCGACGCTGGTGATCGAGAGCGGGCCCTTGGCCGCCACGAGGCCGGACGTGACTTCCACCCAGTTGTCGGTGCCGTCCAGGATGTCCTCGAAGTCGTTGATGTGGATTCCTCCAGCACCCGCGACGATTACCATGTCACCCCCGACACAGACCGCATCGCCAGGCGTCTCGTTCGAGAACAGGGTCGAGATCGCCAAGCTCGCGCCCGTCGCTCCTCCGTCATCGGAGTAGACCACGCTCGGATTTGTACCCGGCGTGGCTCCCACCCCGACCTGGAGCGCAAAGACCTTCTGGCAGCCATCGGAGGGTTCGTCGCAGTCTCCGCATTCGATCGTGTCGCAGGCCAGGACCTTGGTGATTTCCCGGGCGATGACGGTCGAGAGCTGCTCCCCAAAGAGCAGCGGCTTGACCTCGTACATATCGTCGGCCGAGAACTCGCCAGTCTCGTTGGCCGCCGCTTGCTCGTCCGAGGCCAGGGCGCCGAAGTTCTCGCCCGAGTAGCTGGAATACTTCACGTCGGTGAAGACCAGCACCTTGTCCCAGGCAGCGTCGAAGTCCTGCGGATTGCCGCACTTACCGAGATGGACTTCAACCCCTGACGCGCATCGTTTTCGCCCAATCCGCAGGAGCGAACTGAGATCCGCTCGCGGATACCGGGCGATCACCGAAGCGGTTGGACGTTCCTTCGCGCCTTGGATTGAATCGATCTGAACGAACTCGTTGAACCGGGTTTCGGACGGAACCTCGATCCGCTCGATGTCTCCGAACCCGAAAGTCGGGTCTCCGATCCGGGCGAACCCGAAGTATTCCTTGCCGCGCCCGGGTCCGAACCCGTCCTCAAACAACCAGACCCGGCTCTCTCCTGCTTTTGCTACATCACCAGCCATTGATTCCTCCTATCATGGTCCTCGTCCGTTCTGTTGCTCGAACGGGACTTCCATTTCAGCTTCGGCATAGGCTTGCATCAAGAGATGGACATCGACTTTGAGCGCCGATTGCAACGCTCCGAAGATGGCCTGCGGATTCTTACGGATGTCGCGAGCTCGATAGAGACCGCGTTCGTGGAGTGTGTTATGAAGCCGGGTCGCAAACGGCTCGGGGAGTTCCAAGAAGTCCACCGCATCGGGTGGTCCTAATGGAATCCCCATCGGGGCCTCCGTCTCATTCGCCTCATCCGGCAGGATCACACGGTACTTGCGGCCCCGTCCGTCGGTCCAGTCGACTTGCTTCATTTGCGGAATAGACTCCGTAATCCGAGGCGCGTGGGAATATGAACTCTCAACTTACCCAACTGATAGGCACGGAAAGAGAGAAATATCGCTGGCTCGCCTGATCCCCAAAGAATACCTAACGGGGAAGGCATCCACCGCGGCCAAGTGAGGATCTTTTTCATTTGCGGATTCTCCGGCCGTCGCGCTGCACCTGCCGCCAGGCGTAGACCCCGCCCCGGGAAGGACCAAAAGGATTCAAGAGATCGGCCTCACTGATCTGATAGCTCACTTCGCTTCCGGTTCGGGACAGATCCTCCCGCCAGTATTCCACAAACTTCTCGACATTGTTGCATGAACACAACTCGCGGTCAAGGAGCGCGGCCGAGAGATAGACGATGGCTTTCTCCCAATAGGGATCAAGCTGCACCCGTGGGCAGGCGACCCGCGGGTCGGTCGACTGCCAGCCCGCATAGTACCAGACCCGGAGTTGTTCGGGGTCTCGCCCGACTGCAAACTCAGCCGTATCGAACTGCTCATCAACCGAATCCCATGTCGCCGGCCGGTAGGTTACTTCGCCCAGACGCTCGTTGCGGACGGCCAAGCACCCCGTCTGGGTTGAGAACGAACACTCGACGCAACCCGAGCCGTTGCAGTTCGAGCACCCCGACGGCTCGTGCTCCCAGAGCAAATTGGCCTGGCTCTGGGGATCGTTCCAGACCCGATAGACATCAATGGTCGTTTCGTAGGACGCAGCCAGGTCCCCGTTGATTCGCTGATCGGGTAGCTCGGCATCTAGGCGTTCCTGCAGCGTGGGCTTGACCAGCTGCCAGCGGTTGAACGTGATGGTCGCGACCCCAGCCGCAATCGTTACCGTGATTGGCCGAATCTCGTAGGCGAAGCTCCCGGCCTGGCCGGGCAGGAAGGCCCGGATCTCGCACGGCGAAGTGACCGCGGTCGCCACCGTCGCGACCGCTCGTTCGTCATAGCCGTCCCCATCGACATCCGAAACCGTCACCGCAACCGCATCATCAATCAAGGTCTCGGCCCGCTGCCCGCCGGAGATAACATAGCCCCAATCGGTCTCGATCGACTTGGCGAGGCCCCGGACATTGACCGAAGCCCTTGAGAAAAGCTCGGGCCTTGCTGGCCGGACGGTCTGCCTGCGCTCGTCGGCCACCCAATCCGGGAGCAGGTAATACCCCAGCTCGGAGGCGATCTTCATCTCCGCATCCCGGATCGCCTGGGCCAGATCCTCGCGGGAGGTGAAGTTCGGATTCTGATAGGCGTTCTGAGTCCAGGCATCGTTGCAGTTGCTGGCAGGGACTACGGCCGAGAACATCTGATTGAAATGGATCGGATTGATCCCGAGGATCTGAGCCCAGCGATCAAGCGAAAGCCACGTCGGAGTCGTTGCCCTAGCCATGATTAACGCGCTCCACGAGGATCGCCAAGCTACTCAATGCCAGAATGGAAGAGGCCAGCAAGACAGGCTGGGAGGCAAGATCGAACCCAACATACCATCCGATTCCGATCCACAAGGAAACGCACCAGACGCAATGCAAAAGCTGTGCAAGCTCTCCATGAACGGAATCAGGGTCTGGACTCCCGTCGTCGAAATGATCGATGCCCACAACGGTTCGAATCCGCTGAAAGATAGCAAAGGGTCCTCGCTCATAGGCAATCAGCGCCGAGAGTCTCCAAACCGCCAGGCCACCGATCAGAAGTTCAGGCAGGCTCGGGAGTGGCACGTTCCGTCAGCATATCCTCAAGGATCCGGATGGCGCCCACCCGCTTCTTGCCCGCCCGCTCTCCCTGAAGCCATTGTAGTAAGGTCGAGTCCTCCGCGTCAACCGCCGCGCTCGAAATCTGGGCGATGGTCATGTCATCGGTCTTGCGGGGATCGGGACCGGGCATCTCGGGGAAATCGGGCATCACGGGCGGTCCCGTGACCTCGACCGGGACCCGGATGCGCTGGCGTTCGGGGGCCTTCTGGACGGTCAGGAAATCGGGTTTGCCTTTCCGGCTCCGCCCCAAGAGGACCTCCGCGTCGCTGGAGATGACGTACTTTGGCTCGTTGCGATGGAAGACGTAGACCGTGTTCGTGATCGGACCCCGGATCGTGACCTTCCCCTCCCCCGGCCCTTGATAGGCCAGGAGCGTCATCGGACCTTCGAGCGCCGCCTGCATCTTGGCTCCGAGACCCGGATTGGAAGACGGGTTGATGCTGGCCTTCGCTTTTCCAGGACAACCTCCGCATGGCATGGTCTTTCTCCTCTCGTAGTAATCGGCCCAGTTGCGCCGGATCATCTTGAGTATAGCGTCTTTCTTACCGAAGCTGTCCTCCCGGATGGTGCCAGTCCGGAACCGATATATGAATCCTGGGATGGGAGCGCGGTAGCTACAGACACCCGCGGCCTGGAGCGCGATCAGGTAATCCCAATCCTCCCATCCCGGCATCGTCTCGTTGTAGCCCTCGACTTCCTCATGCGCCCACTTTGGAATCATGCAGGTCATGGCGTGCCGCATCTTGATCAGCACGTCCCCGCAGCGGAATTCATCGGACTCCACCATCTGCATCGGTTCTTGAGGATCCGGTTCGGCCTTCAGCCAATCGGTGTAGATCAGGCCGCCGCCGGTCCCGATGTGATAGGCGTACATCTCTTCCAAGGCGTTCGAGAGCAGCATGTCATCCGCATCGAGCAGGAAGATGGCCTCGGAAACCGCGTATCGGGCGGCGAGGTTGCGGGCCTGGGACGGCCGCATTCTCACTCCGGGATCGATCACCTTCGCCCACGGACAGCCGGCGACCGGGGAATCGAACTGATCCGCGGCGGGCCAAGCCTTGCCCGTCGCGTTGACGACAATCGCTTCCCAGTCCTGAAAGGTCTGGGCCAGGACCGAATCGAGCGCATCGATGACGTACTTCTCATGCCCCGGCCCGACCGGGATCAGGACTGAAATCCGGGGGGCTACCCGATCCGGCACCGGCCAGAAGCGGACCCCGGGCGGCGGGTCCCCTTGGGCCGACCACGGTACCATGTCCTCGTTCGGGTGCCCGGCCGTCGTCCGCATGAGCACCGCCCCGTCCTTGCCGTTGTCGGCCCCTAATCTCCACGGGAATTCCAATGTCCAGTCCCCGTCCCCGGGTTCTCCCTGCGATTTGGAATCGGGTCGCCAGCGGTAGATCAAGGTCGCGGCCTCGGTGACTTTCTGGATCTTGAATCCGAAGCTCGAAGCCAGGATCCAGAACGGCGCATCCTCGGCCCGCCAATGGCGGGATCTGTAGCCTCCGGTCCGCTCCATGACCTCCCGGCGCATCAGCGCGGAGTAGGGGAGCTGGTTGAGGTGGGCGATCTGAGCCCGCCAGTTATATTGTGCATAGGGCCACACATTGCGCTGCCGGTTCGATCCGTCCTCACTCACGGTATCCAGATGCCCATAGGCCACATGGATGGACGGATCTTTGTCGAGCGCACCGGTCAGGGTTAGGAGCGCGTGTTCGGCCAGCATGTCATCCGCATCCAGAAACAGGATGTACCGGCCCTTGGCGTGGGTGAACCCGAAGTTGCGGGCCCCCGGGAGTTTCAGGTTCTCGGGAGTTCGGAGGTAACGGAATCGGGAGTCTTGCTGAGACCGAACGACGGAGACCGGATCGTCCGTGCTCGCATCGTCAATGACGAGGCACTCCCAATCCGGGAAATCCTGCGCCGCCACAGAAGCCAGGCAGTCGCCAAGATACCGAGCGAGATTGTGAGTCGTGACCACCACCGAGACCTTGACCTCCTGGGCATCCCACCAAGACCTCGCCCGTTTGAAGAGATCCGCATACTGTTCGATCCTCCTCTCCCATCCCCAGCGAGCCACGATATCGTGACGGGCATTGGATCCCAGAACGTCCCGATTCTCTAAGGCCCATTGAAGGCCCGCGGCCAGGGCCTCGTAATCGCCGGGTTCGGCCAGGAACCCGGTCTCAGTATGCTTGACGATCTCGGCCTGCCCGCCCCAGTTCCAGCCCACGACCGGGACTCCGCACGACATCGCTTCGAGCGTCCCGATCCCAAACGTCTCGCGGGCGGTCGCGAGATAGACCCCGGAGTTCCGAACCACCTCCCGCATGTCTCCAACCGGCATGACCCCGAGGATCTGGATGTTTGTCGGCGCGGGACCCGGCGCAATCGTGGACTGGAAAGCCGCGTTCGGCAGCCGCTTCGCGACCTCGATCAGATCATAGGGATCACTGACCGGATCGGCGCGAGCCTTGTTCCAGAGCACCGTCGGCCGCCAGTTGCCGGAAGGAGTCCATTCGTCCGAATCGACTCCGTGGTACACGACCTCGGGATAGACCAGCATTCCTCGGCGCAGGGCCCGGGCGACCCATTCGCTCGGTGCGGTGTGGAACTGGGCGCGGGCCATTGCTCGCACGACCTCTCGGTTCGCTTCATGTGCCCAATTCGGCCAGTCGTAGCGGCTCCAATAAAGTCCGTGATTCACGTTGACAATCGGCCGGTCCGGCGGCATCTCCACGACCATCGTCCCGTGCGTACAGACGACATCGGCCTCCCGCCAGCCCGTGACCGGTTCGATCCCGAACTGTGGGAGGTACTTCCACATGGCTTCAGAGACCCGGCGAATGCCGCCGTCGCCCTTATCCGGCTTGGCCCAAGTGGGAATGATGGCGACTTTCATGCGGGTGCAGGCTGCTCTGCCCGCTCGAGTTTCCAGGCCCGGACCGTCTCGGCCAAGCCCTCGGCCAGCGTGACCTGCGGTTCCCAGCCCAGCTTCATCCGTGCCTTCCCTATGTACATCACGACTCGCCGGAGCTCGCCCGGCTTCGCGGCCCCGAACGGGATCGGATCGGAATGGCCGGTGACGGTCCCGAGCTCATCGATGATCTGGTTGACCGAGGCCCCGCGGCCGGTCGCGATGTTGAACGCGCCCTGATTTTCGGATTCGATAGCCTTCAGGTTCGCCTCGGCCACGTCCTTGACGTAAATCCAATCCCGAACCTGCTCCCCGTCGCCGTTGATCTGGAACGGCTCATGATCCAGCATGTGCGCGAGCGTGCGAGCGATCAGGATGTTCTCGCCCAGCGGTTTCTGGCCCGGGCCGTATACGTTGCCGTAGCGGAGCGCGGCCCAGGACAGACCTGAGCACGCGCAGTACATCTCGCCCGCCGCCTTGGAGACCCCGTAGGGAGACTGCGGGGCGACCGGATCAGTCTCCAGGTACAGCCCATCCTCTTTCGGGCCGTAGACCGCCGAGGTGGAGGCCATGACGATCCGCTTGCAACCGGACCGCTGGGCGGCCTGCAAGACCGAGAGTGTCCCGAAGATGTTGTGGTGGGCATCATAGAAAGGCGTTTCGATGCTCTGCTGGAGGCTGGCGTTCGCCGCCAGATGGAGCACCGCGTCGGGCCGGAATCGCTTGAACGCGGTCTCCATCCCGGCATAGTCGGTGATGTCCCAAGCCATCGGCTTGTAGGCCCCGAAGGGATCGCCGGTGTAGGCGGGGAGATTGCGGTCGATGCCGAGAATCCGGTGTTTGGCTTCGATCAGCCGGCGAACCGAGTGTCGGCCCACGAATCCAGCAGATCCGGTCACAACGACCCTCACGGAGTCACCTTATAGCTTGGCTCCTGGCCGATGTGGCCGAACACGCTCCAGCCGCCATTTGGCAGATTAACCGGCCACCAGATTTCGGGACCGTCTTTCTTTTCCCGCATCTTCGCGTCATGCCAGATCTCGCAGTCACCGGGGTTCTTGCCCGAAGGATAGCCCTCGTAGGCTTCGAAGTAGCGGCGGTGGCGGATGCTCGGGTTTCCTGAATACGCGTACTGTGTGGTTTTCTGGACCTGCAGGTAGTGAATCCCATCGTGCCCGACCGAATGCAGATCCAGACCGACCGCCAGGTACCCCAGCCGGATCATCCCGACTTCCGGCTTGTCCAGCAGCAGCTTGACGTACCGGGTTACATCCAGGTCCTGTGTGAGTTCCCAGTCATCTTCTATCCAGAGGACCAAATCACAACTCTCAAGTGACTGCTGGACCGCCCGGTTCCAGGACGGACCTGGTCCGAGCTTTTCGGAGTGAGACCCGAAGACCGTCGCGCCCTTCTCTTCCAGCGCGGCGAGCACGCTGAAGAAGTGCGGCGGATCGGATCCGTCGTCGGCGACGTACCAAGACAGGTTAGGATATTTAAGTCGGTCGCAGACCGAGGTCACCGTCCGAACCGCATACTCGGTGCGCTGATAGGTCAGAAGGCAAGCCGCCATCCGCGGCCAGTCGTTTTCAGGCATAAGACCTTCAGAAATCGGACACATCCCGATAGACAACCTCGCTGCCAGGCACGCCGTATTTCACATGAATCCGCCGCATCTTGATCGCGTGATCCACCGCCTCCAGCCGATCTTCAGGCACGCAGAACACGAAGAACCCGCCCGCCCCGGCGCCGCACAGCTTCCCGCCCGTGGCCCCGGCCTGCAAGGCCCGATTGTAGACTAGATCGAGGTCTGGGGTGGACACCTGATCCGATAGCCGCTTCTTGCGCTGCCAGGACTCGTCCAAGACGTATCCCATGTCCTTGATCCGTCCGTCGATCAGCATTTCCCGGGCCTGGCTCGCGAGGCCGGCGATCGCCCGGGTCTCGGCGGCCGTGCGGGAGTTCTTGCGGATCCTCTCGGACGCGTTCCTGAGCACGTCCCGGGCCTGGCGGTGAAGACCCGTGTAATATAGCGGGAACCAGCGGCTCATCTGATCGAGCGTCGAAACCGGCAGGTTCAGATTCTCAATCCCGACCGGTCCGTTCGGGTCGAAGCTCATGTAATTCACGCCCCCGAACGCGGCTGCGAACTGATCCTGTTTGCCGCCATCCTGCTTCAGGCGAACCAGCTCAATCTCGACCGCGCTATTAGCCAGCCAGGTCGGAGACGGCCGCTCGCCGAGATAAGACCCCAGCGCGTGAAGGACCGCGACGGCGGTGCTACTGCTCGATCCCAGCCCCGATCCCTTGCCCGGAATCTGCCCGACGCTCGTGATCTCCAGCCCCATGCCGGCGCCGGTGAGCTGGATCGCCTCCCGAACCAGATCGTGGCTCAGGTAGTCCAGCCGATCCACATCCTCAGTCACACTGTAGCTCAAGCGAATCCGGTTCGGATTCCAGTGACGGCTGAGGGTGACGTAGACGTAGGCCCCGATCGCGGCGCTGACGACCGCCCCGCTCTCGCCCCGCTCCAGCCAGGCCAGCAGATCCGAGCCCCCGCCAGCGAAGCTCACCCGCAGCGGAGTCCTGACGAGGATCAGGCCGAGTTCTCCGCCGTGGGTTTCGAGAATACCTGGCAGTTCGAAGCCAGCCACATCATCGGCATCGGAATCAGCTGCCAGGCCAGCTTGAGCTTGATTGTCATATCCTCGCGGTAGAGCAGTTTCCGCCCCCAAAACATCGTCCGCCAGTAATCGGCGCCCTTCAGATTCACGTGCCCGTTCCCGGCCTGGCCGGGCGAGGCCGCGCTGAAAATGAACAGTCCTCCGTCCGCCACATGGCGGGAGATGTTCCCGACGAAGGTCTCGACGTACATTTCAGGGATGTGCTCGGCGGTTTCCAAGCATAGGACGTAGGCGAACTGCTTGCCGAGATCCAGAGGGGTAGCGAGGTCGGTCCGCACATCGGGAGGCTTTTGGGCGATCTGATCCACACCGACGGCCTGGATCCCAAAGCTCCGGGCAAACTGAACCATTGCCCCGGTCCCGCTCCCGATGTCCAAGAGCGTGGGCGGGATTCCGAACAGCGCAAAGATCCCCAATAAGGCCCGTCGATTCCAACTATCGAACGGCTCAAGGATTCCACGCCATTCCTCCTCGGTCGGCTGGTTGGTCATGCTCACTTGTCCCACCAGCAGTTCTCATAGCCCGCGTCAGCGCCGGTAAGGCGATCCCAAAATTCAATCAGCAGTTCAAGCGGGAGAGAGACCCAAAGGCCGAGGGCGTCACAAAGCAGCCTCAAACGTACGCGCAGGGGAATTCGTGGCTCGGGTGATCGTTGCAAAAAGAAGCCCGAGGCGCATTGTAGCACGCCTCGGGCTGTGAACAACCTACGGAGTTTCTAGTTCCAATCGGAGTACAGGCTCGGAGCCTGCCGTGAAGTCACGCCTCCGTCCACGAAGTACGGATCCTCGGGATGGACATCCCTCGGGTGCTGCAGAGGCTCGTACCGAACGTTCTGGATCCGGCCCGCAATCTGCGGGGTCCGGAGCACGATTCTCGGCTCGATCTTGGACTCCCAGACCACGCACCAGTTCACGTTGTCCCAGGTCCAGAGATACATGCCGTCATCGGTCCAGAACTGATTGGTCAGCCGACCCTGCACCATCGCCTGGGTCGCCCCGGCCCGGTAGTCAAAATGCTGCCAGAAAGTGACGGGGGTCGCGCCCATCGCGGTGAGCGGCACGAGGTAGACATCGCTCGCGAACTGGCCGCCGTTGATCGCCGCGGCATCGGCTTCGGTCTCCTCCAGGATGAAGTCATCCAGGATGACCGGGACTCGGACCCCATCGACCAGCAGGTAGTTGCCGTTTCGCATCGCGTCCCGGAGCGCCACCTGGTCGGGGCCGTTGATCACCAGCCGTTCGTTCCCGGTCGTATTGCAGCGGTAGCTGTAATACTCGCAGGCCCAAATGTCGGTGATCTCCCAGAACAAGGCTGTCCGCATGACCCAGGTCCAGCGCGCCGGATTGAGTCCCGTCGATTGGGCGATGTGGTTCACGAACCGCCACATGGTCGTCATCACCCGCACGATGTCCGGCGAGGCATTCGGATCACTGACTAAGCCGTAGTTGAAGTTCTTGACATCGGACCTCAGCGAAGGACAGTCCTGGCCGGTGAGCGCATCCTGCTTGTTCGTCCCGATCAGAAGGTCGAGGCCCTGGAACTCCTCGTAGCCTCCGCCCGCGCTGTTGTTGGCGGGGGACCCGACGTAGGTCTGGCGCCCGAGCCGGTTCGAGAACGCGACGCCGAGCTCCAGCATCCGGGCAAGCACTTCCGCGCCCGCCGCCAGCTGCGCCTGCCCCGACAGATTCGGGAAGATCGAGGCCCCGAGTTCCGGAGCCAGAGGGTCGTTCAGCAGCCGCAGGTCATTGAACTCCCCGCGGCTGATCAGCTGCCCGATCCGGTTGATCTCCAGCTCCCGGCTCATGAATGAGTACCGCCCAAACGGAGCGGTTTGCAGACAGGTCTTGAGCTGGCCGGCGGTCTCCGGGTCATCGCAGACGTTCACCGGAACGGTTCCGGTCACGTCCTGAAAGCCGGTGATGTAACCGAAGAGCGGATGAGTGAATTGGCTGGCGAACGTTGGCAGGATGGCCGCCAGTCCATTCGGGGCGATCCGGGTATGGAAGAGGTCGCGCTCGACTCCCTCCACTCCGAAGAGCCCGCCCGGGCCGTGCATATAGGCCCCGACCGGGGTTCCCGAAGCCGTCACCTTCTGTTGGAAGGAGTCGCCATTAAAGATCAGCTGCTTGACGGCCTCGGTGATTTGATCTTGAGAAACGTTAGGTAACATGAGTCCACCTCATTTCAGGTTCGGATAGGTTCGTTCGTGCTCAGCGCGGGATGGCCGCGGCCTCGCTCTGCGGAGGCCCGATGGTCTCCGTCACCCAGGACTTCTTGGGCAAACCGGGATGAGACTTGATTAGTTCCTTGTCCTTTGTCTCATCGACCGTGGTCTCCGCGGCCTGTGAGAGCCGTTTAGACCAGCTGGGGATGAACTCCTTGACATCGGCCCGCGGCCGGAGGGTCTCGGCGACTTTCTCATCGTCGCTCTTGGCAAGCGCGGTGAGGGCCTTGCCCATCGCCAGGATCGTCTGCGATTGGTCCTTCAGGAGTTCGCTCAATTCCTTGAGCTCCAGCTTCTGGGCGACCGCGGCCGCGATCTGATCGACATCGACCATCGCCTTGATCGGAGAATCCCCGGGCTCGCCACCGTCGGTGGATTCTTCTTCCTCGGTCTCGCCCGCGACCGCCAGGCGCTCCAGCGTGTCCGAGAGCTCCTTGTACTCCACTCCCAGACTCTCCAGCGCCTTGCCCCGGCCCTCGGTCTCGCCTTCCAGTTTCTTGACCCGTTCCTCGCCGAGGGCCTCGACCAAGAAACCACGTCGTTCAGGATTGAATCCCATGTCAGCTGCCTCCTTACGCAACGTTTCAATATCGGTCCAAGCGTTCGCGGCGTGCTCCCTCGGGAGATAGCTGGCCTCGAACGTGCGGTATTTCCGGATCACTCCATTGGTCTTATCGTAATCGAAATTGATCAATCCGTGGCTCATGGCTAGGTCGTGCTTCGCCGCGAGCTGCTGGAGCTTCTCGGCCTCTTTCACGGTCAGGGCCCCGCTCATCATCAGGAACCCGTCAGCGTAATCGATCCAATCCGCCGGCAGATCGTGGGCGCCCTCTTTCGTATGCCAGGGCCAGAGTTCGGGCATCCGCTTCGGGTCCGCGGTCGCCCATTCCACGAATTCCTTGTGCGCGGCCTCGCTCAGAATCTGACCGCCGAGCTTCGGTTCGGCCGACGCATCCCGGTCCCGGAATTTGTTGCTCACCCAGCCGAACCAGCGCCAGGATCCGTCCAAGGCTTTTTCGACCCGGAAGCCCGAGGATTTGCCTTCGGCGGGTGCCCTGATGTCCATCTTCTTGGCCGCGGTCCGAGTGATTTTGGCCTTCTGCAAGGCCTCTTTGATCCGGGCAACGAACCCGATCTCTTCGCTGGCCTTT
>Ga0209341_10004777_pt1 | contig 12411 bp, 17 predicted proteins | sample RifCSP13_2_FD_184020 | JGI IMG/M metagenome (GOLD analysis project Ga0209341, IMG submission 184020) | Soil microbial communities from Rifle, Colorado - Rifle CSP2_sed 13_2 (SPAdes) (version 2) | ecosystem: Environmental > Terrestrial > Deep subsurface > Rock core/Sediment | place: Rifle...
GCGTCGAGGTCGACCTCGACGCGCGTCGGGCGGATCACTGGCCGGCAACCTCCACGAAGGCCTCTCCGATGCGCTCGAGGACGTCGCCGGCCGTCGTTCCCTCGCCGTGCTCGAGACCGGCCAGCCGGCCGGCGAGACCGTGGACGTAGGCTCCAGAGCAAGCGGCATCGAACGGTGCGACGCCGCGGGCGACGAGCCCGGCGATTACGCCGGTGAGCACGTCTCCCGAACCGGCGGTCGCCAGGACCGGTCCACCGGTGGGGTTCACGCGAGCCAGACCCCCCGGCTCCGCGATGACCGTCCGGCTGCCCTTGAGCAGCACGACCGTTCGCGTCTCGGCCGCCAGGGCCCGAGAGTGACCCACCCGGTCGGCTCCCACCTCGCGCGGGGTTTCGCCCGCCAGGCGCGCGAACTCCCCGGCGTGCGGTGTGAGGATCGCGTCGGCCTTACGGTCGGCGAGGTCCGCGGCGTGGCCGGCGAAGACGTTCAACGCGTCGGCGTCGACCACGAGAGGAGCGGACGACTCGCGGACGAGTCGCCGAACGAACGACGCGGGCTCCGCGGTCGCCGTGAGGCCGGGCCCGACCGCCACGGCGTCGGCGGCTTCGATATCGGGAGCGAGCCGCTCGAGGGCGTCGCGTCGGATCACGCCGTCGGCGGTCTCGGGAAGCGGCACGAACGTGGCCTCCTCGATTGTCGCCTGCACGACCGGCAGGATGCCCGCGGGAACGGCAACATGCACCAGCCCCGCACCGGCACGGTAGGCGGCCTTCGCCACGAGGGCGACGGCGCCCGTCATCCCCCGTGACCCGGCTATCACCAGGACGACGCCTGCCGCGCGCTTGTGAGTGTCGGGCTCTCTCGAGGGCAGCATCGCCGCCACGTCCTCGTCCTCTAGCAGGCCGAGGTCGCTACGGACGAGGTCCGGCGGGAAGCCGATATCGACCACCTCCACGAGCCCCGCGTGCTCGGCCCCGGGCAGGAGGACGAGCCCAGGCTTGAGCGCGCCGAACGTCACGGTGACAGCTGCCCACACGGCCTCACCCGCCACGGTTCCCGTAGAGCCCTCGACTCCCGAGGGGATATCGACGGCGACGAGGGGAACCTCCGAGCGGTTGAGCAGCTCGATCGCGTCGGCGGCATCGTCCTCGGGGATCCCGCGGAAGCCCGTCCCGAAGAGCGCATCCACCGCGACGTCGGCGCGATCGAGCTCGCGCGCGGCTAGCGCCGGCGTGAACGGCCGCAGGCGGACGGCAACCTCGGACAGCCGGGCGACGTTCGTCGCTGCCGGCTCGCGGAGCGTCGATGGGTCTTCGACCGTGAGGACCGAGACCGCCATCCCCCACGCCGCGAGGTAGCGCGCCGCCACGAACCCGTCGCCTCCGTTGTTCCCCTTGCCGCAGACGACCACCGCGCGCCGCCCGTAGACGCCGCCGGTCGCGTCGACCGCCGCGCGGGCGACCTCCCTTCCCGCGCGTTCCATGAGCGATGTCGCCTCGACGCCCCGCTCTCGCGAGGCGCGGTCGAGGGCGGCGCTCTCCTCGGGCGCGAGGATCGGCTTCACCGCCCCACCGCCATGCAGAACGCGACGGCGGCGTCCCTCTCGTGGGCGAACGAGATGAGCAGGCGCTCGATACCCAGTACGTCCGCACGCGCCTTCGCGGCGCCGGCGAGCATGATCCCCGGGGCGCCGCTCGGCGCCCTCGCCACGCTTATGTCCTTCCACCTCCCGCCGCGCACGCCGCCGAGCGCCTTGATCACGGCCTCACGCGCTGCGAACCTTCCCGCGTAGCACTCGGCTGGCGCGGCCTTGGTCTCGCAGTAAGCCACCTCCTCCTCGGTGAAGACCCGGGAGGGCATCGACGGATGGCGCTCGAGCGCGCGCCGCATGCGGCCCACGTCGCAGATGTCGACGCCCACGCCGACGATGTTCACGGTGGAAGCGTAGCCGAGGCCGCTGCCGGCTACCCCGCGCCCGCCCTCGTCCCGCGGTTCCCCAGCACGAAAAGCACCACGACCAGGGCGCCGCCCGCGGCGAGCCACGGCCACACGTTCCCTCCGGCGGCCTCCGGTATCGCGACCGCCTTCGGCGCGCCGCCGTCTGTCGATAGCGGGCCCGCGCCTCCGGCGATCGTCCCGGAGACGCCGAGGTCCGCGGCGGCCCGAGAGAGCTCGTTCGCTCCGTACTGGGAGCACAGACCTGAGCTCCACACGCCTTCCTCCTCGAAGAGGATCAGGCCGACCTGCTGCCCCTCCCGTACCTCGATCCCGCAGGACGCACCCGACCAGGCGCTGCGTACCACGAGCGGATCCGCCAACGAGCCGACGAGCACCTCGTCGACGTCGAAGGTCCAATCGACCTGCTGCCCGGTGTTGATCAGCCCGTCCTCGGCGGCCGGCTCCTCACGGGAGACGAGCGTTCCGACGAACGCGGCCTCCGCTCCCTGTAGCGCCCGCCTGGGGGGAACGAACGCGCACGAGCACGCGAAACAGGGCGCCGCCGTGCCCGCCACGATCAGCCCGACGGCCGCGGTGACGATCCCTATCCTCAGGAGCCGCCTCATGTCCCCTCCATGCCTCGGGGGGATGTGTGCGTGACGGGCGGAAGATCCGCCCTGGTTATTCGACCGTGACGCTCTTCGCGAGGTTCCGCGGCTGATCCACGTCGCAGCCACGGAGCTTGGCGATGTGATACGCGAGGAGCTGCATGGGCACCGAGACGACCACAGGCGAGAGCAGCTCCGGCGTGCGTGGCACGTAAAGAACGTGGTCGGTGAGCCTCGTGATCTCACGGTCGCCCTCGCTCGCCACGGCGATCACGTCGGCTCCGCGCGCCTTCACCTCCTGGATGTTCGAGAGCACCTTCGGGTAGACGTGGCACTCCGTCGCGACGGCCACGACGGGCACGCCGGGCTCGACGAGCGCGATCGGACCGTGCTTCAGCTCGCCCGCCGGGTAGCCCTCCGCGTGGATGTAGGAGATCTCCTTCAGCTTGAGCGCCCCCTCGAGCGCGGACGGGTAGCCCGTGTGCCGGCCGATGAACAGGAAGTCCCGAGCATCGTGGAACCTCTCGGCGAGCTCGTGCACCTTCGGGTCGAGCGCGAGCGCCTCCTCCACCTGTCCCGGAAGCTCGCGCAGGCGATCCACGACCTCGGCGATCTCCTCGGGGAACATCGCGCCGCGGACCTGCGCGAGGAACAACGCGGCGACATCGAGCGCGACCATCTGCGTGGTGAACGTCTTCGTCGCCGCGACTCCGATCTCGGGCCCCGCGTGCGTGTAGAGCACGCCCTCGGCCTCGCGTGCGAGCGAGGACCCCAAGGTGTTGGTCACCGCCATGACGTGCGAGCCCTGCCTGGCGGCGTGACGCGCCGCCTCGAGGGTGTCGATCGTCTCGCCGGATTGCGAGACGGCAAGAGTAAGGGTGTCCGGGCCGAGGACCGGGTCGCGGTACCGAAACTCCGACGCGATCTCGATCTCGACGGGGAGCCGCGTCCAGTGCTCGATCGCGTACTTCGCCACGAGCCCCGCGTGGAACGCCGTCCCGCAGGCGACCACGAAGACCTTGTTCACCTCCCGGAGCACGTCGTCGGAGACCCGGAGGTCGTCGAGCGCCAGCCGGCCCGATTCGTCGACCCGCCCGACCAGCGTGTCCCGGACGGCCGCGGGCTGGTCGTGGATCTCCTTCAGCATGAAGTCGTCGAAGCCGCCCTTCTGGGCGCGTGCCACGTCCCAGTCGACCTCTAGCGGCTCGTGCTCGACGACGTTCCCGTCGAAGTCGGTGAAGACGACGCCGTCGCGCCGGACCTCCACCACCTGGCCCTCGAGCACCGGGATCACTCGGTGTGTCCGCTGAAGGAGGGCCGGGATGTCGGACGCTAGGAGGTTCTCGCCCTCGCCGAGCCCGACGACGAGGGGCGAGGAGACCTTCACGCCCACTATCACGCCCGGATCGTCGATCGAGAGGGCGACAAGCGAGAACGCGCCCTCGAGCTCGCGGACGGCGGCTCGCACGGCGTCGGCGAGCCCGGGCCCTGCCTCGATGTGGTCCTCGATCAGATGAGCGATGCATTCGGTGTCTGTGTCCGAGACGAGGGTGTGCCCCTCCTTCTCCAGGCTCGCCCGCAAGCGGGCGAAGTTCTCGATGATCCCGTTGTGTATGACCGCGATCCGGCCGCGGCAGTCGGTGTGAGGATGCGCGTTCGCGTCGCTGGGCTCGCCGTGCGTCGCCCACCTCGTGTGCCCCATCCCGATCCGTCCTGTCGGCCGCTCGCCGGCGTCGAGTGCGTGCTCGAGCTCCGCCAGCTTGCCCGCACGCTTGGCCACCCGGAGCTCGCCGTCGAGCAGCGCGACTCCCGCGGAGTCGTATCCGCGATACTCCAGCCTCCGGAGGCCTTCGAGGATGATCGGCAGTGCCTCGTCGGGCCCGACGTAGCCCACGATGCCGCACATGAGGGAAACCCAGGGTAGCAGGGGGGGTTGCGCGGGACGATGACCCGAACGGCCTACGTCATCCGTGGGCACGCACGACCGAGGCGATCGCCTCCGTGTGCGCGCGTGCGGCCGCCTCGGTCGAGGCCTCGACCATGATGCGCACGAGCGGCTCCGTGCCCGAGGGGCGAACCAGAACGCGGCCGTCGCCGCTCAGGGCTGCTTCGGCTGCTCTAACGGCAAGAGAGACCGACTCGGACCGGACGACAGCACCGGGCTCGGACACGGTCACGTTCTCCAAGACCTGAGGGAACTTCCGAACCGCCGATGCAAGCTCGGCGACCGTCGCGCCGCGCCGGGCTGCGAGGGAAAGGAACCGCACCGCCGTCAGGAGACCGTCGCCGGTGCTCGCGTGCTCCGCGAACACGATGTGGCCCGACTGCTCGCCGCCGAGCGCGGCGCCGGTCCGCTGCATCTCCTCCAACACGTAGCGGTCCCCCACGGCGGCCGACACGACGGTGATGCCGGCGGCCTCCATCGCGCGGTGGAACCCCAGGTTGGCCATCACGGTGGTCACAACGGTGCCCCCCGGAAGGCGTCCCAGCTCCTTCAGGTCGATCGCGCACGCGGCGAGCACGTGGTCGCCGTCGAGCACGTTGCCGGCGGCGTCGGAGAAGAGGGCGCGGTCGGCGTCTCCGTCGTGGGCCACCCCCACGTCGGCCCCTGCCCGGACGACCGCGGCCGTCACGACTTCGGGGTGCAAGGCACCGCACCCGACGTTTATGTTCGTCCCGTCCGGACGGTCGAAGATCGGCTCGACCTGCGCGCCCAGGCGACGCAGCACCTCGGGCGCGAAAGCCGATGCCGCCCCGTTCGCGCAGTCGACCACCACCCGCATCCCGTCGAGCGGCGCCTCGGCGGCCGCGGCCACGTGGTCGAGATAGCGATCGACCGCGTCGCCCGCCGGCACGATGCTGCCGGTGGCGGTGCTCGAAGCGGGCCGGTCCAGCCCCGCTTCGATCTCGTCCTCGATGTCGTCGGCGAGCTTCGTGCCGGAGGGCCCGAAGAACTTGATGCCGTTGTACTCCGGCGGGTTGTGTGACGCCGAGATCACGACCCCGGAGGCCGCCCCGAGGTCCACGGTGAGGAAAGCCACGGCAGGCGTGGGAACTACCCCCGCGAGCACGACGTCGCCACCAGCGCTCCGGATCCCCTCGACGAGCGCGTCCTCCAGGAGCTCGCCGGACTCGCGCGGGTCGCGCCCGACGACAAACGAGGGCGCGGCGCCGCCTTCCGGGCCGAGCACGACGACGGCGGATCGACCGAGCGCGAACGCGAGCTCGCTGGAGAGCTCGTTTCCCGCGAGGCCGCGCACGCCGTCGGTGCCGAAGAGCCTTCCCACAGCGCCGAAGGCTACTGCACCAGGTCCTCGAGCAGCGCGCGAACCCTTCCGTCTATCGCATCTCGGATCGGCCGGACCTCCTCGACGCTCTTTCCCGAGGGGTCGGGCAGCTCCCAGTCGAGGTAGCGCTTGCCCGGGTATACGGGGCAGGCATCGCCGCATCCCATCGTGACGACGACGTCTGCGGCTCGAACCGCCGCGTCCTCGAGCTTCTTCGGCACCTCGGCCGAGATGTCGATCCCTAGCTCGGCCATCGCCTCGACGACGGCGGGGTTGACCTCCTCCGCCGGCGCGCTCCCGGCGGAGCGAACGTCGACGCGATCGCCAGCGTGGCGCGACAGGAGCGCCGCCGCCATCTGACTCCGCCCGGCGTTGTGCGCGCAGACGAACAGCACGGTCCGAGCAGTCACGGCTTCCGCGCGCGGACGATCGCCCCGAACATGCCGGGCGCGACCTCGTGCGTTGGGGTCACTTCGACGTCGATGAACCCCGCCGCCTCGAGACCCGACCCGTACTCGGAGAACGACAGCGCGCCGGCTATGCAACCGACCCAGCTCCCCCGCTCAGCGCGCTCTTCGGGGGCGAGCTCGTCGGATGCGACGACGTCGGAGACCCCGACGCGCCCGCCGCTTCGCAGCACGCGGAACATCTCCGCAAGCACGGCCGGCTTGTCCGCCGACAGGTTGATCACGCAGTTGGATATGACGACGTCGACGCTCGCGGCGGGGAGCGGGACCTCCTCGATGAACCCCTTCAGGAACTCGACGTTCTCGATTCCTGCCTCGGCCGCGTTCCTGCGCGCCAGGTCGAGCATCTCGTCGGTCATGTCGAGCCCGAACGCGAAGCCCGATGGGCCGACCCGTCTGGCCGAGAGGAACACGTCGATCCCGCCTCCCGAGCCGAGGTCGAGCACGGTCTCGCCCTCGTGCAGCTCCGCCACCGCCGTCGGGTTACCGCAGCCGAGGCTCGCCAGGACCGCGGCGTCGGGGAGCTGGGCGCGCTCGTCGTCGCGGTACAGCTCGGCCCCGAACCCGGGCTCGTCCTCGCAGCACGATCGGCCGCCCCCACAGTCGACTGCTGTCGCCGCGTACTTCTCCCGAACCTGCTCTCGGATCTCGCTCATATCACGCCCCCCGACTCGAAGATCCTACGGACCCGCTCGAGCGCGCCGGGCTCGGGCGAGTAGAAGACCCAGGTTCCCCGCCGCTCGCCGCGGATGAGTCCCGCCGCGACGAGCTTCTTCAAGTGGAAGCTCACCGTCGGCTGCGACAGGCCGAGCGGAGCCTGCAAGTCGCAAACGCAGAGCGGGTCGGGCGAGTTCGCGAGGAGGTTGAGGATCCGGATCCTGCCGGGGTCGGACAGCGCGCGGAAGACCTCGGCCGCGGCCGTCGCGTCCCCCTCGCCCATGTCGGGAGCCGCGATCGGCCCGCAGCACACGACGGGAGGTGCTACATCGCCTCGAATCATGCCCCTGACCTCTCTTTATCGATGACACTCGATGAAACAGCCTGGCACGTGGATCGAGGATCGTCAATGCATCCGCCGATGCCGACGTGCGAGGATCGGACGCGTGGACCTCGTTCTCGTATTCTCGGCCGCGTCGGTGCCCGAAGGCCATCTCGCCAAGGGCCGGCTGGAGGCCGAGGGGATCCCGGTGCTCCTCAAGGGCGAGGGCGAGGGTCCGTACAGGATGGGCCCGGTGCACCTGTGGGTTCCCTCCGAGCTCGAGGTCCAGGCGCGGCTGATCCTGGAGTCGCTGCCGAGCGGGGATGGGGCGGACTGATCCGGCGTCAGCGCTTGGAGTACTGCGGCGCCTTGCGGGCCTTCTTGAGGCCGTACTTGCGGCGCTCCTTCTCCCGCGCATCCCGCGAGAGGTGCCCCTCGGCCTTCAGCTGGCCCCGCAGCTCCGGCTCGAGCTCGATGAGAGCGCGGGCGATGCCGAGGCGGAGAGCGCCCGCCTGGCCGGAGACCCCGCCGCCCTCGATCCGGGCGACGACGTCGAGGTCCTTGTCCTTGCCCACGAGCCGGAGGGGCGCCGTCACGGTCATGCGGTGCGCCCGCGTCGGGAAGTACTCCTCGAGCGGACGTCCGTTCAGCCGGAACGTTCCGGTGCCGGGAACGAGCCGGACCCGGGCGACGGCCTCCTTGCGCCGACCCGTCACTATCTGCGCCACCTAGCCCTCCTGCTTCTTCGAACGTCTCGCGGAGGTTGCGGGCTTCTTCGCGGGAGCCTTGACCGCCGTCCGCTTGGCCGCGGTCTTCTTGGCCGCGGTCTCCTTGGCCGCGGTCTTCTTGACCGGGATCTTCCTAGCTGCCGTCTTCTTTGCCGCCGCCTTCGGAGCGCCGGGCGTCGCCGCCGGTTTCGCCCTCGCCCGCTTCGCCGCAGGCTTGGCGGCTGGCTTCTCCTTCGGCTCCTCCTTGAGCGCCGGGAGCCCATCCCAGGGGGGAACTTCCCCCAGCGCGAGCGGCGCGGGCTTCTGCGGCGCGTGCGGGTGCTCCGACCCCTCGTAGACCTTGAGCTTGCCGAGCATCGCGCGGCCGAGGCTGTTCTTGGGCAGCATGCCCCTCACTGCCTTCTCGACCGCCTTGACCGGTCGCGTCTCCAGCAAAGTGGCGTAGTCGACGGCCGTCAAGCCTCCGGGGTAGCCGGAGTGACGGTAGGCCAACTTCTTGGTCTCCTTGCCGCCGGTCACGCGGATGCCGCGGGCGTTCACGACGATGACGTTGTCGCCGGTGTCGGCGTGGGGCGCGAAGATCGGCTTGTGCTTGCCCCGAAGGATACTCGCCACCTCGGAGGCCAGGCGGCCGAGGACCGCCCCGTCGGCGTCGACCAGGTACCAACGGCGCTCGATGTCGCGCGGTCGAGGAGCGTAGGTCTTCATACGAAGAAAGGCGGCCGGAGCGGCCGACGCCACATGCTACCTGCGGCGACGCGCCCCGTCAAAGGAGAAGGCGCCTGTCTACTGAGTGGCGCCCTTGGTTTCGAACAGCCCGATCACGTTCCCGTCGGGGTCGGCGAACATCGCGAACGCTCCGAAGCCCGGGATCGGCATCCGCTCGACGATCGTCTTGCCGCCCAGGATCTCGGCCTTGTCGAGGTAGCCCTCGAGGTCCTCGACCTCCACGTACACCGTCACGTACGGGGGCGCGCCCTCCGGTGCGCGCATCAGTCCGCCCTTGATCCCGACGTCGGTGCCGGTCTCGACCATGGCGTACCCGGGCATCTGCTCGTCCGCCCGCCAGCCGAAGAGCTCCCCGTAGAAGGCCCGGGTCTTCTCGAGGTCCGGACCCGCGATCTCGAAGTGCACGACTGGGTGGGCCATGGCTCCCCTCCTTGTCCGCTACCGGGATCACGCTAGGCCCCCGGAGCGCCGTTCGGCCGTGCCGTTGGCCCCGGCCGGCTCGGGACCCCTCAGCCACGGCCGTATACGACTCGCTCGAGGGTGAGCCCGTGGGGTGGCGCGATCCGGCCGGCGGCGGAGCGGTCGCGTGCGGCGAGGATCGCCGGGACCTCCGCCGGCTCGATCCTACCCTCGCCCACGTCCACCACCGTCCCCGCGATGCTCCGCACCATCTGGTGCAGAAAGCCGTTGGCCCGCACTGTGATCTCGAGCCGCTCGCCCGACCGAGCAACGCTCAGGCGCTCGATCTTCCGCACGGTCGAAGACCCGTCCTTCGGCGGTCTGCAGAAGGACGCGAAGTCGTGCTCACCGACCAGTACCCGCGCCGCGGCACGCATCCGCGCGAGAGAGGTATCTCCCGGCCGGTACCAGACGAACCGCGCGGTGAAGGGGTCGGGCACGAAGCCGGTGTCGATCCGATAGCGGTACTCGCGGGCGGTGGCGCTCCGTCGGGCATCGAAGCCGGGGGCCGCGGCGCGCGCCTCGAGGACCACGACCTCGGGTGCCAGCATGCCGTTCACCGCACGCTGCAGACGTTCGGGATCGATCTCGGCCTCGAACGAGACGACCTGACCGCGGGCGTGCACGCCGGCGTCCGTGCGACCTGCGGCGGAGAGCTTCGGGACGCCGCCCAGCACCCTTTCGAGTGCCACCTCAAGGACGCCCTGGACCGTGCGCTGCCTGGGCTGGCGCGCCCAGCCCCTGAACTCGGTCCCCTCGTACGCGAGCGTGAGGCGGACGACGCGTGTACCCCTGCCCGTGCGGCTACTCCCCCGAGACGAGCTCGATGCGCGCCATCGGCGCGCCGTCGCCCTGCCGCTGTCCCGTCTTCAGGATCCGCGTGTACCCGCCGTTCCGCTCCACGAAGCGCGGAGCGATCTCGTGGAACAGCTTGGCCACGACGTCACGGTCGGGGATCACCTTCAGGACCTCGCGGCGCGCGGCGAGGTCACCGCGCTTCGCGAAGGTGATCAGGCGCTCGGCCAGCGGTCGCACGGCCTTCGCCTTGGCCTCGGTCGTGTTGATCCCCTCGTGCACGAACAGCTGCGCCGCAAGGCCCGACAGGAGCAGGCGCTCGTGCGCCGGACCGGAGCCGAGGCGGGGTCCCTTGCGGGGCTTGGGCATCGACTACTCCTCCCGTAGCCCCAGGCCGAGCTCCTCGAGCTTGGCTTTGACCTCGTCGATCGACTTCTGGCCGAAGTTGCGGATGTCCATGAGCTCGGACTCCGACTTCTGCACGAGGTCGCCCACCGTGTTGATGCCCTCCCGCTTCAGGCAGTTGTAGGAGCGGACCGACAGGTTCAGCTCCTCCACCGTGATCTGGTAGTCGCTCGGGACCTGCTCGTCCTCGGCCGGACCGACCGTGACGCTCGCGGCGTCGGCGAGCTCCGAGAAGAGCTGCACGAGCTCGAGGAGCGTGCCGCCGGCGGAGGCGAGCGCCTCGCGCGGCGTGATCGAGCCGTCGGTCTCGACGTCGAGGATCAGCCGGTCGCGGTCCGTCATCTGCTCGACGCGCGTGTTCTCGACCGAGTATGTGACCCGGCGGACCGGCGAGAAAATCGAGTCGACGGGGATCACGCCGATCGGGTCGCGGGGCTTCTTGTTGCGGTCGGCGGATCGATATCCCACTCCCCGCTCGACCACCATCTCCATCTCGAGGTTCGAGCCCTTGCCGAGGGACGCGATGTGGTGGTCGGGGTTCAGGATCTCGACGCCTGCGGGCGGGGAGATGTCACCGGCAGTGACCTCCGCGGGGCCCTTGGCCTTCAGGTACATCGTGACCGGCTCCTCGACGTCGGAGCGGACGACGAGGCCCTTCAGGTTGAGGATGATGTCGGTCACGTCCTCCTGGACCTTGGGGATCGTGGCGAACTCGTGGAGCACGCTCTCTATCCGGACCGATGAAACGGCGGCGCCGGGGATCGACGAGAGGAGCGTGCGGCGGAGGGAGTTGCCGACCGTGTAGCCGAACCCGGGCTCGAGCGGTTCGATGGCGAACTTCGAGCGGGTCGGCGAGACGGGCTCCTCCTGGATCTGGGGTCTCGCGACGATGAACACTGCCCTACCTCCTCCGGCGGGGGATCATCCACTTCTACCCCGCCCTAAGGGACCGGGGCTGGTCCCCGGTCCGACCGGCGCTAGACGCGCCGGCGCTTCTTCGGCCGGCAGCCGTTGTGCGGCACCGGCGTCACGTCCTGGATCCCGGCGACTTCCAGACCGGCCGCCGCGAGCGAGCGGATCGCGGTCTCGCGGCCCGAGCCCGGGCCCTTCACGAAGACGTCCACCTTCTGCAGGCCGTGCTCCTGGGCCCTGCGCGCAGCGGCCTCGGCGGCGAGCTGCGCCGCGAAGGGCGTGGACTTCCTCGAGCCCTTGAATCCCACGTTGCCGGCGCTCGCCCAGGAGAGCGTGTTCCCTTGCAGATCGGTGATCGTGACGATCGTGTTGTTGAACGTCGACTTGATGTGCGCCTGACCGTGGGCGACGTTCTTCTTCTCTTTCTTCTTGCTCTTCTTGGCCTTGGGTTTCGCCATGTCAGTGCTTCTTCCCGACCTTCTTCTTCCCGGCCACCGTCTTCTTCGGGCCCTTGCGCGTGCGCGCGTTCGTGTGCGTCCGCTGGCCGCGCACGGGAAGGCTGCGCCGGTGGCGGACGCCCTGGTAGGCCCCGATCTCGATCTTGCGCTTTATCTCCTGCGCGACGTCGCGGCGCAGGTCGCCCTCGACCTTGTAGCTCTTGTCGATGAACTCGCGGATGCGGACGACCTCTTCTTCGGAGAGGTCGCGCACCTTCGTTCCGCCGTCGACGCCGGCACCCGCGACGATCTGGAAGGCGCGAGTCTCGCCGATCCCGTAGATGTAACGGAGCGCGACGTCCACCCGCTTGTCGCGGGGGAGGTCGACGCCTGCGATGCGTGCCACGCGGTAACCTCCTCTTGTCTACCCCTGCCGCTGCTTGTGCCGGGGGTTCGAGCATATGACGAGGATCCGGCCGCGTCGGCGGATCACGCGGCATTTCTCGCACATCGTCTTCACCGACGGACGCACCTTCATCCGCTCACCCTTACTTGTACCGGTAGACGATCCTGCCTCGCGACAGGTCGTACGGCGACAACTCCACCAGCACCCGGTCCCCGGGAAGGATCCGGATGTAGTGCATCCGCATCTTCCCAGAGATGTGGG
>Ga0209341_10004781_pt1 | contig 12406 bp, 12 predicted proteins | sample RifCSP13_2_FD_184020 | JGI IMG/M metagenome (GOLD analysis project Ga0209341, IMG submission 184020) | Soil microbial communities from Rifle, Colorado - Rifle CSP2_sed 13_2 (SPAdes) (version 2) | ecosystem: Environmental > Terrestrial > Deep subsurface > Rock core/Sediment | place: Rifle...
CCCGGCCGGGAGGCCAATCGTCGTCGCGGTGACGAGCATCGCCTTGACCTCGTCCGATTCGAAGAACTCGTCCAGGAGTTCGGCCGCGCTCTGGAGGAGGACGCGCTTCGCGAGCTCCTCCGCGTCCGCGCCCCGGAACATCCCGATCAGGTCGGGCAGCGGTGGCGGAGCCTCGAGGACCATGGCCTCGATGAGTTCCATGACCTCGGTCCAGAACGCGACGTACTTGGGGTAGGTGTCCGCGTCCTTCTTGGAGAACCGGGCGAGCTCCTTCCGATTCTTGTCGTTGTCGTTCCATAGGAGGATCGAATCGCCGTTCGGGAAGGGCAGGAAGAACTGCGGGTCGAAGGGAAACGCCTGATAGCCGAACCTTGCGAGCTCGAGATCCGCGATGATCTCCGGGCGGAGAAGGCCCGCGGAGTACGCTAGCCGGGAAAACTTCGCCCCCGAAAACACCTCTTCCGTGACGCTCGCACCCCCGACGATCCCGCGCCTCTCGAGGACGAGGACTTTCTTCCCGGCCTTGGCGAGGTACGCCGCGGCGACGAGCCCGTTGTGGCCGCCACCGATGACGATCGCATCGAAGTCCGGCAGACTTCAGCCTCCCCTCGGTTCCCCGTTTCCGGAGACTGCAGGCGGAACACGCGGATTCGATAAAAAGGCGACGACGGCAGACGGGCTACCAACGCTGCCAATGGAGAAGGGACCTCAACGGTAACCGGCCCGGGGGCTCGGGCGCCTCCGCTGGCGTGCCGACGGGGACGAGCGCGACGGGCCGCGCGCTGTCTGGCATGTCTAGGATCCGCCTCACCGCATCCTCATCAAACGCGCCCACCCACACGGCGCCGAGGCCCGCGTCGTGGGCCGCGAGGAGGAAGTTCTCGGTTGCAGCCGCGGCGTCCTGAATCGCGTACAGGTCTGCGCCCCGCTTCCCGTACCTCGATCGGATGCGCTCCAGATTCGCGCAGACGACCAGGACCGCGGGCGCTTGGGTAATGAACTCCTGATCGAGCGCAGCCCGTGCGAGGGCGCGTCGCGTGTCCTCCGCCGTGACAAGGACGAAATCCCGGGACTGCAGGTTCCCCGCAGAGGGTGCCGCATTCGCGAGCTCGACGAGCCTCTCCAGGAGTTCCTCCGGCAGCGGATCCGGACGGAACGCACGAACGCTGCGCCGGGTGCGCAGGGCCTTCTGCAGTTCCATGAATGGGAGCAGACCACGAAGGGCCCATCAGGGTTCCGGACAGGTTGTAGTGATTTCGTCGTGAGGCCGGTCGGCCCGATAGGCCTAAGTAACGCAGGTCCTTTGGCCCGCCCGTTGCCGCAGTGGCTTAGGGGTAGAGCGGCGCCTTGGTAAGGCGCAGATCGGGGGTTCAATTCCCCCCTGCGGCTCTCCACTCCCTCCGTTGGCGCATGCGCCCCACGCGGAGGGGGTGGGACGCCGACCGCGTCCGCGTCACGGACTACGAGATGACACGATTCCTGCGGGTCCTTACAGGCCGGCGGCCTTCGTGACCGGCCAAAGTTACTTCTTCTCCTCTCCTTCGAGCTTCTTCCCCGCCTTCTTTGCGAGGGAACCGACTCCAGACAGGGCTCTCCCACCGAGCTTGAACGCACCATTGCCGACCTTCGTCCCGACGTCCACGATCGCCTCCCCTTCCCGCTCCGCAACGCCGCCCGTCTTCGTCAGCATCCCGACGGCCTTCCCGCAGACCGGGCATGTGCCTGCGCCTGGTGGCAGCTCCGCCCCGCAGTGTTCGCAGTTTATGGGATCCTCCGGGGGGGAGTGGGCCGAGCGAAAGTCAAGATTGCTCCGGCTGCGGAGGGGTCTCCTCTCATCGTCCGGCGGTCGCGGAAGTCGTTGATCCATTGCGATCGTCCTGTCGGGGGAGAGGCGCTGATGCATGAATCGGGCACGCGTACGCGGGAGTCTAGTTCTCGCCCGACGTACGTTGCGATAGTCGGGCAGATTCCTCCCGCAATCTCTCAATCCGTCGGAGGACAGGCTCCGCGAAAGAGTCGTAGACAGCCTTTGTGATTAAACCGTTGGTAAGGCGCCAATTCAGTCGGTCGAGGATCTCCTGCTGCCTCGCCAAGCCCGCGGTCAGCTCGCGAAGCCTCAAGCCCACTTCCGAGTCGGTGGAAGGCCAGGGGGTGCTCGGTCGAGAGGGAGGTTTCACGCGCTCCTCTCGGGTGATCCACGGGACGTTCGGGGCCGGAGAGACAGCGCTCGAACCCGGAGACGAAGGGACCCATAAGGGGCGTGGTTGGGGCATCGAGCGGCGTGTAATCCCCCAGAAGGCGAGGCCAAGCCAGAACATCCTCCCGAACGCGACGATCCCAATAGCTGGGACGACGAGAAAGACAGAGGCCGTCGCGAGGTAAAGAGGGATCAGGTCGACCTCGGAAGACGGCGGGGCGCCCGCAAGGAGGACTGTAATCGCGACAAGAAACCCTGCTACGGACACGGCATTGAGGACTGCGTAGACCATGAACCAGTAGCCGCTGCGGCCCTTCACATCCATTGCTGGCGAAGGGAAGTGCTTCAGGAGCGCGCGCCAGGCTACGGCGGCGAGGACCAACAGGAGCGATGCCAGGAGCCACAGCACGCCGAGCGTATGGATGATATCAGGCAAAGCAACGGAGGACGACGTCGAAGAAATGTACTGGACGGTGAGACCGAGGACGCCGTACGCCCCGCCGCCGATTCCGATTGCCAGGGCCAGGGGCAAAGCTTCCCCTGGAGGCTTTCCCCCGAAACGGCGCTCGGAACCATACTCTGCGAAGCCGGTAACGTCCTGAGCCAAGACTGATCCCGTCGCGGCGAGCAGGAACCCCGCGGCGCTCGCGGCGGCGACGGCCACGAGGAGTGTGACCCCGTAGACGATGGGTTCAATCGAACTGTCCGTCGGGAAGGCGCCCAAGAAGAAGATCGCGAGGAAGGTCGCGATGAGCATCATCGCATGCAAGAGCCACGCTACGGCGCTTGACGCCATGAGGAGGCCCGCTGTCGGAAGTTGATAAGGTCCAGCCCGGACGCCTCGGCGACCATGCGGTTCATCTAACACCGCGCTGCTCCCAACCCTGAATGCTCCCAGTGCGATTTGTGGATTCCGGCGGAGGAAGAGTCCTTCGAATCGACCGCCGAACCGGCAAACTGGGCTCCATCGAATTGCCACGGGAGTGGCCTCCGTACATCCCACGTGGCGCCTCGGCAAGGCGCAGCTCGGGGGTCAATTTCCCCTGCGGCTCCATCAGATTCTCGTAGTGTCGGCGGCTACGCGGCTTCGGCGCCCTCCTGGTACACGACGCGTCCTCCCGTCACGGTCGTCACGACCCGGGCCTCGCGGGTCCGGTCCACGGGTATATCGAAGAGATCCTCCGACAGGACCACAAAATCGGCGTACATGCCCTCCGCGAGGACACCTCGGTCCGCTTCGGCGTGACACGCGAAGGCGGCGCGCCGCGTGTAGGCGTCGATGGCCTCGCGGACCGTAACCCGATGCGGGGACGGGCCACCGTCGGGCGCCCGTCGCGCGGTCGCTTCGTGAACGCCGACGAGGGGATTCATGTCCGCGACCGGCCAGTCGCTTGCGAAGGCGAGGTGCGCGCCCGCGTCGAGGAGGCCTCGCCAAGGAAAGCCCCGGGCGGTGCGGTGCGGCCCGATGGCCTCGCGCCAGAGGGTCGTGAGGTCCGGTGAGGAATGCCTCGGCATCATGCACGGGATCACGCCGAGGCGAGCGAACCGAGGGATGTCCTCCGCGGAGAGGTTCTCGCAGTGCTCGATCCGATGGCGCTGTCCCGAGGTCCGGTTGACGCGCCCCGCCTGCTCGTAGGCGTCGAGGGCAATGCGCACGCCGCGGTCGCCGCACGCATGGGTGCATATCTGGAAACCCAGGCGGTCGAGTTCCTCCACGATTGGCGTGTACATGTCCACGGGGTATTGCGTCGACCCGCAGGACGCGGGTTTGTTCGCGTACGGCTCGAGGAGGGCGGCGGTGCCCGTCTCCTGCACGCCGTCGATGTACAGTTTGACCGCTGCGACCCGCAACCAGTCGTCCCAAGGACGGTCCCGCGCCTGGACGAAAGCTGTGTACTTGCTGCGAGGCGTGTCCGGAGGATGGTAGAGGGCGGCCCGGATCCGAACCGTGAGCTCTCCTGCCTTCCAGAGCGTCTCGTACGCGGAGAGATCTTCCAGGTTCACTTGGACGTCGAACGCGGTCGTGATTCCCAGGCGACTCGCCATGCCGATTGTCCGTCGCAGGCCGTCGAGGGATCGGCGCCGTCGGACTTCCGGCAGGTGCGGCGTGAGATCGAAGGCCTCGTGGAACACGCCGGTCGGCTCGCCTGTCCTCGGGTCCCGCTGCATCTGCCCCACCTCCCGTCCGAGGGAGGCCATCGTTTCGAGGGCCCGCTCCACGAACTTCGTGTTCCCCAGGCCAGTGTGTCCGTCCCAAGCGCTCAGCAGGACCGGCCGGTCCGACACCGCGACGTCGAGATCCGCCTTCTCGGGCAGGCCCGAGGGCTGCAACGATGCGTAGTCGAAGCCGTGACCAATCACGATTTCCTCGCCAGGATGGTTCGCGGCATAGGCCGCGATCCGCCGCTGGACTTCCCGCAGGGACGGCCGGTCCGTGAGGTCGATCCATGAGCCCAGTTCGTACCCCCAGATTAGGTGCACATGCGCGTCGATGAAACCCGGAAGGACGAGGCGTCCGCCCGCGTCCATTGTCTCCGTGTCGCGGCCGATGAGCCCTTCGACGTCCTTTGCTCGGCCCACGCGAGCGATTCGGTCTCCGGTGCACGCCAGCGCTTCCGCCCACGGCCGTATCGGGTCGGCGGTGTACACTCGGGCATTCGTCACCACGAGGGCTGCGGCGTCGGGCATCCCTTCACCTCGGGAATCATGCCACGGCCAACGCGGGATGCTATTTCAGGCTGGGCGCTGGGCCGTTGGCGTATCCGAGGGAGTTGTTTGGACCTCGGCAAGCCGCAATCGGGGATTTCATTCCCCCTCCGGCTCTCTGCTTTCCGCCCCCCTAGCGTCTCGAAACTCCCGGAAAACGCGGGTCAGTGGTCCGGCGCGTGTGCTTCGAGTTCGGGAGGGGCGGTCGCTCCGGGAACGGGGTTGATCGGATCGCCCACGCGAATCGTCCCTTCGTTCAGGATCTGCGCCCGCAATCCGCCGCGGTGGACCAGGCCTGACACCATCCCCCGACGCGTGAGCCCCTCGAGATGCGTGCACGGCTCACACAGCCGCACGCCTCGCAGCCTCACCTCGCCGACGAGGAACTCTCGACCGACGAGATGGTTGAGGGGCGCCCCGCGCGTCACGACGTTCCGCCGGGTTTCCCCGGGGGCGACTGAGAGCTCGTTGTCTCGGGCCAGTGCCTCGATAGCCTCGAGTTCGATCAGGGTGATCTCACGCCACGGTCCCGGCCGATCGGAGTAAGTGCCCCGCTCGAAGAAGTAGCGGTCTCCGTCGAGTCCCCGTTCCGGCACGGCCCGGACGCTGTCGACGGACTCGGTCGGGGTCGATCGGTCCGCCGTGATGTGAAGGGATACTACCTCGCCTGTCCATGTCGTCACGGGAATCGACGGACGCTATGCATGCATGGTATCTAAAGCTGGCGTGGGCCACGTGGGACTCCCGGCACCGGGCTGCGCGAATCTTGGCTCCCGATGCCTTCGCGGACACCTGCGCAGACGCCGCTCCCTCGATGCGGGTATTGGCTTCAGGCGAGTCCGCGAGGGATGCCATCCTTCCGGCCATGCTTCGACCCGGACCGAGCGTGCGGAGTGAAACCTGGGGATTAGCGAGTGCGCAAGTTTCGAGAGTCCCCAACGATCTGGGTGGTGACGCCGGCCGAACCGGGATGACCCGCAGAGCTGTCAGGGCCGGATGATGCGGATTGCTCCTTGGCCATGCTCGATGGGGTCCCCCACCCGTCCCGTTGAATCCGCTGAATCGGCTCCGTTGCGGAGGCTACTTTTCCTCGCCCGCTTCCCCGATCTTCTTCCCCGCCTTCTTCGCGAGGGTAACGACACCGGAGAGGGCCTTCCCGCCGAGTCTGAGCGCCCCCTTGCCCACTTTCTTCCCGACGTCCACGGTCGTGTCCGCCGCCCGCTCCGCGACATCGCCCGTCTTCGTCAGCATCCCGACGGCTCGCCCGCAGCTGGGGCATATGCCCGCGCCCGCTGGCAACTCCGCCCCGCAGTGTTCGCAGTTCATGGCACTCCCTGCGACAGCTGGCGGAGCGCGACGATGAAGATTGCGAGCTGCTTACGGGAGCCCCCGCTCAAGGCTCGACGTGGGTCTCCGGCTTCGCTGACGTCGCCTTGGCCACCATGCGGACGACTCGGATGTTGAGGCCGAGCATGCACTTGGCACACCACCAGTGCTCCTCGTTCCTCATGTCGTCCGTGCCGAGGTACGACGTCAGTTCTGCATCGCCGCCGCAATCCGGGCACCGTCCATCCCATTCGTCCCGGACGAGGCCGAGATCTCGCTCGGGCCACTGGACCACTCGCCGGGAATGCAAGGTCGGTCGTGGGGTCATCTTACGCCGGCCGACACGGGTCCGCGTACACCATAGAAGTTCCTTCCCGGTTATCAACCATCGAAACGAGCGAAACCGCAGCCCTCGCGCGGAGGGCGTGGCTGCGCCGGGTGCGGGCGTCCGCGAGACGTAGGTTTGTCAGGCCGCGGCGAGGAGCTTCTTCTCGCCTTCCCGGACCACGCGGGCGAGCTCCCTCTCCACGTCTTGGTCCAGCGGAACGGGCTCGTGCTCCATCAGGATCTTCCGTGCGACGTCACGGGCCGCGTCTTGGAGCGGGCGTACGCCTTCCGTCTTCGCGCGGTCCATCGTCCGCTTGTCGTAGAGCGGGGAGTTCCGCATGTCGCCCAGGCGGAGGAACTTCATCGTGTGCTTCTGCGCGAGGAAGTTGCCCATGGGACCGACCTTGTCGATCAGGTCGAGGGCCAGCCTCTCCTCATCGACGTCGATCCCGCGGATCGCGCGGAAGACGTCCGCATAGATTTCGTTGTCGATCACGAGCATCTCGAGGCTCGCCGCGTTCTCCCAGGCCCCGCCCATCCCGGACAGATTGTCCGCCCCGGCCAAGGCCGGGAGGAGCGCGCCCGCCATCCGCTCGAGGCCGATCTGCAGGTCCCACCCGTTCGCGTCCGTCGTCACCCCGTACACGTCGGCGGCCATGTGGTACCGGTGGGCGATCTGCACCGTGGCGGCGGAGGCGAGCCCCATCTCGGGCAGTCCCCAGACGTTCTTCCCGGACCGCAGGTCGAGGAGGCTGAGCCGGCCCGAGTACTGGATTGGGAGGTGCGTGGTCACGGTCTGCAGGAGCATCACCCCCGCGAGGAGCTCCGCGTTCTGCTGGGCGAGCCCGGCCGCGAGGGTGACCGGCGCCGTCCCCCCGGAGATGGGACAGGGGATGATGTCCACAGGGATTCCGGACTCCACGGCGCGGAGCATCACCTCGCTTACACGCGAGTCGTACGTGAGGGGGCTGCTCGGGGACCCGTACACGGTGAACAGCGGCCGCTTTCGTAGCTCCTCGAGGCCGCCGGCGAGGCAGGCCCACATGTCGCGGAGGACGTCCATCTCCGCCACGCGCAAGGCGTAGCCGGAGACGCACTTCGTCGTGTTCCTCAGCATCGCCTCCATCGTCTTGATGACGAGGATCGGCGCGGGCACGTCCGTCGCGTCCACGAGGCCGGCGACGCCGTGGCAGTTTTCCAGGGCGTCCATGAGCCGTGTGCTCTGCGACGGACGTGCGAGCGTGGAGCTCCGCGGCCGTCCCGTCTCCAGGTCGAGCATGGACGGGTTGCCTCCAAGGGAGTGCGCGAAGGTGTGCTCCCCGTCGAACGTGATGTCGTTCTTCGGATCCCGGGCGTGGTACGTGCCGTACCGCGGGATCCTCCGGATCGACTCCTCGACGAAGCCCCGCGGGAACGTCAGCACGTCCTTCCGGGACGGATGCCGCAGGGCGCCGGCCGCGAGGAGGCGGCGCGTGGCATCGTCGCTGTCGATGCGCACCCCGGTCTTCTCGAGGATTGCGAGCGAGGCATCGTGGATGCGCTCTACCTGCTCGTCGGTCAGCACCTTGAGCGTGCCTCGGTTCCGAACGCCCTGCATGCCAGGACTCTCCACGCGGCCCGGCGAGTTTGCCTCCTCCCCCCCTCGTTGGAGGTGGGGTCGAGCCGCGCCCGGGCCCGTATGTCGGACTCTTACAAGAACGATTTGTCCGACCTGCCTGCGGTCCCCTGCCACGCCCTAGAACCCAGGGGTTCGTTTGTCTCCCCGGCAGGAACGACACAACCCCCGACGTGAGCTTGGCCGACGCGCTCCAGGCCGCCGAGGCGCGAGCTATATAGCCCGCATCCCGTTTGCGCCCGCCCGTGCGCGAGGTCGCCCTCGAGGCCGAGGAGGTCCGGAAGACGTATCACTCCCGCAGCGGACCCGCCGTCGAGGCCCTCCGGGGCATCTCGATGGCTGTCGGGAAGGGGGAGCGCGTGGCCCTCCTCGGCCGGAACGGGGCGGGCAAGACGACGTTCCTCCGCATTGCCTCGACGCTCCTCGCTCCGTCCTCGGGTCGGGTCCAGGTCTTCGGACTCGATGTGAGCCGCATGCCGGAGGAGGTGCGGCCCCTGATCGCCGTCGTCCCGCAGGAGGGCAAGCCGTTCTTCCACCTCACCCCGCGCGAACAGGTCTACGCGTACCTGCGCGCCCGGGGCATCGACCGCGAGACCGCGAAGGCGCGCACGGAGCAGGCGCTCGAACAGATGGACCTCGGGGAGATCGCGGACCGCCTGTGCATCACCCTGTCCGGCGGGCAGAAGCAGCGGGCCATGGTCGCCACGGTCATCGCGACGGAGGCCCCGCTCCTGTTCCTGGACGAGCCCACGATCGGCCTGGACCCGTTCGCCCGGCGGAGCGTCTGGGAATCCTTGCGCCGGCTCACGCGGTCAGGTTCCACGATCCTCCTGACCACGCACTACCTGGACGAGGCGGAGGCCCTGTCCCAGCGCCTGTACATCCTCGAGGAGGGACGCGTCCTCGTCGCCGGGACGGCGGACGAGCTGAAGCACCAGGTGGGCGGCACGCTGCGCGTGACGATCGCGGACGGCGGCGATCTGTCGGAGTCCTTCGCCTCTTTCGGCACGTGCGTGCGGGAGGCGGACTCCCTCCATGTGATCACGGGCCCCGAGCGGATCAACGAGATTCTGGCCTTGGCCATGCGGGAGAAGCTCTCCGCCACCGTGGGCCCGGTGACCCTGGAGGAGGCTTTCCTCCGCGTCGTCGGCCGCTCGATCGACGAGGAGTGAGGCCGTGGCCTTCGGACTCAAGTGGTCCGGCACCGCCGCCTTCTGCGCGACGGAGGTCCGCGTCCAGTTCCACGAGTGGCTCGCGATCCTCACCGGCACGCTCGTCCAGGGGGTCCTGCTCGTCTTCGTGTGGGTCCTCGCCCGCGACATCCTCCCAATCGCCCTCGTGGGCGCCCTGGTGTACTCCGTCTTCCTGATCGGCCAGCGCGTCCTGAACGAGGCGGCCTACGTGCGCATCGACCACAAGCTCAACGAGCTGTACCATGCGAGCCCGATGAGTCCCGAGGCCTACTTCATCGGGATGTCGAGCGGGATCTTCCTCGCATACCTGCCGCCGATTCTGGTGATCGCGGCGGTCACCCTCGTCGTCGCGCCCTTCGGCCCGTTGCCGTGGGCCGTGATGGTCGCGTGCCTCCTGGCGGTCTGGTCCGTGTCCTCCTCCCTGGGCTACTTCATCTCGACGCTGTTCCGGGACATGAAGACGATCTGGCCGTACTCGAGCCTGATCACGAACCTTCTCGGGATCGTGCCGCCCGTGTTCTACCCGCTCCACCTGGTGCCCGAGGGCTGGCGGTGGCTCGCCCTCGTGCTACCGACAAGCTCGGCGGCCGCGCTCGTGAACGGGGCCGCGGGGCTCGAGGTTCTCTCGAGCGGGGATGTCCTCCTCGCCGGGGGGTCCCTCGCGATCGAGGGGATCGGGCTCCTGTTCTTCGGAATCTACTGGGCCCGCCGCGCGGCCCGGGAGGCGTAGGTGGCCGGGGCGATTGACGAGCAGCTGGCCCGCGTGCCGAAAGCAGGGCGCGTGCTGCCCGCCTTCGCCCTCGTCGGATGGCGCTGGGTCTCGCGCAACCCCGTGGCGACGATCGTGCCGATCCTGCTGCCGTTCATGTTCCTCTACTTCCTGTGGCGGATCTCGGACCCCAAGTACTTCCCGCTCGAGGTCGTCGGCGCCATGCTCTTCACCACCCAGAACATCGGGAGCTGGTGCCTCTCCGATTCCGCGTACTGGCGGATCGAGCAGCGCCTCCAGGACCTCTTCGTGGCCTCGCCCATGGGGAAGGTCCGCTACCTCTTCGGAATCGCGTTCTCCAACCTGATCCCCGCCGCACCGGCTCTGGCGATCCTGGCGGTCATCCTGGCCTGGGTGACGCCTGTGTCCCTCTTCGGCTGGCTCATGCTCCTGGCTGCCATCGTCGTCATCTGGATCACGTTCTCTGCGATCGGCCTCGCGGTCTCGAGCCGCCTTGAGAGTCCACGGGAGGTCTGGCCCGTCGGGAACCTGATCTTCACGACCCTCGGGATCATCTCCCCCCTCTACTACCCGATCACGATCCTTCCGCCGGTGTGGCAGGGCGTCGCCCGGTTCCTCCCTGCGACCTACGCGGCCCTCCTCGTCCAGGACGCGCTCGACCTGCGGTCCGCCATCCCCGGAGAGATGGCCACGGACGCGGTCCTGCTCCTCGTCTCCGCGGTGGTCGGAATCGCCCTCGCGCTGCGCCTTTATCGTTGGCGGGAGCGGTGAGGATGCAGCGGGCTCAGAACGGCCGCTGGCCCAGGGCCACTCGGAGCTCGACGCGCTGTCCCGCCCTCTCCACCTCGAGCTCGGCGGCGTCTCCGATCTTCTTCTCCTTGAGGGCATCCACCAAGTCGGAGAGCGCGTCGAGCCGGCGTTCGCCCAGGGAGACGAGGACGTCCCCCGTGCGGATCCCCGCGGCCTCCGCAGGGCCGCCCGCGGTCACCTCGACGACGAAGATGCCCCGCGTCGCGGTCAATCCGTAGTACTGGGCCACACGCCGGTCCACGTCATACCCGACGATTCCGAGCCAGGGCCTCTGGACCCTCCCGTGCTCGAGGATCTCCTTCGCGACGTGCACCGCGTCGTTGATTGGGATCGCGAACCCGATGCCCTCCGCGTACGGAATCGTGACCGTGTTGATCGCGACGACCTTGCCCTCGAGGTCCACGAGAGGACCGCCGCTGTTCCCGGGGTTCACGGCAGCGTCCGTCTGGATGACGCGGATTCCGTTTTCCCGCCGCAGCTGCACGCTCCGGCGGAGGGAGCTGATCACGCCCGAGGTCACCGTCGGTCCCCCGGCGAGACCGAGCGGATTTCCGATGGCCAGGACCGGCTGCCCGACCTTGAGCTTGTTCGAGTCGCCCATGGCCGCGGGCTTCAGGCCCTTGGCCTCCACGCGGAGGAGCGCGATGTCCGATTCCTCGTCGCCCCCGACGACCGCCCCGGCGAGGACCTGTCCGTCCGCGAGGGTGACGATGACCCGCTCCGCCTCCGCGACCACGTGGTGGTTCGTGAGGATGTGGCCATTGTCGTCGAGGACGACCCCGGAGCCCTGTCCCCGCCGGGGGAAGGGCCCCCAGTGCGGTCCGAAGGGTCCCGCGGTCGTGCCCACGCTCACCGTGCTCTCCGCCGCTCGTTCCACCGCCTTTGTGTAGGCTTCCTGAATCTCTGCGATCATGTCCGTCCGCCGGGAAGGCCATGGCGGCCGCGACCTATGTTGACGAATTACCCCCCGGTCCGGTCACGGGTTGGATTCCTTCGAGCCTGTCTTCGCCGCGAGGAGCGACTCTTCGACCTGCTGCCGCCAACGTCGCCTCTCCTCCACGAAGTACGGGGTCAGGTGCTCCGGATTCACCCGAGCGTCCGCGTAGTCGAGGAACTCCGCGGCGGTGCGCGCATCACCGCGCCGGAGCGATCGGGCGGCCAGGCTCACGAGGTAATGCGACTTCTTGCGGGAGACGTCTGCGCGATCCGGGGCCATACTCACGAGGCCGCGGAGCGCGGGCCAGAAGGCGCGGAGGTCGCCCCGCTTGAAGATCGGGTCAATCGTCTTCACGCGCTCCGTGAAGGCCCCCCGCGGGTCCTGAGGCACGCCCAAGTGAAAGGAGTGGAGCCTTATCGGCCCGCGGGTGGGGATCGCTGAACCCTTATCAATACACTTCCGATACCGCGCACGATGGCGATCGATGAGAGACTCGTTACCCGGATCCGGAAGGAGTTCCCCGCGGCGACGCGGGACGCGACCGGCCGGAAGCGCGCCTTCCTGG
>Ga0209341_10004782_pt1 | contig 12403 bp, 9 predicted proteins | sample RifCSP13_2_FD_184020 | JGI IMG/M metagenome (GOLD analysis project Ga0209341, IMG submission 184020) | Soil microbial communities from Rifle, Colorado - Rifle CSP2_sed 13_2 (SPAdes) (version 2) | ecosystem: Environmental > Terrestrial > Deep subsurface > Rock core/Sediment | place: Rifle...
CTGCTCGACATCTTCCGGCACGGGGACAAGCTCTACGTGCATCCCCTCAAAGTCGACAAGCGGCACTCTCCCACGATGTATCTTCCCCACGTCTGGGAGCAGGACGATTTCCTGCCGGTGGCGGAGAGCTCCGTCCTGGCGGACGTTCTGGACGGGATCACTTCCCTGCGCGTCGACTCCGCCTCCCGGACGCTCGACATCTGGGACCGGAAGTTCCTCCAGGCGCAGGAAGTCCAGGAAGACATCAAGAGGGGGACGAAACCGGCCGGGGAGGCGCAAGAGCTCTACCGGTGGCTTCTGCGCATGGCGGTGACCCGCGACGAGCGGATCACCGCCCTGGCTTCGAAGTATCTCGACCTGCCCGACATTCTCGCCATCCGGAAGCGCATGATCGGAACGGGGCTGATCGGCGGGAAGTCGGTCGGTATGCTCCTGGCTCGCGCCATCCTGTGCCGGACGGACGGGAAGTGGCGGAGCAAGCTGGAGAGGCACGACTCGTTCTACATCGGGTCGGACGTCTTTTACACCTACCTCGTCCGGAATGGCTGCTGGGGGATTCGCCGCGGCCAGCGAACCTCCGCGACCTTCCTCGACGGTGCCGAGGAGGTGCAGCGGAAGATCCTGTCGGGAACGTTTCCCCGTTTCATCCGGGAGCAGTTCGTGGCCATGCTCGAATACTTCGGCCAGTCCCCGATCATCGTCCGGTCGAGCAGTCTCCTCGAGGACGGGTTCGGCAACGCCTTCACCGGAAAGTACGAAAGCGTCTTCTGCCCGAACCAGGGGTCGCCGGAGGAGCGGCTCTCCTCCTTCCTGTCCGCGGTCCGGACCGTCTACGCGAGCAGCATGAGCCGGGAGGCCCTTCTTTACCGGGCCCACCGGGGGCTGCTCGACCGGGACGAGCAGATGGCGATCCTCGTGCAGCGGGTGTCCGGCGCCATTCACGGCCACATGTTCTACCCGCAGATCGCGGGCGTCGGGCTTTCGTACAATCCGTACGCATGGAGCGAGTACATCGAGCCCGAAGCCGGTGTCATCCGGCTGGTCTTCGGGCTGGGCACCAGGGCGGTCAACCGGAGCGACGACGACTACACTCGGGTAATCGCCCTGAACGCGCCGCTTCGGCGCCCGGAGGCGAACCTCGACGAAGTGATGGAGTACGCCCAGAGACGGGTCGACGTCCTCGACCTCGCGGAGAACCGGTTCCGTTCCCTCTTCTTCGACGAGGTCGTGAAGGCGGCGAGGGAGGCGCGGCCTCCCCGGGGATCCTGACGTTCGACCGGCTTCTTTCGGAGACGACGTTCGTGGAGGACACGCGGGAGATGCTGAAAATCCTGCGGGACGCCTACGAATACCCCGTCGACATCGAATTCACCGGAAATTTCCTGTCCGACGGGGGCTGCCGGATCAATCTCGTCCAGTGCCGCCCGCTGCAGGTGCGGGAGGGCGGACGGATCGTCCCCGTTCCCTCCCGCCTCCCCGCGGAGGATATGGTCCTCGAGGCCCAGGGGACGATCGTCGGGCAGAGCTCGTTCACCACCGTGGACCGCCTGATCTACGTCGTGCCCGCCGCCTATATGAAGCTGCCGATCGCCGACCGGTATTCCATCGCGCGGATGATCGGGAGGCTGACCCACGCGGAGGAGAAAGGGGAGACGGGGAAGACCATCATGCTGCTCGGGCCGGGCCGGTGGGGGACGAGCACCCCGTCGCTCGGGGTCCCCGTCTCCTTCGGGGAGATCAACACGGTGTCGGTCCTGTGCGAAATCGTGGGCATGCACGGGACCGTCGTGCCCGACGTCTCCCTCGGCACCCACTTCTTCAATGACCTGGTCGAGGCGGACATGCTCTATCTCGCCCTCTTCCTCGGGAGGAAGGGGAATTTCCTCAACGAGGATTTCTTCCGGCGGAGCAGGAACCGTCTCGCCGACCTGGTGCCGGAAGAGGCCGAGTGGTCCGATGTCGTCCGCGTCATCGACATCCCCGAGGCCCCCGGAGGTCGCGCTCTCTACCTGAACGCCAATTCCCCGGGCCAGAGGGCGGTCTGCTACCTTGCCGGCCTAGGAGAGGGGCTCCTCCCCGGGTAAGAGGGGAGTGCGGAGGTACCGCGCGGCCCGGCCCGCTCCCATGCGCCGGACCAGGTTCCATTCATGAAGGCGTGCCAGGACCTGCTTGGCGGTGTCGCGGGGGATGCCGAGCTCGCGGCGGACCAGCCGGATGCTCACCTCCCCGTGCCGGTCGAGAAGGGAAAGGACGGCCTGCTGGTTTCCCGAAAGATGGTCTTCGCGGGGACGCCCTTCCACGAGGGTGCGAAGTTCCCGGGCGTGCGTCTGCAGCACGTCGAGGAAGGCCCGAAGCCACCCCATGATGTCCGGGTCCGGGGTGTTCCGCTTCGCCTGGGCCCGTCGCAGGGCGAGGGAATAGTCCATCTCCCGGTCCGCGACGATGGCGTCCAGCGAGAGGTACGGAACGTGCGCGTAGCCGTGCTTGAGAAGGAGGAAGCCGGCGAGGATCCGGCTCATCCTCCTGTTCCCGTCCGCGAAGGGGCGGATGGCGAGGAACTCGAGAAGGAAGGAGGCGATGACCAGGAGCGGGTGGAAGGCCGGGGAGCCGAGGCGGGCCGTCGTCCAGCGCACAAGAATTTCCATTTCCCGCGGGACGAGATGCGGCTCCGTGGGGCGCAGCGCCGGGGACTCCATCCCCCCGCGGACGTACGCCGGCGACCTGTCGGGAACTTCCTTGTACCGTCCCCGGTGCGCCCGGTGGGCGGCGGAATACCGGAACAGCTGCGAGTGGAACCGGAGGATGAGGTCCTGTCCGAACTCCATGTCGCGGTACCCGCGAAAGACCGACCGCAAAAGGTCCGCGTGCCCGGCCCTCGAGGCGGACACCCCGGATCCCGTCCCGCCGACGCGCCGCTGCCCCCACGGCGGATTCCGCGGGGGGGAAAAGGAGGCCCGGGAGGCATTCCGTGCGGATATGTCCGACGAAACCTCGATCGTCCTTTCCTGCAATCGCGTGAAGACCGACGGGCAGGCGTGGCCACGACCCTGCCACCACCCCCGGAACTCGTCGATTCCGGAGATCCTTCCGGCCAGTTCGTGGAGCGCGGCGGGTGGAAGTTCCATAAGCCTTGCGTCAAGCCGTTCCTCCATCGGCTCCTCCCGGATTTCTCCGTAGTATACCCGATTACCCCCGATTCCGCCCAACGGGCTTGACGGGAGCGGCAGGGGAGGTACATTCGGGAGAAGCGGGCGGCCGGGCAGGCCGCTACTTCGCATTCATTCCGAGGAGGAAGGGTATGGGTCTGACGCAAAGGCTGGAGGCGATGTACCAGGACGTGATCAAGCGAAACCCGGGGGAGGCCGAGTTCCACCAGGCGGTGAAGGAGGTTCTCGAATCGCTGGGGCCGGTTCTCGTCAAGTACCCGGAGATCGGCGAGGCGAAGGTCATCGAGCGCATCTGCGAGCCGGAACGGCAGCTGATCTTCCGGGTCCCCTGGCAGGATGACCACGGGGAGGTCCAGATCAACCGCGGCTTCCGGGTCCAGTTCAACAGCGCGCTGGGGCCGTACAAGGGGGGATTGCGGTTCCACCCCTCGGTGTACCTGGGGATCATCAAGTTCCTCGGGTTCGAGCAGATCTTCAAGAATTCCCTCACGGGGCTTCCGATCGGCGGAGCGAAGGGAGGCTCCGATTTCGACCCGAAGGGGAAGTCCGACGGCGAGGTGATGCGCTTCTGCCAGAGCTTCATGGTCGAGCTGTGGAGGATCATCGGGGAGCACACCGACGTTCCCGCCGGGGACATCGGCGTCGGGGGACGGGAGATCGGATTCATGTTCGGGCAGTACAAGCGGCTGACCAACAAGTTCGAGGCCGGCGTCATCACCGGGAAGGGGCTGGTCTACGGCGGAAGCCAGGTGCGCACCGAGGCGACCGGGTACGGCTGCACCTACTTCGTCGAGGAGATGCTCAAGCACCGGAAGAACGGACTCAAAGGGAAGAAGGTCGTCGTCTCCGGGTCCGGGAACGTGGCGATCTACACGCTGGAGAAAGTGAGCCAGCTCGGCGGGAAGGTCATCGCGATGAGCGATTCCAACGGGGTGATCTACGACGAGAGGGGGATGAACCTGGATACGATCAAGATGCTCAAGGAGGTCGAGCGCCGACGCATCAAGGATTACTGCGAGTACCACAAGAGCGCGAAGTTCACCCCCAACGGGAACATCTGGGACATCCCGTGCGACGTTGCGTTCCCTTCCGCGACCGAGAACGAGATCACGGGCAAGGACGCCAAAAAGCTGGTGAAGAACGGCTGCATCGCGATCGGCGAGGGGGCCAACATGCCGACGACCCCCGAGGGGGTGAAGGTCTTCATCGACGCCGGGATCGCCTACGGTCCCGGGAAGGCGGCCAACGCCGGCGGGGTAGCGACCTCCGGCCTCGAAATGCAGCAGAACGCGAGCCGCGAGGCGTGGGGGTTCCCCGAGACCGACGCCAAGCTTCACCAGATCATGAAGAACGTGCACCAGCTCTGCTCGGAGGCCGCCGAGGAGTTCGGCTCCCCCGGCAACCTGGTCAACGGAGCGAACATCGCCGGATTCCTCAAGGTCTCACGCGCGATGATCGCCCAGGGCGTCGTGTAATCAGGAAAGGATAGTAAGACAGCGCGAGGGCCGCCTGCGGAAGCAGGCGGCCTTTTTCCCTCACCCCTTCGTCCCTCGAAAGAGCGTTAACCCCCCCACCAGGGTTGCGCGAGCCGCAAAGATCCCATCGAACGGTATTCGAGGGGTCCTTTGGACGATGCCGGGCACCGGCATATCTATTGCTAACAGTTCCCACAAAACACCAACTTGATACGCCCGCGCTGGGATTTTTAAAGAAAAAATCAGATGGAAAGGGGGAGAAATTTATGTCCGTAGAAGGAGTTATACATTTTTCCCGGAAAAGACCTGCCGGAAGGGGGGAATAACGATGAATAACATAATTGGGATTCGTTATCACAAATTTAGGATCGTGTTGTTCTGTTTTCTGGCGATCTTTGCTTTCGCAGCATTTACACCAGGCGCTAATGCATCGTCAGGTTTCTTTGCCGATCCCACTAAGGGGGACTGCAGCAGCTGCCACACCGGACAGACGGGGAGCAGTTTCTGCGGGATGTGTCATGCGCACGGGGCGCATCCAAACAACCAGAAATCCAGCGTCAACGTGACGGCTGCAACGAACAAGTCCGACTATGCACCAGGTGAGACCGTCAGCGTGACGATCAGCGGAGGATACCGGCCCAGCCAGGCGCGTGCAATTTTATACAACCAAAGCATGACGCAGGTTGCCATCAGCACGGGCACGCCCTCCAGCGGCGGGGGACCGGTGAACGCTCCGGCCTGGACCGGCATGACTGTGAACGGGATTGCTACTTACGGGAGGACCCTCAGCGCGCCGGCGCCGACCGCGCCGGGAACTTATACATGGAAGGCCGCCTGGTACGGGAACCTGTACGATAAGAGTGGGGCGGCGTTCGGCGGCGCGAACTGGGTTCCGGACCCCTCCAATGCCGACCACGGCGAAGAGAGAGCAAGCGTTACCTTCACGGTGACGGCCCCTGCTCCGATTCTGACCAGCATCAGCGTATCCCCCTCGTCGGCCAGCGTTGCGGCAAACGGGACACAGCAGTTCACGGCGACGGCCAAAGATCAATTTGGCAACGCCCTGGTAACGCAACCCGTCTTCACCTGGACGGTGAGTGGCGGCGGAACGATCAACGGCAGCGGACTTTTCACTGCCGGGAGCACGGCGGGTGGCCCGTACACGGTGAGGGCAGCGAGCGGCGTGGTGAGCGGAACGGCCAGCGTGACGGTGACGGACGTGCCGGGAGACACGACGGACACGGTGCCTCCGACCGTGATCTCCACCAACCCGCCCGATCTCGCGGTGGATGTCTACGTGAATACCGCGATCGAGGCGACCTTCAGCGAACAGATCGACCCGTCTTCCCTGGAATCGGGCAACATCCGGGTCAGGGATCCGGCGAATATCGAAGTGCCGGGCGCGGTGAGTTACAGCGAAACCAGTAAGACAGCGACGTTTTCCCCGTCCACCCCCCTTGCGTACGGTACCGTATACACCGCCGAGGTCAAGCTCGGGGTGACAGACTTGGCCGGAAACAGGATGGCGTCCCTTTACAAGTGGACGTTTACGACCCAGCAGGCGTCGCCCGATTCTGACGGCGACGGCGTGGGGGACGACGACGACGAGTCTCCGCACGACTGCCGCAACGCGACGCCAAGGACCCCGAGGGGGAACGGCAAGATCCAGGTCGAGCTGGTAGGAAGCGCCCCCGGGTGCCTGAAAAACGTTAAAACCTCAACGGAGACGAGTTCCTCCATAACCATGGCGGTGAAACCCGCGGGGTACGAGTTCCCCGACGGGCTGGTGTATTACGAGGTGGAGGGGATTCCTCCCGGGAGCACGGAAACCGTGCTTCTCACCTATCCGCAGCCCCATTCCGCCGGGTCGAAGGTGTTCAAGGTCGACGCCAGCGGGTTCCAGGAGTTTTCCGGGGGGTCCATCAGCGGGAAAACCGTCACCCTGATTGTCACGGACGGCGGAGCGGGTGACCTGGACGGGCTGCGCGACGGCGTGATCACCGACCCGGTCGGCGTCGGGTCTCCCGTTGATCCGGGCGGGAGCATCGATCTGGGAACGAGCGCCTCGGGCGGCGGCTGCTCCGTGGTCGGCGCCGGCGGAGGGTGGAAGGAGGCCGCAGGGTTTTACGGTCTCATTGCCCTTGCGTGGCTCGGGCTGGCCCTCCGGAGGAGGAGACCGAAGACCGGGAAGTGATTCCCGCGTTCTTCCGCCGAAAGAGAGGAGGCAGGAAAAAGGGGGCGGCCGTTTCGTGGCCGCCCCCTTATCACGTGCGTTCCGGACGGCGGGAGCGAGTGCCGCCTTATCCCGTTCCCGTCGCCCTATCGCCCCTCTTCCCCCGCGCCGGGGCTACTGCGAATGCATGTGCGGAGGACCCGGCTTCCCGTGGTGCCCGGCTCCCATCATCTTTTCCATGTGGTTCAGGTGGGACTCCTGGAGGTCGTCGAGTCTCTTCAGGTGCTCGAGGACGGCCGCGCGGAACGCCTCGGGTTCTTTCGTCGCCTCCATCTTCTTCTCGCTTTCCCGCAGGTCCGAAACCGCCTTCTTCATCTCTTCAAGATGCCCCATCATCTTCTCCCTCATCGGGGGCATCCCGTCCTTTCCGTGCCGATGCGGGCAATCTTTCGGGCACCCCTCCCGGCAGTGAGGGCAGCCGCACCCGCAGGGGGTCCCGGCATCCGCCAGGGACTTGTCCATCGGGGCGCCTTCCGCAGCGGCGGGTGCTGCTGCGGCCGGGGCGGGGACAGCGGCGGGGACGGACGCCGGCGCAGGAGCGGCCTTCGCCGGCGCCTTCGTCTCCTCCCCGAATCCCTTCAGGGTGTGATTCTTGCCGTAGAACTTCCCGGCATCCGTGAAGACCTTGTCGCCCGTCTTTCCCACGTGGCAGAAGCTGCATGGCTTGTTCTCGGCCTTCCCGTAGGCGGGCTTCGCGTCGGCCGGCCACGATGAGGCGGTAAGCAGGCCCAACCCGGCGGCGACGGCGACCGCCCATTTCCCGAAATTCTTCATCTCCGTTCCTCCTGTCGTTTTTATCTTCCGGCGTCCCGATGAAAAACCCCTTTCCCCGGGGGCGCGGACAACAGTGTACCCCGTTTCTCCCCCGGGGATGTGAGGGATGCTTTCCCGGGATGAATCGGGAGGGGCAGGCATTATAATGGGGGCGGTACCCGGCGCACATCTGACCGCTCGCGGTTAAACCTCGTAACGTCTGGGGGTGGGTCATGCTGGTAGGCAAGAGGATGACAAGGGACCCGAAAACGGTGGGGCCCGACGATCCCCTGACGCGCGCCGCGGACATCATGCGGAAGTTTCGGATCAATCATCTTCCCGTGGTGGAAGAGGGAAAGCTCGTCGGCATCCTGTCGGACACCGACTTGAGGAACGTATCGCTTACGGGCGAACGGATCGCCGGTCCGGGGGAGCCTCAGGTCCGGGACCGGCATGTGCGGGAGGTGATGATCCAGGAGGTGTGGTCGCTGACGCCCGAGGACTCCGTGGAGGACGCGCTCCTCATCATCCAGCGGAAGAAGTTCGGGGCGCTTCCCGTCCTCGCCGGCGACCGGCTGGTGGGGATCATCACCAAGATCGACCTGATCAACGCCTTCATCGACGTGCTGGACATCGACGGCGTGGGCCTGCGGGTCGAGGTGGTCCTCCCCCGGTCCCTCGGGAGGTTCGAGGAGCTGCTCGGGGTTGTCCGGGAGCTCGGCGTGGAGCTGCGCAGCTGCCTCATCACCCAGGAGACGAAGGGGGCCGACCGGATGGTGGTTCTTCTCCGCCTCGACACGGTCAACGGGCCGATGGTCCGCGGCGCTCTCCGGGCGAAGAAGTTCGAGGTTCTGGACCCCGGCACCGACTCCCTGTAGCGGGTTACTTCGCCTTCCTGCCCACCAGACGCCGAAGGACGTACTGGAGGATCCCCCCGTTGTTGTAGTACCGGACCTCCTCCGGGGTGTCGATCCGGGCGATCGTCGCGAAGGTTTTTACAGCGCCGTCCAAGGTGGCGCTCACGGAAATGCGCTTTCCCGGGGTGACTCCACCGGAGATCCCCTCGATCGCGAACGTCTCCATGCCCGTCAGGCCGAGGGACTCCCGGCTCTCCCCGCTCTCGAACTGCAGGGGGAGGACCCCCATCCCGATGAGGTTGCTCCGGTGGATCCGCTCGAAGCTCTCCGCCACCACCGCCTGTACGCCGAGAAGTTTCGGCCCCTTGGCCGCCCAGTCCCGCGAGGAGCCGGAGCCGTACTCCTTCCCTGCGATGATGAGGAGGGAGACGCCCTCCTCCGCGTACCGCATCGCCGCGTCGAAGATCGTCATCTTCCCCCCGTCCGGGAGGTGCGAAGTCCACCCCCCTTCCGTGCCGGGGACGAGAAGGTTGCGCAGGCGGATATTGGCGAACGTCCCGCGCATCATGACCTCGTGGTTCCCCCGTCGGCTCCCGTAGGAATTGAAATCCTCCCTTGCCACGCCGTGCCCGATGAGGTACTTCCCCGCCGGGCTGTCCACCGGGATGTCTCCCGCGGGGGAGATGTGGTCGGTGGTCACCGAGTCCCCCAGCACCGCAAGGACCCTCAACCCCCGGAGGTCTCCCGGGGGCGTCGGCCTGGACGCGAGGTCCGCGAAGAAGGGGGGATGCTTGACGTAGGTGGAGGAGGGCTCCCACGCGAAACACTCCTCCTTCGGGACCGGGAGTCCCTTCCACTCCTCGTCGCCCTCGAACACCACCGCGTATTCCTTCCGGAACATCTCCGCCCCGACGGAGGACCGGACCGCTTCCGCGATCTCCTCCGGCGCCGGCCAGATCTCCGGCAGCATGACGGGAAGGCCGTTGGGGTCGAACCCCACGGGTTCCTTGGTCAAGTCGATGTCCATGGTGCCCGCGAGCGCATAGGCGACGACGAGCGGCGGAGAGGCGAGGTAGTTGCCCCGGCACATCGGGTGAATGCGCCCCTCGAAGTTCCGGTTTCCCGAGAGGACGGAGACAGCGACCAGGTTCCCCTTCCGGATCCCTTCGGCGATCGGTTCCGGGAGGGGGCCCGAGTTCCCGATGCAGGTGGTGCAACCGTACCCGACAAGGTGGAACCCCAGCGCCTCGAGATAGGGGGTAAGGCCCGCCCTGTCGAGGTAGCGGCTCACGACCTTGGAGCCGGGGGCGAAGCTGGTCTTCACCCACGGCATCGGCCGCAGTCCCCGTTCCACCGCCTTCTTCGCGAGGAGCCCCGCGCCGAGCATCACCGCGGGGTTGGAGGTGTTCGTGCAGCTGGTGATCGCGGCCACCACCACCGACCCGTCGACGAGGGGGAAAGAGGCCCCCCGGTACGAGACCGGCACCCCCGCCTCCCCGGGTTCCCCGGGGGGAGGCAGATCGGGGCTCTCCGACGGGCACCCCCCTTCGGCGTACCACCGGCCCTGCTCGTGGGCGGAAACCGGCCTCGGTTCCCTCCCCCATCCGGCAAGGGCTTTCCGGAACGACGCCCGCGATTCCTTGAGCGGCACGCGGTCCTGCGGCCTTTTCGGGCCGGCGAGGCTGGGCTCTACCGCGGAGAGGTCGAGCGACAGGGTGTCCGAGAAGACGGGGTCGGGGGAGTCGTCGGAGCGGAACAATCCCTGGACCTTGCAATATGCCTCGACGAGGGTTACCTGCTCCCGGTCCCGGCCGGTGAACAGGAGGTAGGAGAGCGTCTCCCGGTCCACCGGGAAGAAGCCGATGGTGGCGCCGTACTCGGGGGACATGTTGGAGATCGTCGCCCGGTCGGGCAGGGAGAGGGAGGTAAGCCCCGGGCCGTAGAATTCGACGAACTTGCCCACGACCCCTTTCGCCCGCAGCATCTGGGTGACGGTCAGCACGAGGTCGGTCGCCGTGGCCCCGGCGGGAAGCCGCCCGGAGAGCCGGAATCCCACCACTTCGGGCACGAGCATGGAAACCGGCTGACCGAGGAGCGCGGCCTCCGCCTCGATGCCCCCCACGCCCCATCCCACGACCCCCAGCCCGTTGATCATCGGCGTGTGGGAATCGGTCCCGACGAGCGTATCGGGGTACGCCTGTGTGCCCCTACCGGTCCTCTTCCGGAATACCACGGGTGCGAGATACTCGAGGTTCACCTGGTGGCAGATCCCGGTTCCCGGGGGGACCACCCGCAGATTCCGGAACGACTCCTGCCCCCACCGCAGGAAGGCGTACCGCTCGCCGTTGCGCTCCATCTCGCGAGCCACGTTCGCCCCGAAGGATCCTTTCGACCCGAACCGGTCCACCTGGACGGAGTGGTCGATGATCAGGTCCGCGGGCATGAGCGGGTTGATCTTCCCGGGGTCGCCCCCCATCCGGCAGGCGGCGTCGCGCATGGCGGCGAGGTCGACCAGGGCCGGAACCCCGGTGAAATCCTGAAGCAGCACGCGGGCGGGGCGAAACGCGATCTCCCGGTCCGGGGGGGAGCCCGGTTCCCAGCGGGCCAGCGCCTCGATGTCCTCGGAACGAACGGACGTACCGTCCTCGTGGCGCAGCAGGTTCTCCAGAAGCACCTTGAGGGAGAGCGGCAGGCGCGAGACCGCCCCCACGCCCCGTTTCTCGAGAGCGTCCAGGCGAAAGATCTCGTAGCTCCTTCTTCCGACGGTCTCCCTCGTCCTGGTGCCGAAACTGCCGGCCGGCTTCTTTCCCATGGCCTCCTCCGATTGCAGGTGATAAAAAAAATGGTACCACGGAGAAGGCTTCCCGTGCCCGGCTGCCTGCATCCTCGACGGGCAGGGGGTGGTCCGCGCGGGGATGGCGGACCGACCATACCGTGCGGATGGAGATTCAGGAGATCCTTAACGGCACGGGAACCAATCCGCGCCGGAAGGTAGGGAGGGAATCGGCCGATAGACGCCCTCACGCTGGCCGGAATCGCCCTGGGGCTTGCGATGGACGCCTTCGCGGTGGCCATCGCCACGGGGATCGTCCTCGGGACGGTTTCCCCCCGCCAGACCTTTCGCCTCGCGTGGCACTTCGGCTTATTCCAGTTCCTCATGCCCGTCGTCGGATGGATGGCCGGGCTGTCCGTCGAAAGGTTCCTCTCCGCGTACGACCACTGGCTCGCCTTCGGCCTGCTTGCGGTCATCGGGGGAAAGATGATCTACGAGGCGACGACGAGGGAGGGAAGGGAGGAGGCCGGACGCGACCCGACGCGCGGCGTCTCGCTGGTCGTCCTGTCCGTGGCCACGAGCGTGGACGCCCTGGCCGTGGGCTTGAGCCTGGGCGTTCTCCGCGTCGGGATCTGGTACCCCGCCGTGGTGATCGGAATGGTCGCCTGCTCGCTGACCGCCGCGGGGCTGCACCTGGGGCGCCGCATCGGGGAAACGGCCGGGAGGCGGATGGAAGTCGTCGGCGGGGCGATCCTGGTCGGTATCGGCGTCAAGATCCTTTTCGGGCATCTTTTCGGGTAGGCGGCCGCCCTGGAGCCTGCATGAGGACGATCTCCCATTCGTCCGCGTTTCGGTCGTACCGGAGAACGTACCGGTTTCCGTCCGAGGCGTCGAGCTTGACGTATTCGTGGTCCTCCCCCCTCCACCGGTCGAGGACGGAAGTGACCTCGAGGGGGCGCTCCCCCATGGTGAAGGACCGCGGCGTCTCTCCCGCGCAGTACCCCTCGTAGCAGACGACCCGGACCTTCATCGCGCTCCTCCCGGCTTGCGCAGGGCCTCTCATAGATATTTTCTCACGGTTTGCCACGGGATGTCTTATGCACCGGTTGCGGGGTAAAGGGACGTTCGTTTTTGCCGCTTCCGGA
>Ga0209341_10004784_pt1 | contig 12391 bp, 12 predicted proteins | sample RifCSP13_2_FD_184020 | JGI IMG/M metagenome (GOLD analysis project Ga0209341, IMG submission 184020) | Soil microbial communities from Rifle, Colorado - Rifle CSP2_sed 13_2 (SPAdes) (version 2) | ecosystem: Environmental > Terrestrial > Deep subsurface > Rock core/Sediment | place: Rifle...
CGGACATAGGACGTCGGACCCTCTCCCGTGGACCCTGAACCATGAACCATGAACCCTGAACCATGAACGAATAAAGGGTTGGACACTCCAGGAGGGTGTGGTAGCATACGGCGCTGTCATCTCCGAAAGGGGGAATGCCATAGTGAAGCGAAGGACGATCCAGGTCTCTCCCTGGGGTGCGGTGACACTCGTCTTCCTTGTGGTCTACCTGTGCTTCGCCACTCTCGTCACATTCAGCGCGCCCTTTTCCGTTGACCGTGCGGCCCGCGATTTCTTCCAGGGGAATCAGGACATCACGGCGGGCTGGGTGATCAGGGGATGGGCGATCTTCGGGAGCTGGGAGTTCTTGACCGTGATGCTCATCCTGGTGAGTCTCGCTCTGTCCCGTGGGATCAAGAGAGATTTCCTCCTCTTTTTTCTCCTCGCCTTGGGGGGCGGAGGGGCCCTCGGGCAGCTCTCCAAGGTCGTGGTGGGCAGGCTGCGACCGGGGGATCCCCGGCTCGGGTTCCCGAGCGGGCATACCCTGGCTGCGATGGTGACGGTGAGCGGGCTCCTGTACTTTGCCTATCGGGGTGGGCTCTTGCGTCGACCTCTGGGGGTGGCCGGCAGCGCCGCCGGCGGTGTGTTCATCGTGCTGGGGGTCGGCATCAGTCGCATGTATACAGATAGTCACTGGCTGACCGACGTTGTCGGGGGGATCTTGCTCGGCGGGGCCGTGGCCACGGGGGCCGCCCTCGCCCTCGAGCGTCGCCAGGTGGTTCATGGTTCTGGGTTCATCGTTCGCGGACCAGCAGCGGCGAACCCTGAATCACGATCCATGAACCCTGAACCATCAACCATGACCCCCAAGCATGAACCATCAACCCTGAACCCTAAACGGCTCGACTGAGCGGTTCGACACGGCTCACCGTCCTGAGCTGGTCGAAGGACTCGCCGAAGTCCATGAACCCCGAACTATGAACCCTGAACCATGAACTCTGAACTGCCTGAATCCATTCCCCTCTCTCTAGTGATCCCCGTCTTCAACGAAGAGGGGAATGTGTTTCGCGGTCCGGGTGGGGACTGAGGCGATAGGCGGGATGGCTGACCTTGACCTCTTCCTCTTTCGGGCGATCAACAGGGATCTGAGTAATGCCTTCTTCGATCTCCTGATGCCGGTCATCACCGATCCCGGGCCCTTTCTCGTCCCGTTCGCGGGTGCGGGAATCGGGCTCCTGGTCTGGGGAGGGCGGAAGGGACGGCTCGCGGTCGTGACGGCCCTGGTGTTGCTCTTCGTGTCCAATTCGGCGAATGAACTGGTCAAGTTCTGGATCCAGCGCTCCCGTCCCTGTCAGGTCCTGGAGGCTGTCCGACTCCTCGTCGGCTGCACCCACTCCCTGTCGTTTCCCTCGAGTCACGCCGCGAACATCACCGCCCAGGCCCTCCTCTTCGCCTACCTCTATCGACCGTTGGCTTTCCCGCTCTTCCTGGTGGCCGCTCTGGTGGGATACTCGAGAGTCTATGTCGGGGTTCACTATCCTGCCGACGTGGCCGGCGGGGTCCTTGTGGGCCTGATCTCTGCTGCCGTCTTTATCCGCCTCGCACGGGAAGTCGAAGGCCGCCTCGCCTCGCATCAGAGCAGCGAGGTGTCCGAAGTCCGAGGTCCGAAGTCCGAGGTCTAGTGCGCTGGTTCCTTCTCCAGACGTCGGACGTCGGACTTCGCACTTCGGACGTCATTGGAGTTGAACCCGACCATCTCCTGTGCTATCGTGGTCGGCGTTCGCCCGCGCGGCCGTGAGGCTCCGTGGGCGGCGCCCCCTTCAGGAGCAGGCCCCGTGTTGCGTGAGCTGGTTTTCGCCCCCGTAGCCGAGAAGCTCGCCGAGGTCGAGCGCCGGATTCAGGTGAAGATCTCGAGCCGGGCCGATCTCATCTCAGAAGTGACGAACTACGTGCTCGGGGGCGGTGGAAAACGGGTGCGCCCCGGCCTCCTCCTCCTCTCCGCCCGGATGTGCGGGTACGACGGGGGGGAGCGGGACGTGGATCTGGCGGTGGTGGCGGAGTTCATGCACGCGGCGACCCTGATCCATGACGACATCATCGATAACGCCCCAAAGCGCCGGGGGCGGCCGTCGGCGCCCGCGCGGTGGGGGCCCCACGTCTCGGTCCTGGCTGGCGACTTTCTCTACTCGCACTCGATCCAGCGGCTGGTATGCGACGGCGACTTTCAGGTGCTGAAGGCCTTCGCGGACGCCACCGTGGCCATGACCGAAGGAGAGATCCTGGAGCTGCGGTGGCATCGGAATCCCGATGTGCTCCACCAGGACTATCTCACGATCATCACCTGCAAGACGGCGGCCCTCTTCTCCGCGGCGTGCCGGAGCGGGGCATTGATCGCCGGGGTGGACGAAACCCGGGTGGAGGCCCTCACGGAGTTCGGCCTCAACCTGGGGATCGGCTTTCAACTGGTGGACGATGCCCTGGACTTTGCGGCGAGCGAAGAGATGCTGGGGAAACCGGTCGGCAATGACCTGGTGGAGGGCAAGGTCACCTATCCGTTGATCTACGTCCTCCATCAGGATCACAGCCCCGAGCGCGATCACATCCGCCGCCTCCTGTCCAATGGACAGCTGCATGAGGCTGATGTGGAGCGGATTCGTCGGTATGTGACGGAGGGGGGTGGGGTCTTGGCGTCGGTGGAGGAGGCGAGGAGGTACCTGAGGAAGGCGCGACAGCAGCTGGTCCCCTTTCCCGATACCGTCGCCCGGCGGTCGCTCGAGATGTTGGTCGATTTCATCGTCGAGCGGAAATGGTGACGAACGAGGTCGCCGTGTCAACCAAGCGAGTGCTGATCGTCAAGCTGAGCTCCCTGGGGGATCTCGTCCATGCGCTCCCCACGATCCGCTGCCTCAGGGTAGGCCTGCCCGCCACCATCACCTGGGTCGTCAATGGGGTGTACGCGCCGCTCCTTAGGTATGCGGCGGACGTGGATGAGGTCGTCCCCTTCGATCGCCAGCGCCCCCTCAGGGGTCTCTGGCAGGTGATCCGGCAGCTGCGGAAGAGGGAGTTCGATCTCGTGATTGACCTGACCGGCCTATTCAAGAGTGCCCTCATCAGCCGGCTAGCGCGAGGGCGACTCTGCCTCGGTCCCTCGTATGCCCGGGAGCTCGCCTGGCTCTTCTACCATCGGCAAGTCGGATCGAAGGATCTCAATCGTCATGCGGTAGAACGGTATCTTGACGTGGTACGGGCGCTCCAGGTTCAGGACGGGGATCGGGTCTTCCCTCTCGCGTTCCCGTCTTGGGTTCCCGCCGAGGACGGAACGAGGCCGGTCGTGGTCTTGATTCCCAGCGCCCGATGGCACAGCAAGCTGTGGCCGGCAGCCTCCTTCGCCGAGTTGGCAGATCGGCTTCGCCGGGACGGGGTGCAGGTCGTCCTGGTGGGGGGTGAGCTGCCGGGCGGTGAAGACCCCCTGGCCAGGGTCGAGGGGATCATGGATCTCCGCGGGAGGACGTCCCTGCCGGAGCTCGGAGGGATCCTGCAGCGGGCCGATCTCATCGTTGCCAACGACACGGGTCCCATGCATCTCGCCGCCGCGCTCGGCCGCCGGGTGATCGCCCTCATGGGACCGACCGATCCCAGCCGGACGGGCCCATACGGGACAGGCCATCGGGTCCTTTCCACCCGGCCACCCTGCAGTCCCTGCTTCTCCAAGGTCTGCCGGAACCCGGCCGGACAGATCTGCCTGCAGGACCTCCGCCCGGCTGAGGTCTACGCCACTGCTGCGGATATGCTGAACACCCCTCCATGAGTCATGACCCGAAAACCATCCGGAACTTCTCCATCATCGCCCACATCGACCACGGAAAGTCCACCCTGGCCGATCGACTCCTGGAGTATACCGGGACCGTGCCGGCGCTGAAGATGCGGGAGCAGGTCCTGGACCAGATGGAACTGGAGCGGGAACGGGGAATCACCATCAAGGCCAAGGCGGTCCGGCTGCGGTATGAGTCGCGGGAGGGGACATCGTACCTCCTCAACCTGATTGACACGCCGGGACATGTCGATTTCACCTACGAGGTCTCCCGGGCCCTGAGCGCTTGCGAGGGGGCCCTCCTGGTCGTCGATGCCGCTCAGGGGGTGCAGGCGCAGACCCTCGCCAACCTCCACCTGGCTCTGGAGCACGACCTCGCCGTCATCCCGGTGATCAACAAGATCGACCTTCCCATCGCCGATGTCGCCGCCGTCAGGCAACAGATGGAGGAGACTCACCTGATCGATACCTCGGGGACGATCCTCTGTAGCGCCAAGGAGGGGATCGGGACTCGGGAGGTCTTCGAGGCGATCGTTGCATCCATTCCCCCACCGCAGGGGGATGCGAAGGCACCGCTGAAGGCCCTGGTCTTTGATTCCTGGTTTGATCCCTTCCACGGCGTGGTTGCGATGATCCGTGTCGTGGACGGATCTGTCCAGCCGGGGCTCTCCATCACCCTGATGGCGACCGGGGCGACGTTCGCGGTGAGCCAGGTTGGCGTCTTTTCCCCGGAGATGCAGCCGGTGGCGATGCTCCGGGCAGGAGAGGTCGGGTATTGCATGGCGGGCATGAAGGATGTCCGTCAGGTCCGGGTGGGGGATACCATTACCGAGGCGGACCGACCGGTCTCGACCCCTCTGCCGGGATTTCGGGAAGTGCGGCCGATGGTCTTCGCCGGGCTCTATCCGGTAGATGGGGGTGAGTACCTTCGGCTAAAGGACGCCTTGGAGAAGTTGCGGCTTAACGATTCGGCCTTCACCGTGGACCCGGAGAGCTCGGCAGCTTTAGGATTCGGCTTCCGGTGTGGGTTCCTGGGACTGCTTCACCTCGAAATCGTCCAGGAGCGATTAGAGCGGGAGTTCGATCTCGAACTCTTGACCACCGCCCCGACGGTTGTCTATCGGATCCGGCTCACGGACGGGAGGACGCTCGAGATAGATAACCCCTCCCGTCTCCCCTCCCGCGAGCGTGTGTCCGCCATCGAAGAACCGTACATCCGGGCCGTGATCATGGCCCCCGGGGAGCATATCGGTCCTATCCTCGCCCTCTGCCAGGAGAAGCGGGGGGTTCGGGTGGGTCTGGAATACCTCCAGGAGCGCCGCGCCGTCCTTACCTACGATCTCCCTCTGGCCGAGGTCGTCCTCGATTTCTACGACCGGCTCAAATCGCTAACGCGGGGGTACGGCTCGCTGGATTATGAGCTGATCGACTACCGGGAGGGGGACCTGGTGAAGCTCGACATCCTGGTGAACGGGGAGCCGGTGGATGCCCTGTCTGCCATCGTCGAGCGGGATCAGGCCTATCAGCGGGGACGGCAGCTCGTGGCCAGACTCCGCGAGCTCATCCCCCGACAGCTCTTTGAGGTTGTGCTGCAGGCTGCGATCGGGGGCAAGGTCATCGCCCGGGAGAGCATCAAGCCTCTTCGCAAACAGGTCACTGCCCACTTGTACGGGGGCGATGTCACCCGAAAGCGAAAGCTCTTGGAGCGGCAGAAGGAGGGGAAGAAGCGGATGAAGCAGCTGGGCCGCGTGGAGATTCCCCAGGAGGCCTTCATGGCCGTTCTGAATATCCGGGGGGAACAGGGTCGGCTTCGGGGGGCACGGCGGTCTGGCGAGGACTAGGATAGAGCGACATGCTGCGCATGGCCCATGAGAGCATAAGATGAATCGCGATCCGGAACAGGAGACGCTGGTGGGGGTGGAGGAACCCGCGGGAGAGGTGCGCGAACGGCGGAAGTCCGCCGCCCGGGAGTGGCTTGAGGCGCTCGCGGTTGCCGTGCTGTTAGCGTTGTTCATCCGGACCTTTGTGGTTCAGGCCTTCAAGATCCCCTCCGGGTCCATGATCCCTACCCTCCTGGTTGGGGACCATATCCTGGTGAGCAAGTTTACATACGGAGTCCGCATTCCCGTGCTCGATACCTGGGTTCTTGGCCCCCGGGCCCCGCGGCGGGGAGATATCATCGTCTTCAAGTATCCCTATGATGAGAGTCGGGACTTCATCAAGCGGGTCGTCGGCCTCCCGGGAGAGGTGGTGGAGATCCGCGACAAGCAGGTGTATATCAACGGCAAACCGCTCCAGGAGGTGTACCCCTTGTACAGGGACCCCGTGGAACGGGCGAGTGGCCATTCGTCTGGAGAGGTCTATGGGCCGGTCGCGGTACCGGAGGGCAAGCTCTTTGTCCTCGGGGATAACCGGGACCAGAGCCAGGATAGCCGGTTTTGGGGCTTTCTGGATGTCCACAAGGTGGAGGGGGCGGCATTCATCATCTACTGGTCCTGGGACCCGACTGAGGGGCGGCTGCGTTGGAATCGGATCGCTAAGCCGATCCACTGAGGAACGTCCGAGGTCCTATGTCCGGCGTCCAAGCAACTATCCCCTTGACAAGGCGGAGGCCGATCTTTATCTTCAAGGAGACAAGGCCTTAGCACTCATACGACGAGAGTGCTAACCCCGATCTGAACGGGATGAGGTCCCCAATGCGAATTTCGGATCGGGACTAACGCGAGGGGTATCGATGCGCGGCGCACCAGCTGAATTGACCGAAAGGCACCGAGACGTCCTGCGGGTGGTCATCCAGGATTATATTGCCAGCGCCGAGCCGGTTGGCTCTCGAAGTGTTGCCCGGAAATACGGGTTTCGCCTGAGTCCAGCCACGATCCGGAATGTCATGGCCGATTTGGCAGAGTGCGGCTATCTCGCCCAGCCCCATACCTCCGCGGGCAGGGTCCCGACCGATCAGGGATATCGAATCTACGTCGACAGCCTGATGGACCGACGCCCCCTCACCCGTGCGCAGGAAGGGATGATCGAGAAGCGGTTCTATCACGTCCACGAGGAGGTGGGAGACCTGATGCGGGAGGCCACCAAGCTCCTCTCCGGCCTCTCGCGCTCGGTGGGCGTGGTCCTTGCACCGCGCGTGGACCAATTGGCGATCAGACGGATCGAGTTTGTCCAGCAGTCGGCGGAACGGATCCTGGTCATCCTGGTCACCACGTCAGGACAGGTGCACCACAAGATGGTGGCCCTCGATGAGGCAATTCCCCAGGAAGAGTTGAACACAATGGCCCGGTTGCTCAATGCCATGGTGGAAGGGATGTCCCTTTCCCGGGTGCGGCAGCTGCTGGTCAAGAAGATGGCCGAGGAGAAGGCGATGTACGACGCACTCCTCCGCCAAGCACTGAAACTGGGCCAGAAGAGCTTTGCGGAAGAGACGGAGGGAGAGGTCTACATCGACGGGACCACCAACATCATGCATGAGCCGGAATTCGCCGATGTCGAGAAGATGCGAGCCATTTTTGTCGCCTTCGATGAGACGTCAAAGCTGGTCAGGATTCTCGATCAATGCTTGGGCCAGCAAGGGCTGAGCGTCATCATCGGCTCCGAAAACGTCCTCCGGGAATGGCAACGCCTCAGTCTGGTGATGGCCCCATACTATAGCGGGGAGCAGCTCCTGGGGACTCTCGGGGTGATTGGCCCGACCCGGATGGACTACGACAAGATCGTCCCCCTGGTGGACTTCACCGCCAGGCTGGTCAGCCGATCCCTGACCGAAGTGGCCTCGTAGCATCGATCCGGGATCTCGACGGCGGGAGGGTCCCCTCTCGCCTTTTGCCTTTCGGGGGAGGAGCAACGGCAGGAAATGGTGATGGGTACAGGGGAGGAACAGGGTGCCGCCGGATCCGACGCCGCGCAGGCGGCGGCCCCCGATCCGGAGGCGAGGGTCGCGGCGCAGGCCAGGGAGCTTGAGGAGCTTCAGGACCGGTATCTGCGCCTGGCGGCGGAGTTTGACAATTACCGGAAGCGTGTGGTGCGGGAGCGGGCCGAGTTGATCCGAACCTCCCACGAGGGCCTGCTGCTTGAGTTCCTTCCGGTGCTGGATAATCTCGAGCGGGCCCTGGCCGCCGCGCGCTCCTCCGCGGGGTCGTTTCGGGCAAGCGAGGCCCTGATCGAAGGGGTAGAGAACACACTCCGACTGTTCAGGGGGGTGCTCGAGAAGGCGGGCGTGAGGCAGATCGAGACGGTGGGGCGGGAGTTCGATCCGGTCGTCCATCACGCCGTGGAACAGGTGCGGGTGACCGAGGTTCCCGAAAACACCGTCGTGGAGGAGGTGCTTCGGGGGTACCTGCTGGATCAGAAGGTCCTCCGCCCCGCGGTGGTCAAGGTATCCACCCGCGCAGCTGCTCCTTTGGATACAGGGGGAGCGTCACAGGGACAGGGCGGTGAGTAGGGACTACTACCAGATTCTCGGGGTCTCGACAAGCGCTTCCCCTGAGGAGATCAAGAAGGCCTATCGGCGGCTGGCCCTGAAATTCCATCCCGACAAGAATCCCGACGATCCTGCGGCGGCGGAACAGTTCACAGAGATCAACGAGGCCTACGAGGTCTTATCGAATCCTGAGCGGAGGCGCGAGTACGACCTGTACGGGACTGTCGGGGGTGCCCGGCTGGCCGCCGAGAGGGCCTCCGGCTTCGGGACGGGCTTCGGCGGGCTGTTTGAAGACATCCTGGAGGGGATCTTCGGAGGGTTTGGCGGGCGGAGCGCCGCCCACCGGGGGGTCGACCTCCGCTATACGATGACCATCACGTTGGAGGAAGCCGCCAAGGGGTTGAAGAGGGAGATCACCGTTCCCCGGCTGGAGGCGTGTGAGAGCTGTCGGGGAACCGGCGCCCGGCCGGGGACGCAACCGCAGGCCTGTCCGGCCTGTCGAGGCAGAGGCCAGATTCGATTTTCGCGAGGCTTTCTCACCGTCGACCAGACCTGTCATCGGTGCGGGGGGGAGGGAAGCACCATCGGTTCCCCTTGTCCCGCATGTCAGGGCGAGGGGCGGAGCACCCAGGAACGGATGGTGGCGGTGAGGGTCCCCCCAGGAGTCGAGACGGGGATGCGGCTCCGGATCAGTGGCGAGGGAGAGGCCGGGCTCAAAGGTGGGCAGCCGGGCGATCTCTATGTGGTGATCCAGGTTGCGGAGCATCCGATCTTCCGACGGGAGGGGGATGATTTGAGCTGCGAAGTCCCCATCAGCTTCACGCACGCGGCCCTGGGGGGCGAGGCCCAGGTCCCTACCCTCAACGGGATGATCCCCCTTCACATTCCCCCCGGGACCCAACCGGGCGCTGAGTTTCGACTCGAGGGACGCGGTCTCCCGAATCTCAGAGGCTACAGTCGAGGGGACCTGAGGGTGAAGGTCCTGGTCGAGATTCCTTCCCATCTCACCCACAAACAGCGGGAGCTCCTGGAAGAGCTGCATCGTCTGGAGAACGGCGAGGGGACCCCGCTGAGCAGGAGCTTCTTCGAGAAGGTCCGCGAGCTCTTCGGTGGGGGAGTCGGTTGACGGACTACGCGTCGTGGATCGTTTCTACGTGACCGGGAAGCACGCCTTGGGCGGTGACGTTCGGTTCAGCGCGGCTCAAGCTCGCCAGATCACCCGGGTCCTGCGGATGGGGGTGGGCAGCCGGGTGCTAACCTTCAACGGCATCGGGCAGGAGTGGGAGGTAGAGATTGTCGCGGCCTCTCCCCGACAGGTCCTTGGTCGGGTCGTGGCGGAGCGATCTGCGGCGCGAGAGTCCCCCCTTCGGGTTGTGTTGCTCCAGGGGCTTTTGAAGGGGCCCAAGATGGATTTTCTTATTCAGAAGGTGACGGAAATGGGGGTGGCCGAGGTCGTCCTTCTCACGACGAGGCGGACGGTGGCCGAGGGGTCAGGAAAGGTGCCCCGGTGGGAGCGGATTGCCATCGAGGCGGCAGAGCAATCGGGTCGCCTCACGCTCCCGAGACTCACCGGCCCACACCCCCTAGAGGAATACGTGACCGGACCCGGCCCCGGGGCGGCCCTGGTCCTCTGGGAGGGGGAGCGAGTGGGGACGCTCGGCGCGCTGCTCGATCAGATGCCCGCTCCGGATGAGGTCAAGATCGTGGTGGGTCCAGAGGGGGGGCTGGAGATGGACGAGGTCGCCCTCCTCACGCGGGCCGGTTTTGTGCCTGTCTCCCTGGGGCCCAGGACCTTGCGGGCGGAGACCGCCGCGGTGGCCGCCCTCGCTATTCTCCAGCACCGCTGGGGCGACCTCCGCTGAGCGACCTTGGTCGTCGGTCACACGATGCAGCTCTACCTCATCGACGGTACCTCCTACATCTACCGAGCCTTCCACGCCCTGCCACCCTTAAGCAACTCTCGGGGGCTCCCGACCGGTGCGATCTACGGCGTTACCACGATGTTCCTCAAGATACTGCGTGAACGAGCACCGGAACATGTGGCCGTGGTTTTTGATGCCGGCGGCGAGACGGAGCGCCACCGGGAGTTCGAGGCCTACAAGGCCCAGCGTCCACCCATGCCTGAGACGCTGGCTCCCCAGATCCCCTATGTCTATCAGGTCGTGGGGGCCCTCAATGTGCCGACCCTGATGGCGGAGGGCACCGAGGCGGACGACATTATCGGGACGGTCGCGACCAAGGCGGCTGCCGATGGGTTTCAGGTGACGATTGTCTCCGGCGACAAGGATCTCTTCCAGCTCGTGGGTCCTGCCATCCAGGTGTACGACCCGATGCGCGACAAGACCTATCGGGTCCGGGATGTCGAGGAGCGATACGGGGTGCCGCCGGAGGCGATGGCCGACCTGATGAGTCTCACCGGGGACGCCGTGGATAACATCCCCGGGGTCCCCGGAGTGGGAGAGAAGACCGCCAGCGCGCTGATTCAGGAATTCGGAACGGTGGAGAATCTCCTCCGGTCCTTGGATCGCGTGAAGCGGCCAAGGCTCCGCGAGGCGCTGAAGATGCACGCCGAGCAGATCAGGAAAAACCGGACCCTCGTCGCCATCCGGACCGACGTTCCCCTGTCCGTCTCGGTGGAGGCCCTGCGACGCCCGCCTCCCGACTGGGAGCGACTGCGGGACCTCTTTCGGGAGTTGGAGTTTACCCGTTTGCTCGCGGCCCTTGAAGGGGCGCAGCAGGAAATGCGATGATCGTATGATCCGGGTGGGGCTCACGGGGGGGATCGCCACGGGCAAGAGTACCGTCGCCCGCATGTTCGCTCGGCGGGGGGCCGCTGTCATCGATGCGGATGAGATGGTCCGAGAATTGCAAAAGCCGGGCTCGACTGTCTATGAAGCCATCGTCGACGCGTTCGGGCCCCACATCCTCCGTGGCGACGGCACCATCGATCGCAGATCATTAGGAGAACTCGTCTTTCGCGATGAGCAGTTACGCAGGCGCCTCGAGACCATTGTGCATCCTGGCCTCATCAGTGCGGTGGAGCAACGGGTGGCTGAACTTCGGACACAGGGTGTTGCGGTATGCGTGGTGGAGCTCCCCCTCCTCATGGAGGCTGAAGCCGAGCGTCGCTTCGATTGCGTGGTGGTCGTCACCGCCCCGGAAGAGGTGCAGGTCGCTCGCCTTATGGCCGATCGAGGTCTGAGTCGGGAAGAGGCCTTGGCCCGCATCGGCAGTCAGATGCCCCTGGGGGAGAAAGAGCGACGGGGCGATTTCGTCATTGCAAATGGGGGAGCGCTGCAGGAGATCGAGCGGCGCGTGCAGGAGATCTACGAGTGGCTGCTCCGGAATGCCTCAAAAAAAGCTTGACAAGGTCTGGGTGGGTTCGTAGTATTCATTGTGGACATACCCATTTGAGGCATCTCCTCAGCACTTTCAAGGTTATTCCACCACAGTACTCCAGCCCTGAATCAGCCTCGGGAGATCCCCTGTATCGGGTAGTGCACATAGACGGAGAACGAAAATCCGCTCGACACGCTGGGTCCTGGGCAATCACGCCCGATCACGCATCGCCGCGTGGTCACGAGGGGCGGTCCGGGGCTAGCGCGAGAGGGTAAGTAAGAGGACCGGGAGATCACGGGTTCCGCGACCGGAGCCACGCAGAGAGGGGAGAAAGCGCGATGCCGTCCCAACGCCATGGGAGTGATGCCGTGAAGGAAGCGACCAAAGAGCAGAAAGAGACTAAAGAGGCCAAGGCGGTGCCCCGGGAGACGGCCAAGGACGCCCCCCGCGAGGGCCTCATGAACCTGGCCGAGTTGACCGATAGGACCATCCCCGAACTGACCACCATTGCGCGCTCCGTGGGCCTGGTGGGCGCCAGCGCGCTCAGGAAGCAGGATCTCATCTTCAAGATCCTGGAGGCCCAGGCGGAAAAGAATGGGCTCATTTTCGCCGAGGGGGTCCTGGAGGTCCTCCCAGATGGTTTCGGCTTCCTCCGGGCGCCCAACTATAACTACCTTCCCGGGCCTGACGATATCTACGTCTCCCCGTCCCAGATCCGGCGCTTCGATCTCCGCACCGGCGATACGGTGTCGGGGCAGGTCCGACCGCCCAAGGAGGGGGAGCGGTATTTCGCCCTCCTCAAGGTGGAGGCGGTCAACTTTGAGAACCCCGAGGCG
>Ga0209341_10004785_pt1 | contig 12390 bp, 18 predicted proteins | sample RifCSP13_2_FD_184020 | JGI IMG/M metagenome (GOLD analysis project Ga0209341, IMG submission 184020) | Soil microbial communities from Rifle, Colorado - Rifle CSP2_sed 13_2 (SPAdes) (version 2) | ecosystem: Environmental > Terrestrial > Deep subsurface > Rock core/Sediment | place: Rifle...
TGTCGGGGGGAACCCTCATTGCGCTGGCTGCCGATGAGATCGTGATGGATGAAAATGCCGTCCTGGGCCCCGTCGACCCCCAGCTCGGCCAGGAGCCGGCGGCGTCGATCCTCCGGGTCGTGGAGCAGAAAGACAAGAACGAGATCGACGACGCCACCCTGATCCACGCCGACATGGCCGAGAAGGCTCTGCGCCAGGTCCGCCAGTGTGTCACCTGGATCCTGGAAGAGCGGGTCGGCCGCGAGCGTGCGGCGGCCCTGGCAGAGACCCTGAGCCAGGGCACCTGGACCCACGATTACCCCATCACGTTTGAGGAGGCCAAGGAAATGGGGCTGCAGGTGAACCCAGCCATCCCCGATGAGATCCACCAGTTGATGGCCTTGTTTCCTCAGCCCGCCCGGCAGCGCCCTTCGGTCGAGTACATCCCGCTGCCGTATCGCACGCGTCCCGCGGGCCCGTCCCGAGGTGCCCACTCCCCTTGACAAGGGGGGAAGCTTGTTAACGTAAACCGGAGCTCTGTGGGGTCGAGTTGAACGCGGACGGGACGCACGTACCTGAGGAGGCACTATGGCAACCGCATTAGACAAGAGTATCGTCTCTCGACTGATCACCGGCCTCCAGGCCACCCCGGCAGTGAAAAGGGAGATGGTGGAGGCATTAGGCAAGCTTCTGCAGGAGCTTCAGCAGCCCCAGGTGAGCGAGGCGGAGGCCGAAAAACGGCTGCGAAAATGGCTCGAATCGGCGCCGCCTCATGCGGCGACAGTCCTGCAATCGGTGATTTTCGGGTCGCGCTATCTCAGGATCGTCTCTGAAGATTCCTGGGTCTACAGGGTGTTCAGCACCCTCCCGACGCCTGCCCCCCAATAGGGCGCGGTGGTCTCCATGCAACAGAGGGTGAGTGCGGCCGCGGGATGCCCGCGCCGGCCTCTGACTGGGCTCGGTGCTGAACGCTTCTGTCAGCCTTTGCCTTCGGGAGTCGCGGGCTTCCTGCGCAGGTGCAGCTCGATCTGCGAAGGGTTGGTGCCCGCAATTTGCAGGCCCAGGGGGAGGTTGATGTTCTTGGCAGAAATGCTGTAGCGCTTGAAGCCGGCGCTGGCCCTGTTCAGGTCGATAGAGACCTGGAGCTGGCTGGGATCCAGGAAGTTCAGCATCATCCGCGACCCGCGTACCCGGACCTGCACCTCCTGAACCCGATTGTCCTCGATGGTGAGATCCTTTGGGATGTTGACGAAGACCACCGGGATCGAGATCCCCACCTCATCATTCTTCTGTCCCACCAGGACGAATAAGAGAAGGCTCACCCCCACCACCGTTGCCAACTTGGGACGCCAGTTCCGGGTGATGAGGGCAATGGCGGAATCCGGCCGCTTCTCCGTCTCCCCCCCCGCCCTGAGCCGCTCGGTGAGCCAGGTGAGCAGCTCGGCGGCATTATCGACGAGGTGGATCGTCCCTCCCTCCACGACCGAGACCGTCCCCCGCTCCTCGGAGACCGCCACGGCGACCGCATCCGACTGCTCTGTAATACCCACGGCCGCCCGGTGGCGGGTCCCGTAGAAGTAGGAAAGCTGCGGATCGTCCGACAGCGGGAGCACACAGCCGGCGCGATAGGCCCTCCCGCCCCGGACGTAGAGTGCTCCGTCATGGAGCGGGGCAGGGTCGGCAAAGATCGTCTCGAGCAGCTCTTCACTGATCTGGGCGTCGATCAACGTTCCCGGACTTTTCAGCAGCGGTTCGACGGAGTCGTTCCGCTCGAGCACGAAAAGTGCGCCGCGGCGCTTGGCCGCGAAGGCCATGGCGGTTTGGGCGAGGGTGGCCAGGGTCTCCTCCCGGAACTGCACCTGGCTTCCCCAGCCCAGGAGGGTCGTCAGGGGCAGGCTGGGGTTGACCTGCTCCAGCATATGGCGGATCTCGCGTTGAAAGATCACGATGACGAGGATAAGGGCGGCGGCCCAGATCCCTCCCAGGACCCACGATGTCAGAAACAGTCCGGCGGCCTGCGCGGTGAGATATCCGAGTCCCAAGGCGACGATCCCCGCCAGGATCCGCATCGCCCGTGTGCCACGAATGCGAATGTAGACCTGATACACGATGAAGCTCATGAGGGCGACGTCGACGGAGTGACGCCAGGGCAGATCCCACACGAGATTCCCTACCCAACTGAGCACGGATTCAATGAATTTTGCAATCGCTACGCTGACGTTCATCCCTCTTCCCAGGACTCCGAGGATGGAAATGAGGAGAACTCAAGAAGATCATACGAGGCTTCCTCACAAGTGTCAACCCAGCTAAAGTGCAATTTCCGAGCCGGATATCCGGCCCTCCCTCGATTGACGCCTTGCGGAGGGGCGCAGAGAGAGGCACCCGTGCCCGCCTACGGCTTCGGCGGTGATTCCCCGGGATAGTTGCAGGCGATGGACCCTGTGATGAAGAGATGCTGGGGATCGCCTATGATCGTCTCTTTTAGGGTGTCCTTCCTCTTGCCGCCGTGATGGGGGCACCGTTCGCATTCGTCGAGGGTCACCTTCAACCCTGCCATCGGGCAATTGACCAGGAGGAAAGTGCCAGTATCCTCAATGACGATCCATCGCATCGCTCTTTCTCCGTCCATCGCTTGCCCCCTAACGTTCTCCCATGAAAAGGTCAAGGGTTGTGACCTGAGCGGAGCTAAGGTCGGCGACGCGGACTCGGTGATTATTGGTGTCCGCGATGTAGATCCGGTCCTCGACCACACTCAGACCCCCGGGCTCGGAGAACTCGGCATGCTGCCCGTCCCGCTGCCCCGCTTGACCACTGCCGAAGAGGGTCTTGACCGCCCGCATGGTGGGGTAGAGGACCTTGATCTTATGGTTGTAGGTATCGGCCACGTAGACACGGCCCCCGGCACAGGAAATCCCCAGGGGGTGCTGGAGTCGAACCTCCTCACCGATCCCGTCCTGGTCCCCAAAGATAAAGAGCCCCTGGCCGACCAGGGTGCGCAGCCTCTCAGCGCCATACAGATCGATGGTTCGGATCGCACTGATCTCACTGTCAGCGATGAAGAGTGCCTGCCCGTCCGTCGAGAGCCCGCTTGGCTGGGCCAACGCCCCTTCCAGACGGGGCCCGTCGATGATCTGCTCCTTGCCCGTCCCCGCGTAGAGCGCGAGCTCCGCCGTGGCCAGGTCCATCACCCAGATCTGGTGGCAACCCGCCATGGCGATGTAGAGTGTGCCGTCCACATGGCACAGGTCCCATGGGGAGTTCAGCGACATCTGCCGAGCCGGCCCCCGTCCCCGGATGACAGAGCCCTGTCGCCCGGTGCCGGCGATCGTCTCTGCCGTCCGGGTGTCGAGATCGAGACGGCGGATGAGGTGGTTCTCCGTGTCGGCGATGTACAGGGAGTTGCCGGCCAAGGCCAGGCCCTGCGGCGAACGAAAGGCCGCCTGCTCGAAGGATCCATCCGTGGCCCCCATCCTCCCCGTCCCGGCGACCTCGAAAATCTTCCCGCTCAGGCCGCTGATCAGGATCCGATGGTGTCCCGTATCGGCGATGAAGAGGCGACTTCTGTCGCCATCGGCGAGGACCTTCCCAGGAAAGGCGAGGGTTGTCTCGGGCATCTGATCCCGGTGGAAGCGGACCGGGTCTTCCTTCAGCGTGCCCTTCTTCCGGTGCTCCTGGATCAGCGTGACGATCATCTGGCGGAGATGATTGCCATGCCCCTCGCCGGCCAGCGTCGCCACGATGTATCCCTGAGGGTCGATCAGCACAAGGGTGGGCCAGGCGCGAACCGTATAGCTCCGCCAGATGAGGAACTGGTCGTCGTTGACGACCGGATGGGCCAGTCCGTGGCGTAGGATGGCCTGGCGGACGTTCCCAGCCTCTCGCTCGTTCGGGAATTTGGCCGAATGGATACCGATGATGACCAGTTCGACAGGAAAGGCCTTTTCCAGAGCGTCCAGCTCTGGGAGCACGTGCATGCAGTTGATTCAGCAATAGGTCCAGAAATCCAGGAGGACCACCTTGCCCCGAAGCTCCTTGAGACTGACGGGCCGGTCACTGTTCAGCCACTCGAGGCCAGGGGGAAAGTCCGGGGCTCGGACCATGGGGTCACTCATCATATCCTCATGCATTACTTTCTATTTAATAATAACTATTTATAGCATATTTATTCAAGTATATTATAGCTTGTAATCTGCCCCTGTGTAGATGCCGCCTGCTTCGGGTGGCCAGTTGCGGTCTCGCGTATCGTCTAGTGTTCTCGAAGGGCGTTGTCGATGGCCTGCCGAAAGATCGGAGTGGGAAGGGCGCCGCTCAGGAAGACCCCCTGAATCGTATCGTCAGATCTGGTCTTGCCGACGAAAAAGCTTGGTGTCCCTCGAACCCCGACTGCCATCCCATCGTCGAAGTCCTTCTGGACCTCGGCGGCATACTTGCTGCGATCCAGGCAGGCATCAAAGGTTGCGCCGTTCAAGCGGAGGCTTCGTGCATGCGTCTTGAGGCTCTCGACCCGGAGCGCCTGCGGATTCTGGAAGAGCAGGTCGTGCATCTCCCAGTATTTTCCCTGGTCGCCGGCGCAATGCGCTGCCTCGGCTGCTTTGCGCGCGTGCGGATGGATCTGGTCCAAGGGAAAGTCCCGGAAGACGTAGCGGACCTTCCCCGTCTCGATATACTCTGCCTTGAGAGTCGGCAGGGTGGTCTCGAAGAATCGCCTGCAGAAGGGGCACTGGTAATCAGAGAATTCGATCATGGTGACCGGGGCGTCCTTCTTTCCCATGATGAGATTCCCTGCGATGCTCACGCTGGCCGCGGCCGAGCCAGGCTGGATCGGTTGGGGACGTCCCTGCGAACCGGTCTGTGACTGCGCCAGGGCCGGGGGCGATTCGAGCCTTGGGCCCTGGCTGCCGATGATCGTGAGGCACAGAACGACAATGCAGAGTCTCCAGTTGATCAATCTCATCCGCTCCCCCCTCAGCCCCACTGCTTTCATCATTGCATTTCATTATCAAGTATCCCCGGTTGATCAAGGAGTGTCAAGGCGACATTCTGCTTTTCATGTCAGGAGGGGCGGGGTATCATGCGGGTGGCGAGTGCCGGGGCGTAGAGAGGCTGCCTTTGACTTCGTCCTCAAACTACGGTAGTCGGGAGAGTAGCCGGCGAATGTGCATGCCGGTGCGATTGATCCGCTTGTCATATCGGCCTGGCCATGTTACACTCCGCAAGCGTGGGCAGCGACCAACAATCGACTTGAGAGGAGGTCACCATTAGCGCCAAGGTGTTCGTCGGGAACTTGAGCTACGATACGACGCAAAGCGAGATCGAAAGTCTTTTTTCTGAGGTGGGCCAGGTGGTCGGGGTATTCATGCCGGCCGACCGCATTACGGGGCGTCCACGAGGATTCGCCTTCGTCGAATTCGCCGAGGAGGCGACTGCCGCAAAGGCCATCGAGAGGTTGGACGGCTACCAGCTCAAGGGTAGGAGTCTTCGTGTCAACCAAGCGGAGGAGCGGCGGCCGCGCTCACCGGCCTTTGCTGACACCGGGTCATTCGGAATGCCTCGCGGTCGAGGGGAATTTAAGCGAAAAGGTAGTCGCCGCAACATTCGCGCCAGGAAGCGTAGCCTCTGAGCCCTTACACTCCCTCATCATCACCATATCCTGTCCTGCAACGGGGAAAAGGCACCTGCCCGCGCTTCCCCAATCTTCTCATTGGGCGAGCGCCGGTCTGCTGGCCTTCTTGCTGGCGCTGGGGTCGGCCTAGCGAGTCTCCGTCTAGCGAGTGCCTGTACCTGAGGGGCCACCCCTACTGGTAGTATTTTTTCTTGTTGACCCATCCTATATGTAGTAGTATTAGGTCCCGAAGGCCATGGGGGCCTGACCGCTAACAAGGGAGGAGGAGTGAATGGCGAAGGCGAGAAAGAGGAAAAGGGCTAAAAGGGCTAAAGGGTCGAAGAAGGCGTTCGGAGGCTATTCGATCAGCTTCAAGGGGCGCAAGGACACGCTTGAGTCGGTCTTCGGGAGCGTCCCTATCGGACCCTCGGTCATGACGAAGAAGCTCTGGACGTACGTGAAGCGGAGGAAGCTCGGCAAGCGCCGCTGAGGCGCCTGCACCTGTCCCATCGCTCTCTGGCGGCCCGCTTCCGGCGGGCCGCCGTTTTTCGTTCACGGACGCAGGGCATCATGGGAAGTCAGTCATGATATTAAGTCCGTTTGGCCGCAAGCCCCAACCGAGTCTGGACGACCGGACCTTCGGGGCCATCTCCATGACGTCGGAGAAATGCTGGGAGAACCGCGCATTCCGCTTTGCAGGCACCGAGCCCGTACAGCTCCTGGTGGACGGGGATGAGGGCGGTCCCACCCAGGCCCAGCGGCATTTCTTTGATGAACTCTCTACGCGATACGCCGAGCTCGAGCCGAGAATTCGCCAGGCCCTGAGTGCCTATCGGGAAGATCATCCACCGCAGGAACGCTTTCGCTTAACCGTCATCTATATTCCCTCATTTCGCGACCAACAGAGTCGCACGTGGCGGCTGTGGTATGACCTCGAGGGTGAAGAGCATTTCACCTACGGCGTAGAGATGAGCGACTGGGACCGCATCGTTCCGTTTGCCGAGGACTGACGCGAGGGCCATCGGCCTCCCGCCGCCTCACGAGGGTAAACCATCTATGGGCATCCAATACCCCATCACCATTGGGTATGTGATTCTGGTAGTTGTCATACTATGCGTAGGTTGGATACTCACGCGCCGCATTGAAGACAAGCACCAGCGCATTTTTTGGCGATCCGGTGTTCTGGCCGTCGCGTTTGCCCCCGGATTTTTCGGAGCTGGACACGGGGGAACAATCACTCCCGCCCTCTTGTCCGCCATGCTCGTTTTTCTCCACGCGAATTGGGAAGATTCCGGAGTCCTCCTAGGGGTTTTGTTCCTTTTCGCCATCGGTCCGATCCTCGCGACGTGGTTTATCATTTATTTTGCTTGGCGGTACTTACATTTCCTCTTGCAGGGCATATCTTCGATGGAGTAGTGTGGCACCGTACGTCGCACCGCACGGGCTTCTGTGGGCGGCGTCTGCTAAAAGGAAGGAGAGCCATGGAACAGATTAGTTCGTCTAGCCTCCTGATGCTGCTCTTCTGGGCCAGTGTAGGAGTGATAGCACTCGTCATGGTCGTGTGGATCCTGCGGTGGCTGCTGGGAGTGAACGAAATCTTGAACAGACTCCAGGCCATCCGCGACGAGCTACAAATCATCCGCGAGCAGCAGGTTCCTGCAAGACCTTTCTCCGCGGCGAGACCCGATCTACCCGAAACCGGACTGTCCCACCTCGATATTCCGATTCCGGAAGATTGGCACCTCGGCCGACATGACAAATAGATCGTCCAGCATTTCCGGGGCAGGATCTAGCATTGCGCGGGGCGGTGGGGCAGGGAAGCGATAAATTCCCCCGCCCCGTCGAGCTTTGCCTTCGATCTTGGCGCGCGATGAATCAAGCATTGCAATGTAATTGCGCCGCATAATCTTGGAGGTTGAACGAATGGGGAAGGTTGTTAAGGCCCGAGTGGTGCGGATCGGCAACTCCCGGGGGATCGCGTAGTTGACCAGTATGGTTAATGGTTGACCCGCATTTAGATGTGCACGAGGTAGTTCCGAGTTGCGCAATGAATGACGTGTCACGAGTGAGCGCGCTTCGAGAGTTTGGACACCCGGCCACCTATCCCAAGGTTTTGTCTCTGCTGAGGCTGAAGCCAGGTAGCCGGATACTCGATGTTGGCGCCGGCAGCGGTTACTTTTCCAGGGAGTTGGCGAGAGCCGGTTACGCTGTGCATGCGACGGATGCTCCTCACGGACTAGTTCAGTTTGGAGCAGAGGGAGTTCCGTTTAGCCCCTGCGACCTTAACGGCCCGGGAGATTTGCCGTTTGAACCGGAGTCTTTCGATGCGCTGGTTTGTATCGAAGTTGTTGAACACCTTGAGAATCATTACAACCTCGTCAGGAAGTGCCATAAAGTGTTGGTCCCCGGAGGCTTGTTTGTGATTACGACGCCCAACATTCTAAACCTTGCATCCCGGCTCAAGTTTCTGCTTGCCGGTTTTTACCCACTGTTCGGGTACCAATATGAGATTTGTGATGCAGGGGGATACTTTCGACCTCAGAATCATATCTCGCCGTGTAGCTACTGGCAGCTCAGACATTCACTTCACACAAATGGCTTCCGCATCGTATGCGTCGCGACAGAAAAACTGAGGAGGTCGAGCTTGTTTCTTGCGCCCTTGATTCCACTCATCTGGTGGTGCACCTGGAGTGATGCTTTGAAGGAGGATGGGAAGTCAGGGGTGGGGCAGAGAGCCTGCAAAAAGGAGCTGGCGGAGCACATGTTGAGCCGCGCTGTCCTGTTCGGGAAGTCGTTGATTATTTGTACTGAGAAGGTGTCCACGCCCTAATGCCACCTAAGAGAGGCAGGGGATTAGCAACCAAGGGAGCCATTTTCGGGACACATTTTCGGGGGCAGGATCTAGCATTCCCTTGATTTTTCGATCTTGACACGTGATCAATCGAGACTTACAATGTAATTACTTCGCATCGTCTTGGAGGTCATACGAATGGGGAAAGTCGTTAAAGCCAGAGTAGTGCGGATCGGAAACTCCCGGGGGATCCGTATCCCCAAGGTCTGGCTGGATCAGCTCGATCTCGACAACGAAGTCGAGCTTGCTGTTCAGAAAGACAGGCTGGTGATTCGCCGAGCCCGGCGGCCCCGCGAGGGATGGGAGGAGGCGTTTCGGTCGATGGCCGAGCACCGAGATGACCGCCTCCTTGACAAGCCAGTAGTGACCAAGTGGGACCGGGAAGAGTGGGAGTGGTAGTCAGGCGCTTCGACGTCTATCTGGTTGCCCTGGATCCCACCATCGGGAGCGAAATCAAGAAGACCCGCCCATGCTTGGTCGTCTCGCCGGACGAGATGAATGCCCACATCGCCACCGTGCTCGTCGCCCCGATGACGACCAAAGGTCGTCCTTACCCGACCCGAATTCCCTGTCGGTTTCAAGGCAAGTCTGGGCAGATCGTGCTTGATCAGTTGCGGACCGTGGATCGGGCGCGGCTCGTCAAAAGGCTGGGCCGAATCAGCCCGGCCACGCAGCGGGAAGTGCTGGAGGCCCTGACCGAGATGTTCGCCGAATAGGGCCTGGGAAGGGCCCTGAGACCACGGAGACGGATCCCACTTAGGCAATTGACATAAGTAGGCTTAGAGGGGGAAAGGATGCACATTTTTTGGTTTTTGCTGATCGGGCTTGCCGCGGGGTGGCTGGCCGGCCAGATTATGAAGGGTGGGGGCTTCGGGCTAATCGGCGATCTCGTCGTCGGTGTCATCGGCGCGTTGCTGGGCGGTTTCCTGTTCAACCTGTTCGGTCTGCATGCGACCGGCCTCTTGGGAAACCTGGTCATGGCCACGGTCGGCGCGATCGTCCTGATCGCGTTGTTGCGTGTCGGCAAGCGGGCCTGAGAGGGGGGCACACGGGTCAACTCGCTCGCTGGAGTAGCGCCTGGGAAGGGCGCTGAGCCCACGGAACGGGTGGGGGTGGGCCAGGGGCAGCCCAGAAAGATCCAAAACGGCGGACTAGTACTGTATAATGTCCTCGCCAATTGATGCGGCATCCTGCAACGTTTGAAGTCTTAGCCGGTTCTGTTAAATTCAAGTTAGGGAGCTGCACGCGCGGTCCGGTCTCACTGCATAAGCCGATGGACCCCAAGACCTTTATCGAACAACTGCTCTTCAGCACCGTCCGAATCGAGGCAGACAAGGACGAGGGCGTGGAGGCCGCCACGGCGTTTATTTTCGAGTACCCACTCAACGACAAGAGCACCCCCTTCCTCGTCACGAACAACCACGTAGTCAAGGGAGCGAAGGTCGGGCGGTTCTTCTTCACAAAGAGTGACGGTCAGAAGCCACAGGTTGGCAATCGGTTTGACGTCGAAATCCAGAGCTTCGAGCAGCAGTGGCACCCCCACCCGCGTGATTCAATCGACGTTGCCGTGATGCCTCTGGGGCCCCTCCTTAATGAAATCGCCAATCGGGGGGTGCAGGTCTTTATTCGTGCTCTCCCCAAGCGCTTCATACCGACGCCTCAGCAGGTGGCCGATCTGGATGCTCTAGAGGAAATTGTCTTCGTCGGGTATCCTAGCGGCATTTACGACGTGAAGAACCTCATGCCGATCATCCGTCGAGGTACAACAGCAACCCCATTGCAAATCGACTATGAAGGTGAGCCTGCATTTCTCGTCGATGCTTCGGTGTTTCCCGGCTCAAGTGGGAGCCCAGTTTTGATCTCAAACCAGGGTGGTTATCCAACAAAAAGTGGGTTCGTCGTCGGAAGCCGAATCCTTCTGCTCGGAGTCATTGCCAGGGTCTTCTACACAGAGAGTGAGGGGAAAATCGAGATTATGGCGGTCCCGACTGGTATTAAGCCCATCCTCAAGACCCAGCAAATGATTGATCTGGGCATCGTGTATAAGGCAAACACGATTATAGAGGCGGTGGAAAACTTTCTCACGAAGGTCGGTGTTTCCAAGTGATACGTGCTCCCTTGACGAGTGGCGGTGGGGCAGGGGAGCGAGAGGGTGGCAGCATGGTTCGGCTCGCTCGCTGGAGAAGCGCCGGGGAAGGGCGCTGAGCCCACGGAACGGGGAGTGGCCGAAGAGAAAGCCCAGACAGGCGGCGAGCCACCTATGGACCGGAGGTGCCATGATTTACATGATCGTTCCTTGGCTCACCCCGATCGGCCTGGCGCTGGACTTGCTCGGGGTCTTGATCATAACCTTAGGGGCCTTCGTGACTCGTGGGCAAGCGGTAGAGCTGGGTCTCCATACGCATACCCCCCTGAGCCAGGCGTTGCAGGATACCTCCTCGCGTGTCCAACACCTTCTGACCCAATCGCGCCGGGCGAAGTGGGGTTTGCCGTTGATGGCGCTTGGCTTCACACTACAACTGATTGGGGCCTTGCCGATCTGGCGCTCGCCATGAGGCCCCGCTTTGGGGAAACAGTCGAGCGCGCATTTCCGGGGACAGGATATACGATTCGGTTTGGCGGTGAGGCAGGGAAGCGATAGGGTGGCGGTATGGTCGACTCGCGCGCTGGAGAAGCGAGCGGGAAGGGCGCTGAAGCCGCGGAAAGGGTGGTCTCCGAAAGGCAGACCTAGAAAACTCTAACCGCAGCGTCGATGTTGTATACGGTCCCCGATAATCCGCCTGCAATTGTACTGTAGTTAGGTGCTATATGCCCAGCGCGTCAGAGATCCGGCTCAAAGACCCCCTCAGCGATGTGACACGCAAGGAAAGGCGTAGTCTGCTGGGAGTGAGCGCGCTTGGGATAGTCATGGTGAAGACCGGCCTCGTACCCTCCAAGATTTCCGCCTTGGGCATCGACTTCTCGCCAACGGATCAGAAGACTATCCTGCGCGCTGTGGCTGTTGTTGTGGGATATTTCTTGGTCGCCTTCTTGGTCTACGCGGCGTCCGATTTCTTCGCTTGGCGTTACGCTTTGCGTTCGGCGGTTCGCGAGGCCGTGATCAAGAGGGAGGAGGAGGAGCTGAAGGGTGCGGAGGACTGGAACAAGCGGGTTGCAGACCGTGTAGACGAGGTTCTGCGCCACCAATTCGGCCGAGAACTCGAGTACTGGCGTTTCGGTATCAAGCCCGTTTCTACCTTAAGGGCAACCTTCGAGTTCATCCTGCCCGTCCTAGTAGGCACATACGCGATTCATTGTCTCTTGTGATGACTAACACCTCACCTAACACGGCGCTACTAGTAAAAGTTCCCGACCCCGCTTCATCACGTATTTCTGCGAGCAAGGTATAGCATTGGGCATGGCGGTGGGGCAGGGAAGCGATAGGGTGGCGGCGTGGCCCGGCTCGCATGCTGGAGAACGTCTGGGAAGGGCGCTGATCCCCCGGAAAGTGGGATGGCCGAAGGACAGCCCCAGGAAACCTTGACCCATTTCCAACAATGCCCTGTGGACGACCACGCATGAAGACCGAGAAGATCTTATTCATCACTAATATCGAGCATTTACAAATATCGCAGGATCTCGAAAGAGGGGAGAAAGTTGGCGATCGTTTCCGTTTGACGAACAATAGCTCGGTTATTCACGGGCTAATTACGCCCGTTTTTCGGTTCTCGGCCGGGGGCCTAGAGGCTAGCTATCTTGAGAAGACAGGTGCAATTGCATACGCAGTTGAGGAACATCAACCACTTGCAGACGACGATGCTGCGCAAGCCTTTCTGTTGCGGCGTCTTGCCGAAGTGCACATATTTCTCCACATGTTGTGGCTGGTAAAGGACAACTCCGTGAACGTCGAACTTGGGTACTTGCAACACCCCTATGCGACCAGTCCACGCTCTCGGGTCTCCCGTATTTCTTTCGCACG
>Ga0209341_10004787_pt1 | contig 12388 bp, 13 predicted proteins | sample RifCSP13_2_FD_184020 | JGI IMG/M metagenome (GOLD analysis project Ga0209341, IMG submission 184020) | Soil microbial communities from Rifle, Colorado - Rifle CSP2_sed 13_2 (SPAdes) (version 2) | ecosystem: Environmental > Terrestrial > Deep subsurface > Rock core/Sediment | place: Rifle...
CAATGGGATAAAATGCGGCTGCCCCAGGCATGGGAAGGCGCAGGATTGCCCGGGCTGGATGGTGTTGTATGGTTCAGGAAGGAGTTCATACTTAACGCTGCTGAAGCCGGGAAAGAAGCAGTGATCAGCCTGGGTCCCATCGATGACAGTGATGAATGTTATATTAATGGCGTTTCGGTTGGTAAAACCGAAAACAGGTATGACCTTCCCCGGGTATATAAAATTGCTACGGGATTGTTGAAAGAAGGCATCAATGTTATCAGCCTGAAAGTTATTGATACCGGTGGCGGTGGTGGTGCATGGGGCACGGATAACCAGATGTATGTGGAGGTGGACGGCAATAACACAAATCTTGCAGGAGACTGGCGTTACCGTGTTGGATTAAACCTGCCGGCACCCAGGGAAACATCGAGTCCGAACAGTTTTCCCTCGCTTTTATACAATGCGATGATCCATCCGTTGCTGAACTTCCCGGTAAAAGGGGTTATCTGGTACCAGGGAGAAAACAATGCCGGGAATTATATAAAGTACCGCAGCCTGTTTCCTGCCATGATCAATGACTGGCGGACGAAATGGAACACCGGTGATTTCAGTTTCCTGTTCGTTCAGCTCGCCAATTATATGGAACCTTCTCTGAATCCTCAGGAAAGCAGCTGGGCAGGGTTGCGTGAAGCCCAGACGATGACCCTGAAAGTTCCCGGAACCGGTATGGCAGTGATCATCGATATCGGGGAAGCAAAAGACATTCATCCCCGTAACAAAGATGATGTGGGATACCGACTGTCACTGGCTGCTTTAAAGATTACCTATGGAAGGGACCTGGTATATTCCGGCCCGGTATTCAGGGCCATGGAAATCATGGAGAACAGCATTATTCTCGACTTCGATCACATTGGCTCCGGGTTGGTGGCAAAAGACAAGTATGGTTATTTAAAATCCTTTGCCGTGGCTGGTCCCGACAAGAAATTCGTCTGGGCCAGGGCTTACCTGACACCCGACAACAAGGTTGTTGTTTCAAGTGATACAGTGAAAAATCCGGTAGCTGTGCGATATGCCTGGGCAGATAACCCTGACGATGCAAACCTGTACAACCTGGAAGGCCTGCCTGCCTGTCCTTTCAGAACAGATAGCTGGTAACAAAAAAAATTATTATCTTTCCCTACTAATCTAAAATGAAACACCATGATCAAGGAAAGGTTCGTCGATTATATTGAAAACAGCATCAGGAAAAACTGGGACCTGCCTGCACTTTCTGATTACAATGGAGAAAAGCTTACCTACGCCGATACCGGTAAATACATATTGAAATTTCACCTTCTGTTTGGCAGACTGGGCATCAGGAAAGGTGACAAAATTGCACTGGTTGGTAAGAATTCGGCCCGGTGGGCCTGTGTATATCTTGCCGTTACCGCTTATGGTGCTGTTGTTGTTCCCATTTTGCCCGATTTCAAACCGGATGATATCCAGTCTATTATTAATCATTCGGATTCGGTGTTGCTTTTCAGCTCCGATGTCCTGTTTCAGTCAATTGATCCGGCAAAGCTTCCAGCCATCCAGGGGATTATATCCCTGAACACCTTTGAACTTTATTATTCCGCCTCTGATAAGCTGAAATCACTGGTGGATGAAATGGATGCCGAATTTGTAAAGGTATATCCCGAAGGACTTACTGCCGACAAATTCAAGCTTCCGCAGACAGGTAACGAAGAGCTTGCCGTTATTTCCTATACCTCAGGGACCACTGGATTTTCAAAAGGCGTTATGCTGCAACATAACAGTCTTGCCGCCAATGTGAAATATGCCCAGGAAAATATGCCCCTGATACCCGGAGATCCTATAGTTTCTTTTTTACCCCTTGCGCATTCATACGGTTGTGCATTCGAGTTCCTGTTCCCTTTCTCCATCGGGTGTCATATTACTATCCTTACCAAAACACCTTCACCCCAGATTGTTACCCAGGCTTTCCAGGAAGTCCGGCCCCGGTTGATATTGTCGGTTCCCCTTGTGATTGAAAAAATATACAAGGTTAGGATATTGCCGGCTACCCGCAAATTTCCTGTGAGCCTGCTGTTAAAAATACCGCTGCTGAACAAGATCATACTTAATAAGATCAAAAAAACGCTTATGCAGGTTTTCGGGGGCAACTTCGCAGAAATTGTTATTGGCGGTGCTGCTTTCAACATTGAAGCCGAAACATTTTTCAAAAAAGTCGGCCTTCCGTTTGCAGTTGGCTATGGCATGACCGAATGCGGCCCCCTGATCAGTTATGCTCCCTGGAAAGTAAACAAGATAGGTGCTTCGGGCAGATCGGTCGATACCCTCGAGGTCAGGATCGATTCTTCGCAACCCGACAGGGTTGTTGGAGAGATTATCCTCCGGGGCGAGAATATGATGATGGGTTACTACAAGAATCCTGAAGCCACAGCCGAAATCATTGATGAGAATGGTTGGATGCATACGGGTGATCTGGGGTTAATTGACAAGGATGGATTCATTTTCATCAAAGGCAGGTGCAAAAGCCTGATCCTGGGTTCAAACGGTAAGAACATTTATCCCGAGGAAATTGAAGCCGGGATCAACAACAGGAATTATATCAGCGAATCGCTGGTAGTGCATCGCGATGAAAAGCTGGTTGCACTTATTTATCCGGATAACGATGCCATTGCAGCTGATAATATTTCAAAAGAGGACCTGTTGAAGATATTTGAGCAATATCGCAAAGAGGTGAATGCCAGTATTCCGGCCTTTATGAAGGTGTCTAAGTTTGAGCTTCACCCCGAGGAATTTGCCAAGACACCAAAGAGAAGCATTAAGAGGTTTCTTTATAATTGACCGGATTTTTCCTGCCCCTGGCCAGTGATGCGAATATGCCCATAAAGCACAGGATGACAAAAACAATGAAAACAATATGCACGCTGTGCATGAAGCCGGGAATATTGGCTTCGTTAATCGGGGCATCACCTATGAAGAGATGGATTGACATGGCAGCAATTGCCATGCTGAACATCTGACCGGTGAGTCTCATCGTCCCGAGTGTTGCGGACGCTGTTCCCAGGAATTTCTTTTCTACGGAACTCATCACCGAGTTGGTATTAGGGGAGGAAAACATACCGAATCCGAAACCCAGCACAAGAAGGGTAATAACCAGATAACCGGAACTTGTTTCTGTTGTCAGAAAAACAAGGGATATCAGTCCAGCGACGATTATTGCCATCCCTGACGAAGAAAGAATGCGGGAGTCAATCCTGTCGGAAAGCCTTCCGGAAACCGATGCAACAATTGCCATCATAACAGGTTGTGTGATCATGATCAGGCCGGCATCACGGGGACTAAGACCTTTCACGCTTTGCAGGTACAAACTCAGTATGAATGTAATGCCAAAGGTGGCGGCATAATTGATAAGTGCTGCCAGGTTAGAAAATGCGAAGATCCTGTTATCACGGAACAGTCCGATGTTCAGCACCGGTGTTTTCTGGCGCAACTCCCAGGCAATAAAAAATATCAACCCGATGCTCCCGGTTATTGTCAGGATCAAGGCAAACCCTCCTGGCAATTTTGAAAATCCGTACATGAGAGCCGACATGGAAAGCACGTAAATAACAGAGCCGGTTAAATCAAACCGGTCATTTTTTGCCTCAGCCCATTCGGCCTTTACACCCAGGACAATTCCAGCAATGATCAGCATTCCGGCTGCTGCATTAATGAAAAAAAGGCTTTGCCAGCCAAAGGCCTGGGTAAGAACACCGCCGAGCAGCGGTGCAGCCGAAAGGCCAACATATACAGCCGATGTATTCAGGCCAATGATCTTGCCGCGTTTTTCGGGAGGGAAAGCGGAAATAATAATAGCCATACCTGAGCTTAAAATCATGGCACTGCCGATTCCCTGGATGAAACGGGAGGTGATGAGCATATAGCCCGATACCGAAAAGGCACACAACAAGGTAGATAAGGTAAAGAAGATGTTACCAACAAGCAGCATTCTTCTTCGTCCCCAAATGTCGGCAAGTTTGCCGAAAGGCACCAGCAATACCGCCGATGAAAGGAGGAAAGCCATGGCAATCCAGCTCAGGGATACGGCATTCATGGATAATTCCCTGCTTATACTGGGAAGCGCAATGTTAACGGCGGATCCCATGAACGGATTAAAGAACGATGAAACGAGGACGACGGCCAGCAGGATGCTTTTGTTGATGCGTGGTTCGGAGCTGTTATGCATGAGCGGTAACAAGTAAATAGTAAACGGTAACCGGTTAAGATACTATTATCCGAATTCGGGTAGAAACTTTATTGTGCCGGTGACACCTGACAGTGCTCCCGGAACCAGCTCAACCGCCATAAATGCCTCAGAGGGGGCACCATGTGGAGGAGGGATTCCCCATTTGGCAGCGGGATGGTATCCGAAACGGGGGTAGTAATCAGCATGTCCAAGCACAAAACATGAAGTGAATCCAAGGGTTTTGGCAATTCTGTGTCCCTCCCTGATCAATTTCGAACCGATTCCCTGGTTTTGAAATTCGGGAAGTATTGAAACAGGGGCAAGTGTAAGCGAATTAAAAACCGAACTGTCACTGATTATCTTATTCGGTGTAAAGAGAATATGGCCGATCAGTTTCCCTTCCGTTTCAGCCACAAGGGATAATTCGGGAATATACTCCTTATTTTTCCGTATGTCTTCAACCATAAACTGTTCATCACCGTCGGCAAAAGGCATTGTACGGAAAGCCTGCTCAATTATCCTGAAGACAAGCGGATAATCAACAGGCAATTCTTTTCTGATTGTAACCGGTATCATGTTGGTATTATTGCTGGTGGATGACCGCAAAGATAAGAAATACCAACAATTGAGCGCTTACAGGTTATCAATAACTTTCTTCAGGATCGTAGTGACAGATTGCGCGAGATCCCCCAGTAGAGGATTATGTATTGCCATCATGGAGGCAACCGGGTTTACCGCTGCCACTTCGGTGGTGCCGTCTTCCCTGTCAATCACAATAATATTGCAGGGCAGCATGGTGCCTATTTTTTCCTCGGCCTAAAGGGCCTTGTAAGCAAATCCGGGATTACATGCGCCAAGGATTCTGTATTTTTTAAAAGTTACACCCAGTTTTTCCTTAAGCTTTGCCTGCATATCTATTTCCGAAACCATGCCAAAACCTTCCTCCTTCAATGCTTTGGTGACCTTTTCAACGGCCTCATCAAAAGAGCTTTTCAGGATTGTGGTGAAATAGTATTCCATGGCACTGAAGATTAAGCTTTCCAAATTAGTAATCGAGTGTAATAATCCTTCCCCCGGTGAAATCAAAAAAGCGGTCTTTGCTGGCAACCTGAATTCCGTCCATCAGTTCATCGGGTGTATGTCCGGCAATTTTCAGGCAGGTTGGGCAAGCGTAAACGCCCACTTTCCTGTCGATCAGATCCTGAAGTTGTTTTTTCAGCGGATCAAAATCGGCAAATTCCATGTCCTTTGAAGTTTTCAATACCAGTTCCACGGCATGGATATCAAGATATACCAGAACATCTTTATCTGCAGCCATCAGGTTGGCCATTTTTAATGGCATCAGTACCCGGTGCGGATCATTATAACCCTGGGTAATGTGAACAAAAATCCCGTCGCGCAAAGAATCGGCCGTCATGTCAGTGGTTTCGAGTTGGTGCAGCGTGGAATTGGCAGTTTCCGGAGCGCGGTTGCAGGACAGGATAAGCAAGGCAATGCCAAATACTAGCAATACTCTCTTTTTCATAGGATTCCGGTTTTTAGGTGAAACTAAATGTAAGGAAAAATATCCGGGAATTGTTATTCCCCGTTAACTTTTCATTCGCATTTTTCTGCAATTTATCCGGTAACGGTTGCTAATTAGGGGAGATGTTATGCCGGGAGAGTAATTATTTGTTGGCAATTAACAGGAATACAGGGTATTGTCTGATTTCGCCCTGTTCCGATACTTTCCGAATGGTAAAGCAATACCGGTGCCTGATATCTCTGAAATTATTCCGTGTCAACTGCATTGACAAAGCCTCCGGGTCAAAGCCATTATGGCCGGAGAACCCTTCACCATGGAAAGAGCCGTCCTCGGGATACAGGTCGGCTATTGCCAGGTAGCCCTCCGGAGTAAGAAGATCATGGAATTTTTTCAGGATAATGTCTGTGTTTTCGACATGATGAAACACCATCTGGCTGTAAATAATCTCAAATTCACCCGTGAAGTTTTCGTGTTCAAGATCAATCATTACCGGTTTCATATTGCGGATGCCCTGCACGTTAATTTTACCGCGAATTACATTGATCATTTCATTGGCATTATCCATGAGGGTTATTTGAGGGAAATTGTCTTTCAGCAGAAAGCTGAGCAAACCGGTTCCGGCACCATATTCAAGTGCCCGCATGCTTTTGCCAAGCGGTATCATGTCCCGGAGGGCGCCGGCAATTGCTTCCGATCTTTCGATATGAAGCTGGTTTTTATCCCAGGTTGGGGCTTTTAAATCAAATTCATTCATTTATGTGCAAAATTAGTTATTTTCCTTCCATTCCACCCTGTCATCTTCTAACAGGAGTCTGCCCCAAATGGCCATTTCTGCTTTAACCCGCTCCACGGTTTCGTTACAGGCCTTTATGGCTTCCGTCCGGTGCATGGAAGCGGCAAGGACGAAAAAACAGATCTCACCGGCAGGTACCATACCTGTGCTGTGGAATACCTGCAAGCTGAACAACGGATATTTGGCCATCACAGATGCATGGATCCGGTGGAATTGTTCCATGGCCAAGGCGGTGTGGGTGGTATATTCAACAGCCTGAACCCTTGTACCCTGGGTTTCATCGCTCCTTACCTGTCCAAGAAAGATGCTGTAGGCACCGGTAAGTGTATTCCGGTTATGTTGCCGGATGATCTTCGCAATGAAATTCATTGAAATTGCACCCTGTACAAATACAGGGGGAAATGATTTTTCCTTCATGGCTTTGTGTTTCGATATGACATATTCCAATGGCTGATCCCTTTGTTCAGGCTGTAAATCCTTTTCTCATCCCCCAAGGCATCTTTTAGTAATCTGGCGGCCTGCAGGCTTATTATGCCATGCTCGCAAAATGTAACAACAGTATCCCCGGTGATGGCCCCAAGCTTTTCCTGCAATTGCCGGTAAGGAATGCGGATATGTTGAAAATCGGCAGGTGAATGGCCTGCATAGGGTTCACGAACATCAATAACGGTTATAAGCTCCCTGTTAATGAGACTGCTGAATTCTCCTGCGTGTAGTTCGAACTGTTCCTGTGCCTGGGTAGCACACGGCTGGTCATAGTTAGTACACATGAATTCACTTATATTGCGAGGAACAGGCAACCGGTTTTCTTTCCTGGCCTGTATGGAAAATTCATGGACCTGATTAGTCAGGGCATTATAAGTTAACAGGCTATTTACAAGAGGTTTACCAACTCCCGTAATTACTTTTATTGTTTCGTTGCACTGCAGGGCACCGATAATTCCGGGTAACACACCCAATACGCCGGTTTCATTGCAGGGTGTTTCGTTTTCATTCGTTGATTGAAAGGGAAATACATCGCGGTAATTTGCGGTTTCAATACCATCACGCAGGTGGTTAAATACTGCCACCTGTCCTTCGAACTGCGAAATTGCTGCAAATACAAAAGGTTTACCTGCCAGTATACAGGCGTCATTGATCATGTATTTCGATCCCAGGTTGTCTGTACCGTCGAGTATTATATCATAGGGCCTGATTATTTCGATTATGTTCCGGACAGTGAGTCTGACAGCATGCACATGAATATCAATCTCGGGATTCAATTGCCGTAACCACCGGGCTGCGCTTTCAGCTTTGCCAGATCCGATATCTCTCACGGTATATAACACCTGGCGGTGCAGGTTGCTGAGACGTACCACGTCATCATCGGCAATACCGATGGTGCCAACACCGGTGGCAGCCAGGTACTGCAGGGCTGCACAACCCAGTCCCCCGGCCCCTGCGACCAGCACCCTGGCTTGCAATAACCTGCGTTGCGATGTTTCACCAAATCCACTGAGGTTGATCTGATGATGGTATCTGCCATATGGCGCAAAGCCGTTCATGGTTATCAACCCCCTGAAAAGGGTGGTAAAAGTGCTACCGTATCATTGATCAGTATGGAAGAATTGCCCTGAACGATTTGGTTATTTACCGCAATGGCAAAGGGAATATTGGCTATGGCAGGATAAAGGCCGAACAATTTTTGTTTAAGCTGGTCTGTATCTGTGACATCTTCGGGATGTAATGTGGTACATCCTGTTAGCTCTGCAAGCCGGCCGTAAAAAACAACATCCATGTATTTTATTTTATATAATAGCTTACTATCCTCCAATAGTGATCATGCTTCTGTTTTTGAGGCTGCCAGCCTTAAGCATTTCAAAACCATCGGAAAACTGACCTCCCAGTTTTTCTGCCTTTTGATGAACTGATTGCCGTATCAGGGCAACCACATCTTCACCCTTTCTCAGGGGAGTCAGCAAATCCGTTTCGCCTGTTGAAAAGAGGCAATTCTTCATCTTACCGTCTGCGGTAAGCCGCATCCGGTTGCAATCGCCGCAAAACGGCGCGCTCATCGGGCTGATCACGGCAAAGGTTCCGGCATGTCCGGGAACTGAATATTTTTTGTCGGTATCATGCTTACCTCCCTGAATCGGCACAAAGGAATATTGCTGGCTTATTACCTGCAGCATTTGCTGCCAGGTAAATACCTTGTTGCCGGTCCACCGGTTTCCGCTAAAGGGCATGAATTCGATAAACCTCACATGAACCGGGGTGTATTTTGTCCAGCTGATGAAATCATTTAATTCGTTATCATTCAGCCCTTTCATTACAACAACGTTAATTTTTATCCGCAAGCCACTATCAATAGCCAGGTGGATATAGTCCAGCACCCGCGCATGCTGATCACGCCGGGTAATAATATTGAATGTTTCAGCTTTCAACGTATCAAGCGAAATATTAATTGATCTTACCGAAGCCTTTTTCAGTACATCTATAAATTCGGGCAACCGGCTGCCATTGGTCGTAAGCGTAAGTTCAACCGGTAACTGCGAAAGGGAGGCTATTATTCTGGCCGCGTCGTTACGCAGCAGTGGTTCTCCCCCGGTGAGTCTGATTTTTTTCACACCCAGGCTGACAAAAATGCCGGCAAGTTTTTCGATTTCATCGGTCTGCATCATTCTTGAAGAAGGCGTATGGATATAGTTTTCCTCGGGCATACAATAAAAGCAGCGGAGATTGCAGTTATCCGTTATGGATATCCGCAGGTAATCGTGAACCCTGTCAAAAGTATCTTTCAGCATTTATTGGGTATTATTGTAACCAAGGGCAATATAATCCTGCAATGTATCTATATCCACCTTTCCCAGCGGAAAAGGAACCGATTCGACTGCCGCTGTATGGCGCTGTATGATCTTCCTGGCACCCTCAAAGTTTTTCAACCGCATTAACTCTCCAAAATATTGTTTTGAAAAAAGCACAGGAGTACCCAGGGTATTTCCATAAGAACAGGCAACAATCGGCTTTTTTGTATTTATCCGGGTGCTGATCATGTCTGCAAATAATTCCCGGGAAACATGGGGCTGATCACATACCGCGAACAATACCGAATCAAGATCGGGTGAAAGATCAAGGACCTCCCGCAATCCTTTCCGGATGGATGATCCGATCCCACTGGTCCAATCCGGATTGTACACGATACTTACCGGTAACCGGGAAATGTGCGGCCTGATCAAATCGGAATGAGCACCCAAAACAACAACAACCGGTTCATTAACAACATCCACGGCAATTTGTGTAATGCGCTGTATCAGGTTGTTGCCCTCGTATTGAAGCAGCTGCTTGGGTTTACCAAGTCGTGTGGATGCTCCGGCTGCAAGTATGACTATTCCTTGTAAGTTCATGACTCAGGGACCATAAAAATCAATTCATCAATGCTGTAATACCAACAGGGATTTCGTCCCGGAATCCTTCCCTTCCGGGGAACGGCTGTGAATGGTGCCTTCCTTGTCACGCAAAGATTTCCCCTGCTTTCCGGCCAGCACGGCCTTAATTTCTGCAACCACTGACAAGGCAATTTCCTCGGCGGTTTCAGCCCCTATATCCAGCCCAACAGGTCCGTATATGTTTTCAAACCTGTTTTCATCCCATGGTTTGTTTTGGGGTGACAATTCCTGAAGCATACGGACGAGCTTTTTTTTCGGGCCCAGAACGCCAATATAGGATACGTTTTGATCGATCAGTTTCTGAAGGACTGCCAGATCATAATTGTAATTGTGTGTCATCAGCACGAAAACGGTTTGATCATCAATGGCTATATCCGACAACGCCCTTTCTGCATCAGCCACCAAAACTTTATGAACGGCCGGAAATCGCTGGCAGGTTGCATAAAATGGTCTTCCGTCGACAAGTGTAATTTGCCAGGCCAATACACCGGCTATTGTTACAAGGGGCATAACATCGTTACCGGCACCAAAAATGACGAGGGAGACAACAGGATTAACCATTTCAGCCAATACTGTAAATTCCGCACCATTTATCCCAATGCTTTTTACCATGGAGCTATTTCCTTCCAGCACTTCTTCAGAGATGCTTACCAGTGTATCCCCTGGTATCCGGTCTGGCAGTGTACCTGTTAGCGTACCATTTTGGGTATAGGCCATACAGGTTCCGAACTGGTTATCTAACCTGGATGACATGGAGAACAGGGTAATCAATACGGCTTTTTGCCGCCTGGTCGTAATTGTTTTCAACAGTTGCACCGGATTTTCAGGGTTTCCGGGATCAACGGGTTCAATAAGGATGTGTATAATTCCGTTACAGCCTAATCCTATACCCAGTTTGGCGTCATCTTCGTCGGTAGTATCATAGGTTACGAGCATGGGTTTACCACGTGCCATAACCAATAAGGCTTTTCGCAAGGCATCCCCTTCAAGGCATCCCCCGCTGATAGCGCCTGTAAGTTTTCCGTCATCGGTTATCAGCATCCTGGCCCCAGGCTGCCGGTAGGACGATCCTTCAACGCTCACAACCGTTGCCAGTGCTGCCTTTCTCGCAATAAAATCGATTTTGCTATATTCTTCCAGTATGTCGATAATCTCTTTCATAGAAAATACGGCTAATTCTCACAGGGTTGCTGCAGGTTAATCGCGCTTGGATTTAACCATGGCGGGTGTGACAGTATTAAACTTATTTCCCCAGCTGTTGCCCATATAGTTCAGAACATCAGCGATCTGCTGATCGGTAAGGTAATTGAGCGGGGCCATGGGGAGGCTATATTTTGTACCGTTCACGGTGATTTCCTCATTTTGTCCTTTGAGCAGTATAACAATTGATGCTGACTGGTCCTTCGAAAGGTGATCGGATTTGGCCAGGGGAGGATAAACACCTGTAAGTCCCTCGCCATTAGCCTGGTGACAGCTTAAACAGTAGGTGGAATACACATCCATTCCCCTTTCGATACGCTGAGCGATACCATCCTGTTCAATGCTGTCCGTTTCAGTACCAACGGGTAATGGGGCGTTTATCCAGTAAACACAAAGTAATGCGATGAGGCTTAGCAACAACAGCTTTTTCATATTCCTGTATTTTATACTTTCTTCAGATCAAAAGGCAATCGCCTGATGCGTTTTCCCGTGGCGGCAAATATTGCATTGCACAATGCAGGGGCAAAGGGAGGGAGACCCGGCTCCCCAACGCCCTTTATCACCGTGCCGCCTTCGGCCAGGATAAGCACTTCCACCGGAGGCATTTCATTGATACGCAGGATGGGGCTGTTATGAAAATTTGTTTGCTTTGACATTCCGTTCTCAAAAGTGATACCTTCCTTTGTTGCAGCTGTCAATGCCATAACAATAGCGCCTTCAACCTGTGCTTTTACATTATCGGGATTTACAACTGTTCCAAGATCAATGGCAGCATAAACTTTCTCTATCTTAACGGAATTGTCTTCCTGTTTTGATACCTCAACGACATGCGCGCATAATCCTGCAAAGAATTCATATTGTGCAACACCGCGACCCCAGCCTGCCGGCAGTGGCTTATTCCAGCCCGAAAACTCTTTAAGCTTAACTAAAACCCGCCGTGCATCCGAATCTTTTTTCATCAAATCGATTCGGAAATCCAGGGGGTCCTTCTTAGCCATAACTGCCATTTCATCAATGAAGCATTCGTGGGCGAAAGCCAGTGTTGTACTGGTAACCGCACGCCATGGGGCCATGGGTATATGAATTTCTGAGAAAACATAGTGATTTTTCATATTCGGGAACTCGTACTGCTGTTCGCTGATCCCTTCCACCATGGAATCGTCGGCTTTTGTCCTGTCAAACGAGGCATTGACGGTTGCGGACATGGAAGGGGAGATAACCTTGTGCTG
>Ga0209341_10004788_pt1 | contig 12387 bp, 11 predicted proteins | sample RifCSP13_2_FD_184020 | JGI IMG/M metagenome (GOLD analysis project Ga0209341, IMG submission 184020) | Soil microbial communities from Rifle, Colorado - Rifle CSP2_sed 13_2 (SPAdes) (version 2) | ecosystem: Environmental > Terrestrial > Deep subsurface > Rock core/Sediment | place: Rifle...
GGACGGAGAGCGAAACCTACTTTATTAACAAACGATACAGGTTTAACTAGCTTTTTATCAGTATCGAAGACTTTACAAACTTTCATAGCAAAATGATATTTAGATATTTTTTTAGATGAAAAAATATTTACTACCCCTTTTTTATTTCTGTTTTTATAAATTTCTTTTGCAGCCCGATTTATTGATATGGGATTAAAATACATATTTTTATAAGCGGATACACTTTGGTTTTTAAAAAGACCTTTTATTAAATACAAATCTTTGTAGTAAAAACTTGTTCTAACAATAAGCGTTTTTTTTGGATTTAGTAATTTTTCAATTAAGTATTTAGAAATACCATATACATTTGTCGGAAAATAAGCGTAGTCAGATGATATTTGAATAAGCTTTTTATTATATTTTTCACACAACTTTTCAATTATTAATGGCGCGATAGTATTTACATCAAAGGTTTCCTTAGGGTTTTTCTCACAATATTCTATATCGGTTATTGCAGCACAATTTAGGATATATTTTGCATTGGTTTTTTTAAATACTTTTTCAATATCCTTTTTGTTGGTAATATCGCAAAGCGATTTATCAACATTAACTGAAATGTCCGGAAACAAATCGGAAAAACATTTGGCTAAGCGGGAGTTACCCCCTAATGCAACAAAACTTATCATATAGTAGTAGAATTATAGTGCAAAAATTGTGTTAAGAAATACCTTAAATATAGGAGATTTTAAAAAACGGTCAAATTGCAGATTGTGTGGCAGTAATAATCTAAAAAAGGTGCTGGATATGGGATACATGCCTCACGCCGGAGACTTTCTTTTAAAAAAAGATCTTGGTCGCGAAAAACACTACCCTCTGAAAATATATTTTTGTTGTGACTGCAGTTTTGTACAAGTCCTCGAAGTAATCGAACCAGATATACTTTTTGGTGACTACCGCTATTTGTCTTCAATTGGCTCAAGCTGGCATTTCGAAGAATATGCTAAAGAGTTAGCAAGCGGTTATTTAAAAAAGGGGGACTTTGTCGTAGAAATAGGCAGCAATGACGGAGTCTTACTTTCGCCACTAAAGAAGTTAGGAATAAAAGTTTTAGGAGTTGATCCAGCCAAAAATGTCGCCCAAATTGCAAATAAAAAAGGGTTAAAAACAATTGTTGATTATTTCGGAGAAAAAACTTCAAAAAAAATTCGCAAAACATATGACCAGGCAGATGCTATTTTTGCAAATAATGTTCTTGCCCACATCGATGACATGGATGATGTATTTAAGGGGATAAGAAAACTTCTTAAGGCCAAAGGTATGCTGGTTTTTGAGGTTCATTATTTGGCCGATCTCATTGATAAGCTTCAGTATGATTTTTTTTACAACGAGCATCTCTGTTATCACTCTCTTACAAGCTTGATTCCCTTTCTTAGAAAACACGGCATGGAAATATTTAATATAAAAAGAATACCGGTGCATTCGGGATCAATTAGGGCTTTTGTAAAATTTTCAAAAAATAAAAAAATAAAAATTGAAAGCGTTGTTGAAAAATCATTGAGAGAAGAAATCGAAAAAGGATTTAATAAATATAATAATTTAAAAAGTTTTGCCCTTAAAGTAGTAGACCATAGGGCTAAATTACGTAGAGTTTTACGTAAGATTAAATCCGGGGGTAATAAAATTGTGGGTTACGGAGCGTCAGGCCGCGCAAATACTCTTTTAAACTTCGGTAAAATCGGCACAAACTTAATAGATTACATTGTCGACGAATCACCCGAAAGATACGGAAGGTTTACTCCCGGAACGCATATTCCGATAGTACCTCCCGAAATTTTTAGAAAGGACAAGGTCAAACACGCATTGCTTTTGGCCTGGAATTATAAAGACATGATTATTAAAAAAGAGTTTGATTTTATAAAAAATGGAGGGAAATTTATAATTCCCTTACCGAAAATAGAGATTATTCCGAAAAGTCCTTTAGTAGGTTAAAATTACATTGTGGGATACACGCTAGATACTGCAAAGGGGTTGGGTTGGATTGGAACTCTCCGAGGCGCAACAAGAGCTGTAGCTTTCATAAGAATTGCAATATTAGCTAGAATATTGCTTCCACGTGAGTTTGGACTGTTTGGAATTGCTGCTTTAATCTTATCTTTTTTGGAAATTTTTACAGAAACCGGAATTAATATATTTCTTATTCAACTTAAAGAGGAAATTAAAGAATTTATTGATACCGCCTGGGTGGTGTCTATTGTGAGGGGGGCAGCTATGTCTTTGCTAATTCTAGCTTCAGCTCCTTTTGTTTCGCAATTTTTTGGATTTCAAGGAATTATACCTCTACTTATGCTTACTGCCACAGTTCCTTTAATTAGGGGGTTCATTAACCCATCGATTGTAAAGTTTCAAAAAAACTTAGAGTTTAATAAAGAATTTTGGTTCAGGACTAGTATCTATATGATAGACGCTTTGACGGTAATAATTGTTGCACTTATTACTAAAAGCGCAATTAGCATGGTGTGGGGTTTAGTTATTTCATCCTTAGCCGAAGTTTGTTTATCTTTCTTATTTATAAAACCTATTCCAAAATTTTCATTTGAATACGATAAAATCAAACAAGTAATAAATAGGGGTAAGTGGGTTACGGGTTTTGGGGTTTTTGATTATCTTTTCCAAAATATCGATGATGCAATCGTAGGAAAGATACTCGGCGCAGCGTCGTTGGGAGTCTACCAAGTTGCCTATCGAATCTCAACCCTGCCCGTTACTGAGGTTGCAGACGTTTTTTATCGGGTGACTTTTCCGATTTACGTAAGAATATCCGGCGACGTAAATAGGCTTAAAAAAGCCTTCGTTAAAACATTATTAACCAGCGGTCTTTTTATATTCATAATCGGTTTGATAGTTTTTATGTTTCCCAGTGAAATGGTTTTAATTATTTTAGGTCCAAATTGGTTATCTGCCGCACAAGTTTTAAAAATGTTGGCTATATATGGAATATTAAAAGGTATTACGGGAATAATGCAGTCGCTATTTTTAGCAAAAGAAAAGCAAGAGTACATTACCTTTACAACGTTTATTTCCCTTACAGTCTTGGTTATTACGATTTTTCCTTTACTAAAAATATACGGATTAATTGGAGTTGCATTATCCGCCGTGATCGGTACGACGATTGGGTTGATTCTCTCAACTTTTTTAACTTTAAAAATTCTTAATAATGAAAACTAGAGTAGAGAAAAAATTAAACACGCTAGATCCAAAGGTTTCTATTATTATTACTCATTATCAGGCAGAAAAAGAGCTTCGTAAAACTCTGAAATTCTTTTCCGAGATTAAAAAAAAGAAAAAGAGTGTTGAATTCATTTTTGTTGACAACGACGAAACCAAAATCGTTGGTAAAAAAATACTTAAAAACTATCCTTGGATAAAATATTATGAGGCCCCTACTAATCTAGGTTTTGGCGGAGGATGTAATTTCGGTAGAAAAAAAGCACGTGGAGAGTATTTACTTTTTCTGAACTCCGATATCTCTATAGACTACCGGTCATTTATTATATTATTTACCCTTTTGAAAAAAGAAAAAGATGTAGCTATTGTTTCACCAAAACTTGTCAATATATCCGGAAAATATTATGCTCAAGCAACCAATGAATTGACTCCTTTAAGAGGGATTTTTGCTCTTTCAATATTAAATAAGATTTTTCCTCATAACCTTTTTTCGAATAAATACATGATGGTCGATTGGGACAGATCAACTTCACGAGAGGTTGAAGTAATCCAGTTGGGTGCTTTTATGATTAAAAGTGAAGTATATGATTCAGTTGGTGGATTTGATGAGAAGATGTTTTTATATTTTGAAGAGAATGACCTTTCTAACAAATTAAGAAATGTTGGTTGGAAATTGGTCTATTTACCGAAGGCAATGGTTACGCATTTAGAGGCAAAAGGAACCCCAAAAGACTCTGAAAAAATTAAAAAAGTTTTTGCTCATAGCCGCTTTTATTATTTCAAAAAACATTACGGAGCTTTAAGTGCATTAGTGGTTGAATTCTTTGCTCGATTGTCAAAAGAAAATATGTTTTTTATGATAATTTTTTTTGCGGGGACATTTTTGCGTTTTTATCGAATTGAAAATCGGTTTTCTTTTGCCGGAGAAATGGGGAGTGAGCTTCTGGAGATGAAAAATTACGTTTTGTCAGGGAAAATACCCCTCCTCGGTCCGGCAACTTCTCATCCCTGGCTTTCTTTCGGACCGCTTTATTACTGGTTAGCCATACCTATTTTAATACTTTTTAATTTTAATCCTCTTAGTCTCGCGTATATATCTGCATTTTTCGGTTCGCTGCTTATTTTATTAAATTATTATATTATTAGTGCTTTAATTAATAAAAGTAGCGCTCTAATTTCGTCTTTGTTAATTGCCATATCTTATTCTTTTATCTATATCACATGGGGAGCACGTTTTTATTCTTTGGTGCCTTTTTTCTTTTATCCATTTTTATATTTTTTCACTAAATACCTAAATGGAAATCAAAAAAGCATATTCTGGTCGGCTTTATTTTTCGGTGTAATGCTTAATTTTCATTACACACCGCTTATTTTAATCCCTGCTTTAGTTTTGTTAATTTATTTTAAACAGAAAAAACTCGAACCAAAATCATTAGGGTATGGACTGGTAGGCCTTTTGATAACTCAAATACCACTAATAATAGATAACTTACTAAATAGAGTTGAAATGCTAACAAAATTTATTGCTTGGTTCCCTTACAGAATTTTAATTTTTTTGGGTTTATATCCTGCTGAGAATGAAGTTGTAATTTCTTCAGGTAACAGCTTAATTTCATATTACAACTTTGTCATGAATTCATTTTCACCACCCTTAAAGGGAGTTCATATTATTATTCTGCTTTCCCTAATTTTAGTTGCTGTGTATTTTTTGAAGTTTAGAAAGGAAATTTGGAGAGGCGATATAGTTAAAACCCTCTTCTATTTTTTAATTTTAGGACCTGTGGGTATATTTATACATAGCAACCCTCCGTACCATTACTTTCTGCCTCTGTATTCAATTCCAATTTTGTTAGTATCAATTATACTCTCCAAATTTATTGAAAAACGCCAATTAAAATATTTTGCTTATTTAATTTTATCAATAATAACTATTGTCCACGTTAATTATTATTTTTCTAATAACTGGTTTTATAAACAAGACGAAGTAGTTGAAGGAGAGTATGTACCGTTCAGCTTACAGTTGGAGGCAACAGATTCCATAATTTCGGATGCTGGGGGATCGCAATTTTCTTTAAAACGGATTGGGCCAAACGATCAGTTTGAAGACGATTATGCCCAAAATTATATATACCTTTTGTGGTGGAAGGGAAAGGAATCAAAAGAGGGTGAATCGTTAGTTTATACTATTAATGAGAACAGAAAAAACCCAGAAAGTGAACAGGAAATATACAGCGATGGGGGTTTAACAGTAACAAAAAAATGAATTTAACTTGCGTAATTTTAGCGAGAAACGAAGAAAAAAATATTAAAGATTGTATATCCAATTTAGATTTTTGTGATGAAATACTGGTTATCGACGATAATTCCAGTGATAAAACGGTAGAGAGATGTAAGATGTCAGATGTAAGATGTAAGATTTATAAAAGAAGTCTTAACGGAGATTTCGCTTCCCAAAGAAACTTCGGGCTCGATAAAGCAAAAGGCAAGTGGGTTTTGTTTGTCGATGCAGACGAAAGAATCACAAGACAATTATCAGATGAAATGATAAAAGTCACATCGGACCCCACGCTCCATTACAACGGTTATTATATAAAAAGGCAGGACTTTTTGTGGGATGAGACTCTCAAATATACTGAGGCTGGAAACATTAAATTATTGAGACTTGCAAAAAAAGGCGCAGGGCTATGGAAACGGAAGGTACACGAAGTATGGGAAGTTAAAGGTAAGGTAGGGTTTTTGCATCACCCGATTATTCACCATTCTCATGCAAATCTGAGTCAGTTTTTGGAAGATATAAATAATTTAAGCACACTACATGCAAAAGCTAATTACGAAGAAGGAAAGAGGTCGAGTTTGATTAAAATTATTTTTTGGCCTCAGGCAAAATTTATTGATAATTTTTTTATCAAATTGGGTTTATTACATGGAGTGCGGGGATTTGTCATATCAGTTTTAATGGCATTTCACTCCTATCTCGCCTGGAGTAAATTATGGCTATTACAAAAAAACCGGTCAGCGAATTAGGTAAATATATAGTTTATTTTTACCTTTTAATATTTCCGTTCGGCCAACTATTGCGGGTTAACTTGAATAAGATTGGAATCGATTTTTCCTTCCCGCTTATAGATTTAATTGTGACTCTGAGTTTATTTACGATACTAATTAAAAAGAGGGGAGGTTATTTTAAAAATTTTTATGGATTTATGGCTGCCGCTTCGTTTTCTTTAATTATTTCGTTAGTTAGCTATTCGTTTTTGGAAATTTTACCTGGTCTTTTATATTTTCAAAGACTAATTTCCTATTTTGCATTATTTGCTGTTGTAATCGTAAGCATTAGAGAAAAAACATTGGACAGATTATCACTTATACAGTTTTTGCAAATCGTATCTTTTTTCATCATCGCACTTGGTTGGTTGCAATACTTTATGTTTCCTGACTTACGCAGTCTAAGATACGTCGGTTGGGATGATCATCTTTATAGAATTGTAGGTAGCTTCTTAGATCCCGGATTTGCAGGATTAATTTTAGTACTTGGAGGAATACTGACTCTCGGAAGGTTTTTTGCAACAAAAAATAAAATACACTTTGCTTTATTTACACTTTCCGCAATCACTGTCGCTTTTACTTATTCCAGGGCTTCGTATCTTGCTTTTTTGATAGCCGTTATCACTCTGGGATTTCTATATAAGAAATTTTTGCTTCCGGTAGTATTTACAGTGAGTTTCTTACTTTCGTTAACACTTTTGCCAAGGCCTTCGAGCGAGGGAGTAAAGTTGGAACGCACATATTCTATAAGTGCAAAATTTCAGAATTATTTTGAAACTATTAAGATAATAAAAAATAGTCCCGTTTTTGGGGTCGGATACAATAGCTTATGCTTAGTTCGTCAAAAACTCTTTAACGATAATAGTAAATCCCACTCGTGCTACGGATCTGATTCGAGTCTGCTTTTCTTGTTGGCAACAACCGGGGTTGTTGGTTTTATGACACTTGCGAATACGTTTTTAAGGATCTTTAAGGATTTTGTAAAGAATCAGTATTATAAGATATTGATAGCTTCATTTTTGGCTATTATCATCCATAGCCTATTTTTAAACAGTTTATTTTATTCTTGGGTAATGGGGTGGATGGTTATATTAATGGGAATAACTATTAAAAAAAGATCAAAGACCGTAACTTACGGATAGTATCTTTTCGCTAATGTTACCTGCAGGATCTTGTGCTTTTATTGTAAAATTATTCTCTCCTTCGGTTAAAGTAGAAGCGAAAGCGAAACTCCCATCACTTTCCACAATCACCAATCTCCCATTAATATTTATTGTTGATTCTTCTTCGGTTTTACCCTCAATTACAATTTGTCTTTCTTTTGGCCCATAAAATTGAGCCTTATCGGTGGGTTTATTAATAGTTAGCTCGGGAGGTACTTCATCGAAATTAATCGTAAATAACTCTGATTTACCACTTTCGTTGCCGGCACTATCAATAGCCACAGCAGAAATTGTATTTTGCCCATCATTTAAATTAAAGTTGTAAGTAAACTGGCCTTCATTATTGGCTATAAGTTCAACAATCTCATTATTTGCTCTTAATTTAACCGTTGCTCCCGGCTCGGTAGATCCTTTTATTTCAATTTCATTTTCATTTGTAAATTCGGGGAAGGGATCTAAATTGATTGGCGGTGGGGGAGTAGTATCGCTTATTTCGACAGGTGAAGAACTGGTGCGAAGGTCATTTAAAAAAGCTGCAAATTTAACGACAAGTGGTAGACCAAAGAAGAAAAATAAAATAATAATTCCCACAGTAAGGACGATATAAAGTGAAGCCCTTCTTTTATTTTTATTCTCTTCAGTTTTAATTCTTCGTGAGTATCCGTAATACATAAGTTTTATGAGCCAGGAGTGGGAGTCGAACCCACGACCTAAGCTTTACGAAAGCCTTGCTCTACCAACTGAGCTATCCTGGCATTATATTATTTTACATCGTGGAAGGTAAAAATGGAAAAAGTTTATGTTTAATACCCTGTAAATTTTTCGCTTCTGATATGTCCTGGAGATATTTTAAGATTTAAAAGAGTTCTTTCCATTGCTTCGACCATAGGGGGAGGACCGCATAGCCAGAATTTAGTAGTTAGTAGTTTGTAGTTAGTGGTTAGTTTTTTAATCATTTTTTCGTCGATCCGACCAGTAAGACCGTTCCATCCCTGCCTGCCGGCAGGCAGGTTTTGTTTGTTTTCTTCTGGTTTAGTAATAGTCATAGCGATCTTAATGTTGTCGTTAGATTTTGACCACTCTTCGAGTTCGTTTTTAAAAGTTATTTCTTCTGGTGTTGAATTGGAATAGATTAAATGAATTTTAATATCAGTTAATTTTTTATCGATATTATATTTAATAAAACTTCTGAAGGGTGTAATACCTATTCCTCCGGCTATTAAAACGTGATTGCCTTTTTCATTTTCATCCAAAATAAAGGTACCATTTGAGCCTTCTCCTTCAATTTCGGTGCCGATTTTTAGTTCAAATAGTGTTTTTTTATATCCGGACTCCTCACGAATTTTTGTTGTGAATCTTATTAATCCCTCTTCTGAAGGAGACGATGATAAAGTGAAATGTCTTGTTGCTCCTCTTGGATCGGAATACTTAAGATTGGGTAGAGTGAAATAATAGTATTGACCGGGTAAGTAAGTGATTTTATTTTGAGGTTCCCAGTAAAGGGAATAGATATTATCTGCTTCTTTGATGCGTTTCGCGAGTTTAAGCTTCACCTGAGATTATTTGTTTGATGCGGCGTATTCTGCGTCTTCAAGGCAGCGGGCTTTAATATAGTTGTAATCGTAGTTAGGGTCAAGTCCATTCTTTTTATTCGCAAATAATCTGCTAGAACCCGCTGCTACATCGCTGCAACTAGCCTCAATTAAAGCTGGTTTATAAAAATAAAGAAATACCCACCCAATTATTGAAGCAAAAGCAATAATTATTACTAAATATAATCCTTTCTTACTTTCAGGTCGGTACATATATATATTATAAATACTATTTAATACAAATATCAAGACACAATTTGAGCGTAAAAAAGCTTTAATTACTGGTAATTTCAGATTAGACAGTTAGGATCGGGCCGAATTTGGCAATTTGTAATCAAATTGGTTATTATTAGATAGTTTGGAGCTGATGGCACAAATTGTAATCCACCTTAGTGTAGAGATCGAAAGTAAACTGATATGAGTATTAACAATCCGGCTGATTTAGAAATCACTCCAGTTCTACCACCAGTAGTACCCTTGCCTTCAGAAACAAGATTTGTTAAGCAACTTAACCCTGAAGACATGGCTTTACTTCAACAGCAATGGGATACCTTTAATCAGTTAAGAACTGCTATTGTTTTAGAAAATCCAATTCAAAGACGAACACAACAAGGTGGTGTTGATTTACCTCAAGGCACACTTTTACATGGTACAAGTTACGATCTAGAAAAATTACAAAAGATAAAAGATCTTGGCATAATATCCGGAGAGTTAGTTGGGGTTCCGGAAGACAGTGAAACACATTTTTGTGCTGACTTTTTTAGAGTGCCAGAGGACATGACAGTGTCTCAATACTTAGAATGGTGTAGTCAACCAGTCGTAAAAGGAATGTTAAAAACAAAGAGAGGTGAATTTAATTACTTGCCAACACCAGGAAAGCCGGGCCAACAAATCGCCTATATTATTGATACCGGAGATCCAAGGTTACAGTCGCTTACAAAATATGATGCTTATGGCTCAGACTCACATGAACGTATGGAAAGTATAGTTAATGTCCTACCTCGCGAAATAGACCCCACCCCATCTAGGACTACATCAGCGATTCTTATTGGAATCCCGGGTAACTTTATTAGTGGAGTTGTTGTTGCTGACACTATTCTAGCAGAAGAAGTACAAAAAATTAAACAAGTAATGGGTGAGAAAACTCTTGTTTACAGAACGAATGGTAAAGTTGTTTAAGGCGGGTTCGGCTCCGGTTGCCGGTATAAATTTTTCCAGGCTAAGAACAAATCGTTAAAAAATGGGGCTCGAACTTGGGAAAATCTTGATTTCTCGAAGGAATTTTGCAAAAGACCTAAACCATTACCGTGTGGAGCTGGTAACCGTACTTTGTTCGGGCCTAAGATATTTGATTACTTCAGATTTAGTTTTACAACTCAATATACTAAAAATCCATCTGAGAATTGAGAGTTTTGCTAAGTTTTAATTTTTACCTTTATGAAAATTCTTTGGAAAAGTAAATTCACTTTGTCCGGTTGTTATCAATTCTCCAAAATAAACCAAATAAAAGCTAAGTTTTCCATCCGGTCTTACTTCTTCAACTTCACAGGGGGCGAGTGCACGAAGTTGGTCAAGGTTGATAGTTTTGGGTAACTTCATACAAATATTGCCAGTAATTAGCTGAGAAACTTTTGCATATAGCTCCTGAGTATTTGGTCCAGTTTCTGTAATGTCTGAAGTATGGTTTTGCCAGTCTTCTGAAGTAGTGAAGTCCACATCTGTATACACAGCTCCGATATCCTTATCAGATAGCATTTGTAAAATTTCATCGTCTAAAATATCTCCGTTAATGAGTTCAACTTTGTCTGATAACCCCAATCTTTCTATGTTGTCAGCACACGTCTCGAGACGCTTTGGATCTATATCCACCCCATAAACTTTTGAGAAAGAACGAGCCAGTGCAAATGTTGTTGCTCCAATTCCTGTACAAACTTCTAGTACTGGGCTTTCTCCTGCAGCTCTCTTTATTCTTTCAGCAGCGTGTTCACTAGCCAGTTGGTAATTCGATATCTTCACACCCTCCCAATCGCCCAGCAAAGGAAGGCCAGTTTCAAATCGATAAGCAACGCCTGCTACTTCTGGGGTAAATAATTTCTCTTTTGTCAATTTATGTACATTTATGATTATTTCTGTTACTTTTTGAGCGGGTGAGCGGAGTCGAACCGCCTTCTCTACCTTGGGAAGGTAGCATTAAGCCATTTAACTACACCCGCATTTATATCTAATGGGGTTATTCTACCACTGAACTACCGCTGCGAGATTTATTTACTAAACAAGCAGAGTGTAATATTAGTATACAATGAGGGCGCTATAGCCTATCTTGGTAAGGAAAAAATGTTGCCAGGGTGAATAATACCAGGATTTAGAAGATTATTACCCTTAGCAATTTCTGACCACTTGTACCCATCACCATAAGCTCTTACGGCAATCGTCCAGAGACTATCACCTTTTACTACAGTGTAGCTCGTGTCTGATATAGCTTGACCTGTTTCTTCTTCCTGTTTGATTACAGTTGCAGTCTTAGCTTCAACTTGAGGAATAACTATTTCCTGTCCTACTTCAATTATGGCCGGATTAACTAAAGAATTTGCCTGGGCGATATCGGTCCAGTTATATCCTGAAGAATAATAGTTTTCTGCAATTTTCCAAAGATTTTCGCCAGCTATAACTTTATGTTTTGTTTCTCCCTCAATATTTATAATTGGAGTTGTTTCGGGAGTTTGAGTAATGGTTTCGAAAATTGTTGGAGTCAATGTGTTTACGGCCATTCGAGGGGTAACGTTTGGTATCGTAAGTGTTTGGCCTTCTGATATTTTACCAGGATCGGTGATGTTATTTTCTTTTACGATGTCTACCCAATTATAACCCGTACCATAATATTTCTCTGAGATTTTCCAGAGGTCTTCTCCTACAGCCACAGTGTGCGTAGTTGGTAATTTACTTTCCTCTTCGACGTCAACCGAAGGTATTGTTTCGCCGCCTTGTCTTTTAGAGAAAAAATTAACGGCTAGAATGCCTACTATAAGTATTACAACTACTCCTAATATCGTACTAATTGTAGACTCGTTTAATTTCAAAGATTTCAATGTAGATTTTAAACTCAACTTATTCACCTCCCTTTTGGTAAATATATTTTGTTGCTTTAAATTAGGCAGATTTTGGAGCAGGTTAAAAGCTACTGAGAATTTAAACTATAAGTTTAATATTGTCAAGCCCTACACTATATAAATATCATTTTAGAATTTTTCAAATATGAATTTTCTATGTGTAAATATTCTTTAAATGTCAGCAATGTAGGGCAGATAAATTTATAAACGTTTAGAAAAAATATTTGTAAAAAAAGAGTAAGAAGTTTAATTAATTTATTAATATGATACTATATA
>Ga0209341_10004790_pt1 | contig 12385 bp, 15 predicted proteins | sample RifCSP13_2_FD_184020 | JGI IMG/M metagenome (GOLD analysis project Ga0209341, IMG submission 184020) | Soil microbial communities from Rifle, Colorado - Rifle CSP2_sed 13_2 (SPAdes) (version 2) | ecosystem: Environmental > Terrestrial > Deep subsurface > Rock core/Sediment | place: Rifle...
GGCTGCTGCGCCACGATGCCCACGCTCCACCCATGAAAGCGCGCGAACCCACAGATGATGTTCGGTGCGTACCGGTCCTGGACCTCCATGAACTCGCCGTGGTCCGTGATGCGGACGATGACCTCGTGCATGTCGTACGGGCGCGTTGGGTCATCGGGGATAAGGGTGATGAGCCCCTCATCGGCACGCTCTGGGTCATCGCTCGGGGAAAGACGCGGCGGGTCCTCCCGGTTGTTGGAGGGCAGGTACGAGAGGAGGCGGCGCACGGCCTGCAGCGTCTCATCCTCCGTGTCGTACGCGAAGTGGGCGACGCCGCTCTTCACCGTGTGAGCAACCGCACCCCCCAATTCCTCGTGAGTCACGTCCTCACCGGTGACCGCTTTGATGACATCGGGGCCCGTGATGTACATCTGCCCGATGCCGGATACCATGAAGATGAAGTCGGTGATTGCCGGCGAATAGACCGCCCCACCCGCGCACGGCCCCATGATGACGGAGATCTGCGGCACCACGCCGGACGCGAGCACGTTTCGCAGGAAGATCTCGCCGTACCCTCCGAGGCTGGCAACCCCCTCCTGGATGCGAGCGCCGCCAGAGTCGTTGAGGCCGATAATCGGCGTCCCCGCCTTCATCGCCATGTCCATGATCTTGCAGACCTTCTCGGCCATAGCCTCGGAAAGAGAGCCACCGAAGACCGTGAAGTCCTGCGAGAAGACGAAGACCTGTCGCCCATCGAGCTTGCCGAAGCCGGTGACCACGGCGTCGCCCAGGTAGCGCTGCTCCGCCAGGCCGAAGTCCGTGGCGCGATGCGTAACGAAGGAACCGAGCTCAACGAAGGAACCCGCGTCCAGAAACTGGTCAAGACGCTCCCTGGCCGTCAGCTTGCCCCGCGCATGCTGCTGCTCGATCCGGCGCTGTCCGCCGCCCAAGCGCGCCTGCTCGCGCAGTCGCTCCAGTTCGCGCAAGCGCTCTTCTATCGTCATCGGTTCCTCGCTGGCTGTGCCCTGTCGGAGCAGTCCGTGCTCACCAACAGGCTTGGTGTGGATTCCCTACTCCAGAGCGCTGCCATGCTAGCATAGCCCCTCGACAGGCGCAACGACCTCCCATAGTATTTGTGAAAGAAAGCGCAAATAGCAAGTCTAAGCCTGTGGAAGTCCTCACAATGCTACAATGACCGCTGAAACCATGCCCAGCAAGACGTTTTCACAAGCGCTCCGTGTCGGCTCGCGCGAGTTCCTTTGGGGAGAGCGCACGTACGTGATGGGCATCATCAACGTCACGCCCGACTCCTTCTCAGGCGACGGTCTGGGCACCGACGTGGACGCAGCCCTCGCCCACGCGCTGCGCTTCCAGGACGAGGGCGCCGACATCCTCGACGTCGGCGGCGAGTCGACGCGCCCCGGCCACGCGCCGGTGGACGAGGACGAAGAGCTGCGGCGCGTCATCCCGCTCATCGAGCGCCTCGCGGGGTCGGCCACCACGCCTATCAGCGTGGACACCTACAAGGCCAGCGTCGCCCGCCGCGCCCTCGCCGCCGGCGCCACGATGGTCAATGACATCTGGGGCCTTCGCCGCGATCCGGAGATGGCCGGCGTGGTCGCCGAGGCGGGCGTGCCCGTCGTGGTCATGCATAACCAGGAAGCACCAATCTACAAGGACGTCGTCGCGGACGTCATGGCGATCTTGCGGGAGAGCCTGCGGCGCGCCGAGGCCGCCGGCATCCCCCGCGAGTGGGTCATCGTTGACCCCGGGATCGGCTTCGCTAAGCGGCCTGAGCACAGCCTCGAGCTGCTGCGGCGGCTGGGGGAGCTGCGCGCCTTGGGCTGCCCCGTCCTCGTCGGCACTTCGCGGAAGTCATCGATCGGAGCTGTCCTCGGCCTGCCCGTCGAGGAACGGCTCGAAGGCACCGCCGCCACGGTCGCCATCGCCATCGCTAACGGCGCCGACATCGTCCGCGTGCACGACGTCAAGGCCATGGTGCGCGTCGCCCGGATGAGCGACGCCATCGTCCGCGGCTGGAGCCCGCCATGAGCGTGGTCTACCTGGGCCTCGGCTCAAACCTGGGCGACCGCGAGCAGATGCTCCGCCTCGCCCTTGAGGAGCTGGGCGCCTTCGTCCGGCTGGAGCGCCTCTCAGACCTCTACGAGACGGAGCCCGTTGGCCTTGCAGAGCAGCCGTGGTTCCTTAACGCCGTCTGCTACGGCGAGACCGACCTGTCGCCCCTCGACCTGCTACGTGCCTGCAAGATGCTCGAGAGCGCGCTGGGCCGCGAGCCCGGGCCCCGCCTGGGCCCACGCCTCATCGACATCGACCTGCTGGCCTACGACGAGATCGTGATGCAGACGGCGGAGCTGACGCTGCCGCACCCGGCGCTCCACGAGCGGGGCTTCGTCCTGGCGCCGCTGCTGGACATCGCCCCCGAGTGGCGCCACCCGCTCCTTGGACGCACCGTCCGCGAGCTGTACCGGGCGGGGCGCTTCGGCACCGTGCGTCGCGTGGGCTGGGCACCTCCCGGGCCCACCTTCGTAACAGCGGCTCAGGAAGGCGCGACCGCCAAACCATAGCGGAGGGCTTCAGCCCTCCATCTCGTCCATTCCGGAGGAAGCCATGTTCGAGTCCACGGTCAAGCTCCACTTCGACGCGGCCCACTTCCATCGCAACTACGAGGGGAAGTGCGCCAACTTACACGGCCACCGCTGGTCGGTGGCGGTGAGCGTGCAGGCGGAGTCGCTGACGGACCAGGGCTTCGTGCTCGACTTCGCCGTGCTCAAGGACCTCCTGCGCGAGCAGGTCATCGAGCGACTCGACCACACCTGCATCAACAACGTGCCACCCTTCGACGTCGAGGAGCCGTCAGCGGAGCAGCTGGCCGTCACCATCTACCGCTGGCTGCTGCCGCACCTGCCAGAGGGCCCGGCGCACCTGACACAGGTCCAAGTCTGGGAGGCGCCGGAGCAATGGGCGGTCTATCGGCCGTAGACGGCCTGACGCGGACATGAGACGCTGCTGACCCACCCGCCCTCCCTGGTAGGTACTGGGTGGGGGACACCCCCAAACCCCCGCCATCCTTCGACAGGCTCAGGATGAGCGGCTGCCCCGTCTGGACTCCGCTAATGGGGCCCTTCAGGGCCCGCCTAAGCAGGCGGTGGGGGAGGCGGCTCGCTGGAGGGCGCCGGCTCGCCGCTGGTGGCGACCATGGTCCAGCCGACCCAGAAGACGAGCGCCAGCACGACGAAGATGCCCAGGCTGACCGGGATGGCGACCGCCCAGAAGCGCAAGTCCTCCTGGGTGAGGCCCCAGAGGTAGACGAGGCCGACCGCCGCGGTTACGACGCAGACAAGGACGCCGGAGAGACGGCCCATGGCTCAGACCGCCGCGTTGCGCAGCTCGGGGGGGAGGAGGTTGGGGATCGAGTCCTCGATGGGGTAGGTCTCGTTGCAGTTGGGGCAGAAGAGGCTGCCCTTGATGATCTCGCCCTTCTCGGTGTCCTCCTCCTCGACGGTGAGGGTGAGAGGCCCCTTGCAGACGGGGCAGGCCAGGATGTCCATCAGGTCGCGTTTCATGGGGCGCTCCCTTTTCAACTGCTTCAGACGCCTAGGGAAGTCCGTCCTCGGCAGGCATTCTAGGAACGCTACGGTAGGGTGTCAATGCGGCGAGGTTTGATCGTTTGATTGATTTTGAAAAAAGGGCGATTTGTTGGTCTTTTTGTTCGTGGGTGAGGAGCGATGGTTGATTGTTTTATTGTGGCGGAATAGCAGCCTGGGTTCTTCCCACCCACCCGCCCAGTGACGTACTGGGGGACACCCCCAAGCCCCCGTCCGAGGGCTGCGCCCTCTGAACGCCCACGGAACGGCGATCTATCCGCAGCAGGGGCCCAGGGGCCCATTATAGCACACGTGTGCTAGCAGCGGAGCGGGTGGCAGCAGCGTTCGGCCATTGGGTCCTCTCGCACAACCCCCAACCGCGCACGCCGCGACGTGGCAGGACGTATACAATGGTGGCATGGAGGAGATCGAGCGTGCGGTGAAGAGGACCGAAGAGGGCGAAGCCTGGGAGGAGACCGACGAGGTGGTCGAGATGGAAGTGCAGCGGCCTCTGGCCAAGGTGGTGCCGATCCGCCTGCCCGCGGAGAAGTGGGAGGAGCTACGGCACGAGGGCCGAGAGCTGGGCGTGGGCCCCACGACGCTGGTGCGGATGTGGATCCTGGAGAAGCTGCGGCAGGTGCTACTGGCGAGGCGATGGGCCTGAGGCGATGCAGAACGCAACATGCGTATCGCGAACTACTGTGTGATCCTCAGAATGGGCCAGAAGTAGCCGCGCTCAAGAATAGCTCCAAAGAGTGTCGCCAAGATGAGCGCTATTGTTACAAGCCCACCGACAATCTGCAATTCCCTGACATGTCTCCGATCTACTCTCCTCTCCTGTTCTTCGCGCCACCTCTTCTCTTCTGTGGCTTGTCCTTCGCGCCATGCCTTATCCGTTGCGGCCATGTCCGCCTGCCATTTCTGCCAATCATCTTCGCGCTTTCTTTGGAACTCCAAGAGCCGTTGTCTGTCCACCATATCCCGATGTTCCTTGGGCGAAGAGCCTGGACGCCATTCTGCGAACTCTTTGCATGGTCGATCCTTCTCTAGAATGGGACGCAGCCACTGCGCCCAGTCTGTGAACTCGCCCAGGGCTGTGGCTGTTGCTTGCCTTTGAGCTGCGTCTTCACACTCGCCTACGAGGTCGAACGCCAGTGCCACACAGCGAGGATATTGCTCGATCTGTCTGTCGAATGCGGGTAAAGTGGTGACCTTGCGCCATTTGCGGAAGTCATCATCTACCTCGATAAGCTCGCCGGTGCTTACGTTTCGAAGAGCTATTAGGCCGCACTCCACGCACCTTGCCATGCTACACCCCTGGAGGGTCGGGAATCAGTGAGCAACTAATCGGAGTTCCAGTCCGTTCCAGATGCCGCCCCTTTGGAAGCCGATTTGTGTGTCAGCCTCCGCCAAGCAACTCCGCGATCAGCACGTCGATCCGCTGAGCGACGCCGTCTTCGTGGAGGGTGGCGCGGATGCGACGACGGGCGGTCACGAAGTGCATGGCCTCGGTCAAGGGCACCTGGGCGGGTGCGCGCTTGGCGCATGGGCGATTGGCCGAGGCCGCCAGAGCGCCGAGGGCGCGGTCTCCATCACTCATTATAGCACAGGTGTGCTATCGCACGCGCCTATCATACAACATTGATCCAGAGTTTCTTGTGTTTTTCGCTGAGCCGATCTCCAACTACCAGGTCAACCGAAACGCTAAAGAGCCCTTGTTGCTTGGGGGTCTTGATGATGAAACGTGCAGTCTGTTCCTCTGCTACCGCGAGGACATTCGTCGCTTGCACTTGTATCTGCGGGGGCTTCTTATGAATTCGAGGATTGATCGTCTTCCAGGCCCATTCTCGACTTGCGGGCACTCGCCAATGTTCCTTATGAATCTCAAACTGAGGTTCAAGCGTCACAGTCATACGATAATTGCTCCACGATGTGATTCCCACGTTATGGACGACAACGAACACCGGACATAGAGAGTCGGCAGGCAAGTCAAGTCTGAGCAGGCGTTCTTCCTTCCAAGCTCCAGTTTTTGAGTCAACGACGCGAATAAAGGCAGGGAAGAAAGCAGGAGGCGAGAATTTGCCGTAAGTGAAAAACACCGCGCTCGCTGCTCCCAACGCAGTGACCATTGAAGGAACATCTTGCCAGGTCCGTTGATCGTCGAAATACACCAATGACATGAATAATATAAGCGTGTATATCCCTAATAGCCCGAATATTGCTTCACCTGCTCCGTGCCGCATCCATCCACGAAGTTTATTGCCTCTTGAATAGAGCGCAATGGATCTGGTTAGCAGGTTCGGCCATATGAGGTAGAGGAATAACCACCCCACGACAACCGAAATGAACAGTACCACTGTGCGCCTCTTTACTCTCCGTCGCCAAGCAACTCCGCAACCAGCGCGTCGATCCGCTGGGCAACGCCGTCTTCGCGGAGGGCGGCGCGTATGCGGCGGCGGGCGGTCACGAAGTGCATGGCCTCGGCCAGGGGAACATGGGCGGCGATGGCCTCGGCTTCCTTGGCGGCGGCTGCGAGCGCCTGGTGGCGGGCGTTGGCCGAGTCGAAACGGGGGATGGGCAGCTCGAACATGAGCTTGTCGAAATCGCGGGCGCCCCACTGGCCACGGCTCTGCATATGGGCGACGCGAGAGCGTGCCGTCTCGCTGTTTAGGATCGCGGTCAGATAGCACGCCTCATCTTCGCCGGTGGCTGCCCAGTACAGCTTGTGGTCAACAACCGCCTCCTGATTGCGGAGGACTGCGGCGGTGGGAAGAGTGCCGGCCTTGGCGTACACGATCCGGATCGGCGGCAGCGGGAACTGGGCGCTCAGCTTGCCGTAGTAGTCCAACTGCTGGAGGAAGGTCATCCGGTTGCGGCCATGCTCTCGCCAGAGCTGCTCGGCCGAACGGAGCCATCGCGCCAGGTTGAGATGGCCTTCCCTGTCGGCGACGGTCGCGTCCAAGAGCCGGCCAGACGGTTCGTCCCAGGGCACGACCGCCAAGACAGGGCTGAGCAACCGGAACGGCGCGATTGACTCACCCAGGTACAGGGGTCGCAAGAACTGCGTCTCCACATTGAGGCGAAGCGGCTGCAGGTCTCGCCAGGGTGGTTTCTCCTGACGCGTCCTCCGGCTCTGCACAAGAGGAGCCACAGGATTCTCGCCCAACCGTCCGGCAGGAACTCGCTCCACAACGCAAAGCATCCTTGGGACCATAGTTGCGCCCTGGCGAAACGACTCACGATAGGGCGAACCGCCGGCGAACTCGGCACTGACGGGCCAAGGGGCTTCGCGCCAATTAAGATAACGATCGGCCTCAGCCGGAGAAGCGTCACGTCGGGGCAAGGTGCCGGTGGCGGCCGTTACGGTTGCAGGCAGCGCGCCAGGCTCAGCCGGTACTGCTATGAGCACGCAGGACGGCACCGGGAAGAGCGGCTGGACATTCTCGTCGAAGGTCCACGCCTCGGTGAAGCGGACTGTGGCGAATGGGTTCATACTCTGCTGCCTGCGCCCGAAGTATCCCTTTCGAAACCCCTCGAATTGCTTTCGATTGAGAGCCGCGTATGGCATCACGAAGCCGATCGTCCCGCCAAGGCGTAGGTACAGCTCGACGCAGCGGGCAAAGAAGTAGGCGGAGAGGTCCTGATGGGTAGCGACATTCGCCCCGGCCCATATGTGCCGATCCTGACATTCCTTGCGGAATGTCGCCTGCATATCGCGTGACATGTAGCGGTACGACAGCCACGGGGGATTGCCGATAACGACGTGGGCTCGTTGCCCTCCCGAGGACAACCAGACCGGCCGGCTGAGGTTGCGCGCTACGTAGCCCCAGATATGGTCCCGTTGCTGGCGTCGGAGGCCGCGAAGGGCCTCATAGGTCTCCGCCAGGCTGTCCTCGTCCTGGTCCGCGAGGCGGTGCTCGCGCCTCAGCCAGGCCCGAAGCGCGTCGGCCGGCGCGTCACGCTCGCTCAGGTCGATCATGGTCTCGATCACCGCGTCGAAGGAAGCCGGATTGTTCACGACGGCGGCGGGGAAATGGAGCAGCGGGCCATCGGGGACCTCTATCAGCACCTCGCGCTCCGCCAAGAAACCGCGCGTGTTCCATTGGAGGGAGTCGCCGAGGTAGACGGGGATGCTCATCCTCGGGTGATCGCGCAGCCGTTCGCCAAAGGCAAGGAGATAGGTCACGCGGGCGATGAGCACAGCGACCGGATGGACATCGACGCCGAGGACCTGGCCACAGCAGCGGGCGAGAGCCTCATGGTTGCCGAGGCCGGCCGCGTCGGCAGCGGCGAGGAACCGGCGCACCGAGTGGAAGAGGAACGTGCCCGAGCCGCAGGCGGGGTCGAGGACTCGCTGACCCAGCGGATCGGTTATGAGGCGGTCGCACATACGGGCGGCGAGCCAGTCGGGCGTGTAGTACTCGCCAAGATCGTGGCGCTGCTCGGGGTCGATCAGGGACTCGTACAGGCCCTTGAGCACGTCGGCCTGGACATCGGCGAGACGGAACCTGGCGACCTGCCGGGCGATCCTGGCCACGAGGTCGGCGCCGCCGGAGGCCGCCAGCACCCAATCGAAGAAGTCCGACTCGACGGCCCCCTCGATGCCGGCGGCCTGGAACGGCTGACCGGCCAGCAGGCCCGCGGCCGCCGGCAACTCGACGCCCAGAATGCGCGTCGCCATCGCCTTGGCGACGATGGTGAGGAAGGTGTGCTGGAAGAAGAGGTCGTCGCTGTCCACGGAGGAGCCGTAGACCCGTTCGAGGAGGTCTGCCCAGAGCCGGCGCTTGACCGCGACCTCGGGGTAGCCCTTGACCTCAGCCCAGAGGTCGGCAAGGCGGTGGCGGGCAACCTGGTGGGTCAGGCTCGCCCGGCCGAACTCTTTGCGGACCGTGTCAAGGTCTGGAGTCAGGTCAGCGAGCAAGGTCGCGGCGGCGTCGAGCCAGGCCAGGAGGCCCCGGGGGTCGTCCACCGCAGGGCGGAAGGGGGTAAGGCCGACCAGACGGCCAGAGCGAAGCTCGTAGGGCACGAAGGCCTGGCCATCGGTGGCGATGCCGACGAAGCGCTCCGTGGTCTCGGCCTCGCGGTGACTGAGATAGCGCGTCAGCTCTTCCTCAGCGTCGGCGGTCTCGCGACGAAGATCGCGCTTGAACTCGAAGACAGTGCGGCCGAGGAGGGCGTCGGCGCGGCCGTGGACCTCCGGCAGCGGCTTCTCGAAGTCCAGGGCCCAACTGCTCGCGCCGAGGCCGTTGACCAGGAGGTCGTAGACCAGCGTCCTGACCTTCTCGTGGCCGGGCCGTGTGACCAGCTCGACGACGATGTCTTTGAGACGTTCGGGTGTGAGCAATGGCGTATCGCCTCAATTGTGCTTCTGAATGCTGCTGGGTTGCATTATGGCTGGTGAGTGGAAGGGGGTGCAATGAGGGGATTGCAGGAGGGGGCAGGGCGAGGAGACCTCGCCCCTACGGGGGATGCGCGGTGGGCTCACGATAGAGTACATCGGCGGGCGCGCAGGGGCTCGCCCTTCGACGGGCTCAGGGTGAGCGGGGTGCATGGGGCGAGGAGACCTCGCCCCTACGGGGGATGCGCGGTGGGCTCGTATGGCAGGAAGCGGGCGGGCGTGGTCGCAGACAGGGAGGGCGCTGCCCGCCAAAGGCGGATCTTCGACGTGCTGCGCTCCTACGGGGGACGGCGCGCGAGGCCCCCGGCGGCGGCAGATGGGATGTCAGGCTGGAAGCCTGACCCGCCGCGATGGGCCATGGGGCGGTCCGCGAATCGAATGATTGCCTGCGGATGCGTTCTCGTTTTGGCTATGTTAGGTCCTTCGCTGCGCTCAGGATGACAGGGGTGGGGCGGCTCAGAGTCGTGCATGAGTGCTTGAAGCGCTCACACAGAAGGATGAAAGCACCAGTCGCCGCCCTGAAGGGCGGGCCTTCTTGGGTGCACGACGAACCTTCGAGGCAAATGACATTGGCGGGCGGTCAGGATGACATGCTCGGCGAATGCGAGATTGCTTCGTCGCTGCGTTCCTCGCAACGACGGTGAGCCGGTCGCCGCAGTTCAGGGCTTTGACCGAGTCCAACGATGTGGCGTAGAATTGTATAGCTGTATAGACGTACGGACGCCCAGGCGGGCAGGTGGACACGATGAGAAAAATGACGGTGCTCTTTGAGGATGAGGAGCTCTACACGGCGATAAAGGTCGAGGCGGCCAAGCGCAACCGTCTTCTCAAGGACCTGGTCACGCAGGCGCTGAGGGAATGGCTGGAGGCCCAGGAGGACGCTGAGCTGTTGCCGGTCGCTGAGGCCGCACGCGCGGAATGGAAGGAAAAAGGCGGCATCGAGGCGGGTGAGTTCTTTCGCGAGCTAAAGGAACAACCGACCGGGCCGCATGCCGTATAGGGTGGAGGTCTCCCCGGCAGCAGGCCGCGACCTGAGACGCCTACCACCCGACGTGCGCGCCAGGCTGGAGACCGTCGTCATGGCTTTGGCGGACGAGCCGCGTCCGCCCGGCGTGCGCAAGATTCAGGGCGAGGAGCAGGCCCATCGCGTCCGTCTCGGAGACTACCGAGTGGTGTACGACGTTCATGATGCTGAGAAGCTGGTCGTTATCCTACATGTGGGGAGGCGGAACGAGCGCACCTATCGTCGGTAGCCAGGAGCGGTCCGGCCCGCCACCACCTGCCATGCTGTGACGCCTGGCGCGGCGAATGAGAGATTGCTTCGTCGCTGGGCTCCTCGCAAAGACAGTCAGTCCGTCGGTCGAGTTGCCTCATGCTATAATCGCCGCACATGCGGACGGTCATCACAGGGAGCGACGTTATTGGCCAGCCTTGCAGAGCGCATCACCGTTGATCCCGAACAGTGCGGCGGGCGACCGTGCATCCGAGGGACGCGCATCCGCGTGACTGACGTCCTTGACCTGCTGGCGCACGGGCTCACGGCCGAGGATGTGCTCCGTGAGCTTCCCGACCTGGAACCGGACGACATCCTGGCGTGTTTGCGCTTCGCCAGTCGGCGTATTGACCACCCTGTGGTGGCCGCTTGATCATCTGGATCGACGCTCAACTCTCCCCCGAACTGGCATCCTGGATCACTCACAGCTTCGGCGTTGACGCAGTAGCCGTACGCGATCTCGGACTGCTCCACGCCAAAGACCGGGCGATCTACGAGGCGGCCCGTGAGGCAGCGGCGATCCTCATGACCAAAGACGCCGACTTCATCCAACTGCTGGAGCGACTCGGCCCACCTCCGCAGGTGCTGTGGATCACGTGCGGCAACACCTCGAACGCCCGTCTTCGGCGGGTCCTCCTGGACGCCCTGCCCACGGCCCTCCGTCTGCTGGAGCAGGGCGAGCCCCTCGTAGAAATCGGCGATGCGCAACAGGCGAACAGCGGACTGACTGGACAGTAGCCGGGCCGTCCCGCCAGCACCCACCTGCCATGCTATAATCGCTGCCTGATGCGGATTGCCATCACGGGGAGCGGGGGGCAGCTCGGGGCGGAGTTGGTGCGGGTGCTGCGCCCTCATCATGAGACCGTCGCGCTGGAGCACAGGGCGCACGACGTGGCGGACGTGGCTATCGTCGAGGCCATCGTCGCTCTGCGGCCGGACTGCGTGGTCCACGCGGCGGCGATGACGGATGTGGACGGCTGCGCCCGCGACCCGGAGCGCGCCTTCCTGGCGAACGGCTTCGGCACGCGCAACGTGGCCCAAGCCTGCCTGGAGGCGGGCGCGGCCCTCTGCTACGTGAGCACCAACGAGGTCTTCGATGGCGCGCAGGACGCGCCCTACCGAGAGTGGGACGACCCGCGCCCCATCAATGCCTACGGGGCGTCGAAGCTCGCCGGCGAGCGCTTCGCCCTCACCATCTGCCCGCGCACGTATGTCGTGCGGACGGCCTGGCTCTACGGTCCTGCCAGCGAGCGGAACTTCGTGCGGAAGATCATCGCCGCCGCGGACCGGCTGGGCGGGCCGGTCTCACCCTCACCCTCGCCCTCTCCCATCAAGGGAGAGGGGACGGACACCGCCGTCCTGAAGGGCGGGCCTCAGGGGACGGGAACGCTGCGCGTGGTGGCGGACGAGGTGGGCTCGCCGACGTACGCCCCGGACCTCGCCGAGGCCATCGCAGCCCTGATCGAGCGGCGGGCCTACGGCGTCTACCACCTGGTCAACGCGGGCGGCGCGTCGCGCTACGAGTTTGCGCAGGCCATCCTGCGGCTCGCCGGGCGCGCGCACGTGCGCATCGAGCCCATCGCGCTGAGCGACTGGCCGCGCGACTCGACGCCGCCGCCGCAGACGCGCCTCCACAACGCCTACGCCGCCGCCCTCGGCATCGTCCTGCGCCCGTGGCGGGAGGCGCTGGCGGAGTACCTGGTCGCCACGGCGACCCTACGGGCAGCCGCGCCGTGAAAATGCTCGCTCCAGGTGCCAGGGTCTCACGCTCACCCTCTCGGTCCCTCATCAAGGGAGAGGGGAGAGAGACAACCGGCGCCCTGGTGGTTATCAACTACTACTTTGACTTTGCGGACCCAGTCTTTCCCACCCGCCCGCCCTGCTACGCTTTGGGGGACACCCCAAAACCCCCGCCATCCTTCGACAGGCTCAGGACGAGCGGGGCTCAACCCCCTCTGGACTCCCCCGACGGACCAAGATATTTGCTTGATGACCATAGAGGTGGGGCTCCGGCGTCCCCTCTCATGGAAGCGCTGGCCGCACGGAACTTGAGGCGCTCGTCATGACGGCGCCACGGGCGTCGGTGGTCATCCCGAACTGGAACGGGGCGCACCTGCTGCGGCCCTGCCT
>Ga0209341_10004792_pt1 | contig 12384 bp, 11 predicted proteins | sample RifCSP13_2_FD_184020 | JGI IMG/M metagenome (GOLD analysis project Ga0209341, IMG submission 184020) | Soil microbial communities from Rifle, Colorado - Rifle CSP2_sed 13_2 (SPAdes) (version 2) | ecosystem: Environmental > Terrestrial > Deep subsurface > Rock core/Sediment | place: Rifle...
GGTGGGGGGCTGGAACGAGCTGGCGGCCCAGCTCGGCGTGGACTCGATCCGGAGCTCGACGGCCGCGGGGTCCGGGCATCCGACCTCCTCGCTCTCCGCCAGCCATCTGCTCGCGGTGCTGTGGTCGGATCACCTGCGCACGGATATCGCCGATCCGAAGAGCCTCGCCAACGACCGCTTCGTCCTGTCCAAGGGCCATGCCTCGCCGCTGATGTTCTCCGTGCTGAAGGCCGTGGGCGCCATCAGCGACGAGCAGCTGCTGTCCTTCCGGACGATGGGCTCGCCGGTCCAGGGCCACCCCGTACCGTTGCCCGACATGCCGTGGATCGACGTCGCGACCGGCTCGCTGGGCCAGGGCCTCCCGATCGCGCTCGGGATGGCGCTCGCGATGAGGATGGACGGCATCTCCGCACGCGTCTGGTGCCTGATGGGCGACTCCGAGGCCGCCGAGGGCTCGGTGTGGGAGGCGATGGCCAACGCGTCGCACCACGGCGTCGACAACCTGATCGCGATCCTCGACGTGAACCGCCTAGGCCAGCGCGGGCCCACGATGCTGCAGTGGGATCTCGAGACGTACACCGCGCGCGCGCTGGCGTTCGGGTGGCACGCGATCGAGGTCGACGGCCACGACGTCGCCGCGATCGACGGGGCGTTCGTCGAGGCCGAGCGCGCCGGGCGGCCGGCGCTCGTGATCGCCCGAACCGAGAAGGGGCACGGCGTGTCGTTCCTGGCCGACGCCGAGGGTTGGCACGGCAAGGCGCTCTCGACCGAGGAGGCTGAGCGCGCGATCGCCGAACTGGGTGGGGAGCGCGCGATCTTGATCTCGCCTATCAAGCCCGAGACGGGCGTCGTTCCTCCGAGCCCCGGAACCGAGGTCACCTTGCCCGCGTACTCGGACGCGATCGCCACGCGCAAGGCGTTCGGCGAGACGCTCGCGGCGCTCGCCGCGCGTCCCGACGTCGTCGCTATCGACGCCGAGGTCTCGAACTCGACCTACACCGAGGACCTCCTGAAGGTCGCGCCCGATCGGTTCGTCGAGAGTTACATCGCCGAGCAGAACATGATCGGCATGGCCGTCGGTATGCAGGCGCTCGGCAAGGTCGCGTTCGCGGCCACGTTCGCGGCCTTCCTGACGCGCGCCCACGACTTCGTGCGGATGGCGGCGATCAGCCGGGCGGACCTGCGCCTGTCGGGCTCGCATGCCGGTGTTTCGATCGGCGAGGACGGGCCGTCGCAGATGGCGCTCGAGGACCTCGCGATGATGCGCGCCGTGCACGGTTCGACCGTGCTCTGCCCGTGCGACGGGAACTCGACCGCCAAGCTCATGGCCGCGATGGCGGACCTTCCCGGCATCTCGTACATCCGCACCACCCGTGAGAAGACCGCTCGCCTGTACGACGCCGACGCCGGCTTCCCGATCGGCGGCAGCGTGGTCCTGCGGTCCTCGACCGGGGACCGCGTCACGCTCGTCGGCGCCGGGATCACGGTCCACGAGTCGCTCGCGGCGGCCGACACGTTAGCGGCCGAGGGCATCGCCGAGCGCGTGATCGACTGCTACTCGATCAAGCCGATCGATGCCGCGACGTTGCGGGCCGCGTTGTCGGAGACCGGGCTCGTCGTCACCGTGGAGGACCACTGGCCGGAGGGCGGGCTCGGCGACGCCGTGCTCGAGGCGTTGGCGGCCGGGGGCGAGCTCTCCGGCCGGGTCGTGAAGATCGCCGTGACCGCCATGCCGGGCTCGGGAACGCCCGAGGAGCTCCGAGACTGGGCCGGGATCTCGGCGACGCGGATCGCCGAGCGGGTTCGCGTTCTCCTGCGCTAGACCTCGAGCGGGACCAACTCGAAGCGGTCGACGTCGACCAGGCCGCGGTCGGTGAGCTTCAGCTCCGGAACCACCGACAGCGCGAGGAACGACATCGCCATGAACGGCGAAGGCGGGGTCGCGCCGGGCGCCACGGCGATCCTGCGGGCGAGATGGGGCGCCATCCCGCCAGGGTAGCCGAACGCGGGCGCTACGATGGAGCGGAATGGACGCCACGCTCGCGCCCCCGAAGCCGCGCCTGCGCGGCCGGATCCACCAGGTCGCGTTCTGGGTCTCGATCCCCGCGGGGGTCGTTCTCGTGTTGCTCGCGAGCGGGCCCGTGGCGACCGCCGTGGCCGTGATCTACGCGGTGAGCCTTTCCGCCGTGTTCGGCTCCAGTGCCGCCTACCACCGCGGTGCCTGGTCCGAGCGTGCACGGCGATGGATGCGGCGCCTGGACCATTCGATGATCTTCGTGCTGATCGCCGGCAGCTACACGCCGGTGAGCGTCCTGGTCCTCGACGGGACGTGGGAGGCCGTTCTGCTGTCCCTCGTGTGGACCGGCGCCGCGGTCGGCGTGACGCTCAAGATGGTCCGGCCCGACGGGCTCTCGGTCACGAGCGCGATCCTGTACATAGGCCTCGGCTGGCTGGCGATGATCGCGCTCCCGCAGCTGCTCCGGGGGATGACGACCGCCGAGACGATCCTGATGATCTCGGGTGGCCTGCTGTACACGGCGGGAGCCATCGTGTTCGCGAGCCGCAAGCCCGATCCCCGGCCGGACACGTTCGGCTATCACGAGATCTGGCACGCCTTCATGGTCGCGGCGGCCACCTGTCACTACGCGATGGTGTTGCTCGTCCTCCACCCGAACTGATCGGCGACTGGTAAGGTGGCCTGCGAGGACGGCGCTGCCGTCCGTGAGGTTTCGCTTCTCCCTCGTTCCTCCTTCAGGCGGTCCCGGGGCAAGGCCGAACCTCCCCGAGACGACCGCGGCCAGGGAGCCGCGGCACAACCGCAGGTTCCGGCCAGCGCCGCGCAACCACAGAAGGAGTCCACGTGACGACCACCTTCGCCGACCTCGGCGCATCCCGCCGGGTCATCGACACGCTCGCAGCGCGCGGCGTGACCGAGCCGTTCGCCATCCAGTCGCTCGTCCTGCGCGATGCGATCGCCGGCAAGGACGTGCTCGCCCGCTCGGCCACGGGCTCGGGCAAGACGCTCGCGTTCGCGATCCCGATCGTCGAGCGCCTGCGCCCGGAGGACGCGGTGCCATCGGCGCTCGTGCTCGTGCCCACGCGCGAGCTCGCGCAGCAGGTCGCCGACGACTTCGAAGGCATCGCCAAGGCCAAGGGCTTGCGTGTCGGTGTCGCCTACGGCGGCGTCAGCATGAGCGAGCAGGCCCGCGGCAACGCCAAGGCCCAGATCCTCATCGCGACGCCCGGCAGGCTGCAGGACCTGACCGAGCGCGGCACCGTGAAGCTGGGCGGCGTGAAGATCCTGATCCTGGACGAGGCCGACCGGATGCTCGACATGGGGTTCCAGCCCCAGGTCGACCGGATCGTGCGTCGTCTGCCCAAGGAGCGACAGACGATGTTCTTCTCCGCGACGCTCGACGGCGCGGTCGGCAACCTCGCCCGCGCCTACACCCGCGAGGCGATCCTGCACGAGGTCGGCCCCGCCGGCGAGACCGTGGAGGGCGTGGAGCACCAGTTCGTGCAGGTCTCGGCGCAAGGCAAGGTGGACGCCCTGATCGACCTGCTCGAGCACGACGGCGAGCTCACCCTCGTCTTCGTGCGGACCAAGCGTGGTGCCGACCGGCTGGTCCACAAGTTGAAGCAGAAGGGCATCAAGGCCGAGGCGATGCACGGGGACATGACGCAGAACGCGAGGCAGCGCTCGCTGGCGCGATTCGACTCCGGCAGGGTCGAGGTACTCATCGCGACCGACGTCGCCGCGCGCGGTCTGGACCTGGAGCGGATCAGCCACGTCGTGAACTACGACCCGCCGAACGACGACAAAGGCTACGTGCACCGCGTGGGCCGGACGGCCCGGGCCGGACGCTCGGGCACCGGCATCACGCTGGTCACCGCCGATCAGCAGGGCGACGTGGGCCGGATGGCCGCGCGCCTGGACCTGCACGAGGACTTCGAGGACTCGGGCATGAAGGTCGCGCCACCGCGGGTGGTGTTCTCGGCGAGCGGGACCGGACGCCGGTCGGGGCTCCGTCCGCCGAAGCGGCGGAGGTTCTGAGCTCGACCTAGGCCGGCTCGTTGGCGACCAGCTGCATGCCGGACCGGCGATGCCGGGCCAGGATGTCTGCGGCGGGGGCCGGGCGGAAGAAGAAGTAGCCCTGGCCGAGCTCGCAGCCGCGCTCCGCAAGGAAGTGCCACTCGTCCTCGGTCTCGATCCCCTCGGCGAGCGAGGTCATGCCCAGGCCCTCGGCGAGCTGGATGACGGCCTGGACCATCGAGCCGGCCTGCTGGTCGGCGTTCACCTCGCGCACGAACGTCCGGTCGATCTTCAGGATGTCGACGGGCAGGTGCTTCAGCCGGGACAGCGACGAGTAGCCGGTCCCGAAGTCATCGATCGCCAGGCGCAAGCCCCGCGAGTGCAGGTCCCACAGGATATGCAGCGTCCGGTCGGGATCGGTCATCGCCGTTGATTCGGTGATCTCCACGACCACCTTCGCCGGGTCGACGCTCGCGGCCTCGAGGCGAGACGTGATCCGGTCCGCGATGTCGGGCTGCCACAGCTGTCGGGGCGAGAGGTTGAACGAGAGCTCGAGATCGAGTCCCTCGGCGCGCCACGACGCGTCCTGACGAGCGAGCTCCTCGATGACCCAGTCGCCGATGACCTCGATCAAGCCCATCTCCTCGGCGAGCGGGATGAACTCGCCGGGGGGAACGAGCCCTCCGTTCGGGTCCTTCCAGCGGATCAGCGCTTCGACGCCGTGCATCCGGCCGTCCGCGAGCGAGACGATCGGCTGGTAATGCAGCTCCCAGTTCTGGTTCTCGACCGCCTTACGAAGGCGCGTCGTGAGCGACAGCTTGCCGAGCGCGTCGCCGCCCGCGTCCGAGTACACGGCGTAGCCGCCAGGACCGGCCTTCTTGCTCTGGTACATCGCCGCGTCGGCGTTGCGGAGGAGTTCGGCAACGTCGGCGGCGTGGTGGGGGAACAGCGCGATGCCGATGCTCGCCTGCACGTAGACCTCGGTCCCGTCGACTACGAACGGCTGCTGGAGCGCTTCCTGGACGCGGGAAGCGATCGTCTCGGCGACGAGGATCGCGCCGTCCGAGCTGCCCGGCGGGCCGGGTTGGCCGCCGCGATCGATGTCCGCGAGCAGGAGCAGGAACTCGTCCCCGCCGGGGCGCGCGACCAGGTCGGTTTCGCGCGTCGCCTCGCGCAGTCGTTCGGCGAGCTGGCGCAGGAGCTCGTCGCCGCGGTCGTGCCCGAGGCTATCGTTCACGAGTTTGAAGTCGTCGAGGTCGGCGAGCACCACCGCGGCCGCCAGGTCGTGCCGTCGCGCGCGCGCGATCGCCAGCTCGAGGAGCTCCTCGAACATGGCGCGGTTCGGCAGGCCCGTCAGCTTGTCGTGGTACGCGAGGAACGCGGCCTGCTCCTCGGCCTGCTTCTGCTCCGTGATGTCGAGCATCACGCCCTCGATGAGGGTCGGCGTGCCCTCGGCGTCGCGGAGCACCACTGCGCTGTCGCGGAACCACACGGGATGGCCGTCCCGGGCAATGAGCCGGTACTCGAACGTGAACGGCTCGCCCGATTCGCGGCCCGCCTCGTAGGTCGCGAGGGCGCGCTCGCGATCGTCGGGATGCAGGTGGCGGGTCCAGAGCTCGGGGTCGTCGATGTACTCGCGCGGGGTGATGCCCAGCAACGCCTCGATCTGGGGGCTGACGTAGGTCGTGGCCATGCTCGCGTCCGCCACGTCGATGTAGACGATCGCCGGGATCTGCTCGACGAGGGCCTGGTACCTGTCCTGTGCCTCGCGCAGCTCGCCCTCGGAGCGGTCCATCTCAGCGCGGACCACGTCCAAGAGCCGACGCCCGCGCTCGGGCAGCTCGTCGAGGTGCTCGAGGAGCTCCTGCAGCGCGTCGAACGCCGCCAGACGCCCCGAGGGGCGCGATATCGGGTTGGTCACGGAGCCGCCTTGTTCGCCGTACTCCAGGTATCGGCTCCGCGACCACCCGACTTGACTAGTCCGTTCGGCTACTACTCGACCGTGAACCCGACGAACATGCCCTCCTGGTAGTGGGCCTCGTCCTCGGTCGCGTCGTAGATGTTGCAGATCAAGACGTAGTTGCCGGCATCGAGGTTGACGGTGAGCGTCGGAGCATCGCCGACCGCGATGTCCTCGATCTCATCGATCAACGTCAAGCCCTCGCCCGCCTCGTCCACCGAGCCGTCCGCACCTGTCGGGAGTGCGTCGGGCGCCAGATCGGTACTGAATACGACGAACTCGTGCACGTCGTTGGGCCCCTCGTTCGTGACGTCGAAGGTGACCGAGCCGGCGGGTGCCGACGCCGGGGCGGGGTTCACGCTGAACTCCTGCAGCGTCACCGCGACGGTTCCGTCTCCCCCGCCGCCACTACCTCCCTCGTCCGAGCTGCAACCCGTGGCGACCAGCGCCAGTGCGGCCACGACGGCCAGGGTCGCCGCCGACCGGCGGCGCAGGCTCCGTACAGGCATGCTTGCCTCCCCTCTCCCGGACCCACGACCCGAGATGGCGCCGCAGTGTAGGGAGGACCATGAGCGCGAGGTGGATGGTGACCGGCGCGTCATGGAACCGTCATGGATCTGTCACGGGACCCGGGGAAGTTCCATGACGCTCCCGTCATGAGCCCCTCCCCACCGGCCGTGGTTGGGCCTAGGATTCGGCGATGGCGCGCGTTCTCGTGATCGACGACGAGCCCAGGATCGCGAACTTCGTCTCGCGTGCGCTGACGGCGGAAGGGTTCAGGGTGGACGCCGCCCCCGACGGGATCCGCGGCCTGGAGCTCGCGCAGACCGGGCGGTACGAGCTGGTCGTCCTTGACCTCTTGCTGCCCGGGCGCGATGGCGTGAGCGTCCTGCGCGACCTCATGGAAGTGCGGCCCGAGCAGCGCGTCCTCATCCTGTCCGCGCTCTCCGACGTCCAGAGCAAGGTCGAGTGTCTGGAGCTCGGCGCCTCGGATTACCTGCCCAAGCCCTTCGCGCTCGCCGAGCTGGTCGCGCGGATCCGGGCACGGCTTCGTCAGCCCGCTACCGGACCGGACGAGCGGTTCCTCCGCCGGGGTGGCGTGACGCTCGACCTGGTGCGACGGGTCGCGGATGCTGGACAAGGGGAGGTCGTCCTGTCGGAGCGCGAGTTCCTGATGCTCCGCAACCTCATGATGCGGGCGGGCGATGTCTGCACGCGCCAGCGGCTGCTCGAGGAGGTCTGGGGATACGGGTTCGACCCGGGAAGCAACGTCGTGGACGTGTGCGTCGGGAGGGTGCGAGCCAAGCTCGGCTCCGAGGTGATCGAGACGGTGCGGGGGGTCGGGTATCGGTTCGCTGCGTAGGCATTGGGTGGAGCTGGCGTGGGTCGCGTTCGCGGCCCTGAACGTCCTCGCTATCGTGGCCCTCGCCGAGTTCGAGACGATCCCGTTCCACTTCGTCTGGGTGAGCCTCACGATCGTGTACGGCTACCGCGTGTGGACGGGGCGCACAACCGCAGCGGTCCTGGTGGCGGTATCGGCCGTGACGGGGGCGGCGCTCGCCTTCGCCGTCGTGCGGTCCGGGCAAGGGTTCGACGAGGTCGCCGAGGTCCCGCTGATGGCGGCGATGTTCGTGGCCATGGTTTGGCACGCGCGACGGCGACAAGCTGCGGTGGAGGACGCTCGCCGGATGGCCGAGAACGAGCACGGGCTGCTCGAACGGCAGCGCGGGTTCGTGCGGGACGCGTCGCACGAGCTGCGAACGCCGATCACGATCGCGCTCGGGCATGCAGAGCTCCTGCGGGGCGCCGTCACCGACCCGCAGGCCATCCGTGACGCCGATGTCGTTCTGGACGAGCTCGGCCGGCTGTCGCGCCTATCGGAACGCCTTCTGTTGCTCGCGTCGGCCGAGCATGCCGACCTCCTCACGATCCACGACGTCGACCCGGTGTCGCTGGCTGAGGAGACGCTCCGTCGCTGGCGTCCGACCGTGCCTCGGCGGTGGGACCTGCGGGTCGACCTCGACGCGGGGACGACCGTCCCCGCAGACGCCGACCGACTCCGCGACGCGCTGGACGCCCTGATCGAGAACTCACTGCACGCGACATCGGAGGGAGACGAGATCTCGGTGGGTGCCAGGGCTCGAGGCAGGGATCTGGTTCTGGAGGTGACCGATGGCGGAGCCGGCATCGATCCCGAGCGGCTCCCGTTCCTGTTCGAGCGTTTCTCGCGCGCGGACGAGCCGCGAACGCGGCAGGCGGGCGGTACGGGACTCGGCCTGCCCATCGTGAAGGCGATCGCCGAGGCCCACGGCGGCACGGTCGAGGCGGAGAGCTGGCCGGGGCGCGGGACGAGTATCCGCCTCGTGCTCCCCGGTCTTCGAGCCGCCGCGCCGGCCGAGCCTGGCCCTGTTCCGGTCGCCCGATGACCTCAGCAGCCGTGCTCGTCCGGTAGCAGCGGACGCAAGATCAGCGAATGCTCGGTCCCCTCGCTCGTCCACGGCGTCAGCTGATTGGCCGTCGCGGCCGCTGCGAGCAGACCGGCGAGGTCCTCGCCGCTCACGACCCCGCATCGCGAGTCCTGCAGCACGTCGATCGGCTCGCCGAACGTCTCGAGCGAGCCTGCGACCGGCCACTCGACGGGCTGCTGCGGCAGTTCGGCCTCTCCCCGGTAGGGGAGCACGAACACCCGCATCTCGGTCGGCACGTACGGCTCCTCGGCGCCGATGGATCCCTCGGGGACGAGGCTCTGCAGGTTGCCGAACTCCCCCTGGAACTGCGCGAGGGCGGCACGCGCCTTGGTGTCGACGCCTTCGCACGCGCCCGCGCCGTCGTCGAACCCGAGCGCGTAGGCCGAGGTCACGTTGGTCCGGCCCTCGGTGACCACCGTGAAGGTGGTGGTGGGCAGGTCGGTGACGCACATGTAGTCGTAGCTCGCGTCGCCATCCATGAGGCCGGCGTCGCGGGCGGCCTCGAGGATCGCCTGGACGGCGTCCTCCGAGAGCTGTGTCACCTGGAGGTTGGGGAGCGCGGGGCCGGGGTAGATCTCGATCACGGGTCCCTGGACGATCATCCGGCCGTCGCCGTAGATCGAGACGCTCGGCAGGGCGGCGAGGTTGTACTCGACGGGCACGAAGCCGCCGCCGATGTCGATCCGGAGCACCAGGTCGTTGGCGCCGGTCGGGTGCGAGATCTCGTTCCCGTCGGAGCCGGGGCCGCCGTCATCGTTCAGGCGTCCGCAGGCGGCGGTGAGCAGCGCGACCGCGGCCAAGGCGGCGGCGGTCCTCTTCGGGTTCGGCATGATCCCTCCGTTGTCGGGCTCGGTTGGGCAACCCTGGGACGCGGCCACGGGTCCGGCGGGTTCCGGGCGGGTCCGTCGACATCTTGCCCCCTCGAGCCACGCTAGGCTGACCCCCGATGGCGACGATGCGCGCCCTCCGCAAGACCTCCGCCGCCCCCGGGGCCGAGCTCGTCGAGCTCGAGATGCCGCACCCGGGCGAGGGCGAGGTCCTGGTCCGGGTCCACGCGGCCTCGATCTGCGGGACCGACCTGCACATCTTCGACTGGAACGAGTGGGCGCAGGGCCGGATCCCCCGCGTGCCGATAACGTTCGGCCACGAGGTCGCGGGCACGGTCGAGGCGGTCGGGCCCGAGGTCCACCATGTCGCACCAGGCGCCTTCGTCGCGGTCGAGACCCATATCGCCTGCGGCGTGTGCTCGACGTGCCGGACCGGACGGGCGCACATCTGCCGGAACCTGCGGATCCTGGGGGTGGATACCGACGGCGCCTTCGCGGACCACGTGGTCGTTCCCGCTGCGAACGCGTGGATCGTCGGGGAGGGGATCGCGCCCGACCATGCCTCCGTGATGGAGCCCTTCGGCAACGCGGTGCATGCGGCGTTCGGGACCGAAGGCGGCGAGGATCTGCTCACGAACCCGGTCGCCGTGATCGGGTGCGGACCGATCGGGCTGTTCGCCGTAGCGATCGCGCGAGCGCTGGGCGCGTGGAAGGTCTTCGCGATCGAGCCCAACCCGGACCGGCGGGCACTCGCCGGCAGGATGGGCGCCGACCTGTTGATCGACCCGGCCGCGGAGGATCCGGTCGATGTCGTGCTCGGAGAGACCGACGGCGGCGGCGCCGAGGTCGTCCTCGAGATGTCCGGCAACGCTCGCGCGATCGACCAGGGGACGCGGATGCTCGCGCGCGGGGGGCGGATGTCGCTCCTCGGCCTGCCCGAAGGCCCGGTCACGCTGGACCTCAACGACCAGGTCATCTTCAAGGAGGCGCGGATCCTGGGGATCACCGGCCGGGAGATGTTCCGCACCTGGCAGCAGACGACGACGCTGCTCTCGACCGGCCGGGTCGACATCTCGCCCGTCATCACGCACCGCTTCCCGCTCGAGGGGTTCGAGGAGGCGTTCGCGACCGCGGCGTCGGGCCAGGCGGCGAAGGTGATCATGCTGCCGAACGGCTAGAGGTACCCGGCGGTGCCCGTCCCGGACTCGAGCGTCGCCGGCCGATCGGCCAGGGCCTGCACGCGGAAGGGCAGGGTCTTGCCCAGGCGACCCTCCACCGAGACCTCGATCCGGTAGGCGCCGGGTCGCGGAAGGCCGAGCCCGTTCAGGTTCAGCGCCAGAGGGACCACCTGCTCGTCGGGTCCCCCGGCCGTGAACTCGCCTGTGATCGAGCTCACGGGCCCGTCGGATCCGGTCCCCAGGATCAGGGCCTCCCCATCTGGCCCGACGACGCGGAGCTCGAACCGTCGCCCTCGGCGTTCCGCCCCGGCGGGGAGTCGGACGAGTAGGCCGATCCCCACCCGGTCGTGCCGGGCGGGGAACAAGGCGGCCGATATCTGGTTCCACCCGGCACCCAGGACGTACAGCTTGCCCTGCACGCCGACGACGGAGTCCGCGAGGAACCCGTCGAGCTCGATCGCCTCGTCCTGCACGGCCTCAGCGTAGCGGGATGCGGTAGCGTGGATGCGATGGTCGGTGCGCTCGACTTCTTGAAGGAGCGGCTCGCCGAGCTCGACGAGCAGGGGCTCCTGCTGCACCCGCGGACCCTCGAGGGGCCGACCGGTGCGCGTGCGGTGTTCGACGGGCGCGAGGTGATCAACCTCGCGTCGAACAACTACCTCGGCCTGGCGAACCATCCACGGATGAACGCCGCCGCATCGCGAGCCGCCTCGGAGCTGGGAGCCGGCACCGGCGCCGTGCGGACGATCGCCGGCACGATGAGCTCGCACCGCGAGCTCGAGCGCGCGTTCGCCGACTTCAAGCACGCTGAGGCGGCACTGATGTTCCAGTCGGGGTTCGCGGCCAACGCCGGGACGGTCGCCGCGATCTTGGACAAGGCCGACGTGATCGTGAGCGACCGCCTGAACCACGCCTCGATCATCGACGGCGGCCGGTTGTCGCGGGCCGAGATCAAGGTCTTCGAGCACAAGGATGCGGAGCACGCCGACCGTCTGTTGGCGGAGACGAAAGCCCAGGACCGTCGGCAGTTGCTGATCACCGACGGCGTCTTCTCGATGGATGGGGACATCGCGCCGCTGCCGGACCTCGTCGAGGTGGCCGAGCGTCACGGCGCGATCATGATGATCGACGACGCGCACGCCTCCGGGGTGCTCGGCGAAGGCGGCGCCGGGACCGTCGCACATTTCGGGCTCCACGGGCGGGTCGACATCCAGGTCGGCACGTTGTCGAAGGCGATCGGGGTGCTGGGCGGGTTCATCGCCGGCCCCGCGGAGCTGATCGAGTGGCTCCAGAACCGGGGCCGCCCTTACCTGTTCTCGACGAGTGCTCCGCCTGCCGTCGTCGCGGCATGCATGGAGGCGCTCGCGATCATCCGCGAGGAGCCGTACCGGCTCGAGCACCTGTGGGAGAACACGCGGACCCTCAAGGCCGGCCTGCACGACCTCGGGTTCGACACCGGGATGAGCCAGACGCCGATCACGCCCGTGATCACGGGCGACGAAGAGCGTACGCAGGACTTCGCGCGGCGCCTCTTCGAGGAGGGCGTGTTCTGTCCCGCGATCGTGTTCCCGACGGTCGGAAAGGGGCAGGCTCGGGTCCGGACGATCGTGACCGCCGATCACACGGCCGAGGATCTGGGACGCGCGCTCGAGGTGTTCGGTCGTGTCGGAGCGGAGCTCGGGCTGCGCTGAGATCGACGGCACTCCATCGATCCTGGGTCGTGATCCTGGGGTCGGCTACTCGTCCTCCGTGTCCACGACGATCCGTCCGGATCGCTGGTGCGTGAAGCCGGCCCACGTCCAGTCGACGACCGACCGGGCTCGGTCCTCGCCGGTCGACAGCAGCGCCAGGAAGGGCGAGGTCCTGCCACAGCGTGCTCCTTCGCGCCGGGGATCCGAAGACGTTCACCGACCTCGAG
>Ga0209341_10004795_pt1 | contig 12381 bp, 10 predicted proteins | sample RifCSP13_2_FD_184020 | JGI IMG/M metagenome (GOLD analysis project Ga0209341, IMG submission 184020) | Soil microbial communities from Rifle, Colorado - Rifle CSP2_sed 13_2 (SPAdes) (version 2) | ecosystem: Environmental > Terrestrial > Deep subsurface > Rock core/Sediment | place: Rifle...
TCGGCCTCGCCCTCGTTAATATCGAATCGCACGTAACCTACTTCGTGACCGCGATGATCCATGGCAATCAAGATCCGCATGTGCGGATCATTCAACTTCCGCGCGAACCACATTTGATGTGCTTCAAAGGGGATATATTCGGTATTGAAAGAGGCTTCCCGCGTCGCTTGCTCGTTGCGCCATTCCCACAGGCGATGGCAGTCCTCCAGCACAGCACGGCGCAAGGTCACCTTGCTTGACACAGCTTCATGCATAGTCTTCTCTCCGAATCGCACTCTCAGCCTTTATATTTCGCCGAGCCCGCTTCCCCAATATCTCCGGAAAATTCTTGGGGTCTAGACTCGGCTTCAAATTTCCACATCGCAAAATGGAGATGTTCTCCTCCGTCAAAGGTTCCCCAGCTGTGATCTCTCGTACTGCGAAGATGCTCCTCCGGGCAAACCCTCTTAGCTCTGCCTCGATCGGATGCATTACCTTTTCCCCGCTGCCCAACGCCTTCTCTGCCTCTCGCACTTTCTGAATCATCAGCCGCAACTCGGCCGGTTCGACGGCAAACCGATGGTCTGGTCCCGGAAGGTCATTGCTCAAGGTGAAGTGCTTCTCGATAAGATTCGCGCCCACAGCCACCGCCGCTAATGGACCAACCAATGGGTCGCGGGAGTGATCCGATAACCCCACTGGCACGCCGAAGCTCGACTTCAAAGTTGCTATGGCCCGGACATTTAGTGACTCCACAGGTGTGGGATATGCAGCGGTACATTGCATCAAAATCAGGCTATCGTTATCCGTCCCGCGAAAGTCTTTCACGGTCTCTGCCACTTCATACAGATCCGCGGTCCCCGTTGAAATGATGACCGGCTTACCTTTCCTGGCCACGTAGCGAACGAGCGGAAGGTGAGTCATCTCGTACGAAGCGATCTTGAAAGCTTCAACATGCGGATCGAGCTGATCAGCCGATCCCTCGTCGAACGCTGACGCTAGGAAGAGAACGCCTTTCTCCCGGCAGCAGACCGCAAGTTCGGGTAGCCACTCGTAAGGCATTTCCATTTCAGTGATAATGTCGTAGATAGGTTTGGGTATCTTCAGGTAACCGCTGACTCCAGCGCTCCTAGGGTATAGCCTGTTGGCCCGGAAGACCTGAAACTTTACGGCATCAGCTCCAGCCGAAGCGGCAACGCCTATCAAACGCTTGGCCTGTTCCAGATTGCCATCGTGGTTGCTTCCCGCCTCAGCAATGATGAAACATGGTTCCCCATCACCAATCCACCGGTCGCCAATCCGCACCCTTGTTGCCATAGATACTACCCCATGCTCTCTAGGCCAGACGGAATACCGGCTGTACAGGTGCTCCCTCCAGACTCTGCGATGGATCGCCAGACTTAATGCCTTCAGCCAGGATCTCCATAGCGCTCCTATAAGCTTGCAACGTGTGATCAATGTCGGCGTTGCTGTGGCTGTAGCATACGTTATGGCCCCCAGAGAAAAGGACGCCCCGCTTGAGACACTCTTGCTGGAAGAGGCTCTTAAGCACCAGGGACTCCGATCCTGTCTCATCTTTAAAAGTGACTACTGTCCGTGGAGGGAGGCCAATACACTCGGTGTAGCGGTCAACTCCAAATTCCCTGGCTAGTACGTTATAGCCATCCTTTAGCTTCTGCCCCTGTTCCCAGAGATGGCTAATGACGTTTTTTTTTCGCATCTCGCTAATAGTGGCAAGCGCCGCTGCTAGCGACACGGTCTCGCCGCCAAAGGTAAACGAGAAGAATACCTCATCGAACAGTTGCATGATCTCTCGACGGCCCACAACGGCCGAGATGGGATACCCATTGCCCATGGCCTTACCGAAACAGGCCAGATCGGGGATCACTCCAAAGTACTCCTGGGCACCTCCCAGAGCTAACCGAAAACCCGTGATGATCTCATCGAAAATCAGCAGGGCTCCCTCACGACGGGTCAATTCCCTGATTCGTTCGAGAAAACCTTGCTCAGGCTCGATGACGCCGACCGGCTCCATAATGACTGCCGCCACTTGGCCAGAATGTTCGGCAAAGATCCGTTCCAGACTGGCAATATTGTTGTATTCGAAGGGAATAGTCAGGTCCTGTACGGCCTTTGGTACTCCTTTGTTTCGAGTAGTCGTGCCAATATACCAATCCTGCCACCCGTGGTACCCACAGCAGGCGATAATTTCCCTGCCGGTGAACGCCCGCGCCAACCTCACCGCCCCCGACGTCGCATCCGAACCATTCTTGGCGAAGCGCACCATCTCTGCACAGGGAACGATTTCCACGAGTGTCTCGGCAACCTGAACTTCCAGGGGATGAGGAAGGGAGAACGTCGTTCCTTCATCCATCTGACGTCTTACCGCCTCCGATACGCGGGGATAATTATGACCTAAAACGATCGGCCCCAGTGCCATCGGATAATCCACGTACTCATTACCGTCCACATCTATGACTCTACAGCCTTTTCCAGACCTAAGGAATATAGGACTTGCTCCGAAGGTAAACTGCGTCCATCCCTTGCTGAACGTTTGACTGCATCCGGGGATGACTCGCTGTCCCCTCTCAAACCACTCCTGAGATATTCCGTATCTTACCGCCATATCCGCCCGACACCCGCATCTATGTTTCCGTTTATAGCCCTTATCTCAGGATGCTCATCCAGGAATCTTATAATCGAGGCGATCGGAATAGGCATCTCACCGCCAAATGCCTCGTAAATTCTTCGCATCACTATAAGATCCTCAGGGTAATCCACGGTCAAACGAATGTCTGAACGGCGCACTTCCTTAGGCGGCAGTAGCTTTACTGTCTTGAACTTATCAGGATTTTCATAGATATATAACGAAACCCACGCACTACGATGTCTCTCTTCGCCCTCTAAGTGCGAACGCTTTAGTGCCGAAAGCTCAATTATTTCGGCATACGTCCCATCGGGTAAATTTTCACATACTGTCAAATCTGAGCCATGTTGCAGATGTGTTTCGATCATTTCATTGAGATTATCAATGTACAGAAAAGGATTCTCAGTTGTTGTACGGAACACAGTATCAGCCCTCGCAAATTCAGCGGCTTTTATCATCCGCTTTAGTCCGTCTTCTTCATCACCAAATATGTAGTCCAGACCAAGGCGCTTTGCAACTTTCACAAAGGCTGCATTTTCCGGTCCTTCACTTATCGCAAGTATAATGTCATCGATGCGAGAGACCATCTTTATCTGTGAAATCAAAAGCTCCAAGATCGTCTTATCTCCGATCAAGTGTAAAGGTTTAGCATGGAGTCGTGTTGAGGTCGCTCTACAAAGCAAAACTGCGACCACCCGTTTGAGGTCACCTGGCTTTTCCGCAAGATCCTTGCTTTGAAGAACCTGATACTTCTGAACGGGCTGCAACAGGGTCCGGCCAATAGCGCTCTCCAGGCTCCATAAGTCACTGGGTGAATCTATTCTCAACAGATCAAGATCCTCGTAGGTTAAACTTTGGCCAGCTTCCAAATCCTTACGGGCTACTACGCGTTTCTTCATCTGCTCACGATAGGCGAGCTCTCCATTACCCACGTCCCCGCCAGGCAGACCAATGCACCTTCGCGCTTCTTTTACACGTGTTACCATTTGCCCGAATTCATCGGGGTTGAGCGCAGATATATAGTCCTCGCGCTTAATAGATCTCGCTAGATTAATATGCTTCTCTACGAAGTCAGCTCCAGCGGCGAAAGCTAAAGGTGCAATGACTTCGGCGAGGGGAGTCTCTCCGTCTATGTGATCGGCATAGCCAACAGGCAGTCGAAAGCGCTCTTTGAGCAGACGGATGCGGGCCAAATTCGTATCTTCGGGACTCGTCGGGCTATTCTGAACACCAAGAATCAGGGCCACATCAACCTTACCCTGTGCGTGCAAGATCTTAATGGCATGGCTAACTTCGCTCAGGGTGCTACCGCCAGTCGATAACAAAACAGGCTTCCCTAAATCGGCCAAATGACGCAAAAACGGCAAGTTGGCCGTATCAGCAGCGTGGACCTTAAGTGCGCTGACTCCTATTTTTGCCAGCTTTTCAGCCGTGCGCGGCCCAAAAACATTTGCCATTACCTTTAGGCCTTGCCTACGAGCATGTTCAAACAACTCTTGCCACTGAGTAATTGGGAGCTCAATCCGGCGATATAAATCGAAGTAGTGATAGCTAGGCACGGCCAGCTCATCAGCGGCAAACACTTGAAAGTTCACTAAATCAGCCTGCGCCTGCGCTGCGGCATCAATACTCGCCAAAGCCAAGTCAAACGACCCTTCATAGGACTGCGCTACCTCCGCAATGATAGTAATTTCCTCAAAGAAGTTGCTCATTCTTGCTTCCTTTTTCTCACTACGGGCTCAGATTAATTATTCTCCTCTCGACAGCAGAAGTCTTTGCAGCCAAAGCAATTTGTAATACAGCTCGCCCACCCTCAGCATCGAGTGCCGGCTTTTCCTCCCCTTGAATGCAAGCAACGAAATGTTTCATTTCTTCCATAAACATATGGTTCCTTTCACAATTGATATTCTCTAAATAAACTTCCACACTGCGATCTACTTTCCCATACAGACTCACTACTTGAGTGATGTAATCCCAAACGATCACACCTTCTTCTCCGATGAGTTCACACGATCGCCGATATGTCCTTTGAAGATAATCGAGGTGGATATTCGCCACGACTCCAGAGGAAAATCGCAGGAGAATTTCCGCGTTATCCTCCGTGTCAATATCCAATTTGCTGATCTTGTCAGCGCAAGAGAATACCTCAGTCACATCACCAAACAGCCAGCGAAGATAATCAAATTCATGAACAGAGTCCAGTATGACCCCTCCACCAGCAACTTGGTTTGCAGAATAGCCATCGCGGTAATCACTATCCGGATGCCAGAAGGGGAGATAATACCCACACTGGGCACGAGCGGCTAAAGGCCTTCCTATACGCCCTTCCTCCACGAGCCGTTTGACTAACTGCAAGCTTGGGAAAAACCGCAAATTGCATCCTACCAGCACGACTCGGTCTCTAGCAGCCGCTTCTTTGACTAGATCCTCGGTATGTTCTAAGGTATGGGAAAGCGGCTTCTCGACAAACACGTGCAGACCTTGTTCAATAGCATTACGAGCCTGGCGAACGTGCAAAGATGTTGGTGAGCATATCAATGCAGCATCCGCCTGTTGTCCCAAAGCCTCTGTCTCATTTTGGGTTATCAGGGATCCGGGGACGATCGTCCTCGACTCTTCAAGTTTTGCGAGATCCGGGTCACACACGGCTGCAACCTGATGTCCCAGACTCAACACGTTTCGAAGATGACGCCGTCCAACAGAACCCGCTCCAAGAATGATGAATCGCACTCGACACTCCCGCTAAATTCAGATGTCCGCAATAGTCGCCGATCGAAATACCGGCTTTCTATCCTGCTCCTCCCCAGTATGCGGATGGCGAACCGTGTTTTGAGCGCCCAACTCGGTTACCGCCCACCAGGAAAGTTCGACGATCTCTTCATCCGGCAAATCACTGAAATTGGTCCGAACTGCTTCGCCCTGCTCGCCCAACTTCAGAAAATACTTCTCGATGATGTCCTCATCGGCAGGGCCCTTTTCTCCCGTGACTGCCTTCCGGATCAAACCCATGTCGAGCGCGAGGTCCCAGAACTTTGTGGCCGGATACGCCGTGGTGAAAAAGAACACCTCTGGTTTCAAGCCGACCTTTTTGCAAAAGTCAACAGTCTCCTGGACCGTTTCGCGGGTCTCTCCAGGTGAGGCAATCATAAAGGAACAGTCGGCATAGCCAAGTACCCGCTGGGTCTCCTTTATAGCAATCTCGATCTTTTCGGGCGTTTGTCCGCTCTTGTCGATGGCCTTGAGAATCTTCGCGCTGGCAGATTCGATCCCATATCCAGCCTGTCTCATCCCGACCTCATAGGCTTGCTCTAAGAAATTCCGACGCCCCTCGCGTCGAGCCCTGAGTACCTCATCCGCAACGATGTTGGCGCGACAGGTACAACCCCACATCACTTCCAGGCCCGTGCTTTGCCGCCTCTCGCGTAACTCTTTGCAGAAAGCAAGAGCCCAGCGATAGTCCGTCATCATCAAGTCATCAAGAAAATGGATGTACACCACCCCATAGCGCTCTTTGAGGTACTCCATTTCGTCAACGACCTCTCGCGGGCTTCGCAGCCGATACAGCTTCCCAAGGTAGGCCGCATAGCAGTAATCGCATGCGTTCCCGGCATAGGGGCAACCGCGTGAAGCAATCATCGAAACGGAGTGCTGTCCAGAGGTTGTTGGGGAACCGTCTTGCCACTTACTTTGCCAATTCAGGTGACCCACAGGGTTGAGCTTGTAAACGTCGTCAATCGGCCATGTTGAACGCAAGGGCCAGGGTAACCAATCTAAACCCTTTTGCTGATTCTGGACGGAGGGACGCAATCCATTATTCCGAACCTCCCATTCGCCTGCTCGAATTTTGTGGCGATACGCGATACCCTTTAACCCTTCGAGTGACGCAGCTGTTTCAAGGCGATACAACAATTCGGAGAAGGTCACATCACCCTCTTCCTGTACAGCGACGTCGATCGGAAGTCGCCTTACCATAAAGTCGGGCATTGAGGAGGCAATGCCGCCCCCCAGAACGATCGGAACGTCCGGATATACACGCTTGCAAATCCCGACAATTTGTTTGATTCGGCTATACTGCGTGATAATCCCCCCTATCCCGATAACGCTTGGTTTCTCTTTTTCCAACTTTTCAACGACCTTTGTCTCTACCCATTTCGAAAATTTTTCCTCTTGGTCTTTGACAGGTTGCCGGCGCTCGGCGTTGAGATCCAATATATCAACCCTATGTCCATCCATCGCCGCCACGGCGCCGACGTAGCCCTGACCAATTGGCATGATGTTTGGGTAAGACCACTCGCGAATGGGCGGATTGATGAGGAGCACGTGCAGCCCCTCATCCCGCCGCGAAAACAGTTGTTCCGAGTCCTCGCTCGTGATCCGAGACCAATCAGGGTTCACAATTTCCCCCGTAGGCCCGAATCTCTCGTAAAATCGGGACGGCATGTCCGTCAACCGATCCCCGCGGAGGTTCGTGAGCGGAACCGTTGTCGTAAACTTAGCCACGATTATTTTCCTCCCCTCGGCCCATTGCGGGCCACATAGTAATTGACATTCGCGTAACCTTAGCGGGCATAATAGCTCATGACTTTGTTTACTGCTTCGATCACCTCTTCAACGTCCTGGTCACTCATGCCGTGAAATACAGGCAAACTGATCAAGCGTTCATAGGTTTCTTCGGCCACAGGGTATTCTCCCCCGCGGAAGCCGAACTGCTTTCGATAAAACGGATGCAAATGCACCGGGATATAATGAACATTCACGCCGATTCCTTCAGCCCGCAACGCCCGAAAAATCTCGGCCCTGTCGGCACATAATCTGGGAAGATCCAAGCGAATAGGGTACAAATGCCAGGCAGGGTTCACGTCCGGTTGCACTTGCGGTGGCAGAACGCCGGTGAGGTCTTTGAGAGCATTACTGTAACGAGCCGCGATCTCACGTCGCCTTGCCAGATTCATCTCGAGGCGTCCGAGCTGAGACAGTCCAAGGGCGCATCCGATGTCTGTCAGGCGATAGTTATATCCAAGGGCCACCATCTCGTAATACCACTGCCCATTGATCTGGCGCTGGCGTTCTCTCGCATCCAGATCAATGCCATGATTCCGGAACATGCGAAGCTGGCGGGCCAACTGGGAGTCGTTGGTCGTCACCATCCCCCCCTCACCAGTGGTGATATGTTTCACCGGGTGAAAGCTGAAGACCGTCATCTGGCTGATGCTGCCCACCCTTTTTCCTTTGTATTGGGATCCCAAGGCGTGGGTCGCGTCTTCAATAACCGTTAAACCGTGCCGTTCCGCTAGGGAAAGAATCGTATCCAGTTCTGCCGGGTGGCCTGCGTAGTCTACTGGCAGGACCGCCTTTGTATGGCCCGTGATGCGCTTCGCCACCTCCTTGGGATCAACATTCATCGTATCAGGACATACATCAGCAAAGACCGGTGTTGCGCCCATATACAATACACAGTTGGCCGTGGCACAAAAGGTCAAGGGAGTCGTAACAGCCTCATCCCCCGCACCCAATCCCGCTGCGAAGGCCGCCCCGTGGAGCGCCGCTGTTCCTGAGCTGAAGCTGACTGCATACCTGCTTCCAACATACGTTGCAAACGCCTCTTCGAATTCAGCGACTTTGGGACCCGTGGTTATCCACTCGCTCTTCAGCACCGAGACAACTGCCTCTACATCTTCTGGTTCCACCGTATGATGACCGTACGGAAGGCACGTCCGCCGGACGGGAGACCCTCCGTAAAGAGCAAGCTCTTCCTTTTTTAGAGTTCGATTTCCAGATTGGCGACGCACGTCTGGAGTTCCTCGGGACTTAACCACTGCACATTCGTATCACTCCCGTATTGAAAATCCTGGGAAACATATCTACCATCGCGATGGTTCCCTGATTTCCAAAACGGATGCTCCGGCTCGATGACATAAAAGTGATCAAATTCTTTCGTCCGAGGCGATTCTTCCAGTGTAATCAGCTTCTCGTGCAGCTTCTCGCCCGGTCGCATTCCAATAGTTTCTCTTCTCGCCTCGGGAGCAATGGTCTGAACAATGTCCATTAGACACATCGATGGTGTCTTGGGCACAAAAACCTCACCTCCCACCATGCGGCCTATGCAGTTAATAACAAAGCGCACTCCGTCTTCAACCGTTATCCAGAATCGGGTCATCCTCTCGTCTGTAATCGTAATCGTTCCGCTCCCACGTTGCTGGAGAAAGAGAGGAATGACACTCCCTCGGCTGCCGACGACATTACCGTACCGGACGCAGCTAAAACGCACCCGTCCGCCTGAATATGCATTCGCTTGAACAAAGAGCTTCTCGGCGACAAGCTTCGTTGCACCATATAGATTCACGGGATGAACGGCTTTATCTGTGCTGATGAACATCACCTTTTGAACGCCGTTGTCGATCGCAGCATCAATCACATTGGCAGCACCCATCACGTTTGTCTTCACTGCCTCTAGAGGATTGTACTCTGCTGCCGGAACCTGCTTTAGGGCGGCAGCGTGCACAACAATATCGACACCGTTCATTGCTCGATAGAGACGGTCCTTATCCCGAACGTCTCCGATGAAAAAACGTATCCGATTGTCCTTAAATCGCTGGGCCATCTGCAGTTGCTTCAGCTCGTCTCGGGAAAGGATTCGTAGGACTCTGATGTTGAATTCTTTGAGTACGATTTCAGCAAACTTTTTACCGAATGAACCTGTTCCGCCGGTTACTAGGACGACTTTTCCATCAAGCGGCATATCTAACCCCCTAACCTCTACGCTTAATGTGCGAAAGCCCTTTGGGTGCTCGTAACTCGTCCCCAGGACAGGACTTCATGCCCGCGAAGCACCGGAACGAGGTCGCGGCCGCGCATACCGTTAGCTCCAGTAACCCCGATTCTCACGCTGGAGCCGCTCCTTGACGCTCTCCCACCAGCCCCGATGTTCTTGGTACCACGGGATAACCTGCTTAAGCCCATCCTCCAGAGAGACTGTAGGCTCCCAGCCGATCTCGCCCTTGATCTTGCTGCTATCGAGAGCGTAGCAAAAATCGTGGCCGGGCCTATCAGGGACGAACGTAATGAGAGACTCCGGCTTTTGTAACAGAGCGAGAATGAGCCTGGCCACTTCGAGGTTCGCCCACCCGGCTGGACCACCAACGTTGTACGTCTCTCCGAGACGACCTTCGTGCAGGAGTAGGTCGAGGGCACGGCACACATCTTCGACATAGACCCACTCCCTCACATTCTTCCCGTTCCCGTAGATCGGGAGCGGTTTCTCATCCAACGCATTCGTCACTAACAGAGGGATAAACTTCTCGGGATATTGGTACGGTCCAAAAGCGTTCGACGGGCGCGCCACTACAATCGGCGCGTCGTATGTGATTGCATAGGCCTGGACCAGATGGTCCGCGGCTGCTTTACTAGCTGCATAAGGCGAACGCGGCCGTAACGAGCCTTCCTCCGTGAAGGGGCCGTTGGGTCCCAGAGTCCCATAGACCTCATCTGTGGACACGTGCAGGACCCGGCTCACCCGCATTTTCCTAGCAGTATCCAACACCACTTGTGTTCCAACAGCATTCGTCACGATGAACGGGGTAGCATCTTCGATGGACCGGTCGACATGACTCTCCGCAGCGAGGTGGATGACTGCATCAGCGCCTGCCATGGCTTCAGCGACTGTCTTCGGATCTTCGATCCTCCCCTGGATGAAGCGATAGCGTTCGCTTGATTCAATATCGCTCAGGTTCTCTGGGTTTGCCGCATAAGTGAGGGCATCAAGGTTCACGATCTCATAAGAGGAACGAACCCGTAGAACGTACCGAATGAAGTTCGAACCGATAAACCCCATGCCTCCGGTGACTAACAGTCGCACACTATCCTCCCGTAACAACTGAGGCAGGCCACTTGTACGGAATCTCTTCACTGTTCCACGGATATCGGTACTCGTCCGGATCGTTATATCGATAGGGCAAGGTGGGAATGTTCACGATCCGGGTCTCGGGGCACTCGATGGCGGTAAATCCGTGAACCACTTCAGGGGGGATCTTAATTAGACGGGGCTCGTGATCCCGGCAGGGAGGTCCTTCCAATACAAATTCATCCACCTTCCCGTGGGTCGGAGAGTCTCGCCGGTAGTCGTATAGCACGACAAGTGCCTTCCCACCAACGCAGACAAAGTGGTCCGTCTGCTGCTTGTGGTAGTGCCAGCCCTTGGCAACACCTTGCTTGCACCCTGTAATATAGACCTGCCCAAACCCTTCGAACATGGGGTCATCCACCCGGAGGATCTCCATGAGGAAGCCCCGCTCATCCAGCATCAGCTTCAAAGGCTTAATCACAACGCCGGCGATCATCAGGCCAGTTCCACGGTGCTTTGGTCGCCTAGGATAAACTTCTGCGTTTTCGGCCTGGTCTGCCCCTTGAAGATCACGGCCTCCTTCCCGATGATGCTCTGCTCGATCCGGACCTCCGCGTCCAGGATACGCGCACCCTCCATTATGATGCTGAACTCGAGCTCGCTATTGCGAATGACGCAGTTTGGCCCAATCGCGGTGAAGGGGCCAACATAGCTTTTCTCAACAAGTGTGTTGGCGCCGATGATCGCGGGGCCCCGCACAACACTGTCCACGATCTTGGCCCCCTCCCCGACACCGACCTTTCCCATCAACTGCGATGAGGGACTGACGTCTCCCTGCACAGCTCTCTCCTCATTCTCGATGAGCTGGTCCAGGACCAGGCGATTCGCATCGAGCAGGTCTTCCGGCTTTCCCGTGTCTTTCCACCACCCCGTGATCTCGGAGTAGCCGACCTGGCAGCCCCGGTCAATCAGGTATTGGTGTGCGTCCGAGATCTCAAGCTCCCCTCGCGCGCTGGGCGTGATCGCGTTGACCGCCTCGAAAATATGGGGATCATAAAAATATATCCCTGTAACCGCGTAGTCGCTGCGTGGGTAGGGAGGCTTTTCCTCAACACGGACGATCCGGCCGTCACGGATCTCCGGTACCCCGAAACGCTGTGGATTCGGGACCCGAGCAAGGACTAGATGACAGTGGTCTCTATCCCTGCGAAAGGTCTCAAGAAACCGCTGGATCCCTCCCACGATGATGTTGTCTCCTAGGTAAAACACGAACGGGTCCTTACCAACAAAGTCTTGCGACACCTTTACCGCATGTGCCACTCCCCGGGGGGCATCCTGAACGATATACGTGAGTTGCACCCCCCAATACTTTCCGTGACCCAGGGCTTCACGGATGACGTCACCAGTATCGGGGTTTATGACGATTCCAATTTCGTTGATGCCGGCTGCGCGAACCGCTTCGATGGCATAGTAGACCATGGGCTTATTTGCGATCGGGATGAGATGCTTGTTGCTGGTGTGTGTGATAGGACGAAGTCGGGATCCCCTGCCCCCACAGGTGATAACGGCCTTAAGTTTCGGCGAACTCCTCACCAGTTATACCCCATACGTCCTATCTGCGACCGGCCGATCCTCAATTCGTCTCATTCCACCTTCACCTCGACGGCCTTCGCCCATTGCCGGTTTTCCAGGTACCACTTGACCGTCTGTTCAAGCCCCTCCTCCCAGGTCGTCTGCGGTGACCATCCCAAGAGCCGCCGCGCCTTCGAGAGATCGGCCCAGGTGGCGGGAACGTCCGCCGGATGACCGGGGCGAGACTGGATCACCGCCTCGCGCCCCAAAAGGCGCTCGATCGTCTTGATGATCTGCCTCAGCTTGACGGGACGGTCGCTACCGAGGTTAACGATTTCAAAAC
>Ga0209341_10004796_pt1 | contig 12380 bp, 5 predicted proteins | sample RifCSP13_2_FD_184020 | JGI IMG/M metagenome (GOLD analysis project Ga0209341, IMG submission 184020) | Soil microbial communities from Rifle, Colorado - Rifle CSP2_sed 13_2 (SPAdes) (version 2) | ecosystem: Environmental > Terrestrial > Deep subsurface > Rock core/Sediment | place: Rifle...
AGGATTCGAAACTTCGATCTCCTGATCCAGAGTCAAATGCCGCCCGGAGGCCCGCAGCGGCCGTCCTCAGCCAAGATTCGTGCTCAGACTCGGCCCACGCCTCGTCCTCGCATGTTCGATTTTCCGGGGAGTCAGGTGCCCACCCCGGGAGGGAGTCAGGTGCCCACGCGGAAAACCGAAAGAATCAGGTGCCCTCGCGCTGGGCGACGCCACTCCAGGAGATTGTACCCGGAAGCTCGCTGACGCAAGGCATCGGGCTATCTTTGCGGGGGCATGAGGATCGACGCGGAGGCGCGATGCAACTCGGTGACTCGGGGTGCAAGCCCCTCATGCGATTGTCTATGACCTGGAGGCATTCTCCTCCACCCCCGCGTGCCTAGACGCCGTCGACTCGTTTGTTAGCGCCTGGGTCTGGCGGCTGCACATCCGCTCGGCAGGTGAGAAGGCGGGGCTATATGGGTCGAGCTGCGGCTCGAATCTCGAGACCTTGTACTACGCCACATCCCCCCGACCGGATTGGATCTGGGGTGCTGACTGGGATAACATTCTCGATGTGGCAAACATGGCGTGCGTTGGGTCGAATCACTGGACCGGGTACACGCGACACAAGCAATATCGTGGGCCGCAAAACGAGACTTGGGGCGGACTTACGCTTAACGTCGATCGCGACTGCGCCTACGGACCGATGTACGCGAACCAGGACCGTATCCTGGGCTACTGCTAGCGGGCGGCCTTGATGAACACACAGATCGCCAGCCGGGCGGCATCCGCCGGCATTTGGTTGAGCGCGGTTCTCGTTGTGGGTTTGACCGGATGTCGATTTGCCGGAGCCGGCCCCACGACCCCCACCCCTAAAGCAGAAGTTCCGCTGACGGAGATAGTTGGGGCGGCATTAGCGGCGGATGGATCCGGCTGGGTCCTCGATGCATCGCATCACCTATTTGTGACTGTCGACGGTGGTGACACCTGGCGATCACTCGCCCCGCCTATCGAGCCGGAAGCTGTGGCTGCCTCAGGGGATTACATGCTCGTTGCGTCGTTGGTCGTGTTGCAAGCCGACGACATGCCGAAGGGTTATGAGGTGGCGATCGCCGTTTCGGAGGACAGGGGTTCGACCTGGACAACAACGAATGTGCCGGTGCAGGGCCAGCCGGGCGCTCTACGCGTGGCGCTGGATGGGGCGGCGGCGGCGATCCTCGTGCAGCAGACGACAAGTTCCAACTTCTCCTTGGCCGACATCCTGGTCTCCAAGGATGGGCACGATTGGTCGTCGAAGTTGGCTCCCATCGCCGGCAAGGTTGCAATCACGGCGCCCGACGAGATGTGGATCGCCGGCGGGACGACCGGCGGCGAGCTCTTCCGGAGTGCGGACTTTGGGTCAAGCTGGGAGCCGGTGCTGCTTCCGGTACCGAGTGACGCGCAATACGGAGTGGACACACCACGCGCTACGGACCCGACGCGGCGTGAAGCCGTGGTGACGATCAATGGTGACTCGTCGCTGGTCCTCGTCATCGCCTCAGAGGACTCCGGAATTTCGTGGGATCAGATCCGCAACGTTTCAATCGCCGCCAGTACCGGCCCAGGCGTGACAATACCGGCCGCCTTTGTCGGGGGGGACTGGCGCATTGTTACCCCGGATGGAGCTGCGATCAAAATGTTAGGTGATGTTCCGTCGAGTGAGGCAACTCGCGGCCTTCTTGGCGGCGTCAGTGACCTTTCAATGGCGGCCGGCGGGTTGGGTTGGGCGGCGGTAGACGCAAGCAGCTGCCCAACCAAGTCTGACTGCGAAAGCCAGCACGTCCTTATGCGCACGCTCGATGGTGGCACAACCTGGGCCCGGCTAGGCCAAGAGGCTAGCGCCGACCCCGATGGTACCAACGTCCCTAACGCAACCTAGCCGGGAATCAGCCTTCTGGTGCACGACGGACTACGCCGCCAAGGCGAGGTCGTGCCGGGCCGCGTGCTGGTGGTGTCAGCGTGACGCGCATTGATAATTGAAGCGCACTGGGTTTGATGGAGACTCGACTGATTGGGTTTCAAGCGGCCTCGCTGGCCGCCGGTAGGCGGGAATGGTAGGCGGCCTCGAACTCCGCCGGCGGCAGGTTGCCGCAGGCACCGTGGAGCCTCCGGCTGTTCCAGAAGTGGACCCACTCGGCGGTCGCCAGCTCGACCTGGTCGACCGATCGCCACGGGCCGTGGCGGTGGATGAGTTCGGCCTTGTACAGCCCGTTGACCGTCTCGGCCAGGGCGTTGTCATAGCTGTCGCCACGAGATCCCACCGAGCCCACCGCCTCGGCCTCGGCCAGGCGCCCGGTGTAGCGGATGGCCAGGTACTGCACACCCCGATCGCTGTGGTGGACGAGCTCGGGCAGCGGGTCACCGCGGGCGAAGAGCGCCATCTCCAGTGCGTCGAGGGCGAGGTCCGTCCGCAGCGAGATCGAGACGCGCCAGCCGACGATGGCGCGACTAAAGGCGTCGACCACGAAGGCGGTGTAGCAGAAGCCGGCCCTCGTCCAGACGTAGGTCAGGTCGGCGACCCACAGGCGGTTCGGCGCGACAGCGCTGAAGACGCGCTCGACGAGGTCAGCCGGTCGCGCGCTCACGGCGGCAGGCACGGTCGTCCGGATCCGCCTCGTGCGCGTCGCACCGGCCAGGCCGAGCATCCGCATCAGGCGGCCGACGCGGTCACGGCCGACGTCGATCCCTTCGCGGCGGAGGACCCGCCAGGCCTTGCGGACCCCATACACGCTGAAGTGGTCGCGGTGGATCCTGGTGATGTCGGCCTTGAGCGTCTCGTCGCGGACCGCGCGGGCCGACGGCGGCCGCGCCTTGGCGGCGTAGTAGCTGGAGGGGGCGATCGCCAGCGTCCGGCAGATCGACTCGACCCCGAACGAGCGGCGCTGCTCGTCGATGTACCTGGTCATCGCGGCGAGCGGCGGTCGAGCTCCGCCCCGAAGAAAGCCGCCGCGCTCTTGAGGATCTCGTTGGCCCGCCGCAGCTCGCGGTTCTCACGCTCGAGGAGCTTCATCCGCTCGCGCTCCTCGGAGGTCAGCCCGCCGCGGGTGCCGCGGTCGATCTCCGCCTGGCGGACCCATTGCCGCAGGGACTCCGGGCCGATGCCCAGCTGCTGGGCGACATGGGTGACGGCGCCGAACCGCTCACCCCGCTCAGCGGCGGTTTCGAAGACCATCCGGACCGCCCGTTCGCGGAGCTCCGGGGGATACCGCCGCTGGAACGGGCGGGTGCTGCTGTGTTCTGCCATGGCTCCATCTTCCTCCAAGGAAAGGAGTCTCTATCGAACCCAGGGCGGTTCATAGCCCTTCGTCCACGGCATCTGGTTGATGAACAACGGCGGCAAGAGGAGCGCACTAGGCTGGAGCTCGGCGCGCGCGGGCTGCAAGTCATCCGACCGGTGCCGGTACACGTAGATCAAGTGCGCTCCCGGCATCGGTGCTCGCCCTCTCGGCAGGTCCGCACGGATCACCCTGCCGAAGAGGAAGCGACCGTCACCCGGGGACAATACGAATACGTCACCTGGGACAGGCTTCTTCCTCGACCGCTTCAGCACGTTCAGGTTTGGCTCGCATCGTGCCAGAACGCGGCGCGTACCAAGCGCGACGACCCCTTAACGATTCGGAACTGCGGGGCGCGCGCAGATGTGACCTGGGTCAGGAATAGTCTCGGAGGCATAAGGCGCGGCGGCGGCGGAGAGGGCCGGGCTTGCGGTTAAAGCATCAGCCCATCAAGGCGACGATCCTGCCCCACAAAACATGTCACTAGTTGTGAGGCCGTTGCGTTTAGGAGAAGGCAAAAGACCTCCGTTCCCCGCGGAAGTGCCACAATAGTCACCTCATCGCCCTTGTAATTGGCTAGGTCGAGCAACATCCGTTCAGCACCAAGCAAAGGCGGACCCTTGGGCGGCTTCGACAATCTGACTTCGTATATCCGCAGCAAGTCCCCCCGCGGAACCGATGTGGAGTCAATGACATCCAATCCGCTTGTGGTGAATGCTTCGCAACATGCTTCAGCAGCGGGCCAGCCCGTCCTCGCAGCACAAATCTGCCGCACGAGTTGGCTAACTGAGAGTTCCCGTGTCATCGCAGCACCTCTGCTCCGCGGACAGTCCCTTCAATCAATATTTCGGACTCACCGAAAAGATCTGGCGATGGGACCATTCGATACCCACCACCTGGACCGTTGGGAATGCGAAGGAGCAATCCTCTCTCGCCGGCAAAGCGGCGAGCCACATCGGCGTCGGTCGTCCAGGACGTAAACGGGCTCCGAGTGTCGCCGAGATTGTGCAGGAGGGCCGACGAGAACCCACCTCGCGGTCGCGCGACGCCACGAAGCGCGTCGTCAAAGCCTGGGTGGCCTTCGCCAATACCACGGAATAGGAAGCCATCATTCGACCCTACCCGCCTATGGGCGTTACGTGAGGCAGCCATTGCATCGCCAAGCGGCGCGCCAATCCTCTCCAGCTGACCAGCCGCCCTCGCAACCTCCCCCTCGAATCGAGCCGCCGTCCGCTCGAGCCGAGCGCCTCCGCCGAACAGGCGGGCGAGGTTTCGCTCGACGGCGAGGGAGCGAACCCGGTCCGTGATTGCGCCGAGGCGGTCCGCAATGCGGGCGAGAATCCCGGCCGACGGCATGACCGGGACGATTGCGGCGGCCACCGCCAGGCCACGCTCCACGGCAGACAGCTCGTAGCCGCCGATCCAGTCGAAGCCGAAGAGACCCGTTGCACCGCTGTAAAGGTCACCAAAGAAGAAGGTGCTTTGCAGGCCGGCGGAAAGGCCCATCCGAGCCAGTGCGAAGTGACCTGAGGGATCGGCAAAGGTCAGTGGGTTGTCGTTGCCGTAGGCGAAGCGATTCCAGGTCGTCGGCGCGCTCAGTACGCCACCGAAGGTGTCCCGGCCCGGGAAGCGTTGAATAGTCGGGTCGTAAGCGCGGGCGCGGAGGTTGATCAGGCCGGTGGCATCGGTCCATTCGCCGGTGTAGCCCGGGCCGGTGGCCGTGGCGCCACCGCTCAGGAGTGATCCGAACGGGTCGAAGTGGTTAAGGGTGGAAACGGTGCCGGCGGTATCGACGTCGCCGAGCAGCGTGCCCTGAGCGTTGGTCAGGCCGTTGTGCCAGGTCCCCGATACCTCGAAGCCGGCACTCGGTGCACCCGGCAGGAAGCGGCGGTTGCCATCCGACAGGACGGTGGCCAGGCCGCGGTAGTCGAGGTCGTAGGTGGTAGTGCTGCTATTGATGGTGGCGACCAGGCGATTGCCAGCACCGTCAAGGGTGTAGCTGGCCGCCAGTCCGCTGGCGCTGACCGCCACCAGCCGACCCAGGGTGTCGTAGGTGTAGGTGACCCCGGCGCCGTTGTCGAGCAGGTTGCCGTTGTCGTCGTAGGTGAAGGTGCGGGTCGTCGTCCCGTCATCCTCGGTCAGCAGCCGGTCCCCGTCCGAGTAGGTGCGGGCCAGGGTGCCGCTGGGACCCACCAGCTCGGTCAGGTTGCCCGCGGGGTCGTAGGCATACGTGAAATCGCTGCTGCCCGGGTAGTTGGCGCTGGTGAGCCGATTGAGGGCGTCGTAGCCGAAGGTGGCCGTGCCGGAGTCATCGGTGTAGGTCGCCACGTTGCCGGCCGGGTCGTAGGTGTAGCCGAGTGACAGCACGGGGGTGCTGTTGCGGACGTAGTCCAGACCGGTCAGCCGATCCACCTCGTCGTAGCTGACGCTGGTGTCGAGGTTGCCCGGCGAACTGACGCCGATCACGCGGCTGGCGCCGTCGTAGGTGTAGGTGTGGGTGCGGTCAGCCCAATCGGTCAGCGTGGCCAGCCGGCCGGCACTGTCGTAGGCGTAGGTCACGGCATCGTTGCCGCCGGGGTAGGTGACGCCGGTGATGCGACCGGCAGGGTCGTAGGCATAGCCGACGGTGCGTCCGCCACGGGTCACGCCGGTAAGGCGGCCGACCGGGTCGTAGGTGTAGCTGCTGGTGCCATTCCCGTCGCTCATGCTCAGCAGCCGCCCGGTGTCGTCGTACTCGAAACCGATAGGGCTGGTGGGTGAGGCCGGGCTGATCTCCAGCACGCGCCCCGCCCGATCGATGGTGAAGTCGGTCTGCTGCCCTTCGGCATCGATGGTGTACGACAGCCGTCCGTCATCGTCATAGGCGCTGACCCACGCCTTGCCATCGGCGTCGACGGTGCGGGTCGGTTGGCCGAGGGCGTCGTATTCGAAGTGCTCGCTCTGGCCGCGGGCGTTGGTGCGGGTGATCAGCCGACCGGCGGCGTCGTACTCGAGGGTGCTCTCACCCGACGCGGCGTCGGTGACGGTGGTCAGTTGGCTATCGGCGTTGTACTCGAAGCTGGTGGTGTGGTCGTCGTTGTCGGTGACCGACGTGAGCCGACCGGCATCGTCGTAGGTGTAGCTGGTCGTCTCGTCGGCGGCATTGGTCGCGCTGGTGCGGCGCCCGAGCCAGTCGTAGGCGTAGGTCGTGGTGTGATCCAATGGGTCGGTGATCGCCGTCAGCTGATCGAGTGCGTTGTAGGTATAGGTGGTGGCCTGGTCGGCGCTGTCCCAGGCCTTGGTCACACGCCCGGCGGCATCGTATTCGGTGCGGTTCGAGCGTCCGGTGGCATCGGTCTGCTCGACGGGACGGCCCAACCCGTCGTAGTCGATGGTCGTCTCCTGATCATCGGCATCGCGCACCAGGACGAGCTGACCAATGGCGTCGTAGTCGTATTCGGTGCGGCGATCCTCCGCGTCGATCACCGCGGCGAGTTGGCCGGCGTCGTCGTACTCGTAGGTCGTCGTGGCCGTTTCGGTGGCGTTGAGCTGCACCGTCGTGCTCAGCAGCTGGCCGTCGAGGTTGTATACGTACGCGGCGACGCTGCCCAGCGGGCTGGTGACGGTCAGCGGGCGGCCGAAGGAGTCGTAGGTGTAGGTGGTCGTCTGGCCGAGCTGATTGGTGCTGGTCAGCACCCGACCCATGTCGTCGTAGGTGAAGCTGCTGGTGTGGTCGGCCGGCACGCCGCCGGTGGCGTTGCCCAGCGGGTCGACACTGCCCGTAACCAGGCCGCGAGCGTCGACGGTCAACGTCGTGGTGCGGCCCATCGGATCAGCGAGGCTGATCGGGTAGCCGCGGCTGTCGAAAGTGGTGGTCGAGCTGAAGCCGCCGGCGTCGGCGATGGTGGTCGGGAAGCCGGCCGCGTCGTAGGTGTAGGTGGCGATCACTAGGCTCTGCGGATTCGGATCGCTCGCGGCCGTGGCCCGGGTCACCGTCGCCGGTCGGCCGTTCCCGTCATAGCTCACCGCGATGGTGCCACCGTCGCTGCCAGTCACCAACGTCATCTTGCCCGCCGCGTAGGCGAGGGTGGTACTGCGACCCAGCGGATCAGTGACCTTGGTCACCTGCCCCTGGTCGTCGTAGACGTACTTGGTCTGGTTGCCCAGCGCGTCAGTGGTCGAGGCGGCGTTGCCGTTGGCGTCGTACGTCCAGCTGGTCACGAATCCCAACGCATCGATGCGGTCGCTGATCTGACCACTTTGGATGAAGCAGTCGGTGGTCACCGCACCCAGTGGATCGCTGACCCGAGTCATGCGCCCGTCAGGGGCGTAGCTGAAGTAGGTGGTGTGCCCGGCGTTGTTGGCCTGCGCGATGACCCGGCCGCGGTCGTCGTAGGTGTTGCGCAGCAGTACGTGGGCGGCCGCGTCGCGGATCTGGGTGATCCGACCGCGGGTGTCGGTGATGTAGGTCAGCGTCTCCCCGGACAGGTCGCGGGTCGTCGCGAGGTAACCATCGGTGCTGTAGGTGAACGCCACGTAGCGGCCGTCCGGCAGGTCGACGCGGGTCACGCGTCCAGCGCCGTCGGTGGTCACGTCGGCGGTGCGGTTAGCCGCATCGGTTACCGAGTCAAGCTGCCCGTTGCCGTCGTACGCCAGGGTCATGCTGCGGCCGTTGGGATCCTTGAAGGCCGATAGCCGTCCGTTCGCATCAAAGACCAGGGACGCGCCAGAGGTGCCCATCACCTGGTAGCCGCCAGTGATGGTGCTCAGCGTGTAGGCGCCGCTCAGACCAGAGTACGACCCGTCGGGCTTGCGGGTGAAGGGACTGATTCCCCCATCGGCGGTGCGCCAGTCGACCTCGGCGCCACCGTCTCTGATGATCAGGCGCTGATCGAGATTGGAGCCCCAGCCGGCGCCGAATATGCCGACGGCGTTGGGATCGCCGATGGCGGCCTTCTCCGCCCGGTCACCGCGGTAGGTGCGCGTCATCGCCAGGGACGGGCTGAGCCCGCCGAGACTGAAGTCGGTGGCCTGCTGGGTGAAGCCGCCGGTGAAGGGATCGACCGGGTCTGCGGCGAGGAAGCGACCGACGTCGCCGATCAGCGGCCAGTTCTCCGGGTTGAGCCAGTTGAGCCAGTCGTCGCGCGGATTACCAGGACCGCCACTGGTGGGCGTGCCACAGTCGACGGTTGGGGTGCCGGGCCCAGCCAGGATGCCGCCGCCGGAGGCAAAGGCGCCGGTGCGACCGTTGTGGGAGGTGTAGCGCAACCAGCCCGAAGAGGCGTTCTGGAGGCTGCCGCCGATGTAGCAGGTGTGGGTGATGTCGTCGAAGTTGGCCGTGCTGAGGCCCACCGGTAGCTGGCGGCGCTCCGGCGAGTTCCAGGGCTGGACGTAGCCGGTGATGCCCGGTCGGCCGATGTACAGCTCGGTGACGGTGGCCGCCTCGTAAGCATAGAACTGCAGCTCGAGTGAACGATCGCCATAGGTCCAGCGTCGTCCGTCGGGCCCATACTGCAGGCTGGTACCGCCTGGGCGAGAGACGGTCGCCATGTCGGCCAGCGGGTCGCCCGGATCGATCATGGTGAAGTTGCCGGCGTAGGGGACGCTGGCAAATCGCAGCCATTCGTTGGTCGGCGCGATGGTCCAGCTGTGCCCCGCCCCATCGATGACCACGAGGGTGTGGCTGATGTCGGACAGATAGATGTCGTCGCAGATCGGCTTGGGAACCTGGCTGGTGAACTGGACGAAGCTACTGGTGCCGGGGTCAGACGTCTTGTTCATGCCGGACGAGGGCTGGTCGCAGGAGTTGGTGACCTCGAGGATGGTGAACGGCGCGGCGCCATTGACCGCCGTGATGTACCAGTCCACCGCGTCGCCGTGGCGCCACTTGACCTGGTCGATGCGCGAGACCGGCGAAGGTGCGCCGGATGGTGCGGCGACGACGGTGACCGTGGCATTCGCGCTGCGGCCGAATTGATCGGTGGCGGTGATGGTCTGCACGCCGAGCGTCGAAAGACGCGTGCCGAACACCTCACCGTGCCGGCAGTTGCAGGCAAAGGTGAAGGTCGGTGGGCTGCCGGTGGTGCGCGAGTAGGTGGCGGTCGAGTCCGACGAGCTGAAGGTGACGGTGCCGGAATAGGCGGCATCGACAACCTCGGCGGCGGTCAACGCGTTGACGGTCAATGGGAACGGCACGCCGGCGTACACCGTCACCGGCGCGGCGGCGGTCAGCGACCCAGTCGCGACGCTGACCGTTGCGGTCCCGATCTCGGCGTTCAGGGCGCGGACGGTGACGGTATGCACGCCGGCGGTACCGAACAGGACTGCGAAGGTATGTCCAGTCTGATCGTTCGGCCCGTCAAGGGTGTAGGACGTCCCGTTGGGGAAGACCGCGGCGGCATCGTCAGTGCTGATCGTCAGCGTGCCGGTGAAGCTGTCGTCGGGCTCGCCGTCGCGATCGATAATGACCGCCGCGACGCTGGTGTTCTGTCCGATCCGCACCGACGGCGTAACGCGCACATCGATGTCGCGATCGACGACGTAGGTCATGCCCGAACGGCTGGTGCTGCCGTTGCCAAAGCCATCGTCCACTGTTTCGGTCCAGTAGTAGCAGTGGCCCGACTGCAGGCTTGCCGAGGTCACCGGTGACGCGCCGGTGACGGGAGCGCCGTCGGTGGTGAACTGCTGGACCACGCAATCGGCGCGCTTGGCGGCGCTGGCGGTGTAGCGCTGCAGGCTGCGGTCGGCGACGGGATTGCCACCCGCCGGGATGGTCTCCGTCCAAGCCACCGTCTCGCTATCAGCGATCTGCACGTAATCGTCGTCGGAGCCCGTCTCGCGCTCGAGCAGGACGTCGTCGTAGTGGCTGGTGTAGTAGGCGTGGTAGAACTTGATGCCCACTTTGGCGGTGTTGGCCGGCGCCGTCGCCAGCAGATAGCTGACGATGCCCATCTGGTCGCCGGCCAAGATGTTCGGGCAGCTCAACTGCGAGTCCGAGGCGTTGAAGAAGCAGAGGGCGAAATATGAATTAGGACCGCCTGAGAAGCCGCGCACGCCGACTCGCCACTTGTCACCGGGCGCTGCCGCAAACTTGGGACTGTAGTAGGCAACGGTGATGCCTCCCAGCTGCATCTCCCAGTTGCCGTCGACGAAGGCGCGGGTACCGGGCCAGCCAGCCGTCGAGGCGACCGTCTCGAAGCCCGTGGACACTGAGGTGAGGTAGTCCGCCGCCGGGTTGGTGAAGTCCACAGTCGGGGCCGGGACAGCGGTACCGATACGCACCTGCGCAGATGTGGATGAGTTGGTGTTGCCCACGTTGTCGCTGCCAGCCAGCACCCAGCGGTAGCAGTAATCAGTCAGCAGGCCGCCTTGCACACTCTGAGCCGCAGTGACGGCCACGTTGCCGGTGACCAGATTGCCAGCAGTGGTGTCATTGACAAAGGAGTTGCATAGGCCGGCGCTGTAGACCGAGCGATGCCGTTGCAGGCTCCAGCCCGCCCCCGCCGCGCCGAAACCCGTACCCCCGAGGTCGCTCGTGGTGTACGTCACGGTGACCGAGGTCTGGGTCTGGGCGCCGCCTTCCACACTGACGTAGACGGCCGGGGCTGTGGAGTCGACGGTGAGACTCAGGTTGCGGGCCGTGCTGGTCAGTCCCGCCTTGTTGGTGGTGGTCACTCCCAGGCCGGTGCCGAGTGCGCTGGCGTCGAAGGCGGCGGTCGCGACTGCTGGGTTGCCGGCCACGCTGCCGCCGGTGTAGGTCCAGCCGGTGGTGACCGAGAGGGCGCCGAAGGTGCTGCTGGCAATGCCCGAGTCGTTGTCGGTACCCGTTGAGGTCAAGCTCAGGGTGGCCACCGCCGCCGGGCGGAAGAAGATCGTGGCGTTGGCCGCACTCTGGTACACGCCCGTGCCACTGCCGACTACGTTGGGCGCGGCCGGGGCGCTGGTGTCGACCACGATCGTGCCAGACGTGGTCAGGGCCGAGAGATTGCCCACGTTGTCGGTGGCCAGCACCGTCCAGCGGTAGCACTTGGCGCTGGCCAGGCCGCTCTGGGCGACGCTCACCGGCCAGGCACCGCCGCCGGATGCGCTGCTGCCCGCCGCGGCATCATTCGCAAAGGTCCCACACACGCCTCCGCCGCTGGCCGAGGCCACCTGGCGCTGCGTACGCCACCAACGGCCGTTGGCCGCATCGGCCCCAGACTCACCGTCAGCGGCGCTGAAGGTGACGAGGTAGGTGGTGACGCTCTGGCCTGCCGGGCCACCATTGGCCGGGGCGCTGAAGGCGACGGTCGGCGGCGTGGCGTCGGGGGTGAGATTGATGGTGGTGGCAGGGCCAGTCAGGCTGACATTGTCCGTGGCGCTGATGTCGGAGGTGGCGCTGACCGCAGCGGGGTACCACGTGTAGAAGTGGTTGTCGACGGCCGGGGCCGTGTCCGGCAGCAGCTCCACCGAGAAGCCCATCTGCCAGAGCCACTGGGTGCGCACCAACTGGATGCCGGCGGCTCCGTTTGGCGCGCTGTTCACGACGGCGTAGTTGGCGAACTTGTTGTAGAAGGTGTTCGGGATCCAGCGAACGATGGCCGAACCGATCTGCTGGTTGGAGCTGTCGATCCAGTAGGCTTCGATCCAGCGCGTGGGCAGATCGCCGGAGAAGCGGGCGTTGATGCGATACGAGCGGCCGACGGTCAGCGACAGCGGCACGTTGGTGGTGCGCGAACCACTGCTGCCGGTGTAGCAGCCACCACGACCGATGCTCGCTCCCCAGGAAGCGGTGCCCAGATTGGGACCGACATCGGTACAGCTGTTGAGCAGCAGCGTCGACCAGATGGGGGTGCCCGACATCTGGGCGGCCGAGTTATCGACCACCGAGAAGCTCTGCTGAAAGACATAGGCGGTGCGCACAAAGCGCACCTGCGTGGCGCCCGCGGGCGCCACCGCGGTCACCGTGTAATTGGCATAGGCGGTGGTGGGGACCCAATGGGCAACCACTGAGCCGATGACCGTGCTGGCGCTATTGAGCCAGTAGATGTCGACGTAACGGGTGGTGACGGCATCGCGCTTGAAGATGCCGTTGATGGTGTAGGTGTCGCCAGGGTAGATCGGCAGCGG
>Ga0209341_10004798_pt1 | contig 12379 bp, 30 predicted proteins | sample RifCSP13_2_FD_184020 | JGI IMG/M metagenome (GOLD analysis project Ga0209341, IMG submission 184020) | Soil microbial communities from Rifle, Colorado - Rifle CSP2_sed 13_2 (SPAdes) (version 2) | ecosystem: Environmental > Terrestrial > Deep subsurface > Rock core/Sediment | place: Rifle...
CAGGCAACCGGCCGACTTCCTGCCACATATCGCACCACGACTCCCATAATGCCCGCTGGGGGCGGGATGCGCGGTGCGAGTCGCCATCATCTAAATTCATGGATGGTACGCACAGGCTGACCGTGCTGTTTATGTGGTGGTCGCTGGTCACTATTACGTGAGTTTCCATCTGACCCCCGATCTTATTATTTAGCATGTTAAGGTGCTGATTTTATGTTCTGTGCCACAAAATATATAAAACCGCCCACGTTTGCCAGGGCGGTCAGGATCAGCCCATATACCGCACGCTTGATCCAGATGAACTCATCGACGTGCGATTTCATGGCGATAATCTCATCATGGTCGCTGTCAGCGCGCGCTGTCAGCTTGTCCACTTTAGATATCAGGGTATCTAGCTTACTGCCTACTACGGCAAGCGTTACGCGGTTGTTTTCCTCTGGCATTGTTTATCCCCCTGTTAGCCTCCGTTCCTGGCTTTGATATAAGCCCTGCCCCAAACGTATACAACGATGGGCAGCACTGCCCCGATGAGCGGGACCAGCAGGCTGTTCCACTGGTCAGCCGCCTCCTGCTGGATGATGCCAAAGGCGACCAGCATCATCAAGGCGGTGTTCAATATTGTGACCCAAAATTCGGTTGTCTTTACTCCGGGTTTCATGTTTTCTCCTTTCTGAATTTATCCGGCAGGTGGGCCAGGTCGCTCTATTGATTCCCGACAGTTACTTGAGGCGTAATGGCCGGCATGGCGCCACTGCCGTTCCACAACAGCCCTCGCTGCCACCTGCCTTGACCACCCGCCACAGTGGCGCATATCCAAGGTTTTGGGGACCTGGTATAGATAGAGGCTTGGCGGGTTTACTGCTGATATTATACCCTAAAATGTGGAACTCCTCACATCTGTTGAGAACTCCCCCCACCAAGTGGTAGTTATCCGTCCCTGATAATAGGATATAATTGCGGCAGTAATCTGCCGAGCTTATAATAACCTGCTTAGAAGGAGAGATCATGGCTAGATACGATAAGCTGGCTAAATTCCTGAAGCGCCGCCAGGTTGAGATTTCCGCAGAGCGTGGCGAATATACCCCCTGGGATTATTTTGCCAACAAGATCGGAGCTGCACCGCAAACGATGTCCAGGTTCAAGGATGGCAAATCCCTCCCTGCCCCATACCTGCGCCCCGCAATGGCGGAGGTTTTCGGACCCGAAATCTGGGCGGCGATGGGGATGCTGCCGCCAGACGTAGACCCCGCCTTCCTGCGCCTGTACCTGGGAGCGAAACAAGACCCCAATCTCAAGCGTATCCTGGAGGACGCGATGGAGCAGGCACAGAAATACCAGGAGAAGCAACCAACTACCGGCCAGCTCTCATTCGTGTAACATAACACAACCCGCAGCGTTAAGATAATCAGCTTACGCTGCGGGAGGGGCACATGGAAGAAACCAATATAGACGGTTGGGGAAATTTAGGAGAAGCAGAACGGGCTGAGGCGATGAAGCTGTACGCCTCCTGGCTGGCTCTGCCGCCCTCGCTCAGGATGTATTATAATGCTAAGGGTAGTTACTTCATGCGCCGAAAACTCGTTAGTGGATTGATAGCATTGGCAGTCGTCTTTACCGGACTGGCTGCCTATTTTTTTGACCAACACCCCCTCGTATCAATTGTCCTGGTAGCTGTCGGCATTGGCCTGGGGGTGCTGCTGGTCTGGGAAGTTGAAAGCAAATAGCCTGGACTAAACTCGGGTTCATCCGTGTGATTGAAAAATCCTATATCCAGGCTGAGAGCCACCCGCGCGGGTGGCTCTTGCATTTAACAAATTTATCAGGAATTGGTGCTTGACAAACCCAATAACATTTGATACAATCCTAACAGATGTAAGGAATTACTCACACATGGATACCCAACTATTAGAGTTCATCATCGATTACAAGAAAGCCAACGACGGCATCCCCCCCTCCGTGCGCGAGATGTGCGCCTTCCTGGAACGGGGATTGCCGTCTGTCCACGCCAGGCTGAAGAAACTAGAAGAGGCTGGCGCAATCGAGCGCGGTGAAGGCGCTCGCTCTATCCGTATCCCTGGCGGCCAATGGCTGCCGCCTGCTTAAATAGATTGGCGACGGGTTGACACTCGCCAAAGCGACCCGCCGCCAAAAAGGAGATTACAACATGAGTATACCACAAGAAGTCTACGTCTATCTTTACGGGCTGGCAATCATGCTGGTCACCGTGGGGCTATCAATCATCATCGACAATCAGATCAAGGGAGGCAAACCATGACGCACACGCCGGGACCATGGAAGGCTAATCTTAATGGACAAGATGCGAAAGTTATCTGCCCTGATGGACGTTGTTTTGATGTAGGCGATATCGTATACCATAAAGATAACATAGCTAACGCCTACCTGATCGCCGCCGTACCCGAGTTGCTGGAGGCGCTGGAGGCTGTTGAGTGGGTATATGAAAGAGAGTATGAAGAATCCTATTGCCCTTGGTGTTTATCCATTAAACCATATCATGCTCCCTCGTGTCTCCGACTAATAGCCGTCCGCAAGGCGAAAGGGGCTCTGTCATGACTCTTACAATCACAAACACCTGGGACTATGGATTGTGGCCGCTTGAGCGAGCGCACCTGCGTTTCGAGATCGACCAGACGGGACGCAGCGGACAATTCCCCACGCATTTGCAGCGGATTTGGGAACGCTACACCGCATTCAACCGCCAGCGCCGGGAAATCAACGACCATGCAGAATACAGCGAGGCCTACTGCGCCTCGGATATTGTTTACAGCCATTTGCTGCGTGGCTACATCCGCCACCTGGAGCGGAGATTGAATAACGAATGCACCTGCCGCGAGGACCAGGCGCAAGCCTGCCCGGTTTGCAAGGCGCGGATAGCGGATGAAATCAATGAGGGCTTTCCTTATGGATAAATTCGAGCTGCGCCAAAACCTATTAGAGCCAGTCGCTTTCGAGCAAGCCGAATACCAGAAATATCAGCGAGATTACTGCTGCGCTCTTTGCGGCTCTCATTTGTTTGCCACCTTCGCACCAAATCACATGTATTATCTCGTCTGCCCCGATCATGGCAAGGTGCTTGAGCATACTATCACCCACAAGGGAAACATGGATGCGGTACAGGAAGGTCGCTACTTCGCAGAGCGCGACCTGCAACCACCATCAGAAAGTAAGCCGGAAGACATACTCAAACAATTAGGATTTTAGAGAAAGGATTATTCAATGACCGACCCAACAAAAGCACTAACCCCATATGAGAGTTTCAAGACCATATTGCGGCGCGACGATGTCCAGGAACGCTTCCGAGAGCTGCTTGACAAACGCTCCCCGCAATTCCTGGCCTCCCTGCTGTCCGTGGTATCGCAGAATAAGCAACTGTTAGAGTGCGATCCATCAACCGTTCTGGTGGCTGCGGCCAAGGCTGCCATCCTGGACCTTCCCATTGAGCCAGTCCTGGGATTTGCCCATATCGTACCATTCGGCAAGGAGGCGGCATTTATCCCTGGTTATAAGGGGCTGATCCAGCTTGCCATGAGAACGAATCGCTATGCGGCTATCAATGCTGATGCGATTTATGAGGGCGAAGAAGTTACGATCAACCGCTTGACCGGGGAAATCACCCTGAATGGAAACCGTTCTGGAGATGAAGTAATCGGTTACTTCGCCTACTTCCGCATGAAGAACGGCTACGAGAAATACGTCTATATGACCGTCGAGCAGGTAACCAGTCATGCCAAGAAGTACAGCAAATCATACGGTAAAGGCGGGAGTGCCTGGTCAACCGATTTCGGGGCAATGGCGAAGAAGACCGTTCTGCGCCAGCTCCTCGGAAAGTGGGGCCTGCTCTCAATCGAATGGCAGGATGATGACGCAATACCGCTTGACCGGGAAACAGCGGCGGATCCGCGCTTTGCCACGCCCGACCTGACCGTACCCAGTTTTGACAATGTGATCGAGGGCGAGGCAACTGATGTTGGTGCAAACGGCAAAGAAGATGACCCCCATTTCATCGCCGAAACCCTGGTCGCAGATGGCAAGATTGATAACGCCAATCATGCCGAAAACATCCTGAAGATGCGGAAAGAGGATTGCCCGCTCTCGCCGTATGATTTTGTTATTGCTTATATGGGCTGGCGTGCCATGGATGCTGACCAGAAGAAGGCAGCTCAATACGCCAACGCCGGCGAGATGCCAAAATAATTCTTCTCCTCCTAGACAAGCCGGGGGCGGTGGTGGGTGCTGCCCCCGGCGGAAGGGGTAACGATGACCGACATAACACAAATTTCCACCGAAAAACTTCTTGCAGACCTGGAAGAAACCAGGAAAGACATCAGCTTGTGCTTGCAGGCTCTCATTGGCTGGGGCATCACCCATTATGGTCAGGGTCAAAGCGTCGAAAAGCGCATAACCGATAACCATGAGATAAGCCTTCGCATTCGCAAAGAGCTTGCTCGAAGGAATGAACGATGACCGACCTCCGTTTTATCCGCGACCTCATACTCCTGCTGCTGCTCGGCGTAGGCGCTTACGTGGGCTGGATACTGCTGGCATGGCGATGACATCGGCGACTTTGCCGCACGACTTCATTCCCTCCGACGATGGGCGACTGCGCATCTGCAAGGTTTGCGGGTATGCCGTGTTCTGGACTGACGACGTGCTGACCGTCCTGGCAGATGGCGAGCCAGATAAGCACGACGACCCGTTCGGCAGTCTGCCGCCCGAGTTTGTGAGCTGGGCAGAGGGGTACTTCGGGGAATAGAGATGAATATCAAAACCATCTGGAACGAAAAACAAAATAAGCCAAGCTATGTTGCCGACGATCTAGAGCCATTTGTTGATCGCGATATTGTCTATGAAATCCTATTACGGCGCGGAGTATTCAAATGGCTGGCAGCAAGGCGCGACATAATCAAGCTCAAGGATGAGCTCAAGGCGCGAGTAATAGCCACTATATCTATGATACGGGTTGCCAAGCGCTACCATGACAGAGATGAGTTATTTTATTTACGAGGATATCTTAAGGCCCTCGAAGATTGCCGCGCCGAAATCAGGGTAATTTGCCATTCTGAACGATGGCGAGCACCAGACTTTGATAGGCGGGCGCAAGAGTATCTAAATAAACGCAATGATTCGGAGATGGCACTGTGAGCTGGGCAGAGGGGTACTTCGATGGGCGGGAGTGATGTTGTGAGTGTAGAAAGTTGTGGCTGGCGGGAACTGGTGAATTTATGGTATAATTCGGTTGTCCAGGACAGCTTAGAGTTAGAGGCATTTCGCCGCTTTTCATCGGCTGTCCTGGACCGACAGCTAACTCGGATGAATGGCGGCGAAATGCTTTATAGGGTGGAGAGATGAAAACGCCAACGAATAGTTTGATCAAATTAGACAACGCAACGAAAATGCTGGCTGAGATCAGATCGATAGACGATGCCAAGAATCTGATCGACCTGGCCGAGGCTGCCCGCGTTTATGCGAAACAGGTTGAGTTAGGTCTTCAGGCACAGAACCACGCGGCAGAGATCAAGCTCAGGGCGCAGAGACGAGCAGGGGAAATACTGGATACCTTGGAAGGTCAGCAGGGAAAACGTACTGATATAACTTTGCTCCATCATGGAGCAAAGTCTAAACGAGATATTTATTCCGATGCAGGCATTGCCCCGGTAGATGCCCATCGCTGGCAGACCATCGCCAAGATGCCTGAGGAAACATTCGAGCAATTTATAGAGCAAGTCAAAATAGATAGAGGGGAACTCACCACGGCAGGGATATACCGAGAGGCGCGCTTTGAAATTGGCAAGCTAGATAAGTTTGAGCCTCCTCCCCTGGAAGGGAAATATCGGGTTATCTATGCCGATCCACCCTGGAAGTATGGGGACCCAATGGGGATCGCCGGATACAAAGTATCTGCCGAGATGCGCTATCCGGTAATGTCCATCGAAGAGCTTTGCGCCTTGCCGATCATCGACCTGGCAGAAGATAACTCGGTACTTTTTATGTGGGTGACTTCGCCAATGCTTGAGGAGTGCTTCAAGGTTATCAATGCCTGGGGGTTCAAATATAAAACATCATTCGTTTGGGACAAAATAAAACACAACTTCGGACATTACAACAGCGTGCGGCACGAGTTCTTGCTTCTCGCCACGCGGGGCAGTTGTACTCCAGATATAAAGGACTTATTCGACAGCGTACAGGTGATAGAGCGCAATAATCACAGCGAAAAACCCGAAGCATTCAGGACTATCGTCGATAGACTTTATCCGCGCGGAAATCGGATAGAGTTATTTGCCAGACAATTAATTAAGGGATGGGAGCAGTGGGGAAATGAACCAATTAATATCATTGCAGAAAGCCCGTGAAGAGTATAAAAACGGGTATTACCAGGACAAGTTAAATGAGGGCCTGGAGTTTCAAGACCTTGTCACCAACGCACTTTATCAACGCGGGATTGTAGTAATCGGATATGCAAGCCGAAGATATCAAGTAGAAGAAGGCGAGAATATGCTTGGAGCCGAAATAAAGCGCGATGGAAAATTTAGAGAAACCGGCAATTTATACATCGAGACTGCCGAGAAGTCTAATCCAGATAATCCGGCATATGCCGCTTCTGGAATATATCGACAAGATAATTCCTGGCTCTTTGTAATTGGCGATGAGAAAACCATTTATATCTTTTCTACCAAATACCTGCGTTTACTTGAGAAAAGATATCAAAGGAAACAAAAGCCAACCTCAATAGGATTTCTTATGCCAATTGAGGAGGCGGACAGATATTGTATTCGAAAAATTGATCTCTAGGTACATGATAATGACTGCCAAATATTGGATCAAACTCTATATTGAAATCATGGATGATCCCAAGATGGCGACGTTGCCCGATAGACTTTGGCGGCGCATCATTGAGCTCTTTATGTGTGCCGGTCGCCTCGGTGATGATGGCAATATACCCGACGTACATCAGTTAGCCTGGCTTCTAAGAATGGATAGCGACGATCTTCTTCTTGATCTGCGCCAGATAGCAACTACCGGAATCATTCAACAAACAGAAATGGGGTGGATAGTAACTAAATTCGCGGAAAGACAACGTTCAGTATCCGTAAACGAACGCGTAAAACAATTTCGTGACAGACAAAAGAAACAACAGTATTACGGCGATGTAACGGAATTGAAACGAGATGTTACACAGATTAACAGATTAACAGATTCAGAATCAGATACAGAAAAGATAGGCGCGGCGATTTCTTCTTTTCATTCCCATTCCGAATACGATGCCTCCAAACTCTATTCTGATATTACTGGACAAATGGCAATACCGAGTACCGAGGCGGATGCCGCCATTGCAAACCTTGTCGCTGTAATTGATAGTTATGGCAATCTATCCGGGCAAGTCATTGAAGATGGCAAGCGCATATTCTCCAAATGGTGCACCACAAAAGGCAAGAATGGGCGTACTTATTCTAAGACCAATCCGGGATGGCTTACATGGTGGCTAGATGAATTGGCGCCCTCGCCAGGCGAAGCCTATAAGCCCATCGACCTCCCCAAGCCCGCTGTCCTCTGCGGCGATGGGGAGACCTATTATCGGCGCGCAAAAAGCAACAACAGCCTACTGGATGAATACCGTCAACACATCAGCTCTTGCCGCATTTGCAGCGGAGCTTCCAATGCCTCCGAGGTATCAGTTGCAATCAATAAACTAACACAAAGTATGAGGGTGAAATGAACGATATCGCAATCATCTACGGCTTCGCCAGGGCTTGCCGCCTGGAAGCCGACAAGACAGGCAATCCGTATCTATATGAGTTCGCGGCGCAGCAGTTTGACGTACTCCTGATGACTGCCGCGGCGCAGCGGTGCAGGGACAGGGCGGCAAAGCTAATGCTGATGCCCATACCCGAGCCAATCCCTGCTGAACTGGTCGGGCTGTATCAGCCCACATTTGGCGATTACAAAGGAGCGTGAGGCATGACGGAAATAATTGAAATTGAGAATAGCATAATCATTCCTTTTGACTGGAAAGACCCAACGCCAGGAGATCAAAATCTCGGGGTCGCCGAATTTGTTGTTTGCATGAAATTTCGGCGGGGGAAAATTTCGGAATTTTGGGTTGATCCAGTACAAACGCACCTGGATGTTATATGGCATCATACGCACGGGACCTCATTTGGTGATTTTGCGATATCCGCTTATGAGGGGTTGCAGGAAAAGGGAGCATGGTTTATCGGGTTCTGTAAAACCCACAAATGCCCCATGATTAGAGTTTATGCGCCCAATAATGCCAGATATTTGGAAATAAATAATTACGGGCTATCGTTTTTACGGACCACAGGAGCGTGAACCATGAAATACCGTATCCGTATACGCTGGGGCGACGGCAGCGTGGGTCAAATGGTCAAGACGTTCGACGCCCGCAAAGAGGCTGAGAATGCTGCCGCCAAACTTAATGAGCTGAACGCCATTACCAGTAGAGGCACGATCCACCACTGGGTCGAGGAGGTTGCCGACGATGAACAAAAAAACCAGGCGAGAGCGTGAAATAGAGTGGGAACGGCTCTTCCCCAGGCGCAAACACATTTGCGCAAGCTGCCATGACACAAAGGTATGCAGTAAATGCAAGGGCTTTTTTGCCAACGATGCCCGAGGCTGCGACATGTGTGGTTACACCGGGAAATGTCGCTTTTGTTCAAATAAGGGAGGCTGAGATGAGAACAGCGATTGTCGCAATGTCAATTATATTCTTGCTCTACTTAGAACTATACACTACTCACCTGGGTATTACTGAATTTTTACCAGAAGGATATGGCAAAAAGTTTGTTGGAGTCTTGTTGATGGTGGGAATAATATTGTCAATTGCCCAGGATTTGAATGAATTATGGGGGCGAAAGTGAACGGGAAAATTCCCAACATTGACAATCTATTGCAGGGGCAGAGGAGGCTGAAATGTTAGACATACTCGCACTATCCGCGGGACTGATACTACTCGGGCTTATTCTGGTCCTTGGCTTTGTCCGTTTTGTCTTGGGAATTATCTGGGTCGCAATGCGGTCCAGCCAGATCAGCAGATGGGAAGAGAGGAAACGATGAACACAATAGAAATAATTGGACTGTTCTTTTTGGCGCTAGGCGTGGCCATAGTTGTCTGGAGCTCCATGCGATGAACGCCGGTGATACATTCATCATGAATTGCGTCTGGATGTTAGGCGGATTTGTTGTACTGTTTCTCGTTGGCCGCTGGCTGGTATTGCGCGCGGATAACAAAGGCCAGCAGGGCTGGGGCGAGTACAAGGGGCAGGGTCCAAGGCCATACCCGCGGTCGACGCACCTCCGTGGGTTGTCGGCGCCCTTCGAGGGCGCGACCCTCGCCGACCAGCGCAGGAACGGTCGTCATAATGGCCCACCTGTCATCGTGCACGTTAGTCGAGCTCTCGCTGCGCATCCCGACAAAGGCGGGGACTTCGACACCTGGAGCACCGTCAAGTGGTTGAACGCACCGCTCGGGGGCAACCCTGGTAGTGGCCTCACAAATGGGACCGCAAATAATGTGTTCATCGAGTGGGAGTAAACCTAACAACCAGTTCACGAAAGGAGATGAAATGAAGAAAAACATAATCAAAATCACAGCAGTGGCGTTGGCTCTGTTCGTCATGCTCGTTATCTTTGTGGTGCAGCAGGTACGCGCCGATGCGCCGCCCAACCAATGCCCGCCCGCTGAGAGCCTGCTGCCCTGCGACCCGCAGAAGGCAGAGGTCAAGCAGCTTCCCCCCGTCTGCCGGTATCCAGATGGATGCCAGTTCGAACAGGAAGTATCCAGGCAACGGGATAAGGCGCAGCCCAAGCCGTTGCAGCCGGTGAACATTGGGGCAAAGATACTGTTTCAACGTGTTTTCAAGGTTCTCCGCGTCGTAGGGACGGGGCTGATGTTTGAGGAGTGAGCGATGGAATTTATATTTGTGGGTATCCTAATTGTAATATCAATAACGCTAGGGGCAATTAATTATAAACTTGGGAAGGTACTTGCAACATTTGAGACAATTGTACGAATTGGCAAAAATCTGCAAACAGCGGGGATTGTCTCTGCACTACTGGGAAAATCAGATGAGGAGCGCCTAAGCATTTTCTGGGATGCGTTGAGAGACACCCTTGGCGATACTGCCGATGTTTAAGAGAGCTGATGCCTCGCAAACTCGCCTACCATCCTAAAGGCAACGGCAGCGGCAGCGGCAGCGGCGGATTACCGCCGACCCCAAAGCTCTGCCAGGTCTGCGGCGAGCCCTTTACCGGATTGCGCCGCAGCTATTGCGGCGTGGACTGTGCTCGGGAAGGCGGCAGGCGACAACGGCGCGAGTATTACCAGCGCACTAGGCAATTGGATAATGGCCTATGGAAGGGCTGCTATGCTGGCGGCTGTTCATTCTACTCCACCTGCCGCGTTATGGTCTGGCGGCCGGATTGGGACCCCTACTGTTTCCCGTCTGCGCGGCTGCACCCGTTGTTTTTGCGGGAGTACGGTAAGGATACCATCGAGGCCGACGCACCAGAGCCGATAAGGATTGAGCTGGATGTGATGATGGAGGCGACGGCGTGAAGTTGCTTGATTTATTCTGTGGCGCGGGTGGGTCTGCGATGGGTTATTATCGCGCCGGCTTTGATGATATTACCGGGGTGGATAATAAGCCCATGCCGCGCTACCCTTTTCAGTTTATCCAGGCAGATGCGCTGGAATACTTGGCGGAGCATGGACATGAGTACGACGTGATACATGCCAGTCCGCCATGCCAGAGATATACCAGGGCACAGAACGCATCTAAAAATTCAGGCGCTCATCCAGACCTTATCGAGCCAATACGTAATTTATTGATGCTGACCAAGAAACTTTATGTTATCGAAAACGTTATTGGCGCACCATTGATCGATCCCAAAGTATTGTGTGGCCTTTCATTCGGCTTGAGGGTTAGACGCCATCGTCTATTTGAGACTAATTTCTTTTTCCTTGTTCCGCCAGATCAATGCAAAAATGAAGATTATTATGTAATCTTTGGTAACGAGGTTAGAGAGCGGCGGCATGGCGAACATGCGGGGCGTAAAAATAAAATAAACGAGGGCAGAATAGCTATGGGAATCGAGTGGATGACACGTAAAGAACTCAGCGAAGCCATCCCGCCAGCCTATACAGAATACATCGGCAAGCGCATCTTAGAGGTAACGGCATGACCGGCACGCAGATTATCAAGCAGGGGCGCGGTATCCTGGAGGCGGCGGGCTGGGTGGTGCGCTCGATGAATTACCACAAAGCTACCCCACGCGGGATGCGCGGCTTCCCGGATATGATCGCCTTTCGGGGCGGCGTGACTCTGCTGCTGGAAATCAAGGGCGACGGCGACCGGATACGCCCGGATCAGGAGCAGTTTTTCAACGAGGTCAAACCGCATACCGGGATGTGTCTGCGGTACTTCTTGATCCACGATGTTGAACAACTTGAGGACGTCGTTCAAATGAGGTTCGTATGACTGATACTACCAGTAGTACTATCGCTGTTGGTGATATGACTAACTCAATTAGTGATATAGAAATCATCCGCTGCGAGCTGCTTACCCAACTGCCGAAGAGATACTACCCGTTCCCGAAGTGGCGCTATCCCACGCCCGCCGATGCGCTGGCGGAGGCATTGCGACTATTCGGGATTTCGGCAGATATCATCTACGACTGGCCCGGGCATGACGGCAAGCATGGATTTTGGGCAATGGAGGCGGCGGATGCCTGACATCCTGCTCGCCTGCGCCAATGCGGAGCGGATACCGCTGGCGGATGAGAGCGTGCACGTCGTTGTGACCTCGCCGCCTTATTGGCAACAGCGAGATTACGATCTTGACGATGCTGGTATCGGGCTGGAAGGCACAATGCAAGACTGGTTGGAGGCCATGTCCAGGGTAAGCAAAGAGATATTTAGGGTGCTACGCCCAGATGGTGTATTCTGGTGTAATGTCGGTGAGAAATACCTGCCAGACCAGACGCTTTCGGGAATGTCGGATGCTTTGAAAAACAGATTTATTGCCGACGGCTGGTATCACCGCTCGACCATAATTTGGAGCAAGCTGAATCCCATGCCCGAGAGCTTGAGCGGCTGGCGCTGGGAGCGGTGCAGGGTGAAGGTGGAAGCGGGAGGTACTTCAGGAGATGCGCTAACGACGAATAGATTAGGCAAGGGTGTGAGGCTTGGCGATCAACCACCCGGATTGTTTGCCACCTGGGCCGACTGCCCCGGCTGCGAGAAGTGCGCGCCCAACGGCGGGCTGGTGCTGCGGCGGGGAAGTTGGCGAGCAACGACTGCACATGAGTATGTCTTCATGCTTACTAAGACTGACAAGTACTT
>Ga0209341_10004802_pt1 | contig 12374 bp, 15 predicted proteins | sample RifCSP13_2_FD_184020 | JGI IMG/M metagenome (GOLD analysis project Ga0209341, IMG submission 184020) | Soil microbial communities from Rifle, Colorado - Rifle CSP2_sed 13_2 (SPAdes) (version 2) | ecosystem: Environmental > Terrestrial > Deep subsurface > Rock core/Sediment | place: Rifle...
TGCACAGAGGGGGCGACGTCATGACCGTATGCCAGCGCACGACGGTCGAGAGCCCGGCATCGAGGAGCGCCCGGTTCAGCATGGTCATCGTCTCGTTCGTCGTGTTGAACGGCGACATCGGCTCCTGGAGCGCGACGCCGACCTCGCGGCCGCCCGGATCGAGACCCACTGCCGAGAGGCATCCGACCTCGTCGTCGCCTACCTCGGGTCGCGCGCAGCGGAGGGCTAGATCAGCTTGCGGCGCTGAACGAGGTCGGCTAGGTAAGCGCGGAACTCCCCGCCGACGTCCTCACGATCGATCGCCATCTCGACGGTCGCCCGAAGGTAGTCGAGCTTGTTCCCGACGTCGAAGCGGCCGTTCTCGAACACGTACGCGTAGACCGCCTGTTCCCTCGCCAGCATGTTTATCGCATCGGTGAGCTGGACCTCGCCGCCCTTGCCGGGCTCGGTTACCCGGAGGGCCCCGAAGACCTCGGGGGTCAGCACGTAGCGGCCGATCGCGGCCAGGTTCGAGGGCGCGTCCTCCGGATCGGGCTTCTCGACTATCGACACCACCCGCGCGAGGTTGTCCTCGACGAACTCCGGCTCGATCGCGCCGTAGAGACTGATCTCATCGCGGGCGACCTCCTGGACCGCGATGACGCTCCGCCCGTAGCGGTCGTGGACCTTCAGCATCTCCTGAAGCAGCGGCATCCGGTCCGAGATGATGTCGTCTCCAAGGAGCACCGCGAACGGCTCTCCGCCGACGTGTTGCTCCGCGGCCGCGACGGCGTGCCCGAGACCCAGCGGGTCGCGCTGTCGGATGTAGTGGATCGAGGCCATCTCGGAGATCTCGCGGACCTCCTTCAGCTCGTCGAATTTTCCCTTGGTCTCGAGGTAGTACTCGAGCTCGAACGACCGGTCGAAGTGGTTCTCGATCGAGCGCTTGCCCCGCCCGGTGATGATGAGGATGTCGGTCAGCCCAGCCCGGACGGCCTCCTCGACGACGTACTGGATCGAGGGCTTGTCGACCACGGGCAGCATCTCCTTCGGCTGCGCCTTCGTCGCCGGCAGGAAGCGGGTCCCGAGACCGGCCGCCGGGATGATCGCCTTCTTCACCTTCACCTTTCACCACCTCCGGAGCTTCCGAGGAGGGGATCGGAGTGTACCCCTGGGGGCCGTTGGGACGAGTGATACCCCTTCTGACCAGGGGTTTCCGTTACACTTCCTTGCGCGATGCCCACCTACGAGTACACCTGTACGGACTGCGGCCAGCACGTCGAGGTCGTACAGCAGATCAGGGAGGGGCCGCTAACGACATGTGGTATCTGCGGGGGCGCGCTCCGGAAGGTCTTCCACCCCGCCGGCATCCTCTTCAAGGGCTCGGGGTTCTACGCGACCGACAATCGGAAGGGCTCGACGCAAGGCGACGCGAAGCCCGACACCAAGTTGGACACGAAGTCGGAGAAGAAACCGGACACGAAGTCGGACACGACATCGGACACGAAGCCGCAGCCGGGGACCTCAGGGGCCGGCTCGCCGAAGGAGGAGTCGGCCTGAGCGAGGCGGAGATCGGCGTATTCGGAGGCTCGGGGTTCTACTCGTTCCTCGAGTCCACCGAGGCGGTCGACCTCGACACTCCCTACGGGAGGCCGTCCGCACCCCCGGTGATCGGCGACGTCGGCGGGCGTCGTGTGGCGTTCATCCCACGCCACGGCGTGAATCACGAGTACCCGCCGCACATGATCCCGTATCGGGCCAACGCGTGGGCGATGAGGGAGCTAGGGGTCTCGCGCGTGATCGGGCCCTGCGCGGCGGGATCGCTCCGTCCGGGCGTCGGGCTCGGCGACTTCGTCGTCTGCGACCAGATCGTCGACCGGACGCGTAGCCGCCCTCACACCTTCTACGACGGCCCCGTCACCACCCACATCTCTTTCGCCGACCCGTACTGTCCCACCATGCGCGGGGTGCTCGCAGGCGAGGGCCGCAGGCTCGGGATCACGATGCACGAGTCGGCAACCATGGTCGTGATCGAGGGCCCGCGGTTCTCCACACGAGCCGAGTCCGCGTGGTTCGCCTCGCAGGGCTGGGACACCCTCAACATGACCGGGTACCCGGAGGCACTGCTCGCCCGCGAGCTCGAGCTCTGCTACGCGAACGTCTCGCTGATCACCGATTACGACGTGGGAGTGGAGGGCGCGCCGCCGGTCAGCCACGACGAGGTGATCCGCGTGTTCACCGACAACAACGCGCGCCTCCGCGAGCTGCTCTTCGTGGTGATCCCGTCCCTCCCGGCCGAGCGGGACTGCGCCTGCGCGACCGCGCTCACCGGCGCCCGCTTCGAGGTCGAATAGGTCGAGCAGGTGTCGATATCATCGCCGCATGACCGAGCCCGTCCTCGTTTCCGTCGAGCTCCGGTTCGTTGCCTCGGAGGACCCCGACCAGCTGGCCGACCGCGTGCGCGAGTCCGTCTCGATGATCGTCGGCCGGGACAAGCTCGAGGACTTCCGCGTCCGGGTGCTCCCGCTCACGCCGCCGAAGAAGCCGCGCGCCGTGTGACGGATCTCACAGCGCGCTGCCCGGCGGCGGGTTAGCGTCGCTCCCTCCAGCGGTCGGGAGGTGACGTGCGCCGTCGGTGGTCGCCGGCGTCCAAGCTGTTCCTGGTGCTCGCGCTCCTGAGCGGGGCGGGGGCGTTCCTCGTCGTGTCCCTCTACGCGCGGAAGCTCGAGGCGCTCCGGCCCGCGGTCGGCGAACCGGTGCCGGTCGTGGTCGCCGCGCGAGACATCGCCCTCGGGACACAGCTGACCGCCGACATGCTCTCGATGAACGACGTCCCCTCCGCCTTCTCGCCGCCCGGAGCGTTCGAGACGACCGACGAGGTCGAGGGGCGCACGTTGCTCGCCGGGCTCGCTGCCGGGGAGCCGATCACCGAGACCCGGCTCGCGTCGACGCGCGCCGGACCGGTCGCCGCGCTCGTTCCTCCGGGCCTACGCGCGTTCGTCGTGAACTCCGAGGTCCCCGACGCGGTGGTTCGGCCCGGAGACTCGGTAGACGTCCTAGCGACCTACGGCGGCGGTCGCCCCTACACCGAGACGGTCGCCGACGGCGTCGAGGTCCTCTCGGTGCTCGCACCGCAGACCGCCACGACCTCGCTCGGCGGACCGGCGCCGACGACTGGGGGAACAAGGCTCGTCCTCCTCGTAGCCCCGGATCTCGCGGAGCGCCTCGCGTATGCCTCCGCGTTCGCGGATCTGTCGGTGACGATCGCTCCGCCGGAAGCAGCTTCACCAGGGGGCTGAGGCCTACCGCCATCCGGGTCGACGACCGATAGCATTGCGGCGACCGCGACCCGGGGGAGCCCGTCTGAGCGTCCTGCAAGCGATCGTCCTCGGCCTCGTCCAGGGCATCACCGAGTTCGCGCCCATCTCGAGCTCGGGGCACCTGATCCTGGTTCCGTGGCTCTTCGGCTGGGACAAGCTCGGCGACCCAGGCCTGAACAAGGCCTTCGACGTCGCGCTCCACCTGGGCACCTTCGTCGGCGCGGCGGCGTACTTCCGTCGCGACATAGCGCGTTTCCTGCGCGCGTGGTTCGCATCGATCGCGCGCCGGCGCATCGACTTCGTAGACGAGCGCCTGGCGTGGGGGCTCGTGATCGGCACGATACCCGGCGCGGCCTTCGGCGCGCTGTTCTCGGGCTTCATCGAGGAGGAGCTCGGGCAGCCGTGGCTGATCGCGGCGATGCTAGCGGTCTTCGGCGTCGTTCTCGTCCTCGTCGACCGCAGGGCGAAGTCGACGCGCTCGATCGAAGACGCCGGGATCGGGACCGCGCTATTCCTTGGCGTCGCGCAAGCGGTCGCGCTCCAGCCGGGAGTCTCACGCTCCGGCGTGACGATCACCGCCGCCCGCCTCGTCGGCCTGGATCGGGAGTCGGCCGCGCGCTTCTCATTCCTTCTCTCGCTCCCGGTGATCGGCGGGGCCGGGGTCTTCAAGGCGATCGACGTGCTCTCTTCCGGCGGGCTCCCGCCGGGGGCCGGCACGCCCTTCGTGTGGGGGTTCCTCACGTCGGCTGTCTCAGGGTTCCTCGTGGTGTGGTGGCTGCTCGCGTACCTTCGCAGGCGCGCCTTCGGCGCGTTCCTCGTCTACCGGCTCGCCACCGCGGTGCTCGTCTTGAGCCTCATCGCGGCCGGCGCGCGTGACGCCGGTCTCTAGGAGTCGATCGGCGCCACAGCGAACCCGACGCTGAAGCGCTCGCACCAGACGACAGCGCTTCGGTACATCGAGACGTCGAGATCGCCGGCGAGCTCGTAGTTCTGGTCGCCGACGTTCCCCTCGAGCGGGCCGAGGCTCACGTAGTCGTCGTCGAACGCGTTCCCCTCGGCCGACGACGGCGCCGTCGACAGGTACACCTTGAGGTCCGGGCCGTTCAGTACGTCGAGGTCCTCGAACCGCAGGACGCGGGAACCGTCCCCGAGCTCCAGGAGGAGCGCGGTCCCAGAGGCGTCGTGGGCGAGCGAACGGACCTCGCCTTGGGCGAGAACGACCGGATCGCCCACCTCCGTCGGTGGCTCAGCGGCGGGCTCCTCGGCCGCCGGCGCCGCGGATGGGAGCGCCTCGCTCACTCGCTCGTCGACGAAGAGCTTCTGCGGACCGAACCAGTAGACCCCGAACGCGACCGCAACCACCGCGACGAGCGTCACGATTCCGCTCGCCACCGGCCGTCTCGCGATCGTCTGCCTGATCATGGCCATCTCTCGCCCTCCCGCGTAACGGTCGCCCTAGGAGCGAGGACCGTTACGCAAGTCTGCAGGAGGGACCCTTACGGAACGCTTACGGCAGGAGGCTGGCGAGCCCGGTAATGAATCCGCAACATCGGTGGTTCATCATGGGCCCGTGGCCGAGGCACGCGTGCTCGTGGTGGACGACGAGCCCATGGTCCGCGAGGTGCTGGCTCGCTATCTCGCGAAGGAGGGCTATTCCGTCGACACGGCCGAGGACGGGGACTCTGCCCTCCGCAGCTTCGCCGACGACTCGCCCGATATCGTGCTCCTCGACCTCATGCTCCCGCGGATCGACGGGCTCGAGGTCTTCCGGCGGATCCGCGAGCTCGGCCAGACGCCGGTGATCATGCTCACGGCCAAGGGCGAGGAGACCGACCGCGTCGTCGGCCTCGAGCTCGGGGCCGACGACTACGTAGTCAAGCCGTTCTCCCCGCGCGAGGTGGTCGCGCGCGTGCGAGCGGTGCTCCGTCGCGCCGGCGGTCCACCGGCCGACCGGCCGAAGGAACTCGTCTTCGGTGAGCTCCGGATCGACGGCGGGCGCCGCGAGGTCGAGCGCCGCGGCGAGCCCGTCAAGCTCACGCGCAAGGAGTTCGACCTGCTCTACTACCTCGCCTCGCAACCTGGGATGACCTTCACTCGGACCCAGCTCGTCGAGGACGTGTGGGACTTCGCGTGGGACGGCGACACGTCCACGGTCACAGTCCATGTGAGGCGCCTCCGCGAGAAGATCGAGGACGACCCCTCCGGCCCCCGCCACCTCGTGACGGTGTGGGGCGTCGGCTACCGGTTCGAGCCGTGAAGGGCTGGCGCGCGCTCGCGCTCGTCGCCGTCGTCGCGCTCGCCGGCGCGGCGGGGACGCTCGTCGTCGGGGCCGCGGTCGGGATGGGCCGCGCCGATCTCTTCCACCTCGCCGGTTACCTCGCACCGGCGGCGGGCGTGACGGTGCTCGCCGCGTTCGCCGCGCGCCCGCTGCTCACCCGAGCTTCTCTGAGGCAGCGGTTCCTGGCGGTCGCGGCGGTCGGATCGGCTGTTTCGCTCGCGAACCTGTTCGTGCTCGCTCTCACGATGTTCGTCGACGACCACGACGCCACGCTCGTCGGCGTGCTGCTCCTCTACTCGCTCGGCGCCGGCGTCGGAGCGGCGCTCGTGCTGGCGCGCAAGTCGGCGGCCACGCTCGTCCGGCTCGCCGCCACGGCGCGGAGACTCGGAGAAGGAGAGCTCGATGCGCGGGTCGGGCCGCTCGACGCCGGCCCCGACCTCGACGCGCTCGCGCGGACGCTCGACGGGATGGCGGAGGGCCTCCAACGCGGGACCGCGCGCGAGCGGGAGATCGAGGCACGGCGCCGTGACCTCATGACCGCCGTGTCGCACGACCTTCGCACACCGCTCGCAAGCCTCCGCGCGATGATCGAAGCGATCGACGAGGGCGTCGTCGAGGATCTCCCGAGCCTCCGTCGCTACGCGTCGGAGATGCGCCGCTCCGTGGCCATGCTCGGTGACCTGGTCGACGACCTGTTCGAGCTGGCGCAGGTCGACGCCGGCGTGATCGAGCGAGAGACCGATCGTGCGCGGCTCGAGGACGTGGTTCGGACCGCTCTGGCGGCCGTCGAGATGGACGCGGAGGAGAAGGGGCTGGTCCTGACCGCCGAGCTGAACGGGGCCGGCGACATCGCGTGCTCGCCTCGCATCACCCGAGTCCTTCAGAACCTCCTAGTGAACGCGGTTCGTCACACGCCTGCCGACGGGACGGTTCGTCTCGAAGCCCTCCCCGGACCCGCCGAGCTCGAGCTCTCCGTGGAGGACACCGGCGAGGGGATCCCTGCCGGGGACCTGGAGCGCGTTTTCGAGCCCTTCTACCGCGCCGATCCGGCCAGGTCGGGGGGCGGCACGGGTCTCGGGCTCGCTCTGGCGAAGCGGATCGTGGAGGCGCTCGGCGGCCGCATCGAGGCCCAGAGCCACCCAGCCGTCGGCTCGCGGTTCGCCGTGTATCTACCGCGATGAGCGACGACGACCAGCGCTTCGGGGAGCGCGCCGCGCTAGCCGCGACCGCGACGGCCGTGTTGCTCATGGCCGCGACCAGCGTCGCCGCGCCCTCGGTCCCGTTCGCGCCGCTCGCGCTGGCTCAGGGACTCGTGCGGATCGTCCCCGGAGGGATCGCGACCTTCTTCATCGAGCTGCTCGGTCACCTCGCGCTGCCGCTTGCGGCGGCCGGTGTCGGCGTGGGGTTCCTGCTGGCTGGGAAGACGCTCGGGCGGCTTGTCCCGTGGCTCCGACGGGTCACGGGGGCGGGACATGCGGCTGCGACGACGCTCGCGCTCTCGCCTCTGTGGGCGGCGAGCGTCGGCCTCTACCCCGCCGACAGCGTCGCCGTATCGCTCGAGGTGTTCGCGCTGGTCACCGCCGGCGCCGTGATCGCCGGCGGGTTCGTCGGCGGCTCCGTCGGCGGCTCCGTCGTCGCTTCCGCCTCCACAGCCGACGGCTCGGCGATCGCGGACGGCGCGACGACGGCCGGCGGCCCGCCGGATCCCTCGCGCAGAAGAGCGTTCGGCTGGCTCGCTCTCGGCGTCCTCGGCATGCTCGCCGGCGGCGCGGGCTCGCTCCTCCGTCGCCGCCCGGATCCGGGCGAACGACTCCTCGACCTGGGTCGGCTCCGCCGCGCCTCGCTCCCCGCCGGCGGCGACCCCGAGTTCGCGAGCGTCGCCGGTCTCACGCCGCGGATCACATCGATCCCGAACTTCTACGTCGTGGACGAGGCCCTTTTCGACCCCGACATCGAACCCCTCACGTGGCGGCTCGAGGTCTCCGGCCTGGTCGACCGGCCTCTCTCGCTCTCCTACGAGCAGCTATCGGCGATGCCGGCGGTCGAGCGATACCAGACGCTCGAGTGCATCAGCAACGACGTCGGCGGGGACCTCATCTCGACGGCGCGATGGGCCGGCGTGCCGCTCGCTCACGTCCTTGACCTCGCGGGGGTTCGCTCCGGCGCCGTGGAGGTCGCGTTCCGGTCCGCCGACGGCTACTCGGAGAGCCATCCGATCGAGGCCACGAAGGACCCAACGACGCTCCTGGCCCTCGGGATGAACGGCCACGTGCTGCCGCGGAGCCACGGTTTCCCCGCTCGCCTGCTGACGGTTGGGACCTATGGCATGAAGAACCCGAAGTGGCTCATGTCGATCGAGGTCCTCGATCGACCCTACGAGGGCTTCTGGGAGCGCCGAGGCTGGTCCAAGACGGCGATGGTGAAGACGGGAGCGCGCATCGACACGCCGGTCGCCGCCGTCGCCGGCCGGGCGACCGACGTGGCCGGTGTCGCCTTCGCCGGCGACCGCGGCGTCGCGAGCGTCGAGGTCTCCATCGACAACGGCCCATGGCGGGCTGCGCTACTGGAGACCGCGGCCTCAGCCTTCACGTGGGTCCGGTGGCGCTTGCCGTGGACCCCGCAGCGACCCGGCATCGCCCTCCTCCGCTCCCGAGCGGTCGACGGCACCGGCGTCAGGCAGCCAGCAGATGTCACCGACCCGCACCCCGACGGCGCGAGCGGATACCACGCGATCCGCGTCGAGGTCTCCGAGTGACGAACGGAGGGGACTAGTCTGAATCAGACTAGTCCCCCCGCATCGCTCAGAACTGGATCGGGCAGAGGAAGTCGTTGGCCTCGATCCTCGTGATCGTCAAGTCTCCCGCGGCCTCGGCGGCGAGCACCGCCCCGGCCGAGGTGAGCAGGTAAGGAGCATCGCTCCACTCAACGAGATGGAACGCCCAACGACCCCCGTTGTAGCCGACGTCGCCGGGCGCCTCGGCGACGACCGGCTTCTGCCCGGTCGCCCCGCCCACCACCATGTAGAAGTCGTCCGTGCCCCCTCCTGGGAACGCCGCCGGCGGAACCACGGTGCGCACCATGCCACCGTCGTAGAAGCAGCACCCCGCCGGGAACACGAACCCCGGCCTCGCGGCCTGCGCCGGGACGGCCGACAACGCCAGCGCCCCGACGGTCGCGAGAGCCAGCACCAGCACGCTAGCTCGCTTCATCTCCCCTCCTTCCAGATCGGTCGACATCGGTCGATATCGGTCCGCCCGACCTTAGGGAGAGCGTGGTTGCGAGCCGCTTTCCGAGCCCTTACGGGCGGCTCACGACTCGTCGGGGATCGTGCCGAGGTACTTGATGGCCCACGGGCGGAACCCGTGCCACTCGTACAGACGCGCCGCCGCGTTGCCGGCCATAACCCCGATCACCATCTCGCGGACGCCCATCCCGCGAAGCTCCGCGTAGACGGCTAGAGCACCCGCGTCCCAAGTCCCTCGCCGCGACGCTCGGGAAGCACCGACAGGGACTGGAGCTCGGCGAAGCGCCCCCGCGTCACGTGCGTGTCGGCGCCGATCGACAGGTGGTGCTCCTGCACCGCCTTCCACAGCGTCTCGGGCTCGTCGACCCGCTCGACGCCCGTTTTCGTGATCCGGATCATCAGACGCCGGCGACCGTCATCTCGCCGATCAGAACGCTCGGCACGCCGATCGACGAGAAGAACCGCAGATCGTTCCCGATGGCGGCGACCGCGCGAAGCATGTCCGGGAGCGTGCTCGCGATCGTCATCTCGCGAAGCGGCTCCGCCGGAGCGCCGCCGCGGATCCGGAGCCCGGTGGCGCCGACCGAGAACTGACCGCTGATGGGGTTGGCTCCGGAGTGGACGCCCGAAACGTTCTGGATCAACACTCCGCCCTCCGCGCGCGCCAAGAGGGTCTCGGGCGCCTCGTCGCCCGCCGGCACGTACAGGTTCGATGTGCCCACACCGGGCGTCGACCTGTAGCCGGCGCGTCGGGCGTTCCCCGTCGAGGTCGTTCCGCCCCGCCGCGCCGTGTAGCTGTTGTGGAGGAATCCCCCGAGGACGCCGGCGGCGAAGAGCTCGGTCTTCGTCGTGGGGACACCCTCGTCGTCGAAGGGCGCCGCCGCGGGACCCTCGAGGAGCCGCCCGTCGTCCACCAGCGAGAACGCCTCGGAGCCGACCCGCTCGCCGACGAGCTCGGCGAACAGCGAGCGCCCCTTCTGCACCTGCTCCGCGGAGAGAGCGCTCGCCAGGACGCCCAGGAACGACGAGCCGGCGAACGGGTCGAGCACAACGGGCACGTGGGCGGTCTCCGGCTTCGACGCGCCGAGCATCGCGGTCGCCCGCTCGACCGCCTCTGTCGAGACCGACCCGCCGTCGAGGTCGGCGAGCTCGCGCCCGATCCGGAGGGAGTAGCCCGTCTGCGTCTCGTCCCCCTCCTCCGCCAGCGCCACCACGACGGCCCAGCAATCGGTGCGCGCGTAATCCGCGGAGATCCCCGTGGTCGAGGCCAGCGCGACGCGTGAGACGGCGTCGCCGTATGTCGCCTCGTCGACCTTGGTGACGCGGGGATCGGTGCTCGTGGCGACGCGCTCGAGATCGAGGGCGGCCGAGACCTTGCTATCGGTCGCGAGCGAAGCCTGTCCATCACGGTGCAGCTCGACCATGGGCGCGGCGCCGACAGCCTCCGGCAACCCGTTGTACTCGTCGGCCGTCGCGAAGCCGGAGTTCTCGCGAGCGCGCACGACAGCCTCTCTGACCTCGTCGGGCGACGGGTCGGCCGCGTACGCGTACCCCAGCCGGTCACCGGCGAACAGCCGCACGCCGACGCCCCGCGACTCGGCGAACGTCAGCCCCTCGACCTCGGCCTTGCGCGCCTTGACCTCGGTGCGCCGCGACTCCTCCGCGTAGGCCTCGACGGCCTCGCCGTCGCGCGCGGCCTCGACGGCCACCCGACAGAGGTCCAGGAGCTCAGCCACCCGTGCCCCCGACCGTCATGCGGGGGACGCGGAGTGTCGGGGAGCCGTTGCCGACCGGAACGCCCTGGCCGTCCTTGCCGCAGATGCCCTCGCGGGTCTCGAAGTCGTCGGCGACCGCGTCGATCTCCCTAAGGACGTCGATCCCGCGGCCGACGAGGTTTGCCCCGCGCACCGGCGCCGTCACTCGTCCGTCGTCGATCAGGTAGCCCTCCGAGACACCGAAGACGAAGTCGCCGGTCGCCGGGTTCACCTCTCCCCCACCGATCGCTACGACGTACACACCCGCGGATGTATCGGCGAGGATCGACTCGGCGATGGCGGCGCCCGGGAGGATGTACGTGTTGGTCATTCGGGGGATCGGCGGGTGCGCGTAGGACTGCCGTCGACCGTTCCCGCTCGAGGGAACGCCCTGCTTCTCGGCGCGCAGACGGTCGTAGAGGTAACCCCGGAGCAACCCGTCTTCGAACAGCACGGTCCGCTGCGCCGGCGCGCCCTCGTCGTCGAAGGAGAACGATCCCCACGCGTTCGGCACCGTGGCATCGTCGACGACGGCAACGAGCCGCGAGGCGAGCGTGTCCCCGAGCCGGCCGCGGTAGATCGAGGCCTCCTTGTCGACGAGGTCGGACTCGAGACCGTGACCGCAGGCCTCGTGCACGAGCACGCCGCCGGTCCCAGGCCCGAGGACGACCGGCATCTCGCCTGCCGGCGCCGGGATCGCGCCCAGCATCGTGACGGCCTGCCGGGCGGCCACTTCTCCGGTCGCGCGCGGCGGGTGAGCGTCGAGGAACTCCACGCCCGCGAGTCCGGCCGGACCCCAGAAGCCGACCTGGATGTTGCCGTCTCGCGCCGCCGTCACCTGCGCGATCAGACGGACGCGCGGGCGCTCCTCCTCGATCCAGCGACCGTCCGACGTCGCAACGAGCACGCGCTGCACGGAGTCGCCGTAGATCCCCACCACCTGGCGCACCGCGGCGTCGTGGGAGCGCGCAGCGTCGTCCACCTCGCGGAGCCATGCGACCTTGTCTGCAGCGGGAACGGAGCCGGCGTCGCGCTCGGCGGGGTGCACGACGGGCGGCTCGGGCACGCGGAGATCCACGACGTCTCCGGGCTCTCCCTCGTGGACCGACGCGGCGGCCGCGGCGGCCGCCCCGACGAGCGCCGCGCGATCCAGGCGGTTCGAGTAGGCGTAGCCGTAGGAGGTCCCGTGCCCGACACGGACGCCGGCGCCACGGTCCAGACCGGTCGTCAGCTCCTCCACCTTGCCGTCGTCGAGTCGGATCGAGACCGACGTGCGCTCCTCGACGAAGAGCTCCGCGAACGCGCCCCCGCGGGCGCGCGCGGCACTCAGGACCTCCTCCGCGAGCGCACGATCGAGCATGGAGCGCAAGGCTAGCAAGCTCCGGTGGTGTATGAAGAGGCGGTGAGCGCGAGCCGCCGCTCCCGCACCGACCTCACGCCGCTGGCATGGCTCGCCGGCGGGCTCCTCGTCTGGTTCCTCGCGCCGTTCGTCCTGCGCGGCTTCCGGTTCCCGCTCGGACCCGACGCACCGGTGTACCTGTGGTGGACGCGCCTGGCCGGTCACGAGGGGCTGTCCGTGGTTGGCGACCGTCCGGGCGTGCCGGCGGTCGCGCTGAACGTGATCCGCGATCGCAGGCCCAGCCCGCTCGCGTCGTCGTTGCACGCCACCAGCGTCAGGGCGTTCACCGCGCTACCGGTGTAGGCGGCCAGCACGGTATCGAAGTCAGTGCCGTTGGTGTCCGCCGTCACCGTGCCTGACTGAGCGGGCGTCAGCCGGAACCACGCGGTGGCACCCTTTT
>Ga0209341_10004804_pt1 | contig 12371 bp, 9 predicted proteins | sample RifCSP13_2_FD_184020 | JGI IMG/M metagenome (GOLD analysis project Ga0209341, IMG submission 184020) | Soil microbial communities from Rifle, Colorado - Rifle CSP2_sed 13_2 (SPAdes) (version 2) | ecosystem: Environmental > Terrestrial > Deep subsurface > Rock core/Sediment | place: Rifle...
GGGCCGTGATGGTCTGCACGTGCCCCCTCCCGCGAAGGAGCACCCGCCTGTTGAGAAGCAACTTTCGACGGACGATCGCCTTGCTCTTGTCAAATTCGAGCGGGACGAGGAACCTTTCATCGTCGTAGAAACCGACACGTGCCAGAAGTGCGCACTGAAGCCGTGCCTCTACGTGTGCCCTGCGCAAGTGTACCGCTGGGAGAACAACCAGCTCGTGTACAACATCGAGGGATGCATCGAGCTCGGCGCGTGCGGGATCGTGTGCCACAAGCTCGGGAGCGGCGCGATCCGGTGGAACTACCCTCGCGGCGGCTTCGGCGTGGAGTTTGCGCACGGGTGACGATTCGGGGGCGATGACACGGACCTCGAAGTGTGGGCGTGTCCCATGTGCCTCGGATCTCTCGAGGAGAACCCGACAGGGTTCCGCTGCGTGGCCGAGGGACACGCGTTTCCATCCACCGCCAACCTGCCCGTCTTCCTCCGGCCTGGCGAAGAGTCGATCCTTGCCGACGCGGATGCATATGCGGCGGCATGGAAGCTGAGCGGCTTCGCGCCGCCCTCGGACAAACTCCGCGACCTGCCCTACACCGGGGTGGCGGGACGGCGGATCTGGGCGCAGAAGGCGCGCAGCCTCGAGGCGCTTCTCCGCCTTCTCGGCGCGGGCCACGGGCGCAAGGTCGTGGACGCCGGGGCGGGGACTGGATGGCTCTCCTATCGGCTCACGGAGGCCGGGTTCCGATGCTACGCGACGGACGTCTCCGCCGACCCCGAAGTCGGACTTCGCGCTTCCGCAGCATACGATCAGACTGAACACGCCTTCGAGCGCGCGATTGCTACGCTCGGGCGGTGGCCCGTGCGGAACGACTCCGTGGACGTCGCCTTGTGCAACGCGTCCTTGCACCATCTGGCGGACATCCGACCGGCGCTCGAGGAGGCGGCCCGCGTGCTCCATCATGACGGGTCGTTCGTCCTTATGAACAGCCCCGTCCACGCGGACCCCACGGCCGCGGTGCGCGCGTCCGCGGAGTTCATCTTTCGGCTGCGTGCCCCGGGAGGGCCGGGACGGCTGCTCGAGAACCACCGCCATTTTGTGGCCCAAGAGCTCGAGACGAGCTTGCGGGACGTGTTCCCGCGCGTCGAGCGACACGACCCGACATACCCCCTGGGATTCCGACTCTCTCGGGCGGTGAAAGGCGCCCTCCTCAAGATGGAACTCGCGTCCTTCCCGATCTACGTGGCCCGGAAGGCATGACCTAGACCGTGGCAGTGTGCCGCAGCTCCGCGAGGAAGTGATCCCCGATGGAACGAAACACCCTAGTCCTGCGGAGGACGCCGTCCGCGCGTTCGATCGCGTCTGCCAAGCCGTCGAGTCTCCCATAGACGCGGTTCATGGAGGGCGGAGGGACGAGGCAGGTCATGGCCTCCCACCGGAGGAGGACGAACGCGGGAGCGAAGTCTCGTGCGAGGCCAGCCGGCGTGTGCGAACGGATCGGCACGGAGAACCCCCCCACCTTGTGGCCGTACCATGGCCGCAGGCGGCGGCCCGCTATCGACGGTCGCATCGCCGCCAGAGACACGACCCATTCGGAGAGACACACGCGGGAGGGCAAGGACACCGCTAGGATCGCACCGGGCCCAAGGAGTCCGTGAAGCGCGGCCGCCACAGGCCGCAGGTCCGGCTCATATGCGAGGCTAAACGATGCGTACGCGCCGTCGAATCTTTCGGGGCCCCACGGGATCGACGCGATCTCTCGGGCACTCGCTTCCCGGAACGTCACCCGGTCTCCGACGCCACGGCCTTCCGCCTTCGCGCGGGCGATCCGCACCATCTCCGGGGACGGGTCCACCGCCAGAACTCGGACACCGAGTGCCGCAAGTTCGATCGCCTCGTCCCCGGTGCCGCATCCGATCTCGAGGATCTGTTGTCCCGGGCGGAAGAGTATGCGTAGGCTGTCGAGGGACCGAGCACGGAGGATTCGGTTGATGCGATTCTCCTCGGGGATGCGGTCGTATCGCGCCGCGAGGGCGTCGTAGGCCTTCTTGGCGGCGGACCAATCAGGCGGCGCCTCGGACTTCGGGCACACGTTCGAGCTCCGCAAGGAAAAGGCTCCCCCAGGAATTAAAGGGCCGCCGGTGCCCGAGTCGCTCCTCGATCGCCTCGGCGGCTCGCGCGAGGGGCGCGAGGCGGTCCACATAATCCGAGAGGTTCCATGGCGGCAGGAAGATCTGAAGACCCTCGAGCCTCCGGAGCTCGAAGGCCCCGTCGAACGTCGCGAGGAAGGAGCGGGGGGAATAGAACCGCGTGGGCACGACGTACGTGCGGTGCGCGTCGTGGCGGGTGATCGGAATCGGGATGTCGTTCCCCAGGCGGCGGAACGCCTTCCTCGGCCGCAGGACCAGTGGGTAGAAGAGCGTCTCGAAGAGCGACGCTTGGTTCACGACGGTGCACAGGAACCGGGCGGACGGCCGCAGGAGCTTTGGGATCGCGGCGGCGAACGCGTCGATCCTTGGGTCCATGTTCAGCGCGCCGCCGTGCGAGTATGCGCCGTCGAAGGACGCGGGACCGAACCTGTCGATGAGGGCACCGATCTCATGCGCCGCGAGCTTTCGCGTTTCCACGTTCGAGAGTCCTCGGTCGCGAGCCTTTCGCGCGACAAGTCCAACCATGTCCGCTGACAGGTCCGTCGCGACAACGCTCACGCCTCGTTCCGCGAGCGCGAGGGCCTCGATCCCCGTGCCGCAACCGACCTCCAAGACCCGTTGACCCGGCCGGAAGGTCCGGAACAAGGCATCCTGCATCTTCCGTCGGAGACGCCGTCCGACCGCGTTCTGCGCCTCGACCCCGTCGTAGGTGGGCGCGATCAGATCGTATCCGTGGGAAACATGCTCGTAGTATGCCTTGTCAGGCCCGAATGCAGGAAAGGAGACGCGAGGCATCAAGGTCCGATCCCTCCCGATGGCGGCAACACCTCGTACACGAGGACGCGGTGCCCCCCAGTATCGTACTCGGTCCCGGTGGCATCGAGCAAGAGGCGGAACTCCCGGGTGTTCGCGCCGTCCGCAAGTTCCGGAAACAGATTGCGCAGCTTGTACCAGGGCACCGTTACCAGCACCAAGTACGCGACGTATTCCTGCAGGTAACCGGTCGCCTCGGTGGCGTTGTCCGGCAACAGGCTGGAGCCGATGATCCGTCCGGGAGGCTTTTCGCTCAGGTACGCGGCGATAGGCGACTCCGAGAGGAGCAGCTTCCCGTCTGGTAGCTCGACTCCGCGGAGGAAGAGCCCCGCGCGCTCGCGCCCGGACATCATGAACCCGGGGTCTTCGTCCGGGAACGCGGTGACGAGTCCGTCTCGGGCCGTGGAGAAACCGACGACGGCGACGAGGAGGAAGGCGACGGCCACGGCCGCGCCGCGTCGAACGCGAGCGGATGTGTGGGGAACCCGGATTGTGCTGCGGGCGAACCGCCAAACGGAGGACACGGCGATGCCCGCGAGGACCGTGAGGCCGGGCAGCGTCACGTACAGGTAGCGAACGCTGGGGTTGCCGAAGCCGAACGCCATCCATGCGACCTCGGCGGCGTAGAAGGTGAGGAGGACGGCGGCGAGGAACTCCCTCCGGACGGAGCGAACCGCGTAGGCCGTACCCAGAACGACGGGGACGAGGGACAACGACGCGTACTCCCTCCAGAAGTCCGCGAGGACCTGGGCGATTGGAGGGAGCGCGCCGATCGACGCCTTGTACCGAAGGTCCACGGAGGTCTGTGCGATCACGATGTCGGGGAGGAACCCCCACCGCGAGGTGAACAGCAGCCACACGCCCATGAAGACCAACGCGGGAGAGGTGACGAGGAGGAGGTCGCCCCGCGCGAGTTTCGGGGCCTTCCTCCCGAGCTGGAACGCGAGGAGGAGGGCGGTGAACAGCCACGCCTCGTATCGGAGGGCGACGGCGACGAGCAGCGCGGCCGCGGCGAATCCGTACCGCCACGAGGTCGGCGCCGGGCTGAGGAACAGCAGGTAGTACGCACCGATGAGGGCAAGCCCGGTCGCCGCCTCCGGGAGCGCCATGGAGCCGCCGAGGATGCCGGACGGCGTGAGCGCGAAGAACGCCGCCGCCGCCCACGCCGCGGCCCGCCCGTGACCGCGCAACCCGACGAGGAAGACCACCGCCAACGTCGCGACGGAAAGCGCGACGCTCAGACCCTTCAGCGCCGCCATGTTGTGGACACCGAACAGCGGGAAGGCGCCGGCGATCGCGAAGTCGTACAGGGGAAGCCAGTTCCCGTGGGTCATCGCGGAGAACGAGTCGTAGTACGAGCCGGTCTCGAGCATGTATCCCGAGATCCACCAGTGCTGGTACGGGTCCTCGAAGGGGTCGAGGTATCCCGCGCGGGTCCACCGGAGGTACGCTGCGACCCCCGCCAGCACGACGAACGCGGCGAGACCCGCGATGTTCGGCGGTTTCGCCCATGCTGCCAAGCGACGCAACAGGCGCGTCCGCCCCGTCGGTGCGGCCTCGGAAATCCGCCGCGTCTTGAACCACCTCGGGTCGTCGCCGCCGATCACGCGGAGAATCGCAACGTAGAGACACGGGAGCCAATGGTATGTGTATGCCGTGAACAGCAGGAGGTCGAGCGGCAGCCTCCACCTCCGGTATTCGCGCTGATGCCACATCCCCCAGGCGACGACGGGGAAGAAGCCGAACGAGATTCCGAGGGTGAGGAGCACCGGCAGTTGGTTCGTCACGGACAAGACTCCGGCGAAGGAGAGGAAGGTGAGGAGCCATACGGCGAGGACGAGGGGCGACATCAAGAACAGGGAGAGCGTGACGGCGAGGTCGACGCGCTTCCGGAACGGGACGTCCAGCGCCCGCGCGATCTTCAGCTTGAGCACGTATTCGACGAACACCTGGAGGGCTCCCCACGCCCAGCGCGTCCGCTGTCGCAGGAGATCGCGGAACCGCTCAACGCCCTCCTGGTGGACGCAGCTTGTTGACAGGTGGCGGATCTTCCATCGCTTGAGGGCGAGACGCATCGACAGCTCGAGGTCCTCCGTGAGCGCGCCGGGCCGCCAGAACCGCGACGGGGACCCTGAGATCTCGGCCGACCGGAGTGCGTCCGCCCGGACGAACTGGCCGTTCCCGCCCAGGCTTGCCGAGTCGGCGAACTGGGACCGGATCATCTGCGTGACGCGGGAGAACGCGGAGAACTCGAGGTCCTGCATCCTCGCGAGACCCGAGTGATGTCGGTTCGCAATCCGCACGGTCGCCTGGACCGCGCCCACGGAGGGGTCGCGGAACTGGAAGGCCGCCTTCCGCAGGAGGTCGGGGTCCGCGAGGCCGTCCGCGTCGAACACGCCCACGACCCACGAAGCGTCATCCCGGAAAGGCGAAGCGCGCAGGAGCGTCCGGAAGCCGAGGTTCAACGCCTCGGACTTCCCATGGCCCGCGCGGTCGTCGGGTACGCGCACGACGCGCAAACGCCTTGGGTGCTCCGCCGCGTATCTCGCCACGACGTCGGAAGTGCTGTCTGTGGAACCGTCGTCGATCACGAGCACCTCGAACCGGTCCGCGGGGTAGTCGAGCGCGAGGAGAGAGTCGAGGGTCGCGCGGATGACCGATGCCTCGTTCCGCGCGGGGATCATGAGGCTGAACGCGCACGCGTCGTCCGTCCCCTCCTCGTAGGACTTCCGGCGGCGTGCGTACAGCACCGCAACGAGCAGGATCGAATAGAACGCCCCGAAGAACGCGAAGAGGATGGAGAGGACGGTCGTGTCGATCGTCATGGTCCATCCTGGAACACGTCGTACGGGAATTTCACGCGGCGGAGGAACTGCGCCCTCCGGATTGCCTCCGGGTCCCGCGAGCGGGAGAGATCGACGACCCGATGGAGCGCGCGGGCCACGACCCGGCACGCGCGGTCGAGCCATCGACGACGGGCGGGGGTTCGGGCGAACCAGCGTTGAAGGCGGGCGAATACAGAACCGCGCGGCACGGTCACCGCCTCCCGTTTCGGGATCTCGAGAGCCTGCGGGAAGTGCTCACGAAGCCAGGGGTTCGCCTCGAGGATCTGGCGGTAGTGATCCTCTCCGGCGATCGCCCTCGATCGAAGGAGCTCGAACGCGAGGAACTCGTCCTGTCGGACGAACGGGCGGCTTTGTCCCTCCGTCCATACGACGTTCACGCACGTGACCTTTGGAAGGAGGCCGAGGAACGCGGAGCCATTCGCAAAGCGGCGGCGGTGTCCGATGGAATACTTGACGCCCAAGAGGAGGGCGGTGAGGTACACGATGTACTTCGTGCCGTCCTCTGCGAAGAGGTTGAGATCGACGTCGTCGCCTTGGCCGAGTCCCCCCGAGGCCGTCGACCCGGAGATTGCGACGGCGCGGACGAACGGCGAATGACGAAGGAGGTCTCGCGTGAACGCGCGCGCGATCCCGAGGTACGCTTCGGCGAGGGTGCCGTTCGTTCGATGCCGGTCGATCGACTTTGCGAGGAGTTCCTCGCGGCCCTCGACGGTCGCGAATCCGTCCTCCCGCGCGACCCCGGAGGCCTCGCGAACGGCTCGCGCCACGTCTCCCTCGGGCATCGGACCGCCGTAGAGGAGGGTGGCGAGCTGGTGGACGGAGAGAGCGTAACCCCATCGGGCGGCGATGTCGAGCGTCTTCACGATCCGGCCGTCGAGGCCGTCGGCAACTGCATCGGAGCTCGGCCCGAGCACGGCGCGTTTCAAGACGGTGACGATTTAACCGTTCGCCCAACCGCCGCCCGAAAGTCGACTCCCAATCGGGCGCGTCGCCGCCACCCTTTTCCGCTCGTCGCGCGTGATGTCCGCGATGCGACTCGCCGTGGTCGTGGGCACTCGGCCCGAGATTGTCAAGATGGCGAGCGTCATTCACGAGCTTCGGGGCCGAGGCGCCGACTTCACGATCATCCACACGGGGCAGCACTACGACCGCGAGTTGTCCGCGCAGTTCTTCGAGGAGCTGGGCCTTCCCCGACCGGACGTGAACCTCGAGACGGGAAGCGGGAATCCCGGGGAACAGACCGCCACCGCGCTCCAGAGGTTGGAGCGTGCCTTCCTCGACGATCGACCCGACCTGATCCTCGTGGAGGGAGACACGAACACGGTTCTTGCTGCCGCCCTCGCCGCCGCGAAGCTCGGCGTCCGTATCGGCCACGTGGAGGCCGGATTGCGGAGCTACGACCGCCGGATGCCGGAGGAGCACAATCGCCGCGTCACGGACCACGTCTCAGACCTGCTGTTCGCCCCAACAGAGCACGCGGCGACGACCTTGCGAGGCGAGTCGTGCCCCGGCGAAATCCACGTGACCGGCAACACGGTCATCGATGCGTGCCTGCGCTACGGTCCCCGGGCGCGCCCGCCCCCGGTCGAACTGCCCGATCAATTCGCCCTTGCAACCGCACATCGCGCCGAGAACGTGGACGATCCCGTGGTGCTTCGCGAACTCGTCGACATCTTTGTTCATTGCCCCGTCCCGGTCGTGTACCCTGTCCACCCCAGGACGCGCCTCCACTTGGAGAACGCCGACCTCGTGAAAGTCCTCGAGTCCTCGGGCAACGTGCAGCTCCTGCCGCCCGTAGGATACCTGGAGTTCCTCGGCCTCCTCCTCCGATGCGAGTTCGTGCTCACGGACAGCGGCGGCATTCAGGAGGAGGCGACTGCGCCGAATGTGCGAAAGAAAGCGTTCGTCCTCAGGGAATCGACGGAACGACCCGAGGCGGTCTTGGCAGGATATGTCGAGGTTGTGGGCACGCGCGCTGCCCCCGTGGTTGCGAGGATCGAGCAGTTCCTCGCCGAGCCGTGGAATCCCTCGGCCGAGAGCCCGTATGGCGACGGCACCGCGGGCCAACGAATCGCGGAAATCTCTCTCGGGCGCGCGTAGCGGGATACCTATTTACGCGGCCCTGCAATCCCGAAGGAGTCCATGCTCGCCGAGCGGAAACCGGTGTGGCTGAAGGTGCGGCCGCCGGGGGGCGAGAACTTCGGGCATCTAAAATCCCTCCTTCGGGACTTGAGCCTCCACACAGTCTGCGAGGAAGCCCACTGCCCGAACGTCGCGGAGTGCTGGGGCGGCGGCACGGCGACGATCATGCTCCTCGGAGCAACGTGCACGCGCGGCTGTCGCTTCTGCGCGGTGACCTCCGGAAACCCCCGCGGGGCCGTCGACGCGTTCGAGCCGACCAAGGTCGCCCAAGCGGTCGCGGACATCGGGCTGACGTACGTGGTCCTCACGTCCGTGGACCGCGACGACCTGCCGGATGGCGGCGCCTCACACTTTGCGCAAACGGTGCGCGCGATCAAGGCGACGGACCCGACGATCCTCGTCGAGACCCTCGTCCCGGATTTTCGAGGTGACCCCGAGGCGATCCGCACGGTCCTTGGCGGTGGGCAAGAGGTCTTCGACCACAACGTCGAGACCGTCCCCCGCCTGCAGGCGACTGTCCGAGACCCGCGCGCGAACTACGAGCAGAGCCTGTTCGTCCTGAGGCACGCGAAGGAGGTCCGCCCGGACGTCTACACGAAGTCCTCGATCATGCTCGGGCTGGGCGAGACGCGAAACGAGGTGATCGATACGCTCCGCGATCTACGGGCGGCGGACGTGGACATCGTGACCCTGGGGCAATATCTGCGCCCGAGCGCGTGGCATCTCGCGGTGAACGAGTACGTGAGCCCTGAATCGTTCGAATGGTACCGCCGCCAAGCGGAAGACCTGGGATTCCTCTACGTTGCGTCAGGCCCTCTCGTGCGCTCCTCCTATCGCGCGGGGGAGTTCTTCCTCGAGTCCATGCTCCGCCAGAGGCGGGTGCCCCCGTGACCGAGAAGGCGATGCTCCAGGTGATCCACGAAGATGGCACATACGACGTCGTCCTCGAGCCGAAGCTCTCGGAGGAACGCCTCCAGGAAATGTATCGCGCCCTCATCTTCATCCGGACCCTCGACACGAGGATGCTGAGCCTGCAGAGGCAGGGGCGCATCGGCTTTTACGTGCCCTCGTCGGGCGAGGAGGCCACGCAGGTCGGCAGCGTGGCGGCGCTCGGCAAGGAGGACTGGATCTTCCCCGCGTACCGGGAGCCCGGTACCGCGCTCTGGCGGGGATACCCGCTCGCCTCCCTGATCTCCCAGTTCTACGGGAACGCGGAAGACCTCGCGAAGGGGCGGCAGATGCCGAACCACTATGCGAACCGCGAGCTGCGGATCGTGTCCATATCGAGCCCCGTCGGCACGCAGATCCCGCACGCGGTCGGCTGCGCTTGGGCGATGAAGATCCGCGGGGAGAAGAACGCTGCCATCGTCTACTTCGGCGACGGGGCAACGAGCCAGGGCGACTTCCACGCGGGGATGAACTTCGCTGGCGTATTCGGCGTGCCGTGCGTGTTCCTGTGCAAGAACAACCAGTGGGCGATCTCCATGCCCATCGAGAAGCAAACGGCGACGTCGTCGTTGGCGGTGAAGGCGCGCGCGTACGGGTTCGAGGGGATGCGCGTCGATGGGAACGACGTTTTGGCGGTGTACTCCGCGACGAAGTGGGCGCTCGAGAAGGCGCGCACGGGCGGCGGCCCGACCCTGATCGAGGCGGTCACGTACCGGATGGGACCGCACTCCTCCTCCGACGATCCGACCCGGTACCGCAAGCAGGAGGAGCTCGACCTTTGGAGTCGGAAGGACCCGATCCAGCGGTTTCAGAAGTACCTCGAGGGGAAGGGCTCGTACGACGCGACGTGGGAGTTGCAAGTCCGCAGCGAGATCGACGACGCGATCACGGAGGCCGTGAGGGCCGCGGAGAAGATCCCGCCTCCGGCGATGGAGACCGTGTTCACGGACGTCTACGCCGACCTCCCCTGGCACCTCCGGGAGCAGATGGAGGAGTTCCTCAAGGGCGGATTCCGCCGGCGCCCGGAGGACATGGGCGCCTTCCCGCTGTGATCCCATGCTGCGCAGGGACCCGTCCCGGGGACAAGACCGCTGGGCCCACGTCCTAAAGGACGGGCGCACGTGCACGATCCGTCGCGCGTTCGAGGCGGACGCCGACGCCCTGATGCGGAACATCAACGAGATCGGCGCGGAGGGCGAGTACATCCTCACGGAGCGGATCACCGCCACCGTGAAGCACGAGAGGGAATGGATCCGCTCGTTCGACGACCGGTCGTCCGTCTTGTACGTGGCGGAGGTCGGCGGCCGTGTCGTCGGGCAGGTCGACGTCCGCATCCCCACGTTCGAGAAGGCGCGCCACGTCGCGAACCTCGGGATCGCGATCATCGGGTCGTTCCGCGGCGTCGGCATCGGTCGCGCCCTCATGGAGCGCGCGCTCGCTTGGATGAAGGCTCGGCGCGTAGAGAAGGCGACCCTCGAGGTCTTCGCCACGAACGAACGGGCGATCGCCCTGTACCGGAAGATGGGGTTCGAGGTCGAGGCTGTCCGGAAACGGCACTACAAGATCCGCGGCGAATACGTGGACGACGTGATGATGGCAAAGTGGCTGTGATCCTGGCCCGTCAGCCCGGGGGACTTTCCGCGAGAGGCGAGGTCTCCGCGCGTGGACCCGCGAGACGAACCCGCAGGAGCCCTACCGCCAAGCCTGCGACGAGAATCGCCACGTCGACGACCGTGCCCAGACCCAGGACCGGCGGGATCGCGAGGCTCCCCGTGAACAGGGACACGATGCCGGTCGTCGCCTCCGCCGCCACGAACGGGACCGAGATCACGACGAACGTCTGGAGTCGGCCGGTCCATGTCTCGGCTCTCCGCCAGGGCGCGCGACGGGCGGTCCGAAGGCCGAAGACCGTCAACGCAATCGCGAACACCACTGCGATGAGGGGCTTCCAGTTCGTCTCGACGGACACGACGGAGGTGACGCGGACGTCGAGGGTGCGCTCCGGTTCCACATGCCCGAGGTTGTCCACGGAGTGGAACCCGATCGCATGGTCGCCGGGAGGCAGGGCGAACCCCTGTATGTAGGGGGTCCAATCGCCGCCGTCCAGCCGGTACTCGGTCCTTGCGACCCCGCTCCCCCCGTCGATCGCATGCAGAGTGAATCGCGTGTCCGGGCCCGAGGAGAACGTCGGAGAAATCTGTGTTTCCGGGGGCAAGTTGTCCACGAAGACGACGGTCGCGCCGATCGCTTCGTTGTCCAGGCGATCCGTCCCTCGTGTCTCGATCGTCCGCGTCCCGTCCGCACCCCAGAGGGTGAAGGGAGAGGAGTACGCGAGCCAGTTGCCCCCCTCGACACGGTACTCGGAAAGGTCGAGCCCCACGGGTATGATGCCACCGTCCGCGAACGAGAGCGTGATGGGGGTCGCCGAGGTCACGTAGACCCGGTCCGACGTGTGGCGGGGGATGCCAATCGCGACCGCACCCGTGGGCGGCGTGTCGTCGACGACAAACGTGGCATTCGACACCGCCTCATTGCCCAAACGATCCCATGCGCGCGCCTCGACATGGTGTACGCCCTCTCCCTCCAAAAGGAGCGGGGTCGCGTACGTCACGGGGGCGGACCACGCGCCGAACCACGCACGGTACTCCAACCCCTCGAGCCCCACGGGAACTGCGCCGCCATCCGAAGCCGTGAGTTCGATCGGCGTCCGCGAAGTGACCCACGTGCTCCCGGATTCGTACGACGGTGAGCCCGGCGTCACGATTGGGACCGGCGGCGTGTCGTCGACGACGAGGGTCGTGATGCGGATCGACTCCACATTCCCCAACCGGTCGCGGGATCGTCCGACGATGTCGTGGAACCCCTCGCCGGAAAGCGTGAACGGCCCCGTGTAAGGGATCCAGGGGCCGCCGTCGACGCGGTACTCCGTGGAATCAACGCCCACCGGCACGGCTCCTTCGTCGACCGCTTGGAGGGTGAGCGGCGTGCGGGACGTGACGAACGCGTCCGCTCCGACGAACCTCGGGGCGCCGATCACCAGGTCCGTGCGCGGGGGCGTATCGTCGACGTAAGCCATGGCGTCGTTCACGAATTCTACGCCGCCGGCGTTGTCCTCGCTGAACCACTGCACGAGGTGTGCACCCTCCGGCGCGAGCGGGAACGGCCCCGTGGCGGCGTAGTCGGCCCACGGCCCCATGTCGATCCGGAAGGACGTCTGCCGGATTCCCGTCGCACTCCGGTCGATGGCCGTGAGGGAGAGCAGGGTCGCCGAGGTCACCCACGTGCGGGGCGGACTCGGGTCCGACACGTTCGGCTGCCCGAAGTCCAAGGACGTGATGGGAGCCCTGCCCACGACCGTCACGAACACTTCTGGCAGCTCGATGGACCGGGGAACATCCCTCCAGTCAAGGAAGCTGATCCTTGACAACCCGACGACATTCGTCGGCACGTAGCCCGCGCGACCCGAGGTGACGTTGAAGG
>Ga0209341_10004805_pt1 | contig 12368 bp, 14 predicted proteins | sample RifCSP13_2_FD_184020 | JGI IMG/M metagenome (GOLD analysis project Ga0209341, IMG submission 184020) | Soil microbial communities from Rifle, Colorado - Rifle CSP2_sed 13_2 (SPAdes) (version 2) | ecosystem: Environmental > Terrestrial > Deep subsurface > Rock core/Sediment | place: Rifle...
CGCGAGCGCTGAGGAAAGGCTAGAGTCAACTCCGACCCCGCCAGGCGCAACTGCCTCAGGTGCGAATGATCCCGCCAATACGGCCCAGCCTGGCCAGGCGGGGACCAGCTCCGAAGGATTTGTCTCATCGCAGCAGGCCGGAGATCTCCAGGTCGGCCTCAAGATCACGCCATTCCCTCCCCAAGGTCGCAACGCAAGCTCCCTGGAGGTCACGCTGACCGATACCGTTGGCCGGCCTGTTTCCGACGCCCAGGTCGGTTTCGACCTCACCATGCCGGCGATGCCCATGCCCCCCAATCACCCCACGGCGCAGTCCGCAGGGGATGGGCGTTACATGGCTTCGGCGCGAATGCTAATGCCCGGCGAATGGTGGATAACAGTGATCATCCAGCGCGGCAACCAGCAGCAGACGGTCAAGTTCACCGGGATATGGGTGCCGTGATGGCGGCAGCGAGCATCTTTGTCGCTCTGGTGACCGGCCTGGTCAGCAGCCTCGGCCACTGTATCGGGATGTGTGGAAGCATAGTTGCAGCCTACTCGCTCAGCCGCCAGGCGCCCAACGGCGCCAGCTTCTTTCAGCGGGTGCGACCGCACTTTGTCCTAAATGCCGGACGGTTGGTGACTTACAGCATTCTAGGCGCCGGGATGGGTGTAGCAGGGTCACTGGTTGATTTGATGGGGGATGCGTCGGGGTGGCAGGGCCTGCTATCAATAGTGGCCGGACTGGTGATGTTGTATGTAGGCTTGCGATTGGCCGGCCTGTTGCCGTCTGGAGAGATCGCTCCGACGGTCCTGTTCAGGTCATTCAATATCAGCCAGCAGCTGGGAAGGCTTCTGAACAGCCAGGGCCCCTGGAGCAGCGCAGGAATGGGGCTACTGTGGGGGCTGTTCCCGTGCGGCCTGGTATTTGCCATGCTGGTGAACGCAGCCTCAACGGGCAGCGGGTTTCAGGGCGCACTGGTAATGGTAGCCTTTGGCATCGGCACCGTGCCGGCCTTGCTCGGGTTTGGGCTTGTATCCCTCAAGCTTGCTGTGCAATTCCGGCAGCGCCTGCTTCGGTTTGCGGCCCTTCCGGTCCTGCTGCTGGCTGTGCAGGCTATCCTGCGAGGCATGGCTTCTGCCGGGCTGGTCCATTCGTTAGTTATCGGAGGAGTAATGCTGTGGTGAAGTCGGCTGTCGCATGCGAACTCTGTGGGACCGTAGCGCCACAATACGTGACTGCTACTATCGAGGGGAGAGAGATTAACTTCTGTTGCAACGGGTGTCTCGAGGTCTACCGTACGTTGCACGTCTCGGGTAGACAATCGGAAGCTCCAGCGAAAACTGACGGGCGGGCCGCGATAACAGTCGAGCCTACGACCGGGCAGGTCTCGAAGACGGCCATCGGCATCACGGGGATGACCTGCGCCTCTTGCTCGGCCAGCATAGAGAAGGGCCTGGCGAAGTTACCGGGTGTCCTCTCGGCCGGCGTCAACCTTGCGACCGAGACGGCTACCGTAGAGTACGATCCGTCCGCGGTGGACGAGCCGAAGATGGCGCGCCTCATCGAGGACCTGGGGTACGGAGTGCGGCAGAAGGAACTGGAGAAGGCAAGCTTCGGAGTCAGGGGCATGACCTGCGCCTCCTGCTCCGCCAGTGTCGAGCGCGCCCTGGATAGGCTGCCGGGGGTGGAGTCCGCCGCCGTCAACCTAGCCTCGGAAAAGGCCACGGTGGTCTTCGATCCGAGCCTGGTCGATCTGGGAGAGTTCCGCCGCGCTGTCGAGGACGCCGGCTATGGGATCGTGGAGGATACAAGCCTCGGAGATGCCGGGCCGGACGCTCAGACCATGGCCGTGCAGCGGGAGATAGCAGCGGCCCGCAACAAGGTGATATTCGCCCTGGCCCTGGGCGCCCCCATCCTTCTGGAGATGTTCCACGGGCAGGTCCAGTGGATTCATGAGTACCTCCACAACATGTACCTGCTGTGGGCGCTGGCAACCCCTGTCCAGTTCTGGGCCGGCTGGCAGTTCTACAAAGGCGCCTGGGCGGCCGCCCGGCACTTCGACACCAACATGAACACCCTCGTTGCCATGGGAACCAGCGCTGCCTACTTCTACAGCGTCGCAGCCATCCTGTTCCCCTGCTTCTTCGGCTACGCCCCGGACAAGATGCCGGACCTCTACTTCGATTCCTCGGCCATCATCATCGGGCTGATCCTGCTGGGCAAATACCTGGAGGCCAGGGCCAAGGGCCGGAGCGGCGAGGCCATCAAGAAGCTCATGGGCCTGCAGGCCCGGACCGCCCGCCTGCTGCAGGATGGACAGGAGGTGGACGTGCCCACCGAGGCCGTTCGTTCCGGCGACGTAGTCCTGGTCCGGCCGGGCGAGAAGGTTGCGGTGGACGGGGCCGTGCTCGAAGGACGCTCGGCCGTGGACGAGTCTATGGTCACTGGGGAGAGCATGCCCGTGGAGAAGGGGCCCGGCGATCAGGTGATCGGCGCCACCATCAATAAGGCTGGCAGCTTCAAGTTCCGGGCTACCAGGGTTGGCAGGGATACCGTGCTGGCGCAGATCATCAAGCTGGTGGAAGAGGCCCAGGGATCCAAGGCCCCCATCCAGCGGCTGGCTGACGTGATCTCCGGCTACTTCGTGCCGGCGGTCATCGGAGTAGCGGCGCTCACCTTCGCGGTGTGGTGGGCCTTCGGGCCGGCGCCGGCCTTCAATCATGGCCTGCTGAACTTTGTGGCGGTGCTCATCATCGCCTGCCCCTGCGCCCTGGGGCTGGCGACTCCGACCGCCATCATGGTGGGGACCGGCAAGGGTGCCGAGCTGGGGGTGCTGGTCCGCAGCGGCGAAGCCCTGGAGACCGCGCAAAAGATCGATTCGGTCATCCTGGACAAGACCGGCACGCTGACCCAGGGCAAGCCCGTGGTAACAGACCTGGCGCCGGTCGATGGTATGACGGCAGACCGGCTGCTCTCCCTGGCCGCCTCTGCTGAACGGGGCTCCGAGCACCCTCTGGGAGAGGCAATCGTGGCTGCCGCCAGGGAGAAGGGGCTGGAGGTGTCAGAGCCGCGGGACTTCCAAGCGATTCCGGGCCAGGGCATCGAGGCGACGCTGGACGGCCGGCGGCTCGCTCTGGGCAACCAGAAACTGATGGTGGACCACGGCTACAACATGGACGGCCTGGCGAAGAGGGCCACTGCGCTATCCGACCAGGGCAAGACGCCGATGTTCGTGGCCCTGGATGGACAGGTGGCGGGCATAGTGGCCGTCGCCGACACCGTGAAGCCCGGAGCCGCGGAGGCAGTGGCTGAGCTGAAGCAACTTGGGATAGAGGTGGCCATGCTCACCGGCGACAACGAGCGCACGGCCCGCGCTATCGCCAGCCAGCTCGGCATCGACCGGGTGCTGGCGGAGGTGCTGCCCGAGCAGAAGGCCGGCGAGGTAAGGAAGCTCCAGTCCGAGGGGCGGAGCGTTGCCATGGTAGGAGACGGGATCAACGATGCTCCCGCCCTGGCGCAGGCCAACGTGGGGATCTCCTTGGGAACCGGTACCGACGTGGCCATGGAGGCCAGCGACATCACCCTGATAAGCGGGGACCTCAGCGGAGTGGTGACCGCCATCCGTCTCTCCCGGCAGACCATGCGGACTATCAAGCAGAACCTGTTCTGGGCCTTCTTCTACAACGTTATCCTGATCCCGCTAGCGGCCGGTGCGTGGTATCCCTTCTTCGGGATCCTGCTGAACCCGGTCTTCTCGGGCGTGGCTATGGCTACCTCGTCGGTATCGGTGGTGACCAATTCGCTGCGTCTCCGGCGCTTCAAGCCGGCAGTTGCGAAAAGTGATGAACGATGACTTAGAAGGAGGCCACGAAGCAGTCGGGGGAGGTGAAGCTATGAAGGCGTTGCTGACCTTTCGGATAGGGCTGAGAGCGAGGGCGGCGAACGGGCTACGGGCCGCGCTGATAGCCCTGGGCATCATTATTGCAGTGGTCCCAGCGGTCGCCAGCGTCGCAACGGAGGTGAGTGATCCGGTGGAGGTGATCGGGAGCGGGCAAGACGCTTGGCCGACTGTCCTGCGGCTGGAGCAGGTTTATCCACAGGACTCGGAGGGGGCCGGGAAGGGCCCCATCTCGACCGCAACACCGATTCCCGGCCAGACAGCCGCTTCAGGGAACGTCACCCCAACTGCAACGCCGGCTCCGTCTGCCCAGTTAGGCGCACTTGCTGAGCGTCCGTTGGAGGACCTGGCGCCAGTGAGTGAGTATCTTGCGACGCGTGCCGGGTCTATCGGCGTAGCGGTGGTGGTTCCGAGCCAGGGCGCGCTCTACACTCTCAATGGAGACGAGCTGTTCCCAACGGCCTCGGTTGTTAAGGTCATGATCATGGCGACAGTCATGGACCGCGCCTTGCAGGAAGGGCGCGACCTCACGGACCGTGAGATCGCTCTGCTGGAACCAATGATCACCCAGAGCGATAACTACGCTGCAAGCGCCCTCTGGGACGATGTGGGAGGGGGGCCGGCGGTGGGCGCCTATCTGGAGTCCATCGGCCTCAGTGACACCATCCCGAATCCATACGACTATTGGGGTGCCACCCGCGCCCCGGCAAGGGAGGTCGCGCTCCTTTTCGCCAGGCTGGAGATGGGCGAGATGCTTGATGCCCAGATGCGGGAGTACGCACTGGATCTGCTGAGCAACGTGGAGCCCGACCAGCGATGGGGAGTCACCGCCGGGATACCCGACGAGCCTCCACCGGGAACAGTGGTGCGCATCAAGGACGGCTGGTATGAGACGCAATACGGCCGGTGGTGGGTCAACAGCGCAGGGGTGTTGGTCCCGGGCGACGACCACCCAGCCTACGCCATCGCGGTCCTCACGAAAGACCAGCCAGGTATGGCCTATGCCGTGGAGACCATCGAGGCGGTCGCGGAACGAGTCCACGCCGCCCTACACGGGCAGCAGTCCGACCATGAGGCACAGTGAGTCGGTCGGGACCACGGTAGCCGATACCGCGGCGGAAAGGCCAGCAATTTTGACGGGAAGAGGCAACCCCGGCATAAGCAATTTCACCATCTGCTTGGGCCGAAGCCGCCGGCCGCCTTGGATCACCATCATTAAGAGCCCAGCACCGAACAGAAGGGCGATTTCATTTACTCCTACCAGGTAGAGCAGTATCACCGCGCCGCCTACGGCGCCGGTGAGAATACCCTTGACCGCAGTTCGTGATAGACCGTACAGAGCTTGGGCGACGATGGCGATGATAACCGGCTTGATGCCATATAGTAGCCAGGTGGCCTGCGGTGACCGTACTCTACGTAAACGTACGCGAAGGCCAGAACAATCAACATTGCCGGCAGGATAAACAGCGCCCCGGCAGTAATCAGACTCGGCCAACCGGCACGGGTGAAGCCCAGGTGGATGGCCATTTCGGTGGAGTTGGCGCCTGGGATGAGGTTGGTTACACCAAGCAGGTCGAGAAAATGCCGTTCACTAATCCACTTCCGCCGCTTGACAACCTCGTCACGCATGAGGGGATATGAGCAGCGGGCCCCGCCAAAAGCGATGCATCCGACTTTCAGAAACAAGGCCGCTACTTCTCTCAAGGAGCCATGCTGATCCAAGACCTCTGTCTCCGCTTTTAGCGTTTCGCTCATTCTAGCGACCACTCGCTTTCGATTGATGCTCCCAAAGATTCATGCCTTAGCTTCCTGCTGTTTGATTCTCGTAGCCTACGCCTGTCCACGGTCTTTCTCCTCTGGCAACAACTTCGGTCCCTCATCCCGCAAGACCTCTCTAACCAACTCATCGATCTTCTCTCGCACCTGGCCCAGCGTTTGCTCGCCCAGGGGTGTTGCCAGGTAGTACTTGCGTATCTTTCCACCCACCAACCTCTCCTCTCGCACCAGATAGCCTGATTTCTCCAGGCCGTGCAACAGCGGGTACAGCGTGCCTGGAGAAAGGTGGTAACCGTGGCGCCCTAACTCCTCGATCAGTTGAAGGCCGTAGACCCACTCCCGAGCTGCGTGGTGCAGGATATGGACCTTGATGAACCCAAGGAAGAACTCGCGAAGCATCGGCTGCCCCAGCACATCTTCTTCACTGCTGATGCTGACCCCCTGGTTCGTCTCGGTTTCCCTGTCCATATCTGAGCTCTTCATCGCTTTCTAACCTCTTGCCTGGCCCCTATGGGCCCTCTGCGCTCGTATCGTTGTCAGGGGTAGGACCACGGCAACTAGCATCGATATGACTATGGCTGCCTTCTAGCCGGCTATTGTCCAAAAACCCTGCACTATCATGATTAGCCCGAAGAGAACGATCATAGTGTTGACCAGTTGCTTAAAGCTGGCTTGGGATACCCGCCCAACCAGCCTCTGGCCAATATAAGTGCCGACAAAAGCCGCGACTGTCACTCCCAACAAGACAGGCCAGGCTCGCGTTATCTGGTCCCACTGCGTAGATACGTAGATGGGGATACGCGTGCTGTCGATGAAAACGGCGATCATGGCCGCCGTGGCAATGAATGACTCCTTGGGGATGTCGTAGTTGGCCAGATAGGCGCCGCGGATGGCACCTTGATTGCCCAAGAGCCCGCCGAGCGCACCTGAAAGTAGCCCGCCCAATTGATCAAAGCCACGCGGGAAGTGCCAGCCTGGCCTACCAGGCAGCAACTCGCTGCCTCCTAGAATCAGTAGCAAGACCCCTAACAGGACCTTCAGCCAATCGCTCTGGATGAATCCCTGGGCAAAGGAGCCCGCCAGAGCTCCTATGATGCTCAAGATCCCGAAGCGCCGCACCAGCCCCAAATCCACGTGCTGGCGAAACAACGTCAATCTAAAGAGATTGCTTAAGAAGTGCACCACGGCTACCAGCATCACCGCAACTTGGGTCGGGTAAACCAGAGCGAAAAAGGGTGTAAGCGAGGTGCCTACGCCAAATCCCATTACCGTGGCCACTGTCCCTGCGAGAAAAGCGATCCCGCCGAAGCCCAGCATCGCCAGAGTGTCACCCATCGTCATCGCTCCTTGCTGTCAGAATCTGTAGTTGTATTGTCACCAGCCATAGCCACCCGTGCGCACGCCTGGGCCTCCTTCCTTTCAGCAGGGGAAACGAAGCGGTGAAGCAAAGCATCGAACACGGGATTCACAAACCGGTGCAGCCAGCGAAATGTTGCGGACCGATCTTTGAGGGCCACCTTGTAAAACCGCATACAGCCGTAGCAACTCGGCGTGCGCACCTCGTAGTCGGAGAGATCGACGCGGTGCCAGGCAGCCATAGCACGCGTTCCATACCAGAGGGGCTCGCGTACCACGCGGAACCAGGCCGCGCGCCGGTAGGCGAGTCTCACCAGCATGATGGTGCAGTTCCTGCAATCTGCTCTACTCTTTGGCTTACTGGAACTGCCAGGCGCCGATCTCTTGTTCATTTCACAAAGCCCTTCCTCTCAGCCGCTCGATCTAAACAGTCCCTGCCCGTAATAGCGGCCACTTCTTGTTCGCCCATCCTGTTCTCAATGCCCGCAAATAGCCCCTTAGCTAGCGGGCTTCGCATTCTCAGCCCATGACTGCAGTCCGGCACGTTTCTGCCTCACCAGCAAGCCGCCTCCTGAGAACTCCACTCCTAACCGCCTTCCAACCCGCCGCGTCGTGGGAAAGCGCGCCGGGGAGAGGATCACATTGAGAGGAGAGTGTTGCCGGGTCTTGCCCTGGGGCTCGTTCAAGTACGCGCTCTCCGGACGATCAGGTCGGCGATCAGGCCGATGGCCAGTAGCTGAAAGCCGGTCAGGATGATCATAACCGTGGAGTCGGGGGCATGCCAGTCGAATACGATGACATCCCGCACCAGCTTCGCGAACCCGGCAAACAGGAGCAGCAGACTCAACGGCAGGAAGACCTTGAGCGGTTGAAATAAGTGAGGGCCGGGATTACCAGCAGCAGGTAGCTGTATGTATCGCGGAGCGGGTGGAACTGCGAGCCCCGGCCCTTGCGCTCGAAGTAATCGATGGGAACGTACTTAACGGAGTGCCCGCTCGAAAGAAAGGCAATAGTTATCATGGTGCCCCAGGAGTGGCCATTGGGCAACAGGGGAAAGAACTTGCGGGCCGGATCGGCCTTGAACGCCCGCAGCCCAGAATCCAGGTCCGGGATCCTGGTCTCCGTGAGGTAAGATCCCAGGCGCCGGATGAAGCTCTTGGTCGGGTTGCGCAGCCAGCGGAAGGTGCCGCGCTCGTATTTTCGCGCCCCGACCACCATGTCGTACTCGCCGATGCAGGCGATCAGCTTCGGCAGGTCATGATTGGGGTAGGTGCCGTCGCCGTAGGTCATGGCAATCACCGGTGCCGCGGCATGGCGTATTCCGGTCATGATGGCGGCGCCCGTGCCGCGGTTCTCCGTGTGATGGAGCAACCGCACCCACGGCCGGGCGCGCACGACATCCGCCATGCCATCGGAGGAGCCATCACCCACCACGATCACCTCGTAAGGCCGGCCAGCCAGGTCCATGGCCTCACGAATGACATCTAGGTCAGCCCCGATGGCCACCTCCTCGTTGTGGAGGGCTATTATGACGGTTACCTCAGGGCAATCCATTGATATGCTCGTTTCACCTAAATGATCCGACGGCAATTCTGTAGCGGCAATTCATGAATTGCCGCTACAGGTGACACAATTCTCGCCGGACTGTCGATATTTAGATGGGGTTGCAAGCCTGCGGCCGCTTATTATTGTATGCCGTTATCGCCATCAGATATAATAGCCCGGTCACGTTGAAAAGTCAATAGCTACAACTTGCAGATTGGATAGACTCGGATGAGTCCTTGCCTTGGGCACCCACGCGCCCTTGGCGCGAGAAAGCGTAGTTAGGGAGGTATCCTTAATTGGTGTGTAAATAAAGGGGGCGGTCGGTTATCCTTCTTAAGTAGTGAGAAACAACTAGAGGAAGGAGACCGCCGCCTTGGGGAAGCATCGCATCAAAGAAGGGAAGGTGTCAAGGGTAGATTGGGAGAGTTTGGAGGGATGGGTACGAGAGAAGATCCAGGAGTTACTGCAGGCCATCCTGGAGGAAGAGGTCACGGAGCTGTTAGGCCGTCATAGGTCAGAACGACGTGATGCAGTGGATGGCAGTCCTGGATACCGCAACGGCTACGGCAAGGAGCGACGTTTGACGCTACAATGCGGGACGGTGACAGTGCGCAGGCCCCGAGTGCGGGGTCTGGAAGAGCGGTTCATCAGCAAAATCCTGCCGCTGTTTGTCCGCCGGACCCAGGAGGTGTCTGCGCTGATCCCGGAGTTGTACCTGCACGGCCTGGCAGAGGGTGACTTTGACATGGCATTGCGGGGGCTACTGGGAGAGGGAGCGCCTCTCTCGGCCAGTACGGTGGCGCGCCTCAAGGGGAAGTGGCAACTGGAGTTGGAAACATGGCGTCAGCGCCGGCTGGATGGCCTGGAGTTGGTCTATCTTTGGGTGGATGGAATCTACGTGAAGGCGGGGCTTGAAAAGGAAAAGGCCGCGCTGCTGGTGGCCATTGGGGGATTAAGCGACGGGAGGAAGGTGGTCCTATCGGTGGTCCCAGGGCACCGGGAGTCCACGGAGAGCTGGTCTGGATTCCTGCGGGACCTTCGAAATCGTGGAATTAGCTCTCCGAAACTCATTGTCGGCGATGGTCATCTGGGTATCTGGGGAGCGTTGCGCAACGTCTACCCCGAGGCAGCGGAGCAGCGCTGCTGGAACCACAAGATTGTCAATGTCGTGGATAAACTGCCTCGCAAGAAACAGGCCCAGGCCAGAGTGCTACTGTGCCAGATCCCTTATGCCCAGACCCGTGCCGAAGCAGAGCGTCTGCGGAAGCACTTTGCCGACTGGTGCCATCAACACGGGTATGCGGATGCCATTGCTACTCTGGAGCGGGATTGGGAGCGGATGATGACGTTCTACCAGTTCCCCAAGGAGCACTGGGTGCATATCAGGACTACGAACATGGTGGAGTCTCCATTTGCTTCCCTGCGCCTCCGAACCGATGCAGCCAAGCGCTACAAGAAAGTGGACAACGCCACAGCAGTGATCTGGAAGATGCTGCTTATAGCCGAAACCAGGTTCCGCCGGCTAAACGCCCCGGTGTTGATGAAGAGAGTCTACGAGGGCGTGGAATACAAAGATGGCATCGAAACTACACGGGAGGTGGCCGCCGCCTGATTCGCATTTACACACCTATTGACAAAACCTCATAGTTAGGAGCATCAGGTGGAAGTTGTGCTGGACGCACTCGTGGCGAACAAAGTCATCATATACTTTGTCTAACATACCTACCCTTGACTCAGCCGGTGCTATGTATTACTATATGCGCAAGTGCTAAAATAGTTTTGGGAGAACGGTCTATGGGAGACGGGAACGAAATCAAAGAGATGGCCAGGGTGTTCAAGGCGCTATCCGACGAGACCCGGCTGCGCCTCCTGAAGCTGCTCAGCGATCAGGGTCCCGAAGGCGCCCTCTGTGTCGGGGCCCTGGCGATGAACCTGGGCGTCACCCAATCCGCCGTCTCCCAGCACCTGGCTATCCTGCGGGCCGCAGGATTCGTTATCGACGAGCGACGTGGCTACTTCGTCCACTACCGCGTGAACCGCGCCCGCCTCCGCCAATGGCGAGAGCAGGTGCGGGCCACGCTCGGCGACGAGTTCTCGATATCCCTGGCTGGATAGGGTCTTTTTTTGTTGCGCGATATCAAGTAACTATGCGGATACTAAAATCTCTCCTCTCTGAGAAGAAGATGACGAGGAGGTAACACTATGTGTGAAGGTCATCATCACGAAGAAGGATGTTGCAGTGAACAGTACCAGGAACGCTACGAGGGCACCTGTGGCTGCGGAGGCGCCGGGCATCATAGAGGCCACGGCGTCGAGAGGGGTTGGGGTGGGCATCACGGCCGCTATCATCACGGCCCCGCTTCCCACGGGTACTATCCTGTTGGTTGTTGCTGCCACCCGAGTGGCGAGCAGGGCCCCGGTTTCCATCGTCGGTTTCGCAGCCGGGATGAGCGAGCGGCGGACCTGGAGGCTTACTTGAAGGAGCTTGGGGCTGAAGCCGAGGGAGTGCGGGAGGCGCTGGGCCGGCTGGGCGCTGGACAGTGACCTTGGTGCGAGCGGCCTCGCCAGCCGTGTGGAGGACGGGGCTCAATCGGCGCCAACGCCGATTGAGCCCGCGAGCAAGCCGCCACCTGATTGTCGATAATGCGATTGGTGTTTGCCAGCAGCGGGGCACCTTCGCGCCCGACCTTACTCAATACCGTCCATATCTATGTCGGGACGACTAACACAGTCAACAGTCCGCGGGATGCCCTGACAGGCTGTATTGGACACGAGGGTCTCCTAGCCGCTCGTTGGGCGGTAGGAGAACAAGAGAAACTGCAGAGAAGTAGTGGGATAAACGTCGGCCGTTTGCGACGCATGGTCTTCGTGCTGGGGTTCATGTCTTTCTTTATTGCGATTGCGCCCCGCAAAGTAAGTTGGTGAAAGTTTAGGCATGGATAACGAAATTGCAATTAAGGTGACCGACTTGACCAGGTATTACGGTGAGGTTTTGGCAGTCGACCATGTCAGCTTTAGTGTGAAAAGGGGGGAGCTTTTTGGATTTCTCGGACCGAATGGCGCTGGCAAAACTACGACGGTGCGGATGCTCACCGGCATTATCCAGCCAGATGGAGGCAACGCTTGGCTCATGGGCTACCCGGCAGGCAGTATCAGAGCCAAGCAGCTTTCTGGAACTGTGCCTGAGATGGCCAACGCCTACGTTGACCTCTCCGGCTGGGATAATCTGATGCTGATGGCAGAGCTGTACGGAGCACCGCCGAAAGCGGCGCGAGAGAGGGCCAGCCGTTGGCTTGAGGCGCTGGGGCTATTTCAGAGGAAAGACAGCCTGGTAAAAGGATACTCCAAGGGCATGAAGCAGCGCCTGATCCTGGGCATGGCGCTAATCAGCGACCCCCAAATACTCTTTCTAAATAATCCGGCATGAGCTATGCAACCTTATGGATTGGTTGGACGGTGACTAATGGACCGAGGGCCTGGAGGACGGCTTGGGGATTGGCCGCCATCTTGCGTAGCCACCAGTCGCTGTCTGCTTGCAGGTCATCCATCTTGTCACGTACATGGTTATGCGTCACGTTTGGTCTCCACTGTCGCCAGAGTCGCTCCCCTGGTTGTAGGTCAGGGCTGTACGGAGGCAGGAATGCCAGCACCACCTGGCCGGAGTGGGCATCTAACCCCCTACGCACGATGCCAGTCTTGCCTACCCGATGGGCTTTGGCATTGTCCACCAGCAGCACTGCCAGCCTTCCTCGGGCAGAGGACCGCTGGACACACTGGTCTAATGTGGCACAGAACTGGTTTGCACACCGC
>Ga0209341_10004809_pt1 | contig 12354 bp, 12 predicted proteins | sample RifCSP13_2_FD_184020 | JGI IMG/M metagenome (GOLD analysis project Ga0209341, IMG submission 184020) | Soil microbial communities from Rifle, Colorado - Rifle CSP2_sed 13_2 (SPAdes) (version 2) | ecosystem: Environmental > Terrestrial > Deep subsurface > Rock core/Sediment | place: Rifle...
GCACCGGCCTTTCAGGTGAGCCTTCCGATCCTTGAGAATCGCCATCCGCGGCTCGGTCGCGTCGGTCCATATCTCGCTGAACAACCGCTCACGGACATTTCCCAGCGTGTAATCCCACGAGAACTGGTCCGCGTGGACGTTGCCCTGGGGGTCTACGCAGGCAATCGCGATTCCGGATTGATTGCCACCGTTCCACTCCAGCATCTGGTACACGTCGTCTGCGCGATCGGGCGTGTCTCGCTGGACGCGCTTGTAGAGCAGGACGTTGTCGGCGTGATTATCGACAGTCAGGATCTCCTTGTCGACGCCTCGCCGCTCGTAGTCCTGCACGCGGTCGAAGATGTACTCGACGGCCCCCCTCGTCTGGGCGGGCGTCAGGTCGAAGGAGCGGATCCTGTCGCCTCTGCCGGCATATGCGAGGTGGTAAATGCAACAGCGGTCTATGTCCTCAGTCTCTAGGAGATCGAAGATGTCCTTTAGCTGATCCAGGTTCTTCCGGTGGACCGTGAATCGCAGTCCGACCCTCACGCCGCGGTCCCGACAGAGCCGGAGGCCACGCAGCGCCTCCCCAAAGGCGCCCTTCTTTCCCCTGATCTTGTCATGGGCCTCGCCGATCCCATCCAGGCTAACTCCAACGTACGTGAAACCGGACCCAGCTATCTTGTCCGCGGCCTCAGGAGTGATCAGTGTGCCGTTCGTCGAAAGGACGCAGCGCAGCCCGGCCGCGCTCGCGTGCGAAACCAGCTCGAACAGGTCCGGCCGAGTGAGAGGCTCTCCCCCGGAGAAGAGCAGCGTCGGCGCGCCGAACTGCACCAGGTCGTCGAGGAGTCTTAGCCCCTCAGCAGTCGTCAGTTCCCCCGGGTATTCGCGGTTCCGGGAGGATGCGTAACAGTGTATGCAGAACAAGTTGCAGCGCTGCGTCACATTCCACACGACCACCGGCTTCTTATCGGCTGAGAAGTGCAGCAGATGGGAGGGCACTTTGCCCGTAAGGCGACCATAGCGGAGTGCATCCGCAGGCGTTGCCGTGCCGTTCAGGAGTCTCGTTACTGATAGCACATCATCCCTCCTGCCTCTTGGTTCAATTGAAACGCATCCATGTGCCCGGACCAAAGGGCTATTCGGCCTGTGTATAGATAGACCAGTGGCCTATAGGTACTCTCTATTACCCTACCCGGCAATGGATAGGCAGGCCGTCCGGCCCTCCAATTAGGTCCGGGTCGCCCATGATCTTCGGTTGTGCCAACCCCACAATTGGATACGTGCCATCCGGTTTCTCTAGTCAGGAGCATCACTACGCGGCATCGCTGAGCGATCCGGACAACATAAGGATACTGTCCGTCTCCGAAGACACGCTCGTTGGGTTCCATCGCGATCCGATAGGCGAGATCGCGGATCGGTCCGGCGTCCCGCCGGACACCGTGATTGAACGCCTGCGAGCGCTCCTTGGCGCCGGCGTAATCCGCCGTGTTCGCCAGACTCTGCTGACTCATAACCTGGCTGAGGGAGCGCTGGTCGCCTGGCGCATTCCCGAAGAGAGCCTCGACACCGCATTCGGAATGATGTCAGAGGAAGACCCGTTCACAGGTCATGTCGTGATCCGCCGCGCCGAGATGCCGGGCCCCGGCACCGACTACCGCCTGTGGACGACTGTGAAGGTGCCCCGCGGATACTCTCCGGAAAAGCACTGTGACTTCCTCAGCGCACGCACCAGGGCCGAAAGCTATCGTATGATGCCCGCCCTCGGGGTCTTCGTCCTCGGCGTGGGCCATATCCGGCGGCAAGCGCTCCCTCCCGGGACGCGCACCGATAAGCCGGCGCGGGCGATGCGCCCGGAGCAGGCGGAGCTTTCCCACCTGGAATGGAATGTCCTGTTCGCCCTCAAGCGCGAGTTCGCGCCGAAAGAGATCGTTCGCGACATCTGGGCGCCAAGAGCCTCGGCGGCAGGACTTTCGCGGGATGAGTTCTGTAGCGTGGCTGAATCGCTCGCAGGCCGAAAGTTGCTGGGTCGCTTCTCCACGTTTCTGGAGCACTCGAAGCCCACCGGCGGCGACGTCCAGGCGAACCGGCACAGCGCGCTCGTGCAATGGGCGGTGCCGCAGGGTCAGGAACTCGCCGCCGGTGGCGAAATCGGCAGGCACAACGTCCTGACCCATTGTTACTGGCGTGAGGCGGGACCGGAGTTCGGCAACCTCAACATCATGGGTGTCATCCATGGCCTCGAGAAGACGAAGGTCCTCGCTCATAAGGCCGCCATCGACGATCACCTCCGGGAGTGCGGCTTCCCCATCAGCTACAGCGCCGTTCTCTGGAGCGTCCGCGCCGAGATTAAGCCGTCTGAAATCGAGCCCGCGGCTTACGAAGCGTGGTGCCGGAACGTGAATGTCGAACCGTCGGCGATGGCTGTTTCGGACTGACCGTTGGTATCCTCGCCCCGCAGTTGGCCTGGGTCCGCGCGCGCTGGAGTCCTGATCAGTTCGTTAGTCTGCGCCCGCGTTCCAGCATCCAAACGCCAATGCCGCCTCCCATCAACCCCAGCGGGATCCCCAGGGTGAGGCTGGACAGCACCGTTCCCGCCACCCCAACCCCCAAAGCCGAAACTGCAAACACCACGGGCGCCAGAGGATGAAGTCCGGCCGATGCCCTGGTGGGTGCAGCGCCAACTTCGCCTGCCGCACCGCAGATGTCGCAGGCGCCCGCGGCCGTGTCCACCATTTCGCCACAGTTCACACAATGCATCTCGCTCATGGTCCGCCTCCGGGTGTACGCGATGGGTAATCCTTCAACTCCTCGTCCGTGTGACAACGTTCGCAGGACGGTTTCTGGTGACAGTAAGTGCATGGCGTCGTGGTCGTCTGCCTGATCACATTTCCGTGGTCAAACAGCATGTTGTCGTGACTGACAAGTTTCGCGCCGGTGTCGTGGCAGTTCTGACAGTAAGTCTGACTGTGGCAGGCGCTACAGTTCGCCCGTTCTCCACCCGCGGAAGCGTCATTCTTGTGATCGAACACCCACAGCCGGTTGGAATGTGTCGTGGGCGGGGGACCCAGCATCACGTTTGGTGCCTTTTGACCCGCAGTCGGGAACGTGTGGCAAGTTGAGCACCGGGACGGGATAGCCTCATCGGAGAGCCTCCCCTGGTCAAGCTTGTAGTGACCACCATCATGGCAGCGGAAGCAGCCTGAGGAATCCGTGTGTCCCAGGTAGTTCGGGTACACGTCACCCTGCTCTGCCGCACGCGCCTCGATGAACTGAACGCCCAGCCGTTGGATCGCGCCCAGCGACCTGCGCAGGATCTGCGGGTGACCAACGAACAGGTAGGGATAGTCCCGATGGTACTCAACTGTGAGTCCTCTCAGCCCGTTCACCAACTCAATTTCTGATGAGAGTCCGTTGGCGATCATCGCCATCGCGTTCTTCTTCACCCACGGGATTGAGGGGTCGATCACGCGCTCCATCATCGCCTGATCGACGGCCTTGCCCGGCAAAGGCTCAGCGTGACCAACGCGGTTGTGGCAGTCGTAGCACGACATCCGCCGCGCATCGACGTTCGCCCGCAGTTCATCAGCCTTGGCTCCAGCCTGCTCAGATATCTCCACCAGGGATTCGGCTAGGTACTCATCCCGTGTCCCGTCGGGGCGCTCCACCGCTATCCAATCAATCGCCGTCGCGTGATCGTCACGCGGGATGTATTCCACCTTCGAGAGGACGTGCCAGTGTATCCCGTTCGATGTGTCACCGTCGTTGGACTGCCGCAAGACCAACGCCACACGCTGTTCCGTATTCGCCTCGTCTTCGAGATAGTGGCCCTTCGTGACCAGTGCGTTGGCCTTTTGCGCTGCTGGATCGTGGCATTTCAGACAGATGTCGTTGGCCGGCGGCATTACGTCGGCCGCCGGTGGAATCGGATCGACGTACGTGCCAAGGAGGAGCTTCGCCGATTGCCGAAGACCGCCCACCTTGGCAACAACAAACCCCTTGACGCCCCTGCCGATGTGACACTCCGAGCACTCCACCCTTGAGTGTGCGGAGAACGCATGCTCGCTCACTTCGGGTGCCATCGTGTGGCAGCGAGCGCAGAAGTCCGGGCTCTCCATCCAGGCCAGCGTCTTCGCGCCTGTGAAGACCACAACGATCGTGACCACGACCATAAGGATCCCCAGGGTCAGTGGCTGGGTGCTTGTCCGCACGAACCGTCGCAGTATTCGCCTGAATCCCCGCTGCTTCGGCCTGGTTGTCTCTTCTGATTGGCCGGGGTCGGGTGCGTTCGGCGTCATATCGCCCTGTTCGATCTATGGCTCCTCGCCCGCGGTTGAAATGATCTTCTCGATGTTCTTTTCCATCGTCTTCGTGCTCATGCTCCCGATCCGCCAAACGCGCAGAACCCCGTCTCTATCGATGAAGAAGTGCGTGGGGATACCCACGATGCGATAGTTGGCGGCGAGTTCCGTCGTCTCGTCCACGCCCACGGTGAACGTTAGGTCCGTTCGCTTCACATATCCCGCGACGGTGCTAGAGTCCTCGCCAATTGCCGGTGCAAGGATCACAAGGCCCTCACCCCTGTACTTCTGGTACATCTCTTCAATGTCGGGATTCTCCGCCCGGCAGGGCGGGCACCAGCTGGCCCAGAAGCTGATCCACACGGGCTGCCCCTTGTAGTCGCTGAGGCTCACGACCTGCCCATCCAGCGTCCTCAGGTTCAGCTCCGGTGCCAGCTGGTCAATACGAGGTGCGGGACCCGTGGCCTGGGCCGTGAGCGTGATTGCCTGGCTCGTCGCGGCCCCCGGGCGGCCGAAGAACCAGACCGCACCAATGATCAGCGCAGCAACTACCAGCGTCCCGGCGATGTTCCTCAGGCTTCCAGCGCTGGGGCGGCGGAACGGTGTGCGGAAGTAATCCTCAAACCGCTCTTCTTCCAAGTCGGACGCATCCGGTTCCGGATTCACCGGCGGCTGCATCGACCGAAGCTCCTCGCTAGCCATAGCTGTGCAGGCCTCCCAGGAAGTAGTTCCCGTAGTAGGTGAACGCTGTCGCCGCAAAACCCAACAGTAGCAGGTAGGCGCTCCGCTCGCCGCGCCAGCCGCGGATCACCCGCGCGTGCAGGTAACCACCGTACATCAACAACGTCACCAGTGCCGCGGTCTCCTTCGGGTCCCAGCTCCAGTAGCGGCCCCAGGCGATGTCTGCCCAGATCGCACCCAGGATGATGGTCAGCGCCATCATCGGGAAGCCGATCATCACGGATCGGTAGCCAATTTCATCCAGCGTAGTGCGTTCCGGCAACCAGCCCATGCCCTTTTTCCGCTGTACCAGGAATAAAATAGCCGCGCCGAATCCGACCGCGAACGCTCCGTATGCCACGACCGCCGCCGCCACATGGATTGTCAATAGCAAGTCCTGTTGAAGCGCCGGCACCAGCGGCTGTATGTCATCGGGAACCGTCGTTGCGTAGATCAGGATTCCCAGGGCGATTGGCAGCACCAGCAAAGCCAGCGACCGCGCATGGTACTGCGATTCGAAGTAGAGGTATATTCCCATCGCTCCCCAGGCGAACGCCACTGAGAACTCATACATGTTAGAGAATGGACCATGGCCGGCGGCGATCCACCGCGCGATTATCGATGCGGTCAGGAAGCCGAACGCATTCACTGACAGGATCGACCCGTAGCGTCCGGCCGTTTTCATCGCTGATCCGAAGCTGTCTGTCTCCTGAGTCCCGCCCGTGTTGAAGCTCAAAGAGCGCACGCCGCGTGGCCCAAACACATTGACCAGGTATAGCGCCAGCCCCGCGGCCAGCGCTACCATCGCCGCCACAAACGTGTATTGCGAAACCTCAAACATGGTTACCTCCTTGTACCTGGTCCACTTCCGCCTGCCGGCTCCGCAGCTCTTTGCCAACGCGCTGCCGCACCCGCTCGAACTCCGCTGATATCTGTGAATCCCGTTGCCCCGTCATTGCCAGCCTTACTTCCGTCTTGCCGTCCGGCATCTCCTTGCAGGAAGCCCAAAGGCGCCGGTGGGGCATGTAGAACAGCATCACCAGGCCAATGATCATAAGAGCGCTGGCCACCCAGATGATATTTACACCCGGGTCCTTCACCACGCTCAGGCCGGTGAACCGCCCCTCGCGCCCGAAAGTGAAGTTAAGGCCGCCGACAACCTGCTCCGTCCCCTGCGAAAGGTTCGTCGCGGTCCTGAGCGCACCCGAACTGCTCTCGTAGACCTCGATCCGCATCTCGCCGGCCGGCACCAGCGGATCACTCTCCCCACTCCGCGGACCTATGACCCACACTTCAAGATTCTCGGTTCCCAGAGTAAAGCTGCCCACCGGCCGGTTTCCCTCTCGTGTCTGCCATGCCAGCGGCACCGGGCCGTCGTAGAGGGATGTCCCATCCTTCGTCTTCACAGTCATCACTGCTGTCTGGCCGAAGAACGACTGGTGGAACTTCATGCCACCGTAGCCCAGCGGAGAGTTTACCCGCACCGTCCCCCGCTTCACCTCTTCGCCGTTCTTCAGGATCACGAGGTCGCTCCGGAAGTCTTTCGGAGGACCCTCCACGTAGTACTCGTCGGTGAAGTGCTCCAGGCGCACCGAAAGATCGGTTCCCAGACCAACATCCCGCGTTATCCCTTCCGGCACGATGAACTCCGGGTCGCTACGGCCCCAAATACCGCCAACAACCGTCCCGGCAAGGATCAGCACCAGGCTCAGGTGACTGATGAACGTTCCGAACCGGCTGAACCGGTTGCGGTCCGCGTACAGCGCCACCGATCCTGCTTCCCCTTCCGTGGAAACCCGGTAACGCGCGTGCTTCAGACCCTTCTTCACCGTCGCGGCGGCCGCCTCAGCCCGCTCATCCATCACGTACTTAGCGTTGAAGCGCGCGTGCTGGAAGAACGCGTCGGTCATGCGGATCCGCGGAGGGAACACCGTGCGCCAGATACCCTTCCAGCGGTTCAACGTGCAGACGATGATGTTCACCGTCAGTAGGCCTATAAGTAAACGGAACCACAGAGTGTGGAACACGTTGAACAGCTCAAAAAACTCAAGGACCTTCGTGGGGAACACGCCGTACCTTCCTTCGGCGCGCGTCAGCCACTGAGCGTACATCGCCGGGTCAGACCTCACGGATGGCGCCACCTGGTCCAACATGGTCCCGGCGAAGACCGCCGCCGTGATCGCCAGTATTAGCACCAGCGCCAGGCGAACCGAGGTGAAGAAATGCCACATCCGGCCCAGGGTCCGCGTCTCCCAGTAAGTCCGCTGTGGCACTCGAGCCTGGCTTCCGACGTTCTCCATGGCCGCCTACACGTAACCCCAGTCAAAGAACTGGCTGACCCGGAAGAAGTTGTTCGTAAGCATCAGTAGCCCAACGGTAACCACCAGCGTTCCGCTCACCAGCGGCACCGTCGCCAGCAGCGGGCGCATCTTTCGCAACTGCGCCGAGATCGGCTCCATTGCCAGCGCCATCGCCAGAAACGGCAGCCCCAGGCCCGCTGAATAGGAAGCCAGGAACAGCGCACCCTTTGCTGCATCTCCTTCGATCACCGACAGCCCGATGATGCTGCCCAGCACCGGGCCGATGCACGGCGTCCAGCCCGCAGCAAACGTCATTCCCAGCACGAGGGAACGGCCGTACCCGGGGTTCGGCGACTCCTTAGGGTTGACCGTATACTCACGGTTCATGAAACCCAGGTTGATCACGCCAAGCAGGTGCAACCCCATGAATACCAGGACCGCCCCGCCGATCTCCCGCATGTACTGCGCGTTGTCGATGACGGTATAGCCGATCAACCCGAGCGCGGACCAAAAACCTATGAAGATCGTCGAGAAGCCGAGCACGAACGCCGACGCATGCATGAAGTTAATCACTCGCGGCGCCGGTTCGGGTCGCTCCCCGGACACCGTCACCATGTGCGCGATGTACGCCGGGACCAGCGGCAGGCAGCACGGCGATGCGAATGACAGAACGCCCGCTCCAAACGCGATCAGGAGACTAAGGTTCTCGCCGTCCACTTCTCTCTCCTACGTTCCCGGCGACGGGCTCGCCGGTGCCTGCAATCCTTCCATGTGAACTTGCACCGTTTGGGCCAGGGCCGTCCCCGGCGCCAGGTCAAGCACGGCCTGCCATTCCCGCTTCGCGGCCTCAAAGTCCGGCGTTTCGGAGTTCGCATACAGGAACCCCATGTTGTAGTGAAGCTGCGGGTCGTCTGGGGCCAGCTCCAGCGCCTTCTGCCAGGCCGCCTTCGCTTCTTCCGTTCGGTCCAGGTTGTAGTGCGCAGTTCCGATGTCTGTCCAGGCATGCACGTTGGCCGGCTCTACTTCCACCAGCTTCAAGAACCACGTCTGTCCTTGCTGCCACTCGCCCGCCAGAAAGTACGCTTCGCCCAGCTCGAACAACGTCTCGGGATTGGTCGGGTCCGCCTGGTATGAAGTGACCAATGCCGCCACGCGCTCAGTGTCGATCGGGACGAACTGCCCGTCCGGAGTCTGAGCGGCTGCCGCAGGGTCCTCCGAGCTTCCGCCGCCCAGTCCCATGTCCGCGATGATAACGGCCACCAGGGCCGCGCCGCCGATGAAGATCCCGACCGCCAGCGCCATCAGCGGTAGCCACGCCCCTGTCCGGCCGCCCGGCGCAGCCCCACGCGCTTCCGCGCGCGTTACCGCCGGCTTTGGGCCGGCCGCGACGGGCTCCCCTGCCTCCTCCTCAAGTTCGTCTTCCAGCCCGGCCCGAAGGTCCGGGTCCGACAGCATCGCGTAGGCTTCATCTACTCGCGCCGACTGCTCGTGAGCCCAATCCTGCAGCTGCGGCGGCAGGTTTCCCGCTGTCAGGTAAGCGGAAAGCTCCTGGTATCGTGCTTCGATGTCCTGTCCGCCCGCGTCCAGCGGTAGACCCAGGACTTCAAAGTACCTCGCGGTTCCCGATGCCTTCTTTCGCATATCCATGGTCTCGTTCCTTACTCCGGCGGCAGAGGAGTGTCCGTCCCCGGACCGATGTCGCTGAACTCCTGATCCACTGCGGCTCTGATTTCAGTTAGCGGCCGGCTTGCCAGTGTCATCTGCCGCGCCAGAAGCGCAATGTCGACGCACACGTCGCAGGCGGAGCCATGTTCATCAAACTGAATGTCCCCTGACGAACTCGTAGCCTTCACGAAACAGTCGCGAGCGTTGCGGTGGCCGCTGTGCCCGCCGCAGCCGCAGTAGCACGGCATCCACAGCATCACGTCCGGACGCTCCAGCGCGAACTCGTATGCCAACGCCACCTGATCTCCGCCTGCCAGTACGTACTCTGGCAGCGCACTGTCAGTCTCCCGGATCTGCGCCCCGGTCGTGGCGCCCTGACCGTCGGAGCCGGTGCCGGACGCGAACAGAACCGCCAGCCCGACGACGATCACGAACCCGGCCATCGCGGCCGCTGTCATGACGACCGGCACCCAACGCCTCGGCGTCTCATGAGCGCTCATATCGGGCTTCTCCTTTCTGCATCTCTCGATACCATCATCGGTTTCGCAACGAAGCCGTTCCATCCGTCGCGGCGTACATTCTGGATACAGCAGACACAGGCGATGCCGTCTGCCTTTCGGTTTTCCCCGTAGCGGAAGGCATCTATCAAGGGGTACAGAATCCCCCTTCCAGAGCGGACGCTTGAGATGAGCCTCAGTCAACGTGGGCCGCTATGGGGTAGGGCGCAGCCGCACGGTGAGTGCATTTCGGGTGGCGCTCCTGAACGGCTCAGACAACGCTGATCGCGAGCACCACCAGCAGCGCGCCGACCAGCATTGACACAGCCGCCGCCAATGACCCCTTCAGAGCGCCAAAGAGCCTCACCCGCCGCTTGTTCCTGGATGAGAACACGTACGCCAGGAACATCCCAACGGGCCCTAGCACCAAGCCCAGCGCGACACCCTGGGCGGTCGGTGATCGCCGCCACCCCTGGGCCAGGCTCGCGTTATCGTGAGTCATGGCAGAATCCTCCTACTCACCTCCACTCTGACCCTCGTCGATTGTGCCGGCGCGGTCGAGTGTCATGCGGTACCGATGTTCAAATACCTTGGCCGCCGCCCTGTACACCTGGAACCCTATCAGGGGCTGCTTCTCGAACAGGTCGAGAAGACGCTTGCGCGGGATCACGAACACCTCACCCTCCGCAGGGGCTTCAACCGTCGTGACGAGCACGGGCGGGTCGATGATCACAGCCAGCGGCACGGTTTCCCCGGCATGCGCCGTCCGCACGGGGATCTCTGGAATCGTGTGCGTTAGCAGGCGCAGCTCGCCCTCAAGGATCACGAAGAGCATCTCGCCGCGGCTACCTCCCTCGGCCAGGCGTTCTCCCGCGCTGACCTTGCGCCGGTGACCGATCCCGGCTATGTACCTGAGCTCGTTGTCAGTCAGCCCCTCGAAGACATCCGATTCCCGCAGGCGGTCTCTAGCCCATGTGAGTTCGGTGGATTCGATCAGGATCGGCCGCTTGTCTGCGGGAGTCGCTTTCCCTTCCGGGGCAGGTGCGGACCCCGGCCGGGTTGTGCGGTCCAGCGCGACCTCCGGGGCGACGTCCTCGGCCGCAGGGGCCTCCGGGTGCGAGACCTGGAAGAGCAGCAGGACGAGAATCGGAAACAATATGCCCAGGAATGGGATCAGCAAGCCCAGGATTATGATCAGGTTATCGGACAGGATGCCCATCTATCTACTCCCCCGCCCCAACGTTGGCACCAGGATCGGACAGTTGCAGCGCGATCAGTCCGAGCACGCCGTCAACCACGATCATCGTGTCCCCGAAAAGCGCCAGCCCCGATGGCGCCTCGAAGATCGAGCCAGCGCGAGGGTCCGTTGCGTCACGCCGGCCTATCACTCCGAGATACTCCCCATTTCGCCCAAACACTTCGATGGCCGCCTGCAGTCCGTCGCTGACAAAGATGTGGCCCTCCCCATCCACGGCGACACCCTTCGGCCGCGCCAGTGATCCTGCCGTGTCCGCCAGGCTCGCGAAGTCACGTATGAACTCCCCTTCCGGCGACAGCTTCACAATCCGCCCGTTGAGGGTGTCGACTACGTAGATGTAGCCCGCGGCATCAACTGCGAGGCCGCCGGGCACGTTGAGGCCCCCGGATCCTCCCGCTCTCGTGCCGGTTCCAAACGAGTTCACCCGTTCCCCTTCTGGATTCAGAATCAGCACGCGATGGTTATCGGCGTCTGAAACGATGACGCTCCCGTCCTTGGCAACAACCACACCTATCGGGCGTGGCATCCGTTCGCCCGGCTGAGCTACGAGTCCTATGACCCTGTCCACGGCCCCTGACGTGTTCAAAACCACTATCTCGCCGGCCAGAGAGTTGGCGACGAACAACCGTCTTCCGTCCGTCGCGATAGACATCGGTTGCCGCAGATCGAGCCGGCTGTCGGTGGCGCGGTCGAGGGTGGCGGCCAGGTGTCCCTCTGCATCGAGTTCAACGATCCGGTTGTTGCCGGTGTCAACGACATACCTCGCATCACCGATGGCGGCAACCGAGGTGGGCAGCGTCCATGTCCCTCCCACCGGCTGCCCTATCGTTTGCGTCACCACGGCAGGATAGTTCAGGGTTGATAACTTTCTGCTCACCGGAACTCCGGTCTTCACGCCTTCAATTGGTGGGAAGAGGACAGCCGTAATCAGCCCACCAACGATCAGGAGCACAATCAACCCGCCGAGTACCGAGGTAGTATCCCGTCGTCGCTGCCGCTTCTGATCCCACGGCTGGTAAGATGTCTTCTCCATCGTCCTTTCACCCACTCAGCGGTCTACGTGACAACTGCGGCAGAGCGCCTGGAATGAGCCCCCCTCGGGCTCGTATTCTACGGTGGTGATTAGCGTGTTAGGCTGGCCGCCGTGGGGGTTATGGCACGTCAGGCACATCACTCTGTTCCCAGGCCCTGTTCCGTCCTCGTTCCACAGGCGGGTGCCGCTGTAATCACCGGCTTTCGGATTGAACTGGGTGTCCACTGGATGCATGCCCGCGGCGATCGCGTCCACTCCCACGGGATGATCTGCTGGCCCGGCTCGGAAGTGGCAGTTCCAGCAGAAGTTGGCATTTGTCGTTACTCTCAGGAATTTCGTGTTCGTGGTGCCGTGGGCGTCGTGGCACCGGTCACAGTCTTGCCCGGTAACGCCCGCGGTCCGAACGTGGTCAGGTCGCTCGGGGTTAAACACGTAGCTTCGCTCCCGCGTCACGGTACCGTCGTGGCAACTGAAACACAGGCGCTTCAGACCCGCGAAATCACTCTTGGCGTTGGGTTGCCCATTCGGCCACAGGAGCTGACCTGCCGCATCGCGCGGAACATGACAGTAGATGCACACCGGCGTACCGGCCGTCGCCACG